>JAEEGL016060071.1_pt1 | contig 67789 bp, 81 predicted proteins | sample 9134231 | NCBI WGS metagenome assembly JAEEGL01 (sample SAMN16246548, study PRJNA631951) | gut metagenome | biome: gut microbiome; feature: rumen; material: fiber-attached | host: Bos | place: Iran: Karaj | collected 2018-10 | reverse complement strand
GTCGAAAATGTTGGCATGTAGGAAGCTGTTCCAAGTGTTTGCGGCGGGTAGGAGTGGGGGTTGGGGTGCCGCGATGCCTATATGTTCCTCTCTTACACAAAACATCTTAAGCTCTCTTTCTTGAGGGCTTAAGATGCCCTCAGTTATGTTGTTAAAATTCTTACTGAAATATTATCAGATGAATTCGGGGCAGCAAGCTGCCCCATATATTTATATTATAATAAAAAATTCTCGTTTATGCAAGAATTAATTGAAGATAAAATTCAAAGATTCAGTTGCTGAATCATAATGCAAATTCACATGATCAGCAACTTGCATTTCTTTCGCAGACACAGTCTTTGCTATACTAGCACCACCGCTTACGACAACTGCGGCATTCGCATCAGTAGTTCCTTGCGTATCAACAGAAGATCCAACACTAAGTGTGGTGTTAGTTAAAGTCATTGCTGAAGTAGATACTGTAACATTTGTACGCCATACCGGTGCTTTATTAGTTGTATCCGCCACTAAAATTGCATTAGCTGTAGTAGTTAATGCTAATTTTGAAATGGTTGTTGTATCAGATGCATACAATATATCACCTTTAGTATAAGAGGTAATATTTGTACCACCTTTATTAACAGGTACTGTACCGTTATATGAAGTTGCCATACTAGTTTCGCCATTGAAATTAGTAGTGGTTGAACCCGTTACATCGCCAGTTAATTTAATTGTTTTTGTATCATTAAAATAAGTAGAAGTACTAGCATTACCCGTTAATGCGCCTTTAAAATTAGTAGTTTCTAATGTATGTGTACTAGGATTATATTTTAATCCTGTATCATACATTGGCGTACCAACAGCACCTGTTTTTGCATACCATAAATAATGATCGGCATTAGCACTACCTGTGCCAATAGTACCATAATTAAATGAACCACCACTTGTAGTTACATTCAAATTTTTAAATGTACCTGTGGTAGACTTGATAGTCTTTAGTGTTGCCGTACCTGTAGTTTTGATTGCACCGCTACCAATATCAAGAGATGTAATAGATGCGGGAGTACCATTACTCTATACGTAAATCGGTAAACTCTCTGACCCATAACCACTTGTTAATGCGGCAGCAGTGTCTGCAGTACCACGAAAGTTTGCGGCATATACTTCTTTATACTTTACTGCATTAGAGCCAATATCATAAGTATTATGAGTCTTTGGCAAAATTGCCGCAGTAGTTGTAGTATTAACTAAAGAAGTATTACCAGTTACTATAAGTGACCCTGCAGTTAAACTATCAATATTTACACTTGAATTAAATGTAGCATTGGCATTAAATGTAGTAACGCCCGTTACAGTATTATCTAATTGTAAAACGAACATTGCGTTCGTTTGTTGTGGTAAACCAGAGGTATCTAAATAAATTGCTCTATTTTCACTGCCAACAGCGCCACCACTATATGCAGTAGCTTTTGCTGCAACAATAGAAGCATCTAAAGAAGTAATTTCTTTAATCGTGCCCGAATCCATATACACTGGCTTACTTGCGCTACCTACTGAAGTACCTGCAGTAGTAAATACACCAGCATTAATATACATTAAAGTAAATGTATTATTCGCTTGATTAGGGCCACCAAAACTCTCAGATACAGCCGATATTTCACCAGCATTTAACCATATTGGTTTATTGGAAGCACCAACTGTAGCATCAGATGCCTTAAATGTACCTGTGCTATCAACATAAATATGTTTAGTGGTACTACCAATATTTGTATCAGCTAATTTAGAAGCCGTATCAGCATTACCTTTTAATTTACCATGAAATTCATCTGCATAAATATATTTATATTGTAATGCACTAGAACCTAAACTATAAGTATTGTGCGCATTAGGATACACATTTTGTGTATTGGTAGTATTTACTAATGAAGTATTACCACTAACAACCAAGCTACCTGCGGTAAGACTATCAATAGTCGCAGATGAATTCATCCGAACATTCGCATTAAAAATCGTTTCCGCGGTGATTGTGCCGCCAACGCTTTTTGCGAATACATCAGTTGCTATTGTGGCAGTACCATTACTATCAAAATAAATAGGTTGACTTACGCCGCCAACTGCACTACCCCATTTATTTACAGAGCCAGCCACAAGTTGACTTAAATCAATTGTAATTTTAGTACTACCATCATATGAAGCATCAGTCGTAGAGACGCTATTATTGCTCCCTACGACTGGTGCATTTTTTAAAATTAACTCTAAAGGAGATACGCTCTTATGCGTACTTGTGCCTGATAATGGCAATCTTGTGTCTCTTGCCATGAGCGTTTACCTCCTATTAAATAAATCTTCTAACTTTAATTGTTAATGACTTTGCTGCGTTTGTATCAGTTCCGCATTGTAAAATCATTGCTCCACCAGCAACGTGCTTAGTACGTGCAAATACACGATATAAGTTAGCTGATGTCCCTGCACTATGTAATAAGATTTCATCAGTATCGTTATCATCAGAAGCGGCATTGGTAGCAGTATAAGAAAATACGCCTGTCCAATAATTATTACTATCATCAGAAATCTAAATCATATAAGATCCCGCGAGAGTAATGGCATCTGTCATAGTAACTGCGGTCCAAGTTACTGCAGAACTAGTTGCAGTAGTTGTACAAGTTCCTGCTAAAACAGGGAATAATGAAGCAGCACTAATATTAAAACTACCATTAGAAGTCGCTTTCCAAGCATTAAGTAATGTACTATCACTACCATTGACATTAGTTAATGTAACAGTTAATTTTTTTGCTAAACCATTAGCCGTAGTAGCGGTGCCAGCAGATGTTGCTGTTTTAGCATTACCATTCAATTCTGCGGTAATTGTTGCTGGCAATGTCATTGTAACATTACTACTTAAATTAGTACCTGCAGTTGTGGTTGAATGTTTATTATTTCCTGTTCCCGAATCTTGAATGGTAAAAGTAATTTGATTACTTAACTATGCTGCAGAAGTAGCACTACCGGCACTTACTGCATATGATGCACTACCTGCACTATATGGTACGAAACCAAAATTAGTACCAGTAATAACACCATCACCAGCGGTTGAAATCGCATCAGAATCAATTACATAATATAATAAATCAACATCGGTTGTACTAGATGTAACAATACGAACAGAATCGCCAATTTGAACATCATCTGCAGACAATGCTTTCATGGCATTTTCAGAAGTTACCACTACTAATCTTTCAATAGCGCCTTTTGGGATCCATTTTAATGGGATCATACCAACAATCTTGGTACCATCAAGACTAGTAACTGCAGCTGGCTGACCATTACTATTAAAGTAAACTGGTACGCCACCAGACGCAGCAGTATCAGATGCTGGATCATCACCTGCACTACCAACTTGTCCGCTATTTAACGCACTTGCCGCACTAGCTGTTCCCTCTAATGCACCACTAAACTTAGTAGCAGTAATGGTTCCGGTGCTTGGATTATAAGTTAATCCAGTATGATATGCTGGAACTCCAACAGAATCTTTATCAGCAAACCATAAATAATGTGTATCATTATCGGTTTCAGCTTTGATATCTTGGAATTTAAATGTCGCATTACTACTCGAGTTATGAATCGTTAAACCAGATGTAATTGTACCTGTACCAACAGAAATAGAAGTAGCACTAATTGCGCCCTTACCAGAACCTGTTGGCAAAGTAAGATTATCAATAGTTGCTGGTACACCATTCGCATTAATATAAACAGGTAATGCTGTACTACCTGCACCTGCGGAAAGGGCAGAAGCATAATCAGCTGTACCATTTAAATTACCCACAAATTTAACAGCATAAACATTTTTATATTTTACCGTAGAAGTACCAATATCATATGTATTATGCGCACTTGGGATTATATTAGCAGTAGTTGTAGTATTAACTAAGGAAGTATTACCACTAACGACTAATGAACCAGCGGTTAAACTGTCAGCAGTGACACTAGAACTCATTACCACATTTGCATTAAATGTAGTAACACCCGTGACAGTATTATTTTTAGAATTGGAAAATACATCAGTTGTGGCTTGTGGAATGCCCTGAGTATCTAAATAGATAGGAGTATGTTCATCACCAACTGCTCCACCAGCATAAGAGTTAGTAGAAGAAGAAGTGACATCCATAGTTCCTGTAATAACTTTTAAAACACCTTGATCCATCCAAATAGGCTTGCTGGAAGAACCGATTGTTGCGCTTGCAGCAGTAAGTACGCCAGACGCCATGTAGATGGGTTTAAAAGTATTTGCATTAGCCGTATTATCCTACGCACCAACATTCGCTGTTGTGGCTTTAAGTTCGCCATCGTCCATGTAAATGAACTTAGTGGTAGAACCAACGTCACCTGTCATAGCAGCAGGCTAGCTATTACTATCAAAATAAATAGGCTTAGCTTCGCCACCAACTTGACCAGATGTTAATGCGGTTGCAGAATCTGCGGCCTTGGCTTTACGAGCCCAGACCGCACGCCATGCATCAATAGGTTTACGGGTTACATCACCAGTACCGTCAAGACTTGAATCCACAAAGAAGAAGTGCCAAGGATTCGTTGTAGCAGTACCAGTAGTGTCACCCAATGAATCAAATGCAGTAAACTGCGATGTATCTGTTGTATAATAGAGTGTACCATCAACATATGGTGGTACACTTGTGCCACTTAAGGAGGAATAAGTGCCACGTTTAAATTTCAGTAAAACTGTATCAGCCATATGGCATTACCTCCTTATTATGTAATATCACGCCAAAGTAATTCTTTTTCCTCAATTTGTTGAGACAATGCTTCAAAAGCACCCATCAACACCTGATAGTCAGAACCCATAGCATTAGCGTATTCAGCCTCATACTCCTCGGTATCAAGAGGCAAGGTACCTACAATGCGCGAAGTATAAGGACGTGTTCTCAAACTATAAACTAAACGATAATAAGTATCAACTTTGCCTGTGACAGAATCAACATACTTTTCTTCATCACCAATTTTGAAGAAACGAATGGCAAACTGAATATCACCAGGAGCTTTTAAAAGTCCTGCGTCAACAGTCCAGTCAAAAATAATCTCATCATCAAAGGTAGTAAAATCCTTCACAATGATAGGGCAGATACGGCCCTCCTTGTTAGCATTTACATACTCAACTACAATAGTAGTAAAAGCCAAATCCACACCGTCATAGTAACGAGCACAGCGGAAAGTCAATGTTTCCGCTTTGTGCTCGCCTACGACGCCAAGATAATCTTTGAATTCAGCTGGAGGGGTAATCTTGCGCGAATCCAAATCTATATCCCAAACATGAACTTGTTCTAAATCTTTCTTGGATTCTAATACTACCACTGTATCTTGGAGGGATTTCAACAGACCTTTATAGCTTTCTACGTCATTTGCCATAATGATGGTATTATTACCGCTATCATATGTGGAAATACGTGCCATCTGTTATTCCTCCTTTAATGATAATATTAGCCAATCAAATTGAAATTGTCATCAATATCAATAGACTGAGAAGTCTTCTGTAAAGCACCGCCAGCATAACGTGCGATTTCAGTATCAGCAAATACGATTTCACGTGCGGCAACGCTATATTTACCACCGGCAGAAGGAACGAAGGAGTCAGTTGCGCCACCAACATGGGTGCGGACTTTCTCTTCAACCATTTCATGATCAGCATTTTCATAGATACGCTTCCAAACGTATTCAATGCTGTGGCCAGGCCAAGTGTGTTCAACAGATGCATTGAACTGCTTGAGGTTATTATCCCAAGAGAAGCTCAAGCTAGTAAGAGCCTGCGGCACTTCACGAATGTCGGATTTAGTTGTCTTGTTAGCATCATAAGAATTAGTAGTATCACCATTCTTATAGTTATAAGCGATGCAGTAGAAGATGCCTTCAGTTTCAGGTGCATACTCATCACTCATGCCAGCGATATCGCCTTCTTCGTATTCATGAGTTGCTACTGCAGTATCAACGCCATCATAAAGACGATGCCATTCATAAGTTACTTTACCATTTACTGCTTCCTTCAATTCTACACGAAGGTTGGTCTCACCAACGAAACCACGGTTCGCCATACCATTCTCAAGCAATTCGATTGCAAGAGCAGTAGGAATAGTGATAACACCAGTGTTAATGTAACGAATAGCATTTTTATCAGCCATCTTGTTACCAATCAATACTGTGTAACGACCAGTCTTATTAGCTACAAATGTAGATTTCTTAGCGCCAGTTTCTTCAACGCTAACATTCATAGCTGTCTTGTCTTCTGCGGTTAAATCAACACCATTAGTCTGATCTTCAGTTACTTCAGAAGCAGGAACCTGCTTACCATTGTACTGCCACAAGAAGCTCAAGGTCTGTGCGGCACCACTCTTAGAAGTAGTTGCAGCAACAGTGATAGGTAATTCAAGAACTGTTACCTCTTCAGTCTCACCTTCCTCGCCACCTTCAACAGGAACTTCACGAGTTGTAGGAACAAGGTTCTGATCAGCAGTTTCAATACCCTGGATCAAAATTGCCGCAGGAGATTCAACGCTATTAATAACAGTAGAATAAATAGGACGACTATAAAGAGTCTCTTCCCAAGAATCAATTACCATAGAACTATCTGCAAGATCGAAATTCAAAGTTGTCTTTACTTCGCAAGAAGCGATCTTGGTAGAATAGTTGAATTTAATTTCATCGCCTTCAATATTCAAGAAGCGAACTGCGAACTGGATAGAACCATCGGAGCCAGCTACTTTATTTGCAAGAGGCCATGCAAAGTATACATAATCTTCAGTGGTGATCATTGCATACGCAAAATCAACACCGCGCTGATTTTCTACTTCTGGAGCAGAAGGATTGTACCATTCGATCAAGCAGTGCGCGCCAGAATAAGACGTGCCAGAAGAAAGAGAGCTGATGCGTGCATTGTCGAAAAGAGAGAAGTCCATCAAATCGAAATAACGATCAATGCGGAACCAAATCATTTCAGCAAGGTGATCACCAACAACAGTAAGACCATTCTTCTTAAACACATCTGGAATAGTAATTTCACGAGCGTTTGCGTCAATCACAAAGAGAGGCTCATTACCTACTTCACGACCATCATCATAAGGACGGAAAAGGTGATAATTCTGAGGATTGGAACGAATGCTCTGATCTGAAAGCGCATTGAAGAAGTCATGCAATGAAGAGATCTCTTGACCTGTAGCGGCTTTAGCTGCAGCAAAAAGCTCATCATAATAAGCTCTATTTGTATCATTAAGCTTTGTAATCATCGCTAGTATCCCCTTTCATTTCATTATACATAGTTACGATTTGCTCGAAATATCCTTTCACAGCATTATGCACTTCTTGCGCCAAAGCTGCCTGACGAGAAAGCGCATATTGGTCAGTTTTTAATCTAATTAACAACTGACTCGTTTCATGGAACTCGTCACCATCTCTTGATAATGACATGATCCTCATACCCACTAATTCATTAGTGAGCCGGATTTTCTGGTCGGGGACAATTCGATATATAGTATGTGTTTTGCTATATGTTCCTGCGGGTGCCAGTCTGACTATATCATGAAGTTTGCTATCGCGACCACGCAAGATCAAATAGAATTCAGAGTCATGTGTTAGAGATGTGTCGATGTTGAAGTTTAAATCTTCGATAGCAGCTTCCCCACCGACGACAAGACCAATCGCGCGAAGTGACATGTCTCTGTTCATCATGATATTAACTGCCAATTTTTTTTACACCCCATTTACACAAATAAGCGGGGCTTCTATTAAGAAGCCCCGCGCTTCTCTAAATAACCTCAAAATTAATGTATGTTATTTAGTTATTTCCGTCCAAAGCAACTTCTACCCAATTTTCAGCTTCTTCTTCGGGAACTAATACAGCTGCGCGCTGCACGTTTGTAAGAACGTTCTTAAGCACGCAGCGGGGAGCCGCTGCGAGCTTTAAGAGACGAACATAATAAATATCCTCTAAATGAACGGGAGATTCAATTACTCCATTCGTTCCAAGATAGCGATAATATACTTCTTTGGTCATAAATGATTGACCTCCCTTTTATTATAATGTTGGGTTGAAGCGTACTTCAATACCAACGCCACCAACACCACGGTTTACCGCAGATACAATAGCATTTGGATTGTCCTCCAAGTATCTGTCATTCAACGTACTGGAGTAAATATAAATGTAATGTAAACCTGTGGTAGATTCACGTACTCTCAAGTTGGATCCAGAAGGCGTAAATGCGTTCTGTGTAGAGAAGGTAGGGAAGTAAGTTAAACTGTTAAGATCGCTTGGCGAACCAACAGTAACCTTATTCCAACCAGCCTGACCAATCCAAGTGTCACCGAAACTTGCGACCTGACCAGAAATCTGAAGATCATTATTGATTTCAGTCTGTGCATCAGATAACGCTGTATTACAGTTACTCAAGCAACGAGAACCGAGGTAAGTAATGTGAGGTAATTCAGCAGGACTCCAACATGCGCAACCACACATTGCATAATCATCAAAGGTATGTAAACTTGCTGGCAAGTCAATATAGACAAGACCGAACATGTATTCACAACCATTGACGCCGATGCTCTCGATAACAGCGGTGCCATCATCAGCGCCTTCAAAGAACAAGTGTGTTACGTCACGGTTAAGCTGCAAACCATTGCCGCTATATCCTTCAGGAGCATTATAAGTACCTGCGACATAATCCTTCAAGTTAGAAGTTAAATCGCCACCGTAAGTATATGTATTACCAACCATTGCACGAGCATACAAGCGTTCACCATTCTCCTTGGTCTGTGTTACACTTGGACCAACAATAGATGTAATCTTGTAAGATTCGAGAATCTCGCCCTTGGCATTGGTTCTAGTCCAATACTTCGGAATGCAAACTTTACCACCGACTTTGCGGGAAATACGTTGCAAAGCACAATTACCATTGCTGAGAGGGATAATATCCAAAACTTCACTTGGAAGTGGATTCTTATAGACACTTTCAAGTTTCCAGACTGGCCAAATTACTAAGTCAACTTGGCTGATTTCTTTGGTATAGTCATGGGTTCTATCAATGCCTTGGGTACGTCCCCAACCTTCAAAGTGCCATACACGGTAAATATTACCAGTGTCGGTATTATTCCAAGGAATCTTTGTAGGTGGGTAATTACCAACTTTCTCACCAGAAGGAACTAATACAATTTCATAAGCGGAAGGATCATTTTCATTCATGGCATATTTCTCTTCGTCCATGATGTACTTCATCTGGTACTTATGAAGAGTAAATACTGCATAGAATTTATTTTGACTTACGCCATTAATTGTATAAGTCACACGATTGCCGTCTTGATCAACTAAGTAACGAATTCCTTGTTCATTGGTTTCAACAGTGAAGAAATTATTCGCAGTTAAAATTGGGCTATCATCTTCGACTTGACTTTCAGTATTTGCTACAGAAGCATCAAGTGTCCAACCACGGAAATCATAGTGATTACGCATTGGATTTTCTGGTGGAGTAATGAAATCAGTTGCTGCTTGATTCGTAGGAGTACGATAAGCATCAACCATCTGTTGAATATTAGTTGTTTGCTCTACTGTGACGAATACAGCACGTGCGCAAGGTGTAACTGTTTTTGCACAGATTGTAAGAGGAGTATCCTCAGAAGTTAAGTGTCTATTGAATTCTTTCATTAACTCATAAAGATGATATTCATCAATAGCCGTGTCATTGTCAAGATAAACTTCACCAGTAATTCTTGGCAATCTCTTAGACTTATCAGATGGAATATAAGAATCTTTGAATAAGTAACGATTTTCATTCATAACATCAACTGTATTAGTCTTATTAGTATTATTATAATCATTGAAGAACAAATCGAACAATTCAAGACTTGGTAAACCTTCTTTATATACTGCGGCACTATTATCAGTGGCAGGAGTGTATACAAGTCTATTATCATTCTTTGTATAAACTGCACCATACTGCTTAATAGCATCAATGAAATTTAAACCGTTAATTGCGGCTAAGTTTGTATAGGTCTGATCAACATTACGTACATAATATGCAGACAAGGCATATGCTTGTGTACTAATGTCTTCAACTACATGATATGGGCTCCAATCAACATCAACCAAACGAATTGTGCACTCACGTTGTAAATCAGTTTTTGCATCCAAGGTAGCATCATACAACATAGAAATCTTAGTCTGAACAATTTCATGTAAGATTTCATAAGTGTAGAAACCAAGTTTGCCAGCTTCAACTTGATACTGCGCAATTGCATTGGTAGGATGTCCACCCTCATAAATGGCAGTAGTGAAATCACGACTTGCTGAACGAGAGAATCCACTGGTATAAAGCATACTCAAAGTAGTCCAATTATCATTAGATACGTTCATGCGGTCAGTGATATTTTCAAGATACAAACCACGAACAGGAGTATTGTTAGGAGCAGTAGCAGTAATACAATCGGCTTTATTACGAATAACTGTATCCAAAGCCTGAGACTGTAAAAGAATCAAGGTTGTAACAGTTTTTGGTAAATAAGCTGTATGAATAACGTTACCAGCAGGAACTGAAAGCATTGTATAGTTCGTACCAAGAGCACGAATTTCTTTTAACTTTAAGCAACCGGTAACATCAAGAGTTTGAGTTAAATTCGTCAAATTACTTAAGTCAATATACTCAAGTAAAGCCTTTGCGTTCTGATTCAAGTTATGTTCACTATCTTCATAGCTTGTATCAAGCTGGAAGCTAGAGTCATTCATACCTGCATTGAAGTAATTTGCATTATCATTACCAAGCTGTAAGCGATTCAAACGAATTGCACCTGCGGCAAGGAATTCATCTAAGTACTTCGAACTCAAGTCGCCCAAATCACGCACATATTCAGGACCATAGATATATGCCAACTATTGGCTCAAAGGCAAGCCAGCATCAATAGTCTGTTGAATTGCGTTCGTAGGATTCAAAGTTACATATCCAGTATCAGTCTGAATATCATAACGCTGAGGAGTTACAGGAATTTCATCATAGAATACAGAACAATACTGAGTCAAGTAAGGACGAATTGTGAATGTTGCATTAGCATCTAAGCCATCTGCACGCATTCTTGTAATCTTGGCATTTGTCCAACCAAGTTTAGTCTTACCTTCTGGGTTATCAGGATCAGAAGTGTTATTCCAGTTAGCGTCATAACGCATCTGGATTGACTGACCACCCTGAGTACGATAAGCACCGCCCAACCATTCAGAATCCTTATAATTCAAACGATTACGGAAGAAAGCTGAACGATTCAATGTACGGTCACCCTGGGCGCAATAGAACATGTCAGAACGTGTAGCCTTTTTACCATCCTGGTTAGTATAACCAAGAGAAGCAATAGAAGGAGCGATGTACTTATAGAAAGCATCAACGTTCTTCATAATAGGTGTCCACTGATCTGCGCTATTGGTATTGTAGAAACGAATCATTTCCTCAATATTCAAGTTCTTATTACGCATATCGCGATACATCTGCTTAATCTCTGGTAAGAAGCAAGCATAGAAGTTGTCCCACAATACTGAACCAGCACCAGAGAAGATGCCCTGATCTTGTGCATTAATGTCATAGTCCCAATATACGGTACCAGAGTTGTTAATACCAAGCTGAGTGTCCATATCATAGAAAATTGGATACCAAATATAGTTACCATTTTCTTCTTCTGGACCCCAAGTAGCAATCATCATATTCTTTTCACGAGAGTCATACAAGATGAACAACTCGGTCAAGATAAAGTACATAGCGCAATAGTAGAAGTTCAAATGCTTTGCAAATTCATCACGATATTTAGATAAACGGTAAGACTTTGTATCACGAAGATACATTTCATATACGTCTGTAATATTCTTAACATCAGAAGTATTATCAGGATCATAAACAACTGTCTTGTAACCAATGACTTTTGGAGTAATGCCTTGTGCGGCCTGAGCCTCAGAAACCTTACTCATAATCGCTTCACGATGATACCAGTCATTACGGTTTGTGCCATTTGCAAGCTCAACACCAGGAATGGCTGAATCAAGTGAACGACCAAGATAATAAGTTTTATTTGCAATAATCTTAGTATCATCAGTAACAACTTCATCAACAACTTCTTCTTCACCCGTGTCAGGATTATAAACTGTTTTCTGAATTGTCTTAGTACCTAAGGTTACTACGAAATCGCTATCCAAAGTCTGATAGAAGACTGGCTCATCTAATTCTGCATTCACTTCATCCCACCAAAGTTTATTGTAATCATCAGGAGATTCAATACCATACTCTGGCGCAATCCATTCTTCATTTTCATTTTGAAACCATGCAGAACGAGGAATGAAACTTACAGTTGTTTCAGATGTCTTAATATAGTAGTCACGACGGAAAACTTTTGCATATTCAACAGGGTCGCCCCAAGCATCATTGCGATCACGAACAAGAATGTCGTTAGCATTACGTACTTGAGTTAACTTATGTGAAGAAGCTAAAGCATTCCAAGTTTCATACTCTGGAGTACCAACTGGTGGTTGATTATCCCAAGGATGAACATCGGTAGAATATAACCAACGAGAAAGATCAAAAATGTTCTTTGCATAAGCACTCAACTTAGCACGTGCTTCACCTTTATTAGAAGTATTATCAGACTTATAAACATCTGCAGGATCGAAATCCATAATTGAATAACGGCACTCGAAGAAGTTATAGAAATCTAATTCATTATCTTCTGTAACGGCATCGAAATCATTACGACGGAAACCAGTAAAACCATGCTGGTTAGATGTAAGTTCCCAGCACTCACAAATTTCTTCATAAGTAGGGTTCTTATATTCATAGTCTCCAGATTCTTCAGCAGTTTGTCCAGGTACACGTGTCACTGGAGTCAAATTCTCATTATCATCTTTAACCGCTTTCCATTTGCCCTTTTTAAGCGCTTTTAATGGAGAAATATAAGGCTTACCTGCCATAAATGGCTGTTCATCTTTTACATTGAAACCGAAAGTCTCAGTAGCACTCTTATCGGTATTAAAGTTATAACGTCCAACGAACTCAGGTTCACTATCAACGCCCTTATGATCCCAGAACAATAAGATTGGGAAACCATAAACTGTAGTACGGAACTTAGTGGAGGCATATTTACCATTAAGAATTCTACGCATTGGGTGCGTTAAGTTATAACCATTCGCAGAAACTAACAAATTATCAACATAATTGGCAAGAGGAGTATTATGAGAAGAAGAGCTATCCATATAGTCTGCTTTCAAACAGAACTTAGATGCCAAAATACCATTACCGATATCAAGGGCTTCATCTTCAATTTCTTCATATCCTGTAGTTGCAAAGCCAGCATCAGTTGGCCAAATATCTTTATATGATTCATTGCCATCCCAAGTGGTTAAAGCCCATTTGTAAGTATCAGCATATGAGTTATCTTCGGACTTTGTCGCCTTAAGCTTTGCTTTAAAGTTGCGGCGAGGATAGCCTTGTGAAGAAGTACCTTGAACATCGAATTCATTATTTTGAGTTTTGAAAGAACGATAGTGATCAATACCACGGTCAATATTACCTGTGCCAGGAATTTCATTTCCTTCACTATCAAGAGCACGCTGATTACGATATTTATCATTTGGATCATAATAACGAATATCGACATATTTCTTATTGCCTTTATTATATGGAAGGTTATCACTCATACTGTCACCAGAAAGTCTAGTTGGATATGTAGAAATAACCATAATAGGAAGGCCAGGATATGGACTTTCACCTGCGGCATAGCGTCTTGCCTGTTCATCACTCAATTCACGAGTAGAAGAATATTTAATTGTAGTATATGCGTTATTCAAACCATAAGTTGTAGTAATATGATTTTCCAAATAACGTTCACGTTTTTCATCAAGGTTAGGAGCATCAGCGATCCAGTTTCTAACAACACCATCAAAAGACAATGGCTGATTATAAATACGAATATTATACAAATCTAAGTCGCAATAATCAGAATTGAAAACAATGCTCTTTGCGCCAGTCTGGAATTTATCAGCAGAGCTATAACGTTCAATACCAGAAAGAACACCATTGATATAAACGTAAAGAATTGAAGTAGCAGGATCTGCTACGAAAGAAACTTTTACCTTATCACCGTCAGCATAGCGAACATTAACTTTTTTACCACTAGATGCAAAGAATGCTTCTTGTGTACCAATACAGAAACCAACACCAGCACCGAAGAAGTGACCAACAGCGTTCATAACTGTACCATCTGGATTAAGGTTAATATTTTTGATAACTAAACCGTCAGCAATCATAAGTGGGATCCAGTTGGATTCTTCATCAGCACCATCTGGGTTCACTAAGGCATGCTTTAAAGTTTCTTCTTGACGATACTCAGGAGTTAATGTAATATTGGAGAAATTTTTTGGAACCATAATTGGTTTATCATTTTCATCAACATTACCAGAATCCACCATAATCTCTTGACCGTCATCATCCAAATAGGTGCGATTACCACTTGCGTCTTCACGAATGTAGACATAAAGTGTTTCGTCACCCTCTGTATACGAATAGCAAGGGTGACCACTCTTATCGGTCTGTTGAATTGGATTTCCCTCTTCATCAAGTAAGTTATGATAACGTTTAGGATCATAACTTTCCATTTCCCAAAGTGGATTACCATGCTCATCAGTATCTTGAACTTCACTAGCCTGTAATGTCATTAACTTAGCAAAGCTAGTTGCATTACGGCAACGGAATTCAACCTCAATAGCAAAACCTTCTTGTACTGCATCTGTCTGCAAAATAGCAGGACGATTTACAGGATCATCACCGAATGGAATCTCAACTCTTGCGCCATTGCTTAAACGTAAAACTTCATCGCCATTATCATCAAGAGTCCAACCATTATTATACCAGTTGAAGCCTGTCAAGTTAGCTGAATAGTTACCATATGTCCAAGTCTGACGATTAGTTAATGTCTCTTTATTAGAACGCTCTTTTGCGGTTAAATAGAGCATTAAACCTGCAGTTTCTGGGTCTAAATTCATTTTACTGTTGGTAGTAATTTCAACAGAGAAAACCTTAGACACATTAGAAGCAATCATTTGTAAAACGTTAGGTTGCTTATCAAGTTCTGCAGTATAATTTGTTACACGCCAAATATTCCAAGTAGAAAGATCGTCTTGCCATTCCACCATAAGAGGAGAAGTTGCAAGTTCTTCATTATTTAAATACAAATGAGTTTCAACTTTTTCTTGGTTCTTTGCGTAAATAACATAAGGAATTTCAATAACATTATAATTCTCAAGAGATGAAACAGATGGATAAGAAGAAATGATGATTGGGGTAGAACCACCTTCTGCTGTAGCCCAAATAATTTCATATTCATGAGATTGTACAGGATAATCAACACCATTAATTACTACATAGCCATCAAAACGGATAGTATGCATACCATGTTTAACTTCAGCAAAAGCTTCATCATCACATGGGATACGTAATGTACCAGACTCTTGTACAATAGTACCAATCTGATTACCAGTTGTAGTATCAGTTGTATGACGTCCAGTTTCATACAATTCTTCATCATCTAAATAAGTGCGGATTAAACCTGTGATTGTTTTATTTGCACTATCCAAACCTGAGAAGGTATAAGGATATTCGATATAATTCTGTACTGCACTATCCGTGCCGAAAGGACGACGCTGATTGAAACCATTATCTTCGAAATGGGCTTCCAAACCAATGATAGCAATTTCATGAACCAGATCTGTCTGTCCCGCAACATGTAAAGTAATGGTGATCGTATTAGTAATATGTGGTTTAAGGGTGTTTGCGGGAATGGTATAAGTTACAGGTACACGCAAAGCTTGACGTGGTGTACTTAAAATAGTATTCTCAACACCATTAATCTCAAATGTAATACGACCATATTGGTCAGTTGAAGTACGAGAATTATATTGTAACTGGAAACTTAAAGGTTGCGTTATAAGCAAGCGAATAGGAATCTCAGTTAATTCGACAATACTTAATGTACTGCCACCACCAGTGCCATCACCACCACCGACAATCTTACGAGTCTCTACGATAGTAATCAAAGTTTCTGCGTCAGATGCGTTAGTAGTTAATTCACTCAAGTTACCTTCGCGAATATTAATAACGCGATAAAGAATGTCATTACCATTCTCATAATTTAAAATAACGTTATCAACTTCAAGTTTTTCTGCTTGAATGGATGCCCTATTGAAAAGATAGAAGCCATGAGCGCCATCCTCGGTAGGAGATGCTTCACACTTGATGAATGAAACATCTCCACCGCCAGCCACTTTATGACGTTTACCTTGGGCATCAAAATAAATAGCATCGGAGTCATAAGCAAAATAGACGTTACCATCAGTGACTGGTTTAAAGTCATTGATCTTCGCGTCTTCGCCACGATACACTCTGAACGCATCAGTAGATGTAGTTACAGGCATTTGAAAACTCCTTTCTCTCTTTTATTAGAAACTGCCCCAAACTAAATCAATTGTGGCAACATTTCCGTTTACCCCAAATTGTAATGTATCAGAATCCCATTGCTGACTACCTGAGACTTGATTGCCATCAGCATCAGCAACAGTAACTGTGCTAGTTAATACATTTGTTGCAGCTGTATAAACTGCACTAAATGTAATAGATGTAATCTGGTTATGTGTATCAACAACTGTTAAATCTTGAACAGTATATGCAGTAACATGGCCAGCATCATCAGTGGTTACAGAAGTAACAACACCAATAGTTTTAGTTTCTTTTGAACCCTGTGTAACAGCAGTTCCAGTATTTTGAGCGGTAGTTACCAAAGCATGGGTTACAACCATGTTATTACCTGTGCCGCTAAGTGTAATATGAGAATTACCAGACGTAATGGAACCAGTGACATCATTAGAAGTAGATTTCAACTGAATCGCGCCAGTGCCGGAATCATAAATCAAACTATAAGTATGAATTGTTTCGTCACCAGATGGGATATAAACCCATTCAATATCAGCCGCAGCTAAAGTACCATCAGCCTGTTCTGTTGCATTTGCTTTTGCAGTAGCAATAAACATATCGCCCATCTTAGACAATTGTCCGCCATAGGTGCCGGCTTTAACAACTTTATATGTGTCACCAATATGAACATCAGTAGTTGGTAATACCTTTAATGGATTAGTAGAAGTTGTAGAAGCGGTACCATCTAAGCCGCCCTTAAAGGTCATGGAGTTAGTTGCCTTTAATTCTTCACCAATCTTAGCATCAACTTCAGATTTGGTATACACTTGTAACGTTGCAGTACCATTAAGGAACTGAACTGAAGTTGGAGTATTACCATAAGTAATCTGAGGTGTGATTGCAGTAGATGCAACTTGAGTTGTATCTAATTGAGTCACTGTAGTTACAAATTGGCCATTGGCGTCAAAAGCATTACTAATAGATTGTACACCGCCACCACTAGTGATAGTAACAACGCCATTTTGTGTTGATAAGGTTACACCAGTGCCTGCTTTTAACGTTACAGAAGTACCAGTGGTTTCAAGAGTATCAACATTAGTGCCAGAAGCATTAACGCCCTTATCACGATTTTTAATAATTAATTTAGTATCCGCGCCATTCTGTTCAGCAAAGATTTCTGCGGTGGTCTTAACTTTGCTAAGTGTGAAAGTAATATTACCGGTAGTTTGTGAACCAACAGTAGTCGTTGTACCTGACATTACTAACTGCGCGGTATCTTCAGAAATAAATTTAATATCAGCACTCTTGATACTAGAACCAGTAAGTTTAGAAGTTACTGTGGTAGTAGCATCAGTAGTGGCTGCTTCTGTCATATAGCTCTGAATAATATTGTCAATTGTCTGTGCTGCGTTCAATGGCTGTAATTGCCAAGAACCGCCTTGATTTTTAATCCAACGATACATTTTGGCATCAGGCGTAATGTAAATTTGATTTACATTTTTAATACCTTCAGTCATTGTAGTTAATTGCGCTGAATCAGACAACATAACAACATCAGTTAAGCGAATACGTGTTGTAGAATTAATATCTACATACATGGCTTTTTCGTCAGTAGTTACATACACATGACCATCATTAATACTAGATGGGAGGTCTGCTAACAAGCCACGCTTAAAAATGATATTAGCCATCCATTATACCCCCTTCGGTTGAATTTCTTGCCATTCAAGACTAAAATCATCAAAAACAGCATTTACATAAGATTCTACGGTAGGATAGACCCTTTTATTATAACGAAGGTCTCCAATACGAGGGTCTTCAGGTTGAATCCACGTACCTGCCGCACTTAATACAAAATTGGCATCAACTAAACTGCCATCACGAAGTGGTACTAAGCCTGGCTGTCCACCTTCAAAAATAGGGATATTAACTACGCCATTTACTGGTTGGACTACAGTTCCACCTAAAGCAATTTGCAATAAAGCAGAATCTTCTAAATCATCCAAACGTTCAAGCACAGTTTTATCAGGTGGAGTTTCCCCAGCAGGAACTTCACCCATTAAATCACGCAATGATTCTAACTCTTGATTTACTGCCGTAAGATCAACAGTAGTACCTAATTCGACCCAATTGGAACCATTCCAAGCCCATTCTGAGCCATCCTCAGTAACTTGATATACGGCGCCATTGCGCATTTCTGAAGTATCTAAAGATAATAACTCAACTTGATCAACAACAACACCCTCAAATTTGAAGGCGCTATTTAAACCATTTACTTTCTACTCAAGTTCATCAAGTTTATCATCATGGTCTTCGAGTTGAGTTGTGTGGCTTTCAACGGTTCGTTGTAACTCTTGTAGTGCAGTACTTAAACCATCAACAGTATCACTATTTGGTTCATACCAAGCTAATACTAATGTACCATTCTCATCGGTAACACGTGGTTCAAGCCCTGCTTTCCAGGGATGAGTATTATTAACTTCCTATAGCTCATAATGTGCGGGCGTCTCATTCGTCGCAAGAACGTATTTATAATAAGATTTACCCCAGTTCTTTAAACTTAAATCGCCCTATTGAATTTCAATACTAACATCATCAGCATTAGTTGCTGCACCAATCGCACCTGCGCCGCCATTAAAACTGCGCCAAGTACCATCAGCAACAAACAAATAATTCTCCATTTCAGTGTGAGTATCATCAGTATATAATGTTAATACATCACCCGGAATAGGAGTTTCACCGGCCATTATACGAATAATGGCGGAGCTAGTATCGTCTCCATCTTCATACTCGCCTTCAAAATAATGAACTTGACCAATTGGAATTGTACCACGATAAAGTTCATTGGTATCAAGTAAAAAGTATAACGCATTATCTTGTATTGCTTCTTGTGAAAGTAACTCATTGTATTCACTACGAGAGCCAAACTTAAAAAGTACAGGATTAGTGACTTTGTTTTCCTCATTGGTATCTGCCATTTTATTCAACTCCTTTTTAAGTTACTTCATCTTTTATTATTAAAAATTCCATCAACGTCATTATCTATTCGCGACCAACAAAAAAAGAGGGCGAGAGAACCTCTCGCCCTTTTGATTATGGATTCTAATTATGATAATTCAAGATTCGTTGATCACAAATATCAGCAATATAACCTTCACTAATACGATTACATACTGCTTGAATTAATGCTTCATTAGTAGAGATATTTTGCATCGCAGTTTCTAATGCAGTTATACGAGCTTCATATTCTGCGCCTAAACCATCGCATAAATCTTTTACTTGATTAACCCAACCAAGTAATGTATTATCACGACTATTAGGATCTCCACCAAGTTCTTGTGCCAAACGGACTAAAATACCACTTAATGTATCCTCAATATCTGTTTGCATTTCAGAGAAAATCCAACGAGGAATAGCCGCATATAAAGTCTCATCGCCATCCTCATATAAATTTAAATTCGGTTTACGATAAACCCCATTTTCTAATTTATAAATATCAGCATAATAAACTGTCCGTGTGGTCGCAGTTTCACCATTATTTAATTCATTTGCGCCGAGTGAATAAGTTAAATAAGGTTCTCCATTTTCTGGCTTATGCAATACACCGGCCCTATATGCTGGAGAATATTTATAATAATAATACTTAATTGGTGCATCTGCATTTGTGGTTGTACCATCACCAGTATCATAATATAAAATATGTGAAGTAGCAAGATCATAAGTCACAGTAGAATTTACAGTCTAATTTGTGTGTTTTTCACGCACATAACCTAATAGATCACGCAATAAGTTTACTGTTCCTAATGCTGAAGTAATTGAATAAGATGCATCAATGTCTCCACGAGCTGCAGCTAATTTAGTATTACGTACATTTGTTTCTGTATCATAACCATATATGAAATCATATAAATCACAAACTGCATCACCAAGAGCGGGTAAACGAATATGCCATGCTCGAATATCATCTGCAGTTGTACCTGCTTCCCAAATGCCGCGACGATCTACTGTGTTATAATATTGACGACCAGAAGATTGATAATCAAATCCAATACTATTATCATCGCTCCCAGACTTAACATGCAAGGTTTTATTAAAACCTTTCTTATTAAAATAGACATCAGCATTAACATTACGTGGTGCAACTACTGTATATGTCTAACCTGATTCTAATGTAGACCAGGTAACTTTACCTTGCTGAATAGTTAAATCACTATGACTATTATCATCTAATTCATTAATATAATCAGCATATTGTGCTTGTGTATGAAGATAATAATCAATATTGGTCGTACTAGAATCAAAATATGGTGCCGTAGGTTGATATGTTGGTGGATCAACAGCCAAATGAAATGTTGGTGTAATAGTGTTTAATTCAGCCACCATGACATAACGATATTTAGGTGTTTCTCCTGATGTGTCATATGTTTTTACCCAAGCCGTAGAATCATAACCACGTCCATAATATTGAACATCTGTAGTATAACTAAGCGTATATGGTGAAGCTGATTCATTTGTCACTTCAACATATACATCATTCGCTTCGTCATAAGTAAAGAATGCACGAATACCAGTTTGTGCTAAGTTCTGATATACAACACCAGTACGGCGAGCAATTACAGAAGATGCAACGAATGCTGGTGTTGTAAAGAAATCATGTCCATTATAATAGCCGCGAATTGGATCTTCATCATACTCAACTAAAACATATCTACCTAAGAAAACACCATCGGATTCACATTCAGCATCCATGGATCTACGAGTTGCATATGTTTTATCGAATTGAAACTATACTCGGTTACCTGCGGCTAATGTTGTTCCATAAAAACTAGCCATTTATTAATCCCCCTGTTCGTAAACAAAATCGACCAAGAGGTACGCGTTATCATTATTCGCAATAGTATTTAAAGAAGTGCGATCAAATTGTAAATCTGTAATAGAAGATAAACCATCTACACTTAATTCATAGATGCCGGTAGAACCAACAATGACTGGCGTAGTGAAACCATTTATGTACATACGAGTACCAGGTAATGTTTGTACGCCAAGTTGTATAATTGGGTAATAATTCTTGAAGGCAGCTCCATGAAGCAAAGTTTGTGTAGTAATTTTATTGTCGCCAGGATAATTCTGTGTGCTACCATTGGAATAGAAACGAATCTGTCCAACTTTCTTTGCCATACTCCATTTCCTCCTTAAATGATTCTTTCACTTGCGCGATTAGCGGTAATCGACATCATACCATCATGCGCAAACGATATATTTAATGATTTAATAATATATTCACCACTAATACCAGCTTTTTTATCTTGAACAAAAATGCGGCGATTAGGAGCTAAATAATAAATAGGAATTGTTGATAAAGTAATTGTTTCTTGATAATAGGTAGACTCATAAATCATTGTGTCTAACTATTCTTTTGCACTCTTGCCTTGAGAACTAATGTACAAGTATGTGGCAAGAGATGGAGAAATGTTTATGTGTGAATAACCTAAAGTATCAGAATATTCAACTATCGGATCTGATGAATACTTTTCTTCAAAAAGTAAATCAGGAACATCTCTAAAATAAATAGCTTTTACTTTATCATCATTGACAACTTTAGACCTGCGGCCAATCAATGTTGGACCATATTGCCATAAGTCAGTTGTATAATCAATAAAGTCAATCCAGAAATTTAATGCTTCTGGATCTACAATTTTTAATGTATTATTAATTGGATCCCAATAAAAAATATCTGGATTCCAACGATGATTGGATTCCCAACGCAACCAATCTTCTTGTGTCATATTAGGGCGTTTAACTTCTTTCCACGCACCATTCTCTTGCTACTCCATTTTAAATACATAATGTTCTAATGGATTTCCAGCTTCATCTTGAGTAATAGTACCATCATCATTAAATTCCCAAGTAATTTCGCGTTCAATTTTATATAATGCTGGTAAAAATGCTAACATGTCGGCATAATAAGCTGCATAATTACTTGATTGTGCATCTTTCCATTGAATAATTAATTTTTGAGTTTCACGTCTAGCTTTATCAGTGTGATAGGTATCGACAACTACTAAATCGGCTAAATGTTCAGTATAATATGAATAAAGTGCATATTTATATTGACCATAGAATGGTGCACTTGGCGTCCCATTTAACTCAATGAGTTTCGTATCTTGGATCCAAGATTTAAAAGCTGCCCAAGCATCGTCATCATCTTTATCAAAAGAACCATATTGAGTTTCAAGTGCATTATACCACTGTCGTAACCAACCTGGACCATTCTATGTGCCTAATCCTTGATTAATTACTGTTCTGAAAGCTTCATCAAATAATTGATAAGCGTCAGTAAAACCATAAGTCTTTTCAAAATATTCCACAACGCTTGGATAATAATAATAAACGAAAATATCTCCAATAGGACGCAAGCCCTAACGATATTCTTTTACACGATCAGTATCATCGCCATAGATTCCAATATAGCTTAAATTTGCTGCAAAATAACGTGCGGCGCTATCACCAGAAGAATTAATCAATCGACGTTCTTCAGCGGTTAAATGACTTGAAGCATACCAAGATTCTTCCAAATCTGCGGTAAATAATGGTATATTCTATAATGCATAAGTCTAAATACGACGTCGACCTAATTGCTCATCTGACGTTCTTTCAGATGCATCCCATGCCACGGGAATAAATTTTTCCACAGCGGCATCATAATAATATAAATGATCATAATCATTCTATGTAATTAAATCAGGATCACATTCATATAATGGTGAATCGACAATCGTATTATCCTAAATGGTTTGGCGCTCAAGGCCTTTTGCTAAAGCAGTAGCTCGATCTTTGGCCACCATATTATCTTCAGCCATTAAATAAATCAACCAACGCCAATCATAGCCATTTGCGCCTTCAGTAGTGAAAGTCTATCTACGACTTAAACTATAATAATCTGTTGGTTTAGCGTCAATAGCATAACGTAAATGAATTGGATTAGTTGACCCATCTGCTGATGTTTTTTGTCCCCAAATTGCATAATCATTTTTAATTGCATTAACTTGTGGTTTATTTGCAAATGATTCAATCAAATAATTTGATGTAAATTCATATACAAATTGTGAACTCATTGCTTTAGATTCATAATATGTTTGGTTATCATCTACTTGCGCACTAGACCAAGCACTATTAAAATAAATTTTTTTACGTTGAAAAATGAAATGTCCTTCTTCATCATAAAAATATTCAAACTCACCAAGTTGTTTAATAATTTTATCCAACATAGATGTGATTGTTCCATTAGCATCTTCAATTAATTCGCCAGCATAAGTTAAATCAGTAGCACGATAACCCATAGTATCGCCATATGTCACACGTTTAGTAATTTCATAATCATATGTGGCACCAGCTGGACGGTATCGAATTGGTACGGCGCCATGATATTCATTATATTTATTTTCAAATTCTAATTCACGTTCTGGATTAGTACCAGGTGGCATCATATTTGCGGAAGGAACGCCATCAGTTCTGTCATAAACATTATATGTCCAACAAACACCATCACCACGATACTCAACTAATTCCACACCGCAAGTATCTAAATCATTAATATAAATATTTGCATAATCCTCTTGAGCATATTGATGAACGGCTTCACGAATAATTTCTTTAATAGGAATATGCTTTTTAGAATATGAGCCATCTGAATTATACACCCAGGTAACACCAAAATCATGCCGAGCAAATAAATTGCCGCCCATGTCACCATTTAACAAAGACATTTTATCTTTACCTTGTAAGGTGATATTATAGCCTTGATTATTATATGTAGCACTATAACTACTTAAAACAAAAATACCTTGTGGGAACCAAATAATATCTTCGTATTTTGGATCAACAGTATTTTTAAGGCCAATATATAATTTAAATTTTGTACGTAACGCCCAATCAACACGATTTACATCAATCGTATTTGTTACCATCTAAATATTACAAGTACGACGTACGGCAGAAGATCCATCAATGCTAATACTACCAGAAACTACCATAGCAGTAATTTCAGCAACAGGATCTTCTGCCCAATCAAGAGCGATGACTTTTGCATAAATTGTACGTCTGACTTGCTGATCAAGCTAACGTAAAAAATCCTTATCAGTTAAAGGATTTGCCAATTATCATCCCTCCTATAACTCTTGTAATTTATAATTCAATAAATTTAAATATTGAGTTTGTGCATATTGATAAGCATAACGCTTAGCATTAATATCTTCTGAAGTATATGTTGTTGTATAATCCGTTACATAAGCATCAGTATTCAACCAATTACTACGTTCAGCAGCTGTAGTCTAACGAAAATGTTCATTCTCCCAAACATAGTAAGTATTAGGATCGTTCTCATCACTATATGGTATCAATAACTATGCATCAGATGCGGACAAAAATTTAATATTTAATTGTGCCATCTGATAATCTTTTTTAGCCGCAATAAATGCGGCATAAGCTAATTGAAGATCTTCATCAGTTTCTTCAACACCATAACTAACACGACGAATTTGATAACTAATTTCTGCAGATAATCCACTACCCCAACGAAGAGTAGTTGGAATTTCAATATCAGATTTTAATTCATATATACCACGTTGTCCAATATCAATCTCTTGATCATTATAATAAATCTTTGTATCAATATTACCAGCAGAAATAAAATGCTGACCATTAACTGGAGTAGATACATAAGTCCAATATTTACGAGTGCCATCATGTTCAGTTGTAACGTAAATTGTATCTGGTAAAGTTAATTCTTGACCATCTCGAATAGCCGCCCAAACATTAGCAGACATTTCACCATTAGAAAGAAATGTATTGACATTACGCATATAGGCATCGAAAGAAGTCATTAAATCATCTTCAGTACCTACATCTACTAAATTATTACGTACCAAGAATCGAGCATGATAAATACGAGCAATACTTTCACGAATATTAGTGTGATCTGCAAAGAATTCATCAACATTAGTCGAGGATAATGGATCTAATGCAACATCCTCAATATAGAGATTGGAAATATAATCATAAGATGTAGAGACGTTTGCTAAAATACCAATAGTAACAAAACCGCCTCCACCAGCTTGCAAATATTCAATTAAACTATCACCGGATAAGAAATATAATCCATATTCTGGTGATTCATATGTAGCTTCATAAGTTCCTGTTGCACCGATCATAAATGTTTTTTCACCCAACTGGAACTATGAGCCAGGAGCAACATCTTCAAATTTAATATATCTACAGCCTGCGCCTTCTAATAGATCGGTGACTTTCATTTTTTCGATAGCGGACGCCTGCCGTTGAGATTGATCATCACCCCATGGGATGTCTTGTAAAATCTCAAATAATTTGGAAGCCAGTTGTATGGTTCCAAACTATAGCTGGGTATTCACTATCAGCGCTTCTGTAAAAAAATTATAATTAGATAAATTATCCATATTATAATCATCAATTTCATCAGCCGTGCAAGAGAATGTATGTAGCATGCGGCCGACCGTATTATTTGGTGAAAGACTTACATTATGAAGTCGTACAATATAATTGCCTTCTGTCGGTGATTTAAATAATTTTGGATCGCCATTATTTAACCATTCCAATGCTTGAAGTTTAAATTTACGTTCATAGGCAATATTTTCATCGGTGCAATCTGTGGTATTTGCCCAATCTTCATCCATACCAAGCTCATTAGTACGTGACACGAAATATTCATCATTATCAATTAAATAAGATAATAAGCCTGAAATTGGAAATTCTTTATATTCAATTATGCCATTGCGGAAGAAGAACGGATATTTTGCACCAAGCGTATTCTTTTTAGTTTCAGAAACAACAGCTTTAAAAGAAGAAATTTGTGGATTAAATCTAACTTTTAATTGACGTTCACCATCATATAAGAAAATATCCTCAAATTGTGCTTCAATGGTGGGACTGCATAATCTGGTTGAATATAAACCATAAGAATTATATTGTTGAATTGCATATACGTATTGTACACCATGTTCAACTGCAAAATCTTTATATACAAATGAAGAAGGTACTTTACCATATAATTGAAATTCTTGTAATCGTGTCCAGAGTTTAAAATTGCTCCTCGAATCTGTACGTGTAAGTACGAATTGTCCAATTACAGGAGCTTCCTGGTAAACTGGTTCATCTTCTCCTTCATTCTCTTCATTCCACTAAGAACGTTTATCAACATCTGCATCTAAACCCCAAAATTGCACTCGAATAAAACCATTATCATAATCACGACGAACTTTCACTTTTGCTTCAACGTTCATCGCAATAGATTCAGTATTTACAATGGTATAAATGGGGCTATGTACTTCTAAGTCATTATTTGTAATAACACTGTAGACAATCGAATATTTTGAACCGCTATCCATTTCATACTGCATATTATAATTGTCAGTAGACTCATATGGATTTTCAGAGCGATCATCAGTAGTGCTATCATGAGTAAGCCAACCAGAAGTTTCCACTAACTCATTAGTTAAAATATTCGTAATATCAAACTTATATTGAAATGCTCGTTCAGTATAATCTGTATTATGATATACACCAACATAAGATTGACGATCTAAATTCGAAGTACCCGCGGTTAAATTCTATATTGACAAAATCGGCTCATTCGTATACTTGGCAATACCAACAGTAGAGTAATAACCTAAAACATTATCAATACCTACATATGCCAACTATAATTTATAATACTCTCCGACAATCATTTTACGGCGAATCTATTGCGCACGAGCTTCATAGGATGTTGCATCATAAGTTCCATTTAATGCGGGCAAGTTAAAAATTACCTATTTATTACTTGCCTTTGGATCCCATAAATCACTTTCTAAAATACCAATTTCTGTATCCGTTAACCCACTACGTATGCGTAATTTAAAACTTTTTACAACAGATACTGAAACTGCACGATTCATAATAAAGGGGACCTTGATAGACAAGGTCCCCGTTGCGTCACCATAATATGATGGAAGAGTACCATTGACTGTAGGCGGATATAATCTCGCCATTAGCGTCAAGCCTCCTCGTCAATAATAATCTCCATAGCTTCTAACTGCTTTGGTGTAAATTCCAAATTCTCCAAAAGGCCCATTGGAATTTTTCTTAATTCAATATTTGTAGTGAATGCATTAAGTGCTTCACGTGCTTCACGGCATTCATCTTCTAAACCTTCTTTGATTCGATAAATACCAGGACGCTCCTGAACAAATTCACCAGTTTCCTCATTAGTTACTAAATACTTCTGAGCAAACTCACGTTCACGTTCAATATAAAAATCCATTTCATTAGATAACAAAGCACTATTTTTTGCAATCAACAAACTAAGTTTAAAAGGAAGCTTCTGCTCTTTCAATTCGGCAAAAGTATCCACTAAACTAGACAACTGAGTAAAATTAAGTTCCATAATCAAATCTCCTTTTTCTCAATATTACCATGGCGATGTTTGAACATTATTCCAATTTATAGTCGCAGCAGTTTTAATTGCAGCATAATGACTATCATTTAATGTATAATCCTTATAACAATAAACTGCTGATGCATAAGTGCCATCATCATTTTTCTTTGAGCGCCAAGCACCACCGGTTTGCTCAACAGAAACGTCACCTTTTAGTTCAGCTTCTGCTGGATTAATCTACGCTGTTACTTTAGCGTGTGCAATTGCTGCTTCCCAACCAGCTTTATATGCTTTATCGGCAACAACTTCAATTGTACCTGAAGCTAAGACAGTTTCATCAATCGCCATGATAGTATAATTAGTTTTTAAATGCCTATCGCTGGAGGACCACGTTACCGTGCTATCCCATGCTGTTGTGCTTCCAATAACATTTGCCGTGCCAATACCAAAGCCAGCGTAGGCATGTGATCTATAAAAATTAGTATTGGCCATATTAAAAGACGGTGTCGCTGTAGCACCTGCTACAGTGATACTAAGTGTAACAGTTCCATTTGCTTCAGACATTGTGGCCCCATTAGAACTGAATATAGTTGCCTAAGTTGATTCTGAAGCATTAGCCATTATTGGTGTGCCTGATGATGTTTTTAAAGCACCATTATCGGCTGTAATTGTTATAGCATGTCCATGTGAAGTATTTGGCCACCAATACGTCTCAAACTCAAAAGTTTCACCATTATTTCGTGTTACTGTCCATTTTGTTTGAGATGTAGACGATTCACCTGCGTGTGAACCTTCACGCGTAATCGTTTTAATTGTTAAACCTTTAATTTGTTTTAAAGCTTTATTTGCGTTGGCCAAACCTGAGTTTGCTGTATCCTATGCATTAGCAGCAGCTTCTAAGGCTTCTGCGGCACGGTCATTAACTGCTACAATATTATCTTGTAAAATCTTATCATTATTATTAACATAAGTATAAGTAGCAGCACGATCATTATCAATAAATACATTATGTGCAAAAATATTCCAACGATGACCTGGTGCACCTAAAACACTTAAATCTTTTAATGGAGCAAAAATACAAGAACCAACTGATAATCCATAATCTGCTACATCAGATGGTAATGAACTATCTAGTTCTGTAATAAATTCTAATTTTACACCATTATTGGTATATGCACTAGTGCTTGCATTAATACCTTGATTTAGAGAATCATCGGCATAAGCTATAGCATAATAATTTTGATTTGGTACATAAGCTAATCTTGTTGGAATAGCTACTGATGTTTGATAAATTGCCTATAAATAACCACCTGATGTTTCAGGATCATATGGTGTACTTGTTTCTTCAATTTCATCAGTTTCTTCGTTATATGTGTATGTTGTAGTACCGAAATGAATATCGGTATAACTTGGAACATACGTTGTATTCGATCCAGTAGACGCTTCAGCAGTATATTGTGTTGCGCCTACATTGGTTGCCTAAATACCAATTGCACCCATATAAATTTGCGAACTAGTATATACTGGTTGCGCATTACTAGATGTAATATATGGACGACCAATGAAAAGTACACCATTAGTACCATCTAAGACAATCTAACTATTGGCGACACGAATTTGATTGTTACCAGCATCCAACCCAATACTTTCAACATAAGTTCCATTAAGAGTTTTTTTATTGAAAATTTTAGTTGGTGTCATTTGCCAGCCACTTAATGCACCACCAAGTAAGATCGCGTCTTTATCTTGAATTTCATTGACTAAATTTGCTAAATCAACTGTATATTGTGTTGATGATGTTGATACTGAAGTTTTTGTGGTAACCCATAAATTACGAGCATTTTTCCAGAAATATTGCTCACCACTACCATCCATGATAGTAACTGTGGTGTTTAATTCTTTAGAGTTTTCAGAATCATAATCATCAATAGTTACTCTTGGTATAGGATTCGCTGTTGTAGCTTCTTGAATATTAACATGTCCATAACGCACATGAATTGATCCACCAGCTAATACTCGAACTATGCCCTTATTACCAGTAGTAATTTGCATTGGAAAATCTACTGTAGTATCAGCAGCTCTCCATGTTGAAAAGATTACATCAGTATCAGTGTCGACTTGATAAGATACATGATCTCCACTATCATTATATGCACTATATTGTAATAAGTCAACGTTACTAACTTCGCCGCCCTTAATATGAATATTTCGTACTTGTAAACGGTCGGCATAAACTGTACCATCTAATCTGACACCAAAACGGATAACTCCATCTTCACCAGCATATAATGCAAAATTGCCATATTCGCCAAATGCTTCTGGACCTAAATCAGTATATTGACCATGTCCAATAGAAGTATAGTCTTGATTAAAATCAACTACAGATTGCGTATCATCAGTAAATTGTAATGGGATAACATAATAATTATCATCAGTAGCAGTAATATTATATTGATTTGCATACTCACTATCTGCCGCTACTGCTTTTTTACCATTTACTGTGCTACCATTTGCTGGTAATACATAACTATCAGAATTATCAATTAAACCATCAAATGTTAAATCCATCCATTGATCTAAATTACGTGGTGCTTCCGGATTACCTAAAAACATTATACTAGAATTTTTTATTTGTGTCAAGCCATGATCATGTATCCACCAAGGTGAATCTGCACCAATGCGGCCTGCGCGAGCCGTCATAAAGCCGCGCCAATTAACACTAAATAAAGGATTTGAATCTGCATAATGACCAGCGAATATTGCATAACGATGTTCATCATCTAATGAATATAATTCAGCTAAAATCTTTTTATGATTAATAGTTTCTTCAGTAATCAATGCCTCTAAATCTGATTTATAATCTACAATCTCGGGATCAAAAAAATCAGGATAACGATGTTTTAAATCAGCCCAAACGTCAGCTGGAATACTATCATTAGCGAGAGCTCGATTATACTGTTCAACTAATTGATCATAATAATCATTAAAATAAACCTAATAACATGCATCATATTCAGCAATACGGTCATATAGATAAGCACCACTAATATTATAATTGCGATATCCATCCCATAATGTTTGATACATATTACGAACAGAATGACCATAATATGTAGTTTCAAGTGATACTGCGGGTTCTGATGTAACACGTGTCACATTCGAAGCGGTATTAGAACGTGTTAAACATAATAATGGACGTGCAGTATAATAACCACCTGTTTGATAACCAGTTCCTGTAATCTTACCTTCTTGGTTATAGTGATTATGTTTAACAAAATCAACACGTTCTTGTGAAAGGAAATATGTTCTTAAATTGGTTTCATCCCAAATCCAATTACGATAAACTTCATCAGATGCAGATGAACCAACTTCTCTAAGGCACTGTTTTAGATAATCAGATGCCCATTGGAAACCCCAGCCATAATTCATATAGTGAACTGGATCTAAAATAAAAATTGCTGGGAAATATTGACCAACTTCTTGAATAATCTACCATAAACTAGTAGCACGTTGCTCTTTTGAAGTTGAATAACCTTTAATTTCATCTATTTTGTTTTGGAAACGTAAATTTTCTTGCGTAACAGCCTATTCTAATACCGGATCGTCAGGATAGGTATTATAACCTAAATACATATAATGACTAGTAGCTAAATCACCAGTTTCATGTTTTTGATACAAACCATTATCACTGATCATCCAGTTACCAATTTTACCATATGTACTAACAATACCGCCAGTCATTAATACGCCGTTATTTGGATCTACCAAGAAATAATCATGTGCCGTATCTTGAATATATTCTTTAGACCAGAATACTCGTTCTTCTAATTCCTCAATGGTAGAATTAATAGGTGAGCTTCTTGGAGTTTTCATATATAAGAAATATGGTGAATAACCGGTAAAAGTAGAATCACGAACTTCACCATCACTGGCATATAAAATAGGATCCAAATTTATATAACAACTATGGTCATAATTACTAATCAAAGCATAATTACCATCAAATTGAATTTGTCCTTTACCGGCTTTACCAATAAATCCAGTGCCATCTGCTTTAAAACCAAACATTTGAACACCAGCATTAAAACCATAAAGACCAACAATATCAATGGAACTATTACCATAGTCAATCCAGTCACCAAGCATAACACCCGTAAAACGATTTTCTGCATCTTTTGAACCCGCACTAACCATACGAGTTAACACTGCATTATGCTCTTGATCTAAAGTTAAGGTACCATCCCAAGAATTTACAAGAGATGAACTATATACATTACGCACAAAAGTAATAGCTTGGCGCACATATCCTAAATCAGTCATATAACCAATCCAGGTATAATAATTAACATCCATACCTTCAACCCAGAACCATGAATCTTGTAATTCTTCCTAAGAATTTAGATATGGATCTAAGGTATATGTCGTATAGGATTTAACGTAACGAGACACGCATTTATTAACTGCGTCCTATACTTTTTTCACATCCGCTAAACGTTGATTAAATGCTATTTCATCCTCATTTGATTGTGGACTCTTAAAATATAAACGTCGAGCAGAGTTATTAGCATAAGTTAATTGTTCACTAAATGATCCATAAGTCTAAGTCGTATCTAAGGTTAGAGAATTAATTGGGCATTCACTATCACTCGACATCCAATCAATAGACACAGTATTTAATGTTGTTCTAATTGTATCTACATATGGAGCTAATGAATAATCATCATTATTATCAATTTGCTTAGATGTAGTGGTTTGTCCAATTAAACGCAATTTTTCAACAGGATACTGTTCATACCAACTATTATCAGTACTACGTTTAAATTGCCGCAATTCCCAATCAGGATAACTATAGACAAGTTCACGGGTTCCTGTCCAACGTAAAAATGGACTTGCCATACAAATTGGCGCAGTACCATCAGATTTAAACTCTACTCGAGAAGGTAAGGAAAAACTATATGGATCTGCATCAGTTTGCTTGCTCTTGACAAGCATAAATGCTTTTTGTGCGCTAATAGCATAAGTTGCTGCATTATTTACAGTAACTTTAAAAATTGGTGGAGCACCATAGGAAATATCATAGATATCATCAGGATCACGAATATAACCTGAAATACATGCTCCAACGTAATTACCATAAAGAGTAGTGTTGTCGTAATTCCAATCGGAATTTTGCCAAGAAGAAGGAAGAGCTTCTCCAGCCGTCTTAGTAATCAAAGTTGGTGAGAGCAATTGCCATGTAAAAACAAATCCAGCACTTTCAACTCTGGCGCCACTGCTATCATGTACAGTAGCAAACAACACAAATTTCTAACTTGGAGTTAAGCCAAGCGTACTGGGTGAACCTTGATGAATTGAAACAGTAAATTCACTACCATCTGAACCAGATTCACCAAATGTCATAGATTTACTAATATGATATACCTTTCCACGATAAGTAACATCAGCAGAAATGGTATTATTAGTATACTGTAAATTCCAAGTATCTTTAATTCTAAATTTACGAGTGGTCTTCGCAGTCACGCCAATCGCTTGATCGCGCCAAGAGCCATCAGTTACTAAATTTGGGATTAAAGATTCTGAATGTTCATCTTCACCATTAATAGTAGCAAAATGATCTAACATGGTATATTGTTCTGGGAAAGACCAGACAACATCAAATGTAGGATCCTCTGTATCAAGTACTTGCAAAGGTACATAGGTACTTTCTAAATTATTACGAATCCAAACTTGAATATAGTATTCAATTTCACTATAATTACGATTATATTTATCTTTAATTACGCGATTGTTTTCGTCATATACAAAAAAGTCTTCACGGCCATCATGCGGCAAGATCTAATAACCTGTACCATTTTCTTCCAATACTGGACCGCTCATACCATCTTCAGTATACCACTGTTTTTCTAAGATTCGCAAAATTAATTCATTATCTCCAACAACCTATTCAGATAATGTATGATCTACATTAGAAAATTCAAGAGTATCACTTGTAATATGACGATTATCCCACGCTACTGCTACACGATAACGTTCATAGGCTTGATCTGGATTTAATGAAACAGTTTTAGTAATATTTTGAACCGGACCTTCTAAGATTTCATAATTAATTCCGGCCCAAGTTTCTGGAGGATTAGCACCATTCTGGACCGCATTATATTTTTGATGATACCAATATAATTCAGCACCATAAGTAAATAATTGATCACGTGAATTAACTAAAATCCATTCACCATTTACTTGATGTACCCAGCAAAAATTTAATTTCTTATCATTAGTAACTTGTTGATTAACTGCATTGCGTCCAAATTCAAGAGGATCATAAGTATATAAAAATACTGTCTCATCCGCAATTTCATCAGCTTCCATACCTAATAATACACGTAAGCCTTTGATTTTAATATTTGGATTAACATCAATTAATCTACCATCTTCAGTCTCTTGCTGATAAGGAATGTAAGCGCCAGTTTCATCTAAGAAATTATGGTCTTGCCAGAAATAAACTTGAATACTTTGAACCTCTTGGAAGCGGCTAATATCATACACAATCTATTGAGAATATGTTGTATAATATGCGTATGGATTACCATAGAATTCATCACTAGAAAAAATCTTTTCATCTTCGATAACTTCTGCGGCAGTTGTAGCCGTAGCTCTTAAACGTCCTTTGATACGAATGCGTAAACCATAACTACCATCAATAGGACGTAAACCACCAAGATAAGTATTCCATAAACCTTCTACGCCTAATTTTGTACTAATAAAAGCAGCGTCATTAGACTTAGTCCAAGACCAAATTAAATTAATATTAGAATTCACATCTGCGCGATTGCGATAACGTGATTCTGTTTGTTCATATTCTGTTTTAATGTTCTATAAAGGGATACGATATTTTTCTTCAATTTGTGCTACTTTATCTTCATAAATAGATTTTTGTGTATTATAATAATTCAATCTATCTTGATAACGTGCTTGCATTTCTTCTTGTGAGCCATAATTATAATATGCCTCCCATACAGCACGTAACATTGACATCTTCATTTCATTAGTCAAAGTTACTGACCCAATCATAGAAGCTGTCTATAAAGTAGTTTCAACTTCACCCAAAGAGCGTTCTTGAATATTAGAATCAACATAAGTAACATCAAATAAACGACATACATCAGGAGTCGCTAATGTGACTTGTGCTCCAGGCAATTGTGCTAAACCATTATTCAAGACACTCGTAAAAGCTTGATTTAATTTAATTTTAATATATTCCGCTGCAGTACCTTCGCGACCGATAATACCGCCTGAACTGTCTACAACATTCTGTACTGCACGATTAAATGCGGCTTGTACTTCTTCTAATTCAAACTATTTATCTGCATATAACTGATTCCAACGTGTGCGAATATCTGTGATTGCTGCGACATACAATGGATCATCATCAGTAGTTAAACCATGTGATGGTTTATTAGCAATGTAATCACCGGCATAAACAGTATCACCATTAGCCGTTAAATCACCAAAAACGATAAAATTATCAAGAGGAGCGCGATAATTATAAGCATATCCAACACCCTCATCATCACTGATCTTGCGGCCTACAATAAATTTTTGTTTAGAAAAATCACCTTGCGGCACATTTACATATACCGCTTCATTTTCATAATAACTTTCGCCTGCTCTTGCATAAGCTTCGAATTGAGCATGTTCAGTCTCTACAAGATAGATAGCGTCGTCTTTTTTTGCAGTTGACTTAATTATGCCTTCGACAGTTTGGTCATAGCGTAGCTTTTGAATTTTACTATCATCAATTATTGAGATAGCATCAAATAGTTTTGCAACTAAATCATTAGTATTCGCCAAACTATCATCTCCTTTTTCTCACTATCTAAGAAATATCAAAAATAATCCTACTAAATTATTCTGACCTACCCAATAAAAGAAAAAGGGTGGGCATTTCTGCCCACCCAATATATTACCATTTGCGATTTGCATATTGTGTTGCTCTGTTAACCAAGTCATCAAATGCCGCCTCAATTTCATTACGATCTTGTGCAGCTGGGAACTCGGCATGGATTTCAACATGTTGATTCATGTCATGAGACATGCTATTAACACTGCCCGCATGTGCGCTTAAACCCATACTTGCTAACATAGCATAAGTAGCAGTATTCAATGTTGACAAGATTTGATTAATTGTGTCACTCGTTAACATATCAAATAATTGACCTGTCTGTTTAGCATTTAATACATATTCAGGACTATGTTTACTACCATCAACCCATGCTGGCCCAGTATAGTCGACAATACCACCGTTTTTAAATACTAACCACTTGTCATATTCTGCTTTATCTGTTGTACTTGTGGTCTTATTAATATAGCGTTTAATATTACCAGTATTAGTAAAGTGACTCTTTGCTTTATCAAATGCATCTGCCGCAGATTTAGTTGATTTATCTTTATGGTTACTAATAGCACCAGTATTATACACACCCTGTGCCCAACCTAAATAGTATTTAGTACCGCCACCAGTACCGCCAGTACTACCAGAACTAGAACCACTACCACTTGAACCACTGCTACCACTGGAACCACTACTTGAGCCAGCACTACTACTTGAGCCAGAACCACTCTAATTTTGTCCGCCAGTACTAGATGCAGTGGATTGAACATTATTTAATTTTTGCGCTTCCTGAATGGTCTTTTGAATTTGTTTATACAAGTTTTCATAAGTTGTAATTACATTTTGAACTTCTGTTTTATGCGCTAACCATTGTGCAGTTGCATTTTTAAGTTGATTAAATTCTTCTTTTAATTTCTGTGACAATTCGGTAGCAGCTGTCTTTGCCGCATCACTATGCTTCTTATTTTCTTTCAGCGCTTCAGTCATGTCATTTAAGCCAAGTTTGGCACGAGAAGCTGCTTGTTCAACAGCTGTTGCATAGGCTTCCATTGTACTTTCGATCTTCTATTGATATTCAGACATTTTAGCTTCATGCTCTTCTTCTTTACTAATTAAACGCTGTACATCACCATTAATTTGATCAGTTGTAAAGGCATTTTTCTAAGTATAATGCTGCATAATGGTATCTTGGTTAATCATTAAATGTTCAGTAGCAATATTATATTGCTGAGCGATAAATTGTAATTTGTCTTTATATCTTTCATTCAATTCGGCCATGCGATCAATGTATTCTTGTGTACCTGGTTCATACTTTAAAGCAATCTCTTTAGCTTTCTCTTGATAGTCAACAAGAGTCTGCAAATAAGATTGTTCAAGTTCTTTGACACGGGCCGCTGCAAGTTCATTAATCTATTGTAATACATCTTCATAATCTTGTTGTGCCTTTTGGACTTTATCCTCATCAGCGGTATATTGATAACCATAATTACCATTCTAATCACGAATAAGTCTTACAGTATCTTTGCTACCCCGTGCATTTTCAAGAGAATCAAGTGCCAATGCTAATTTGTATTGTAATTCCATTTGCTCTAAATCATATGTTGTTAATTCATTTAATTCTGATTGTTTGTTAATAATTTCTTGTAATGAACGCAAACGCTCTTTACTCTATTTAGTAACACCATCAGCAATTGATTGATTAATTTGACGATTTAATTTATTTACTTCATAAAGTTCTTTTGCCGTGTTAACATGGCGTTCTTCCATTTCAGTATACCAATTATAATCTTCCAATAAATCTTGGAATGTTTTATAACTACCTGTAATAGATTGTTCAAATTGTTCAGCGATACTATTGATTGTATTTTCATATTGGCTCTTTAATGTCTGTAAAACACTTTCAGTGTAATCTAATAAATCTTGTTGAGATTCATTCATAGCTTCAACAGCTTGCCAATAATAAGTTTGTTCTTCTTCGCTTAATTTAGAAATATCACCACCGCATTTATCATAATAATCGGCTACTTCACGAGCTTTTTCTTCATAGAAAGCACGAGTTACATCAATAGCATCAAGTCCCTATTGAATTTCAGTTTCATACATATCATCTAAGAAAGAATAATTACGACCCGCGCCCATTAATTCGGCCATAGAGCGGAATTGAGAAGCCATCTTAACACGATGATCCATAATATTTGTATAAGTTTCCATTTCTTGATCCGCTAAAGCAATCATGTCTTTATACGCATCTTTAATAGATTCTTGTACAGTTTTTAAATTATTTAAATACTCTAAAATTTGATCACGATATTCTTCAAGACCAGCAACATAGTCTGCATCATTTAAAGCACCTTCAGGCATCTCTAAATCAGTAGCGCCAGCCTAGAATTTATCATACCAATCCTGCCATAATGCATGACCCTCTTCAAGTTTCTTTAGACCTTCATTTTGAATATAATTTAAAGAATCAATATATTTTAATGCTTCATCAGTTAAAGATTCAACTGTCTCCGCAGACTTCTCTAAATCATCAGACCACTTTTCTTGGAAATATTGTAATAACTTAACATCAGCAGAATTAAGATCAATGCGTAATTTGACTTTATATTCAATAGCTTCTAAGTTATTTGCAGAAATCTTATTTTGATTTTCTAAAATATTATTCTACATTTCCTCAGCAAGTTTTTGAGCTTCTTCATATTTTTCAACTAAGTCAACTTTATGTTGCCATTCTTCTTCAAAAGCATCCCAAGTATCTTCATAAGCTTCTTGTTCTTCTGCGGACATTGCATTATATTTATCCACCATAGCATTGTATTCGTCATAAAGTTTAGTCATATAATCAGTATAATTTAATACATCGCCATCGAATGTCGCACCATTAGCTTCTAATTCAGCACGATCTTGCTTCATCCAATCTTCGGCTTCTTTCCATTTGTCTTTATACAAATCATTTTGCGCAGCTAATTCTTTGTTTTCTTTCTTTAACATATTTAAGTAACCTGCGCCATATGCACGGTTCTTTAATTTGTCATTACGATCTAATAATTTACTTTGAAGTTCGAGCATTTGATTTACTTTGTGATAACGTTCAATATCCCATTTGTCTTTCTTATCCTTGGTTTTAGGGTCGCTTCCGCCACCACCGCCACCACCACTACTAGTAGGTCTGGAACCTCCACCTGGTTTAGAGATTTTAGAGGCAGAACCAATAACAGGAATAGTAACAGTTTTAGTAGATCTCATTTCTTCAGTAACTTTAACAGTATGAGAATGGCCCGCACTGTCTGTTACTGTTGCATATTCAGAACCAACTTGGGTATCATTTAATGGAATTGTTTCCCATTTAATTTCAGGTTCCCAACCAATAGCATTTAATGCTTCCTGAACTTGATCTGCGGTCATTACACCAGCATCAAGTAAGGACTGCATATTACTAATTGCTGGAGACGTATCAGCAGTAATAGTAAATCCAACATCTTCGCCATCATATTGGTCTAATTGATTTTGTAAAGTATCGAGAATATCAATTACTTGATCTTCGCCATCTACCTTCACTGTTGCAGTAGCAGAAATACCATCAGCTGCCAAGATAGAAGCTACGAGATCATTCTCAATAGCATCTTGTGCTGCCATGGCTTCTTCTTCAGTGCCATTAGCCATTTTATCCAATTGTTCTAAGTGATCTTCAACGAATTTGTCAGTGATACGACTCATATCTGTGTTAAATAATTTTGACATAGACTTCTTCATACTACTCAACTGACTTATATATTCAGAAGTACCTTTATTTGCTGAGTTCTTCATGTACGTCCAAGTATCTTTAGATACTTTTTGGATTTCCTTAAAACCAGATTCGGCATTTGCGATAGCATAAGTTAATTGATTAAGTTGTCTTTGTCCTTCTTCAGTGCTAATATCAATCTAAGCAGTTTCATTAACATACTCAGCAAGAGATTGGAACTCTTCTACAGTCATATCAACTGCTTCAGCTAATGCATTTAATTCTTCAATTTGTGGTTGCCAAGATCCAGCAGCTTCATTGTTGCCTTGTACAACTTCTTGGGCGTCTTTATATGTTTGAGATTCTTCAGAATAACCAGCAGCTTTAGTTTCACTTAAATAAGTTTCACCTGCCGCAGTATTTTCAGCATATGCATTTGACACAGCCTCATCAAATTCGCGCTGAACCATTTGATATTGTTCATCGCCCCATGTGGCCATGTCAGTTAGAGATTGAATTAATGGTAAATTATTTCTAGCTAAAATAGTATTAACAGCAGCTAAATATCCAGCAGTATCTTCACCTTCGGTCACAGATGAGATAGACTCAGTACCACGATAATGTAAACTACGGGTTAATTCACCATAATTTGTATTATCACTAATGACACTAGCATTACGATCAATAACACCTTGATATTTAGAAGCTGCTTCTTGAGCAGCATTATTAGCAATAGTATTGTCGGCATATTCACCAGCGGCAGCCAATAATGCGTTACCAGCCTCTTGTAAAGTATTACCTGCTGTATTTAATAAACCTGCGCTAGAATCTAATGGATTGTTCTGGAAGAAATAAGAAGCCATATTTTTAGCTTCTAATTCGGTAGATGCTTGACCAGTACCATAAAGCAATGAAGCCATTTCGGTTTCATAACGAGCTTGCACTGCTTGACGGTATGCAGCTTCGTCAAAAACATCTTCGCCAGCATCATTCTTCGTAGTATATGTGGATCTTAAAATTCCGGCTTGTGCAGCTAATTGATCAATAGACAAAGATTTTCCTGCCGCGTCAAAGAAAGCATCATAATTATAACCTTTCTTGAATTCGGCAATCCAATCATCTCGGCTGGTTGCAAGATTTAAATCTTCAGCTTTTAATGTACCAGCACGATATGCCGCACCAACATCTTGATCTCCATAGGCATGACGCGCACGCATATAATTTTCAAAACTGCCAAATAAATCTCCGCTAATATCTTCGCCTTTTAATAATTTTTGTCGTAAAGAAGCAATTTCTTTAAATGTGCTTTCCCATGTAGCCAATGCCGCAGATGCAGCTTGTGCTTCTTCTTGACCTATGGTTTGATACATAGATACAAGATTATCTTTCATGGCAGCAACAGTCTAATTCCATTGTTCTTCAGTTTGCTCACCAGTTAATACTAACTGATCATACATTTCTTGGAAAATTGTATCAATACCTTTGGCTTTAATATCTGCTTCAGATAAACCTTCAAAGGCATCTTTCCATGCCTGTAAAAGTTGACCTTTTAATGCGTCATCAATTGGTAATTTTTCAAGAGCTTCAGTGAATGCTGATTCACTAATCAATTCATCAATTTCCCAATTAGAAACGCCTTTTTCAACTTCTTTTTTCCAATCATCAACTTGCTTTTTAGCAGTACCATTATTAGTTAAAGCAGATTCCATAGCGGTATATTCAGCAGCAACTGCATCTTTATACCATTCTGCTATTAACTTAGCACGACCAGAAGCATCTGTTTGTGATTGCCAACTGGTTATCTGTGCATCAGATAATCCAACCATTTGCGCATTGGTTAATTTACCATCTTGAATAGAACCAGTTAATCCTTGAATACGAGAGGTCTATTTTGCAGCCTATTGTTGTGCTTTTTGTATACGATTATTAATATTATTATATGCTTCAATATAAGCGCTTTCAACATCTTGTACACGCTTTATTTCAACTTGCGCAGATTGATCATACAAGCCTTGAATTGTAGATTGCTATTGTGCAATCTTGGCATTCCAATCAGCAATTTGCTGGTCAGTCCAACCAGTGGTACTGACAGACTACATTTGCGTTAATAAAGCTTCTTGTTGCGTAATTTGATCAGCTAAGTTAGACTGACGACTTTGTGCTAATAATGTAATACGTTCAGCTTTTGATTTACCAGAGAAATCACTCAAATTAACATTAACTTTACTTAATGCAGTATTTAATTTTTCCCAAGCAGTAGTTCCTTCAGTAGGTAATTTAGTGACATCTAATGAGCTATAGACATTACCTAATTGTTGTAAAGCCGTAATTTGATTTTGAATCGCGGCTGTTTGTTCATTGTAACCTGTAATAGCGGCAGTATATTCGGCATTTTGCGTATTATATTGCATTAATGCATATTGCTCAGCAGAAACTAATGTACCTTGTGCATCACCAGAAGCATCTAAAGCTTCTTGTGATGTATATGCATGACTTAATTCTTCACGCATACCGGCTGCAATTAATTTCTAATATTCACCTGGACTATTGCGATATAAATTCGTTAAACTTTCAGCAGTGATAGCTTCTCCATTAATTGTTTGTCCTAAACCATTTAATTGATCAACAAGATTCTTTAAATCCTCAGCATTATTTGGTAAACTGCTTAAAGCAGATTGCAAAGATTTAACGGCGCTAACGGCTTTATTGGTAGCATCTGCAACTAATTGCATTGCTGCTGCTTGTGCCTCAGCACGTTGTTCATCAGTATCAGCATGTTGCCATAAGTCTAGATAATGCATAAATTGTTCAACTGTCTCTTTTGACATACCGCCAAACATAGCTGAACCAATACCGCCTTCACCAGTAAATGCCCTCCAAGCTTCAGCTTCATCGTCATAGAATGTTTCTTCGCCAGCTTCATTCACATAACGATAGCGACCATCATCCATTTTTAAATATTGAGCACTAAATTGATCATAAATTGTACTAGCTTGAGCACCTTGATCTGTGCCCCATAATTTAGTAAATTCTTCAGAAGCGGCGATCGTATTTTCAATTTCGGTTTTTGTCGCAGCTGCAGCATCAATAACAGCCTGAGATTCTGCATTCATTGCTGCAATATAATTATCGGTGATTGTTGAAATATAAGCTTGTCTTTCGGTAAAGTCCATTAACATGAACTCTTCCCACGTTTTTAGACTATCTTCGCCATTAGCTTGTGCCCATTTATCATATTGTTCTCTAAAACCTTCATCATTAAAAATATCATAAATAGCAGATGCATCGTCAAAACTCATACCAGATTTTAATTTACTGCCAGAAGTTCTTAAAGTAGATAATTTACCAGTATTTGTGGTAAAATTATCAGCGGTACGAGAACTAGTTAATACGGAATTTAATAATGGATCATTTGCTAATAACCATTCAGTAGTTTGTTGAGCTTCTTCTCCATATTTAGCTTTAAAGGCTTCCGGATCCATAGCTAAAATTGCTGGCAAATTTTGATAGAAAATTTTTAGCGCAGTAATAAAATCATTTGTAATATCATCCATTGCTAAATTTCTTGATTCGATTAATGAACCTATTTGATCAACTTGGGCAGCTGTAAAGTTATTGGATAAATCAGTATAAATACTACTAAAATTATCGAAGGCAGTAAAATCACTAAAGAATTTATCTACTAAATGATTTACCGCATAATCATATGCAGCTTGCATACCCTCTTTAATTTTGTATGTACCATCTTGTAATTGGATATATGCTCCAGATTCATCTTTTTCAAGATATTCGCCCAATTGATCTGCATAAGTAGTACCCGCATTTTGTGTAAATACTTGACGTACATTACGTGCAGTTTGACTAAATTCTGCAAACGAAGTATTGGCTTCATTGCGACCAACAATATTAGAAATTTGTGCATTTAATAATTGTAAATTACGAATTTGTTCTTGGTTTCTACTATATTGAGCAAGACCTGCAGCCATTTGGCTATTATCTTCATCAAAGAAAATAGCATCTACACTGTCTCTAAATGCTGTTAATTGGTCAATCTAATCTTGAAGAATGGCTTGTTCTCTTTCATCTGTCGTACTACGTAATTGTTCTTGTAAATTTGATAATGTACTATCTAATCTGCCACGAACTGTTTTTAAACGTTCATATTGAGCAACTTTTTCTGAGCCGTTTAATTCATCCCATTTAAATTCGCCAGATTCATTAAATAAATCTGCATATTCAGAACCTAATTGTTCATCCATGCTGGCCCATAAGGATTCAGCATAAGACATGAAACCTTCGTCGACTTCGCGTTGTAAACGACCTAATGTAGAAGTATCAATAATCTCATAAGGATCTAGTTCGACCTAATCGGAATAATCTAAACTATTAAAATAATCTAAAACACTATCAAAATTACGATCATCGCCATATATCGACATGGCAGTATCATATTGATCAGTATTAAAAATACGAGAAATAATTTCTTCTTCTAATCTATGACGATATTCTAAATTACCTTGTGTAACTTGATCAAGCCATCTTGTAACGCCATCTTTATTAAAAATGCGTTTATTAGCTTTAATATCATTACCTTTATCATCTACACCAGTTACAACTTCTTGAGTCGAAGTCATAATGCCCTGACCAAGAATACTACCATTACCTTTGACATCTGTCCAATACATAGAGTCATCTTCTGGAGAATTCAGACCTCTATAATCATTTGGATTTGCATTTAGACCCCAACCTTGATAAAACCAATTATCAGAATCAGGTGCTAAGCTAAAATATTCAGTTAATCCACCTTTTTTATCTTTATAAGAGTCACTTGATAATGAATAAATTGAACCTTTATTACTACTACCAATACCACTCTCACTATCAAGCCAATTTTTATTTGCCTGCTCTAAAGCATTAATTTGTTTATTAAAGTTTAATGATTTAGCTAATAACTCATTAAATTCTTCAAAATTACCTTGAGCAATTAAAACATTAGCACCAACAAGACCATAAGCTTCAGCAAGTGCACGAGCACTTTCAGCTAATTGATCTTGCCCTTCGCCAGTCTCTAAATATGTTTCATAAAGGTCATTATAATTTTTAATTAAAGCTGTACTATCATCAACTTCTTGATTTAATTGTTCGCCACGTTGGACATATTTCTCATTCGTTGCTGTGGTTGCTTTTTCATTACGCTCACGTTCAGCTTTATCTGCACCTTGAATTGCACCAATAATAGCCATAACAGCACCAAGCGCAATAGAAACAGCCGCTAAGATAACACTACTGCGCTCAGCAGTTTTCATAGCTTCGCCAACTAATTTGATACCAACTGCTACCATTGGGAAAATTGAAATCAAAGATCCTAAGATAGAACCGAAATTAGCTGTGCCACTACTTAATGAATAAATCAAATTATTCATACCATTCATAGCAGCATAAGAAGATGTAACTGCACTTGTTAAAGAACCAAAGTTTTTAGAAATTTTATTAAACTTTGTGGATACATTTGTCATTCGTTCACCAGTACGTTCTAAGTGGTCTTGGACTTCTTGAAGTTTCATTTTATATTGTTCCCAACTAATTGCACCTTCGTCAACTTGAGAACGTAAATCAGCTAATTGATTTTGAATATCGGTTTTTAATTGTCCTTCTGGTAAACTGTCAATAGCATTACGTAATGCCTGCTCAATTTTTAAAGCTTCAGCTTCTACTTCAGAACTGGCTGCTTTAATTTGTTCAACCAATTTATTGCGAAGAGCTTCAACATTATCTGCTTTAACAGCAGCAATATCGAAACCTTGGAACATAGATTCCCAACCAGTGCCTTTGACAGCTTCTTGTAATAATTGAATTTGATTCTTTAATGCTTTAACTTTAAGTTCAGCACCTTCAGCACCCTAACCTAAAGAATCCCAATTAGCTTTATCTAATGCGCCATTACCTCGATCTACATCATTAGATGCTGTATTCATCGCTAAGCCAACATTAGTAGTAGTACGTAAACCGCCTAATAATTGACTAGTAAAAGATTGACCACTAGCAAAACCGCCACCAGAATTAATTGATTTAAATGACTCATCTTTAAATCCTTGGGCTTTGGCAAAATAATCTTCTAAAGAATTACCAGCAGAACTAGTAGCTTGAGCCAAACGATCCATATTACGTACACCTTGGTCAATAGATGCACTAACTTGGTTATAACTATTTTCTAACTCAGCAACTTGACTAATCTGGTTTCCAATCATACTTAAAGATTTATTAAATCCATCAGCTTGTGCTGTAGATAACTGATCTTCAATAGATAGTAAATCACGTTTCTTTTCGATTAATTGTTGCGTTAAATTTGTCGTTTCTTGCAAACCCACATTAGAACTACGAGATTGCTCTAATGCGGCACTATCTTCATCTAAAGCTTGTTTATATTGTTTCTTTGGATCTCCAAAAAATTGACTCATAGAAGCGCCAATGTTCTTAAGACCAGCCGGAATACGGGCAGCAAATACATTAAGCAAAAGACCAGAAATAGTTGCAGCAACACCTTTAAGACCACCCATAGATTGGCCAATCTATTGAATAGTTTTTAAAACAGTATTAAAGGCATTTTCCAATCCAATTAATGCTTTGTCACTAATCAAATCAGAATACATACTTTCTAATGTAGCACGTACACGATTAGATGCAGCTTCCCAGCTTTCAGCAAAAATATCAGCCTGATTCTGTAATGCACCATCAGAGTTTAATGCTGTTTGCATATTAGCTTGATATTTATCAAAGTTTTCAAAGAACGCTAAGATTTGTGTATATTGACGAGTACCACCAATGGTTTGAGCCAAAGCACTTTGTTGTGCAACAGTCATGGTATCCCATTTGGCACCTAATTCATCAATAACGGCACCCATATCGCGCAAGTTACCAGTAGCATCCAATACTTGAACACCAACTGTATTCAACGCTTTAGAATACTTATTAAGATCAACACCATCTTCTAATGTTTCACCTAACTTTAAACCACCTAAACGGCTTAAAATTGTATTCCATGCAGTACCGATAGTTTCTGGCGCTTGACGTGTGACAGATGCAGAAGTAGCAACCATGGCAGCCATCTGTTCCATGCCGACACCTACGGTATTAGCTGTTGCAGCGACTTTTTGCATAGCTGTTGCCATTTCTTCCATGCTTGATGCTGTAGTTGCACCCAAATTAGCCATAACATCAACGACATGCTCTAATTGAGCTTCACCAACTTGATAAGAATTCCAAACTGCCGTTAACATTTCAGACATTTCACGCGCACTTGCAGTAAATGCAACGTTAGCTGCTTTAGTAGTAATTGCGGCCTTTTCCATAGCTAACTTTTGACTATCGCCCTGTTGGAAATAAATCAAACTAGCTTCAGCATATGCTTTTGTAGTTGTAGATAATTCCTATGCAGCACTATTTGCCATTTTCGCAAAATTTGCCATATCAGCAGATGTTGCACCTGTAACGATTCGAATATTATTTAACGTTGAATCTAATTCTTTTACATAAGAAACAGCTCCACTAATGGCGCCTTCAATACCATGAACAAATGAAGAAGAAATTTCCCACTTTGCAGTATTCTTTAAAGTGGTCATCATATTATTCAAAAGTGTATTAGTACGCTTTAATGGAACTTCACTATTTGCAATAGCCTAAGCCATTTGCTGGAATGCTTGAACACCAGCGTTGCCGCCATTAGATAAGTCAATTAATAAATTACTTAAAGATTTACCAGAATCTTTAACACTTTTATTAAAGGCAGATAAATCTAATTTACCGGTGCTCATATTCACAGCTTGATTCAAATGCTGTTGTAATTCTTGCGCCGCTTGGGATGCTTTACGAATCTCACTGTCCATCCCCAAAGCATCAAAATTAACTTTTGTTACTTTTTCGAGGGAACTGGCTAATTCGTTTATTGCCGCTTTAGCTTCTCTGGTATCCGCACTAAATCCCAAAATAACTTTTACATTATTTGTGTTTGACGCCATATTTTACCCTCCTTTTTCACAAATAAAAAAAAGATTGGCATTAACCAATCTTTTCTAAAATATCTTTCAAGGTACTTAATGCGGCAGGATCTTTAATAACTCCCATCAAATTTTCCAAATTTAATTCAGTTTGATCATAATCGTTATTAATAGATTTTAAGATACCCAAGAAAGAATGGAAATACTCATTCGTATAATCAATTGTAGTATATACATAATTGTGCAAAGATGAATACTCTTCGACAGGAATTGCTTCAATAACAGCATCAATTACGCCATTCATTTTTAAAGCATCATAAGTTTTTGGTAATTCATCATATGCTTTTTCTGTAATAGAAATATTAGTATAATACTTAATTAAATTGACACCAAAGTAGGCTTCAATGCGACCTGGGCTTGTAAAATTATTTGCATCTAAAGCACCATTAATTACTTCTTGAACTAAAGCCATTTTTTCATCAATCGGCAAATACTGAGCAATACTAATTTCCTGATCATTAATGACTTTAGTTACAGGCTCCAATTTCTTCAAGGGAGCAATCTTGTTTAAACTAATTTTAGCCATAATGCACACTCCTTTTTCTCATTATACCAAAAATTTTCATTAGCGTCCACCTTTAAGTGGCGCAACCAATTCTTCTGTAGTCTCTTTAACTACAACTTCATATTCTGCTTGTGTTACTTCAGTAATAGCAGTTCTTGTTTTTGAAGAACCCTTAAATTTATTTGCCACTGAATTAACATCTTTCTTTGTCGCCTTACCTCGTGCTGAATTAACAACTAACTAAGCAAACTATACAACTAAAGAAATACCCATTAAACTAGCACCAGCAGACTTAACACCAAAGAATAAATTCGAAGATCCAACCTTAACGTCTTCTTGTGCAAAACCTGACGCGCTATCAACTTTAGTTACATATGCATTAACAAACCATGCAATTTGATCGTCCAATGAACGTGAGAAGATTGATGTAGCATTTGGATCTGCATTACCATTAACGACGGCATCAACATAAGCTTCAAGCACATCACCAAATGCAGAGAACTTAGCTGCATAATATTTACCATTCTATTGATACAATAATACCTTATTGCCGCGAGCCTCTGCTGCAGAATAACGACGTTCAATTTCCGCATATAGTGTCTACATTGGACCTGTTAATGCAGTAATAACTTGTGTTTTAGCTCGCTATTGTTCATGCATTTCTTTAATGGTTGTTTCAATACTAGCCACATTATAACGTAAGATTAATCTACCATTACGGTCAACGTCTAAAGAATATAAATCCTTAAAAACTTCATGATCTAATTTAACAATTTGCGCCTTACCACTTCTGGTAGTAACATAAACCATTTCAATAGACTAATTAACAACTGCATTAACTGTCTATTGTAAAGCGAAAATTAAATCATAAATATGACGTAAAGCTGCTTCAGCTTCTTTAAGCCATTTTTCATCCGATTTAATTTCATCTTGCGCACGACGTACTTTATCTAAAGCCGCACTCGCAGATTCTAATGACATACCGCTACGTACACTTTGACCTTTTTCAAGTCGTTTAATATCACGTTTTAATGAAGCCTTTTGTTTAACAGTTTCATTATATGCTTCCATAGACTTTTCATAGTCTTTCCAAGCATTAACTAATGCTTCACTTTGTTCAATTAAGCGAATATAGTTTTCGTCCAGACTTGAATTACCAGCGAGTAATTCAGCTGATTGTTCTAATATAGTATTAACAATCTATTTAATATTCGCTACACCATCAGCCATACATACTCACCTACTTTGTAAATAAAAAAAATAGGGGAGATACATATTCGTATCTCCCCTATTGTCATTCAATTATAATTAACCACCAGTAGTGGCATCGGCAGCACCGAAGAGGTCCTTATCTTCAACGATCTGAAGAGCAGCAATGACCTTCTTGGTCTTGTCGAACTTAGTGTAATCTGGGAAAGCGTCCATCGTGAAGGTGAAGGTGGAAGGATCGCCAGTAGGAGCCATTGTGAAGGTAAAGTTAGACTGTACCTTGCAGTTCGGAATTACGAACTCAGCAGGATAATCCTCACCAGTTGCCTGATCACGGAACAAAGTGGAAGCTTCAAGATAGTAAGAACCACCGAACTTAGAAGCTTCAATGTCGATCTGCTTTGCACCAGAGGTTGCTTCTACGTAGTAATCTACATAAACAACAGAACCCTGATCGTCGCCAGTACCATCAATATAGTCACCAACACCAGCCTGGAGCTCTGCTTCAGTATCAACTGCAATAGGCTTTACAGCAGCAGTAAGAACACCAGCGCTAATCAAGCTAGCATGACGAGCATCAGTTACATTGTAATCAGTTACCCAAGCATCAAAAGCAGTGTCAAGAGTAAGAGTAAGAGTAGGATCGCTGGAAAGAGTGCTTACTGTTGCAGTAGGCATCTTCATAGGAACCTTATTTACGTTGATAGCGCCATCTTCAGTCATCAACATAATGTACATATCGCCCTTGGTAGAAGGCTTCTTAGAAAGGGTGATTGTGCCATTCTTAATTTCAACCTGCTCGGTTGTATGAACATAGATAGGCTGACCTTCATGAGCATCCATGAAACCAGCACCAGAAAGGATAGAGAAGCTCTCTGGAGAAATCAAAGCATCTTCCATTGTGAAGGTTACGGTACGGTCACCTTCCCAAGCAACCAAGCGTGGATTACCTTTACCACCCTGAGCATAAACTGTAGTTGCAGCACCTTCCAAGCTGGAAGTCTTCAAGGTGTCAAAATAAAGAACTGGCATGCCCTTATCGAGGTATAACTTACCGAACCAACCTGCGGCCTTCTTCTTGAGAACGACGTCGCAAATTTCGCGTACACCAAATTTCATAGGTTATTTCCTCCTTTATTAGTGAATGTCTTTCATCCAATCATCTGGCCGATCATCGGGCTTGCCGCCTGCCAGACGAGATCTTATATCTAAATCCCAACTCATATATAAGCCATATCTCTCGATGAGATCATAAATCTGATATACTGTTAGGTTCAGACAATCTTGTAGACTCAAAGACTATAAACCCACAGTAAGTACTGAAACGTATCGCGCCAAAACACCATCGGCTTTTTCACCTTTAGAAGCCGCAGCTTTTGCGCGACCCTTCATCAGTTTAGCCGCGATTGCCGCGGCCTTTTTACCTACGGGATTGAAACCTGAGTTTGTGCCACCTACACTATTATTCATCCCACTGATTTCAGTAAGGACTTCTCTTAAAGCATCAAAATTGTTTTCATCCAATGTAAAACTTTGTTTAGTTTCTGGGTTACTGAAAAATAACCCTGTTGGAAGGAATTGAACTCTGTATGCCGGGAACAATAGCGCAAAAGTCGATAACAAATTATTCTGACGTGCGGCACGATTGTCTGCTTCAGTATTCACTAGTAGCGTCATAAATATCTAAAAATTATTCATAGCGGACAAACTAGAACTGCCCTCTGGATTAGACGCTATGATTGTATTTTTATCAAAACACATTAACTAAAGGCTGGAAAAATATTCTAATTCACCTACGTAAGAAATCTCTTTTATAGTTGGCTAATGTAATGTTAGCTCTAAAGCGGGGATCGGAATATCAGTTCCCGCAAATAACTATAATTTATTCACTTAATGGATTAACCTCATCTTCACCGCCATAGATTGCATCAAATTTCAAGATAAGACCCATTAATTGTTCATTCAATACTAACGTATCGCCAGTATCAAATTGCATTGTACCAATACCAGTCATTTTTTTCTTATTAAATAACTTCTGAATTTCGCCAGCAATTTTATATGGGCGTAATTGGAAATTACCTAAATTCCAATGGTCTGGATGACACAAAATATTAAAATTAACTTTACAGTTCATAAACTCAGGATTTTTCGCATTCGGTTCAAAATCTGTAAAGGTAATTAATACAAAATTGGGACAATCTTTATCAATATCCACTTTGGGTACAATGCGGATTTGATGATGAAGTAAGGACAATTTCTATTCAGTAGTTAAATCAGGTCCCTTCATGCAATCAGGCTGTGTATAATAAAGTAACTTTAAAAGTTTCTCATCAGTTAACATAGCATTAGCAATTAGAGAAAAATCTTTTTCCATAGCCAAAAAGCCATATTCCGGCTCGAAATAATTTTTTCCGACCTTCATAACTATCTCCTTTTACTCAAAACAGTGATTCAATAATTATGGTTTTTTCAAGAGGCCCATAATGTAAAATATATGAACCTGAAACCATGGCAGTCCATTTCACTGTTATTTGGTTACCAGTAATCTTATATTCAAGTACGTCATCAATTTCCTTGTTCTTCTCTGCTGGTAATGTAATACTCCATTTATAACCTGTCATAGCCAAACGAGGAGTAAACGTTTTTTCTTCAAGAGGTCTAGCAAATGTATCACCAAGAATAGCATTTCTATTGGTGGCGATTGGCGGATTCGGATCTTCGACCGCAACTAACTTTTCAGCATGTTTACAATCATAATCTTCCTCAGCAGTAATTTCTAATATACCTGGTGTGCTAATACCATCAGGTGCCTAGACCTTCCAAAATAATCCATCAAACTCAAAATTCTGATAGCGATCAAATGTGCGGCGATTTTGTTCAGTATCTCGCATATAAATATCAAGTGTTCTATTCGGCACATCAGCCACAATACCAGCCTTTTGAATTGTATTGATTTTTGTTTCAACGGGACCACGAATTGATGCCCATTGACTATATATTTCACCTGTTTCTGGGTCTTTTGCAGTTAAATACTTACATCTACGTACGTTAGCTCTAAAATAAGCTAATTCTGTCTATTCGGGTTTTAAAATAATCCAATGACTACCGGTTCCTCGACCCCATTCAAACGTGTCTCCCGGCGCATAATTATATTCCCAATCTATGGAAATAATTTTTTCGTCATAATCAAATTTAACTTTATCAGGATTTAATAATGCACGCACATAATCGGCATTTTCATCTAAATCCTTTTTGACCCAAGCAGCCTAATATGAATAAAGTAAAGCACGATGCATACTACGCTTTTTATCTAAAACCATGCGGTTATGTTGGCGATCATTATCCGCAACTCTCGCGCGTAGTTTCATCAATTCAAGATTTGTGAGCATCGAGTGTATTAGCGAGTTCAGTTAATAACGATATTGCATTAAAAATCTAAACTCGATATACCATAAATTCTTGTGTCCCCACAACCCCTTCAAGCTTACTTAGTAACTCTAAAAAGCCTAACTGGTCGCCAAATATTTTGTGAAGACCATAGAGTTCGACTAATACAGAATCTAATTGTTTCTGCCAGTCCTCATTATTTTCCCGCATTGGGAGCAATTTCCAAATCTAATTAATCAAACGCCGCATATCCCTCACGATTAATTCATCTGAAAATTCATAACCATTATAACTTTTCATTCTTTAATTGGCTCCCAATCATAAACTTCGCCATCATCATCATCATAATTATTAATGATGGTAATGTATTGGTTAGTAACACCAGAGCCACCAGAATTTTGCGGCAAATTCTGACCGTCAAGAGCGCTTTGATTCAACGTCATCCAGTTGGACATAACAGAAGTATCTTGACGCAATTTACGACGTTTATAAAGTCTCTGCGCATGGATATTCTCACGATGATTTTCACTCTTGAGCGCAAGTAATTTCTATAAATGGTTAGCTTGTGAAGTAAACTTAAAATCTGAGCCAGAATACTTCATACGAGTATTCTCTACTGAGTTAATCTGTCTATCTAGCCAAGCTTGCTTCATGAGTATAGCAAAAATGTTGATCTCTTCTTTAGTAAGATCAACATTATACTGCTCCGCTTCAACATCATAGTCAAAAAGCGGGAACCTAGGAAATTCAAAATAAGGAATGGCATCAATAAGATACTGTTTCGCATCACGAATTGTATCTTCTTCAGTTAATTCCAAATACATATCATCGGTAATTTTACTGAGGAAGGCATCAATAATCGTAGTAAATGATGTCATTGCACTTCCTCCTCGGTATTACTTCTTTACGACGTTGTACTTAGGAGCTGTTCTACGGCCAGTAGTTTCCTTAGCTGCAGCTGGCTGCACACGACGCACTGGAGCTTCATTAACCTTCATTCCACTATCTGTCTGTTCTCCTGCTTCTGCCATTTCTGCTTCAAGTTCAGCCTTATGCTTAAGCGCAAGACCTACATCAAAACCAGTCTTATCTTTAATTGCTTTAATCTTGCGAGTGTCAGTTAAAGGTAATTCGACAGCATACTTTTGAACCAAATCAAGAACGCCGGTTGGTGCAAAATCAAGACAATCAAGTAATTCATCTACTGAGCCATTCTGTAGAAGCGCAATAACTCCCTTGTCATCTAAGAAGTACTCAGGTTCTGTTTCCATTGAGATCCCTTTCACCGCAGCGGCATTTTCGATATACAAATAATTAGAAATAATCTCGGCTCCGCCAGCCTGTTGACTAAGAGCAAAAATCTCTTCCAATGGAATAGATTTAGTTGCTCCTGGCATAAACTCACGACGTACACGCAGATCATCTACGTTGTAAATAACAACGGAATTGCTGCGATTACGTACATTAATCATTGTGCTCATATTTACTTTTACTCCTTTTTCTCATAAAAATCAAAATAAGCGGGCGGCGTGTTACACGCACGCCCGCGTTATATTAATTAGTCCTTGGTGTAGTAAGTCTTGCCATCTGCAAGCTCAACATCAGAGGTCTTTACATAAGATCCATTCACGAGTTCATAATAGGTGCCAATATCTGCTACATTAGGATTTGCTACTGCAGTATAGGTATCAGCTGGAGCAGGAACGTTCTTATCACCAGTGTAAACACCATACTGACCAGAAAGTTCTGTATCCTTGTAGATGCAAATATCAGGAGTCATAACAACGCCTACGCCAACCTTCTTATAAACCTGAATTTCACGGCTACGGTCCTTGTTGACATATTCATCAACGATGGTAGAACCTTCCATAACAACCTTAACAGGCTTTACATTACCAGGAAGAATGTAGCAGAAGCCTGGGTCAATGACCTTGGTTGTATGAGTAGCATCAGTAAATCCCTGTGGAAGAATGTTAATTACATGGTTCTTATAGGAAGCAAAGCGTCCATTGTTCCAAATAACATCCTTCATATTGTCAGACCAAGCAGCATAACTACCATTACCATTGCTTGGAAGGATCTTCTGAGCAAACTCTTCAGTACAATAAATGGTCGGAGTGCCATAAGCGGCAGAAATAGCAAGAAGACGATCAAATGCCTTCTCATCGAAACCGTTGGTTACAACAGTGTTCATTGCAGGAAGCTGAGTGAGACCTTCCTTAAGAGCGGCACCGATTTCCCAATGGATTAATTCTTCGATACCATCCATAACGATCTTGGTAACTTCTGCAAAGTCAGCACGACCATCAAGGAACTCTTCAAGACCGATCTGAGCAGCACCACCGATAGCGCTGGTCTGTACTTCAATAGGGGTATCCTTACCAAGCTTAAATACTTCGTAAATACCAGCCAAACCAACCTTGGTGATAAACTGCTTTGCACGCTGACGATCATGTTTACGCCAGAAGATGGTAGAATTACCCTGTGCAATAGTCTTTACTTCTGCAAATTTTTCATAGGCTTCTTCAACCTTCTTAGGAAGGATGTCATCCATTGTTTCTTCGATCAAAGCGAAGATTGTATTCTTATTTTCGCGATAAAGTGCGAAAGTACCTGCGAGTTCATTCATTTCGTTACGAAGAGTCTCATTAAGAGCATCGTAAGTAAGATTCTCGCCATTGAATGAATAAGCAACAGGAGCAGAGCGGTCAGCTTTAGCAGTTGCCTTCATCAACTTAAGAAGTTCATTTCTTTCTAACATTGACTTTTTCTCTCCTTTCCTTATTACTTAATTCTCATGACCTTAACGGCCTTCTGCATGTCGCCAAGATTATAAATCTTAACAACCTGCCACTGGAAGTCACCACTACCAGATGCAGAAAGATAACCATGCGCATTTGGACGAAGAATTGCGCCAAGCTGTACATTAGCATCAGCAATAGTATTAGTGGTGAAGATATCGCCTTCGTGAGTCTTAAATACACGAGGAACCATCAAACCAGCCTTGCCCTTGTTCTCACCAGGACGATTTGGCTGTGCATATTCTGCCATCTGAGGTACATTAAGCTTTTCAACTTCGTAGCTGTTACCGATGGCATAATGATTACGACCATAGTCTGGAGCCTGACCAGCAGCATTATTATGAGCATCGCCATAAATTTCAACCTGCTCCTGGATCTTCTTCATCATGTCCCAATCCTGAGAACTTGCAAAACCATTAATGCGAACACCGTTAATGCCCTGAGCGGAACCCCAATCAGCAGATTGAGCACCAACGCCAACTGGGCTATAAACGCGACCATTATAGTCACGACGGATCATAGCGAAATCCTGATCGGTTTCATGATCACGATAAACTTTAACTTCGTTGTAAACGAGCATCCACTCGCCAGCGCCAGTGAAGTTAACTGCGCCATTCAAATAGTCATACTTGACGAACTGACCATTCTCAAGAATATCAATATTGGCTGCTACTGGGAGCTGTGCGTAAATTTCGCCAGTTCTCTGAGCACTGAGATGGTTAGGCTCGACCTGACCGAAACCAGATTCTACGAATAAAGCTTCGGGAGACAATCTTGTAAAAGCCATACTTAGCTTCCTCCTTTATAAAATTAGTTCAATTCTTTGGCGGTTGCACGTACGGCCTTAATCCAGGCAGGTGCGGCATCCTCACCATCATTACCGTTTAAATCATAAAGAGTAGGCTCTTTTGGAGCTTCTTCTTTTTTATCGTCATCAAGGTTAAACGAAACCTTGTTACGAACACAAATAATAGAAAGTTTGGCTTCAATCTGATCGAGGCTATAAGTATCAATATTGTCAATGCAATCTTGCTTATCCTCATCAGAAAGCATATAGAAACCATTAATCATTTCTTGCTTTGCTTTACGATCGGCTTCTACCTTAAAGGTACGAAGTGGCTCGATTTCAGCCTGTAAAGCATCAAAGTCTTTCTGTAACTGTGCAAACTGAACGGCAAGATTCTTATAGAGTTCAGATTCCATGATTTCATCATCAGTCAAAGAATGCTTTGCAGCGGCTTTCTTCTTCTTATCTTCATCATCTTCTGAATCTTCCTTCTTTTCTTCTTCAGAACCAGAAGGCTGCTCTTCATCATCTTTGCCCTCGTCTTCCTTCTTTGGAGGGAAAGGATTCTCCTTCTTTTCTTCTTCCTCGTCCTTCTTCTTGAACTCGGTTTCAGGATCATTCTTAGGCTCTTCCAAAGTAGGATCGATTACTTTATTTTCATCCATTGAAGTAAATCCTCCTTTGCTCAAAGCAGATTTAATATCCTCCATTAAAGAGAATAATTTGTTCTTGAAGTCTCCGTCAAAGGAGAATTGTGCTGCAATGCCAGCCCCTTCAAAACAAGGTTCGACATCTTCTCCAAGAATACAAAGCTTTTGTATCATTGCTTCATTGATTATGAAAAATTTAGGGAGTCCCTTATCATCAAATGTCCAAGTGCCATCTAAATTTTCTTCGTTCAATTCCATAGATTGGTTCGTACCATGGTCTATAATTTTTTTCGCTTCTTCATAAACAGAAGTCCAAAGATAACCTTCGGTGAGCAAATATTCATGCTCAACGCCATCATCCACAAATTTTTGGAACCAGATACGCGCACTTGAATCAACAAAACCATAAGCCTTGGTTTTATCAACGATTTTAAATTTACCATCACCAACTTCAATACTACGTTGATGACCAGTAAAATCTTGATCTTCGGCACTCCAATAACCAACGATAGGACAACCATGTAAAGTCTTTGCCATCTTTGTGGCGACAGATTTATCAATTACACTACCATTGCGATTTTCACCAACATAGCAAACCTTAATCTCGCAGTGAGACAATAATGGATTATCTACAATCGGAGTCACATTAATCAATTCTACGGTTCCATCTACTGGAATACTTACATGCTTGGGCAATTAACTCACTCCTTTCCTGCAGATTCACGATTTGCAATCGTTTTATCAGATTTCTATTCATTTGCTTTTTCTGGTCTGCCCATCTTCTTTTCTTCACCAGCTGCTTTTGCAATTTGGTTAGCGCCAGACTGAGCATTAGCACCTTCTTTTGAGCCAGGTAAAATATCTTTACCATTCAAAGTAGAAGACATAAGAGGCGGAATCATAATCTCTTGTAACTTCAATACTTCATTCTCAAAATGTGCAGTAGCAATAATAGAACTCTGTGAATGTCCAAGAGCAATCTGTGGTAACATCTTAGAAAATCCTAACTGAGTATGTTCCTTATACATCTTAGACAATTCTTTATAATTATTTATTGTGGTTTCAAGCATATCGAAATGTAAACACCATTTCTTATTACCTGGAAACTTAACTCGTAAAATGCGTCCAAACAACTCATCAAATCCAAATAGCAAGTCGCGCACACTGGCTTCATCAACCAATGATGCTTTTTCAAGAGCTAAATTACTATTAGAATTAAATAAGTTTTGAGAAACGCCAGCTTCATTATAAACTGTACGTTCAACCTTTTCCAACTCATCTCTTGTAGTTGTGGTTGCTGTATCAGATAAATCAGCTACATCTACATCGGCAAAAGTAGTCATAACATCAACGCCAACTGCACGACGTAACATCTGCACAGTGTTATTATGAATATCTTTTGCTTCATCAACGTCAAAAATTAAATCGCCATTTTTATCAAGCGGCAACTTTTGAATAATAATCTTCAAGAGTTGTTGCATCATTTTACGGCGATCTAAATCCTGCGCTTCGTCCAAATCCAATATCTTTGGAGTGATATTGACTAAGAGCGGATAATCACGACCGTTAAGATTAATCTTAAAGGCATGATCTGGATCAAGTAACCACCAAGTTCCAGTAGAACTTTCACCAGCCATTGACTCACGTTGATTCAATTTACCTTTTTTGTATGCCACATATGCTTTTGCAAATTCCTCTGGATACATCTTTAAGACCTTGAGACGCATCTCAATATCAGGGAACATATCATCAAAGAATTTTGGATTAAACTCAACTGCTGGAACACTGCCAACCTTAAAGCGGCTGCGGCAATAATTAATAGGGAGTTCTTGAATGGTGAAACCGCGTGAGGTATCAACGACATAACCATAGTAGCAACCATTCACGATTACTTTAAGGGCCATCTCATTGCAAAGTTTTTTCACTCCGCTTTCATCCAAATAATCAAGTGCTTTCGTAAAATCAGCTAATACCTTTTCAGATTTAGCATTATCATCAATTACATAAGGAGTAACATACCAATCATATCTATAAAGTGATGCGAAATATTTACACAAACGTTGATATAAACCACTAACTTCATAGAAATAATTTGATATTTCACGCATCTTTGTATAATCTTTACGAGCAAGCGCAATCAATACACTACGCTTATCATAAGTTCGATGATCAACCTTTTTTAATGCCCCAAGATCTAAAACAGCATCTTCGAGCGTCTAAAAGCTTACTTTGATTTTACCATAATCAACTTGACTACCATAGATATCTTGTAGTTCTGGATTGCGAACGATTGAAAAGCCTTTGGCATGAATCTCTTCTTGAGTAGCCAATTCAATCCCTCCTTAATATCCAGCTTTTTCCATGATATAATCATAATTAATTAAGTTCTCTTCAGTATAAGGGATCTCAATTAAGTTATATCCATTTAGCGCACAAAACCTGCGTTTTTTGTTATCATTGTATTGTTGACGATAAAAACCTTGTTTCCCACCATACTTGGCAGAAGGTTCATAATGTTGCTTACCTTGATACTCAATCAAAAAATCTACATTACCATCATCATCAAAAACACAGAAATCAAACTTCAATGGGCGGCCATTCGGACTATTTAATCCTTCGAATGTTTGCTCCATAGTGAATCGCAAGCCAGAGTCGCGCAATATCTCTTCTATTTTAATTTCTCCTCTTGAAGCTCGCATTTTGACACCTCAATTCATAAACAGCATATCACTGAATCTTTTCTTATGTTTCTTACGTTTTCTATCTTCTTCTTGCTTAATATAATATAATCCATATTCAAATGCAGAAAATTTATCTTTTTTAATACCTTTATTCGCTTGCTTCAAAATGATATTGACGCCTTCGTTTTCTTCACGAAGGTTCATCATTTCCTCTTTTAATATAGAAGTTAAGGTGAATGGTTTGAGGTATTCTGCCCGCTCCTCAGGCTTCATCTCTTGACCACGCTTGGTACCCATTAACTTAATTTTCGCAACACGCTCATCAATAAGCATTTTCACATGACCAGAAGACATCTGGCTTTGCGCATTTGCATGAGCCTCAGTATTGATTGGCGCATTTGCTTTAATTATCCAAAGCGCATTTTCCTCGCACACATCAGTGCGATATCTCTTGTATTCACCATCTTCATCATTATCAACGCCAAAATCAGGAAGGATTTCTCCTGTGTCAGGATCAGTTTGACCTTTCACCATATAGTCAACAAGACCAATACCAAGACCGTTACCGTCGATAACTAATTTCTTAGCTTTATACTTATAATAAAGTTTTTTCAATTTAATTGCTTGATCTTCAAAATGTGTATCATTCATTGTATCAATATTAACCAATGAAATAAATGCAATACCATTAACTTGGGGAGTTACTTTGAAAATACAACTTACAGTGTCGCAGCCTTTACGACCAACGTCTGTTGCGATGACATAATAAGCATTTTTTGTACTACGTCCAGAATATTCATACTCTGGTTGTTTCAAAATACGATTATGATCAAACTATTCTGCATTAAAGAATGCATCTTCAATTGTACCAGACCAACGACTTTCATATTCACGATCGAAGGAAGATTCATTAAAGGTGCCATCCATCTTGAGGTCTCTAATAAATGTCTTATCAAGCAAGCCCATCAAAACCGGAATTCTCCAAGTACCGCCTAGGATCATCGCTCTTTCTGGCTTAATAATTTCCCAAACTAGTAATTGAATTAACTTATCATAAGCAAATGTATTTTTCCAGCCAGCCGTGGTGACATAAATCTGACTTTTGTTAAGGACTTCATTATCATCTTTATCGCCCCATGCACCACGACGCGAAACATTCATTGTAGGGATAATAACTTCATTAAGAATCGTTCCATCAATACCGACGCACTCTTCCATGAGTCCGCCATGGCGGCGTTGTCCTCTCGAAGTTTCACGAGCTGCTATATTGTCCAGCACTGACCCGCTCTTAAATATGTATCTAACATAATCTTTGCCCTCCATCGTTTTACCACGGCGCCAATCAATTTCTTCATGAAGCGCTGGGATTAGATGACAAAGTTCCTAGACCTTCGCTTTAAGAATACTAGAAGCCTGTTCCTTACCGCCAGAGGTAACAAACAGCTTCGCACCGGGATGTAGTATGCAACGAATTATTAAAATTAATGCGGCCAAGAATGACTTTGAGTAAGCACGAGGGAATACTGCATAAGTATATTTATAGCGCATTGCCGCACGTAAGAAAACTCGTTGATAATAAAATAAATGAAAATTTTCTGGATTATTCTTTGATACTAAAAAATCGACAAAAAGATCAGGATATTCTCGCCAAAACGCCACGTACTGTCGCGCAACAGGTATGCAAGCACGTACACGTTCTTCTGATAACCCGATCTTATCAACATTACTTTTAAGATTTAGTAAATCTTGAAGAGCCATTATTCATCATCCTCTCCAAGAAGCTCACGCATCATTTCCTCGTCTTCATTCTATTGGTCTTCAATAAATTGATAATGTTCCAAGAAGTCTCCATCACTAAGGACTTCTTCTTCAACTTGCATCAAATCAAGATCGTCGATATCAGTTGTATCTTCATCTTCTGCTTTTGCTTCTTCACGAGCCATTGTTCTCGCCGCAGATTCAATTAAGTTACCAAGGTTCATTTCTTCAGTTACTAAACGATGCGTGTAATTACGCAAATCAGCAAGCGTTTCATCCGGTTTATCCTTTGGCTCATCTACATAAAAGCGCGGAATAAATCCATCACGTTCACACATAAGAATAAACTCATCAATAGCGGAAACATATTCTCCACTCTCGGCTTTATTCTGTGCAGCGGTAAATTTTGCAGATTTCATTAAAGTATCATAGACTTTAGACATCTTCTGGAAGCCTTCAATATCACCCATGTCAACTAACTGGTGACATTTTAATGAAGTCTTACAAATTAACTTTAAATAATCTTCATGCGCAGGAGTCACAATATCAAAAGCATTCATCATCTCTTGATAAAGTTTTTCAAGTTGCACCCATTCATATGGTCTGTATGCTTTACCCCATTTAATCGTTAAATATTTTTTATCTTCTTCTGTTAAATCATCCGTAAAGAATTCAGGCTCATTTAAATCAATAGGCGCAGGTCCTTCTTCTGCATTTTTGAAATCTTCGGGTTTTTCTGGCATGGTACCTGTTTGGATAGCATTTTCTATCTCTTCGCCAGTATAACCCTGTCGCGCCATAACCTCAGCCTTCTTAGCATCAGCTTCTTGGCGCAATCGCTCAGTGTCATCCCAATTATAGCTACTAAATTGTTTCATGCGCATCTTAGACAAATAACGTCCAAGAATTGTCATACCAGTAACTTTTTTAGGGTCTTTAGCGTAGCGATCAAGAAGTGTAGTCCATTCTTCTTCAATATATGGAACATCAATTTCTTCTAAAATGTGGAGATAGGTCTTTGGATCCCAGTTATCCACATGCCGGGTTAAACACTTCTTGCATTCCGGCAAATACCCATCCGGATATTTATCTAAACGTTTTGTTTGATAGAACTAGTTTTCATCCATGGTTCTATTACATGTTTTACAATATAAAGTCTTTCCATCAGCCATTATTAGATCTCCTTTTTCTTACTATTGCGGCAAGTTTTGCAGATAGAATAAAAACCATCCTTTGACGTTTTATTTATAGAAAAGAAGCGAGAATGAGCCAATTTAACTTGACCACAGCGCGAACATCTTTTCCATTTGCCTTTTTCAACAAAAGTAAAGTACCAAATCAAATATTCATCTTGAGCCTTTTGCGCAATCAATTTTGGAATTTTATTACGCCAAAGACTACTAATGTATTCGATTGAGTGTGTAAACTGGAATTCTTGTTCTAATAATGCTTGAATTTCTGTATTTTGCATTTTATCCATCTTATATTCAACAATGCGTCGATACATTGGATAATCTGCAAGAGCACGTTCAACTAAAGGTTTAAAATCTTGTACCATGTACCAAGTATCGCCTTCAAATTGTCCTTCAGAACGACCTTCTAACGCTGGAAATAACTGAAGAATTTCAGAGACAACCTTGGGATCGCAGAACGAGATGCCGCTGTACTTGATAACTGCATTGCCGCATTCATCATATTCAATATGCTCTTCCCATGGTAATCGTGGATAGATTTTCATACCTCTTGATAATTTAGTAAATACGATTGGCGGTTTGTAAGCATTTTTGATAATGTATTGATCTTTGCGCATTTCAATTAATGTACGCTTAACAATAAATGCGTCACGTCCGGAAACAGTCTTTTGTAGTTTTTCCCAGCGCTCAATGCCTTCGCGCAATTGGCGCAATAACGGTATATCTTCTAAATCTTGTTTCGTAATTGATACTTTCGGTTGAAATATTGTATTCTTGCCATTATCACTAATTAAATTATAAATGCCATCTTCACCGTTTTCTAACTGACTGACCAGACCCTCATAAGAAATTTCTCGTTTATTAATCGTAGCCATACGATTTTCAGTGAGAATCTTTCTCTCCTTTTTCTCTTGTTTCTCCATACAAAGAACCAAGTAGTCGCCGAGGATTTCGAGATACTGCTCGCTTGGGTCGGGAGTTTCTGCTAAAATCTAATTTACTAACTTTAAGCGTTCTTCTGGAGATTCGATTGTATAATCTAATTTAATTATACTAATCTCCTCCTTATAATACAGGTTTGATCCCTGCTTACTACACTCATTATACTGAAAAATTTTATCGTTGTCAAGAATCAAATTTGCCCTTTATTTGAAAATCTTAAAAAAAAATGATATTATATGTTTGTAAGAAAGGAAAAGGAGGATGACAACGATGAAGTTTTATTTAGCTGGGCCAGTAGTTACAGATAATAAAGAAATTAAAAATCAGATGGAAGATCTGGAATATGTTTTGAATCATATGCAGCTGCCGATTCTGTGTCCAGGAGAGTGCGATCAGCGCGACGATTATCCTGAAGTTTATCGGCCGGGCAAACACAAGGTGCCAAATGCTTGGGGCATTGATATGGCTACATGGGGCCAGTGTGTATTTACTATGGATGTTGTAGCTATTGATGAATGTGATTGGATGGTCGTTGCGGATTATGGACGACAGGCCACAGCTGGAACTAGCTGGGAGGCAGGATATGGCTTTGCCAAAGGCGTTAAGATTCTCGTTGTACAAATGCCTGGAGTTACAGAAAGTTCCTTGATGACACAGGGTTGTGCCGCAAATATTTGTAAGTATGAAGATTTTATTAGTGGAATTGATTATGAGGGAAGCGATTGGCGCATTGAAGATGAAATTTGGGGCACTAAGTTTGAGAAGTTTTTTTTCGAACGCGGAAGACGTGCGGCAGAGGTGATTTTAAATTGAGTGAATGTGTATGTCGGCAAGAGATAGGCCGCTTAAATTCGGATATTGCCGAATGGTGTAATGTAGAAGTAAATATTATTAATCCGATGCATGAAGAGGGTGGCTATTTGCGCATTGTAGCAAAAGACCATGAGTATAATGACACGATAAGAATTAATTTCTGCCCATTGTGTGGCCGACCCCTTGCAAAGACTTTTACGTTCGGAGCGTTTAATTATGATTGAGTGTAAAGATTGCGTAAATGGGCTGTTTGGAGCATGTCAATATAGTTTGCATAATGCGGCATGTCTATTTACGGCAAAGGATTGGCATACTGAAGATATTGATAAAATTGAAGACTACGCAGCAAGAATGCGTGAATATTATGAAGAAAGGTATAAGTTCCACTTGCGGCAAATCGACGCAGTGATGGACAAGGTGAAGAGAGAACATGTGGTTCGATGATGATATCGGTTGTGGAACCTTGAGTTTGGTGGGCATTTTGATTTTAGCAATTATTTTTGCGGGACCGGCTATTGTTATGACTGGTTGGAATATGATTGTTGCAGGAATGTTCGGTGGACCGACCATTTCGTACTGGGCCGCCTTCTGGGGCACGTGGGCGTTCCATATAATTACAGAACGATTTGGGACACATATCTCTAAAGATTCGTAATCCCGTTTTTTGAGATGACTTAGATTGGAAATGGACCAGCCAAAAAGAAAAAGTCCAACTCAATCCAGGTTTTTCCCGAAATAGGCCCCGGGGTAGGGGTTACAGAGGCAGGTTGTTGCCAGTATTTGTGGTAATACCTGCTATTTTTATTTGCAAGCTGAAGAAAATACTCACGGGTAGTCGTGGGAAAAAAATACAGCCACCGGGCCGCCTATGATCAAGGCGGCCCGAGTTTACGCTAAAAACGTCCCCCAAACAAATTAAAAAGCACTCGCACCTTGTCAAGGATCCCGCACAGGTTCCCGAAAAAAAAGATAAAAAATTTTGCTAAACCCCTTGACAGGCGCGCCGATCTGCGGTATAATCTACACGTAGACAGGGCAAGGGAAGCCCAAGCAAGAGGAGGTAACAACAATGGCTGACTACTTCGAGCGGATGGACATCATCGTGTACATGGTGGAGAATGGCTATGATCTGCAGGGCCACACCATGGATGAACTGGCCGAGGCTCACACTGTGTCGGAACTGTGGGCCATGATGCAGGCCTTCATGGGTGAGGAAGAGTAAAAAAAATCTCTCCCCTACACAAAAAAATGCTTGACACAACGAGCAAGATGTGATACAATACACTTGTCCGAAGGGGCAAGGAACAAGAACAAGGAGGAAAGAACAATGTCTCGGGAAGAATACGCAGTGGTTGAAGAGCTGTTAGTGTATGTGGAATCTGGTGAAGGATGCGAAGGTGCTTGCGAACGGTGTCCTTTCGCTGAACGGTGCGAAGCCTGCGAAGGCTGGTGGGGCTGTCCCTGCTGGGAAGAGGGCATGGGCGAAGACCTGTGATCCTCCCCACAAAAAAAATTTTCGTAGACCCCTTGACAAAGACAACAAGACCTGCTATAATTAAGCCATCAAAAGAAAGGAAGTAATCCAAATGACTAACACCATCAAGACCATCACCATCGCCACCATCGTGACCATCGCCCTGATCATCTCCCTCGGTTGCATGATCCCCGCTTGCGCTGAGAGCTACGACCTCGACAGCATCTACCCTCGCACCGCTGTGGTCACTGACCTTGACTACGATGAGGACTTGGTCATCTGCACGGACTGCGTAGGCTTCGACTGGGTCTTCGAGGGCATCGAGGACTGGAGCGAGGGCGATGTGGTGAGTCTGCTCATGTGGGACGCTGGTACCCCTGACAGCATCCTGGACGATGTGATCCTCAAGGCGTACTATGGCGGTTGGTTCGGCATGGAGGACTGAGCCACACCAAAGGCGGGAGCGAAAGCTCTCGCCTTTAACTGTTCGCAGGCGCGCGCACGGGCATGCGCGCGCCTGATTTGCGTTTGGATCAGGGCCCAGAAAAAAAGTTTTGCAAAATGCGAAAAAAGGGCTTGACAAACCGCTCCCGATACGCTATACTATACTCAGAGAGAGGGAGGTGCTCCGAGATGACTAAGGCGATTTGGTTCGACATGGATGGCACGATTGCTGATCTGTACAGCGTGGATGGTTGGCTTGCTTACCTGCAGGCAGAGGATACCACACCTTACGCACAGGCCAAGGTTATGCACAACATGGCGCGGCTCGCAAGGCTGTTGAACAGCGCACAGCGCAAAGGCTACACGATCGGCGTGATCAGCTGGACAGCCAAGCACGGCACGGACAGCTACAACAAGGCTGTTGCACAGGTCAAGCGTGAATGGCTTGCAAAGCATCTGCACAGCGTCAAGTGGGACATGATCAAAGTGGTTGACTATGGCACAAACAAGTACATGGCTTGTGGTGGTGGCATCCTCTTTGATGATGAACAGGGAAACAGGGATGCATGGAAAGAAGAAAGCTACACACCCAACGAGATCATGGACGTGCTAAAAAGCCTGTAAAAAAGTTGCGCAAAACACTTGACAGGCACAAGCATGGGTGCTATAATAACACCATCAAGAGAGAGGAGCTAAGAAAGATGCTGTACGAACTGACCATGACCTATGAGAATGGTATCACTAAGAAAGAACGGGCTGACCTGCCGACATTGATGCATTGTCTCAGTTATTACATGGACGAAGAGCCTTGGACTCACATTGACATCATGAACGCACAGACAGGTGAGATCATTGCCTGTTGGGAACACAATGATGAGTATGGTGTAACCACTGTAGGCTGAGCGCAAGCTCAGCCTTTGATTTCGCACGCGCGCCTGCGGCCCAGGCGCGCGTTATTGCGCTATTGAATAAGGTTCAGAAAAAAACTTTTCAAAAAAAATAGAAAAAAGTGTTGACAGATCAGCCCGAAAGTGCTATACTATCATCAGTGGGAGAGAGTGGCAACTCCTAAAGGGCGCCGAAAGGCCAGAGGTGGCCCACCAAAAAAAACCGCCACAATTTCAAAAAAGTGCTTGACAGATCATCGGATCTGTGATAGAATGACTACAGTAAGAGACAGGAGGTCACCACAATGGCTAATGCGAATCAGATCATCACCTACTGGAAGAACAAGAGCACTGGATGCATCTACAAGTACTTCGGCCACACCAAGCCCTACATGACGGAGAATTACGTGCAGGTGACTGGATGGGAATACGACGAAGCCCTGCGGATCGCTTCCGAAAAATATTTCGGAAAAAATTAAAAAAGGGGTTGACAGATCCCCTCGAATCTGCTATACTAAGACCATCAAGAGAGACTAAGGAGGAAACCCAAATGTTCAACACCGAAGCTTGCATCATCCGCTCCACCTGCCCCTGCTGTGGCACTCTGAACCACATCCACGCTCTCCAGTCCGAGTTTGACGCTTGGCAGGCGGGCGCTCTGGTGCAGGATGCGTTCCCCACCATGTCCG
>JAEEGL015331774.1_pt1 | contig 67791 bp, 43 predicted proteins | sample 9134231 | NCBI WGS metagenome assembly JAEEGL01 (sample SAMN16246548, study PRJNA631951) | gut metagenome | biome: gut microbiome; feature: rumen; material: fiber-attached | host: Bos | place: Iran: Karaj | collected 2018-10 | reverse complement strand
TAAGAATCCTTGAAATCTGAACGAGGGAATCGGTGTCTATCGCTTTCTTAGCAAAAATTTTATACACATTGGTACGGCTACACCCCAACTGACGAGCAAACCAAGCGACAGTCTTGTTTTGCTTATGGAGTTGTTCTTCTATGTGCTGTCCTATATAAATCATAAAAGCGTAAATCATTTCGTCACTTAATGACCATACAGGCACCACCACAGCCCTGTCCCCAATAAGCACGAAATAATTCACGCTCAACACGTGAACTTTCACTGCTTATCCTCGGGACAAATTTGGTGGTTTTGTATGGTGAGAATAAAGCTTTAAAGCTCAATTATGTTTTTACTTTCTATACCTATTTTGTTTTTAAAAATTTTTGTGTTTGTAAAAATAGAAATAAATTATGATAACGGTGGGGTAAACGGGAAAAAATATAATTCGTGGTTTTTGCAAAATTTGCAACAACCGCAAAATAAGAAATCACATTTTAGTACTCCAATTTCCCCTGATTCTGTTTTTCCAACTGCTTGAAATCGAAATTCGACTTAATCTGCGAAAGTATCGCATTCACAATCTTATGAATTTCGCCACCTTTCGAATAATCGGCGGCGCAGGCAAAATTCACCCGATTTTCGTGAATCAGTTTTTTCGCCAATTCCTTCTTTCCCTCTATCTGCGGATTATAAATAGCAATTGAATTTCCGCCGTATTGTTTCACCATCCGCATACACGGAATATCGGTTTCCCCGTCGCCAAAATAAATCATGTGCTTGAACGGAATCGGACGTTCATCTTCGGGTTTGTATTCGTTTACCTTGCTGTTTTCGCTGATGTTCGCAATGCCTTTGTTTATCATAAACAGGAACTGCGTCTTTGTGGTAAAGTCAACCGCAACCGCCGGCCATTCGGCAATTTCGTCAACATTATACATAAATGAGCATGCATAAATATGCTTGAATTTCGAAGCAATTTTTGTTCCTTCTATCATTTCCTTCAGACCTGAAGAATTGATATAATGTTCGACAACAACGTTATACTTTTGAGCAAGTTCTTCCACCACATCGAACCATTCCTCCACGCCTTTGTATAGTTCCACGCTTTTCCCATAATCAACAAATGCCTGACGGCGGATGCTCTTTCCCGCCATGCGCGACTTGTCAATCATCAGTTTCATATAACAAAGAATATTGCTCGCCTCGTGTTTTTTCACAAGCGAATCAACTTCCTGCCAAAACACATCCTTGTCCTCTATGCCTATATCTTTCAAGAAATCATATTCCTGCATATTCCGAGGCGACAACGTGCCGTCGAAATCATATACAAGCGCTACAGTAGGTTTATCCAACATAACTATTTCTTTTATTCAAAAATAACGAAAGAATCAATATAAACAGTCATTCTCACAAAATTATTCTATAACTCTTGACAAAGCAATAATAATTTTTATATATTTGCATTGGATTGAGCCCCGAGGGACTCTAACCGCCACCCGATAGATTTATTTATCGGGTTTTTTTATTAAGAACAATTCTTCTCCATATTTAACGTAAACAATATGATCTTGTTTTGATGAGTTTAATTGGCCGTTGATAGCAGTATAAACTATATTTTTATCAATAAACAATGGTATCTCGATAAATGCATCACCAGCTTGCTTAAATGCATCTTTAATTCTACCTTGTATTTTTCTCTTTAATATGGCTTCTTCTCTATATATTATATTTACCATACTTTTTCCATCAACAAAACGACCACGAAAATAAAAATCTGGATTTTTGTTTTCCTTTACTCCATTAGGAAAATATATTTCTCTCAACGCTTTAGATTTTTTTAATGACGGTTGAATATGGGGCAAAACGAATACAGGTTCATTAGTTTTTTCTGCAAGGAACTTTGCAAGCCTAATGTTTCCTTCACGTTCTTCCGTTTGTTGTAACCTACTTACAAAAACATTCTCAGCAACCTTTTCATACGTATCCATCCTCGGAGGAATTGCAATGTTTTCTCCGCTCATAAATATGTCAACCATACTATTCCAAATGCTCAGATTTTACCCAGCCCAATGTTCCCTGTCCAGACTTCTGAACTGGATTGCTTCCGCCAAATGTTCCGGCCTAATTGACTCTGAATTGTCCAAATCTGCTATTGTCCGCGAAACTTTTATGATTCTGTCGTACGCCCGAGCCGACAAGCCAAGTTTTTCCATGGCTGTTTTCAAAATCTGACCACATTCTTCGTCAAGAACACAAAATTTTCGAATTAACTTTGTATCCATTTGGGCATTGCAGTATATAGGCATGCCAGCAAATCTTTTTTGCTGTATTTCACGACATTTTACCACCCGTTCGCGAATATCGCCGCTCGACTCTCCTTGCGACTTTTTAGACAATTCCTCGAACGGAACAGGCACAACCTCTATGTGAATATCTATTCTATCCAATAAAGGGCCAGAAATACGGTTTAAATATTTTTGAACCACTCCCGGACTGCATACACATTGTTTTTCGGGATGATTGTAATATCCACACGGACAAGGATTCATCGAAGCAATCAACATAAAACTTGCTGGATAATCAACAGTGAATCTTGCCCGAGAAATATTGATATGTCTGTCCTCCAGTGGCTGACGCATAACTTCAAGAACTTGACGCTTAAATTCGGGCAATTCATCTAAAAACAACACACCGTTGTGAGCGAGTGAAATTTCTCCCGGCTGTGGATACGAACCGCCTCCAACCAAAGCGACATCGCTCACTGTGTGGTGCGGAGAGCGAAAAGGACGCTCCGTCATCAACGAAACTTGTCCTTGCAATTTTCCTGCTACAGAATGAATTTTTGTTGTTTCCAACGCTTCGTGCAACGTCAGTGGAGGAAGAATGGAGACAATTCGCTTTGCCAACATTGTTTTCCCCGCTCCCGGAGGACCAATCATAATAATATTATGCCCGCCTGCTGCGGCTATCTCCAATGCACGTTTCACATTTTCCTGTCCTTTCACATCGGCAAAATCGTACGTGTAATGCTCCACATGCTTGAAAAATTCTTCACGCGTGTTCACTTCTGTTTTTTCTAACTGCGTCTTTCCCTCAAAAAAGTCAATTACCTGTCTGATATTCTCTACGCCATAGACTTCCAAATCGTTTACAACGGCTGCTTCGCGGGCATTTTCTTTTGGCAAAATGAACCCTTTGAATCCGAATTTTCTCGCCTCAATTGCCATTGACAACGCCCCCGTAATTCTGTGTACGCCACCATCCAGCGACAATTCGCCCATAATTACGTACTCGCCGACAGCTTCGCACGAAATCTGCTTCGACGCTGCAAGAATACCGATAGCCAATGTCATGTCGTACGCGGTTCCTTCCTTGCGAATATCAGCAGGAGCCATATTTATAGTGATTTTTCTACCTGGCAACTGATATCCAACACTTCGTAAAGCCGATTCAATCCGTTGCTGACTTTCTTTTACCGCACTGTCGGGCAATCCGACCAAATAAAAATTCACACCGCTGACTATATCTGTCTCAACGGTAATAATCCGAGCGTCAATACCATTGACTGCTCCACCAAATGTTTTTACTAACATATCTAAGCCTTTCCATTTTATGTGTGTTCACTGGTCAAAAATACAAAAAACTTAGAATCTGCGTAACACTTTGAAATTATTTTTATAAAACAGTAAAGCCGCAAAATTATGCGGCTCTACCAGATTTTTGATATAGAAATCCTTTGAAATTATGCTTTCTTCTTCATAGCAATTGCATGTTGGATAAGAGACGCAAAGACTTCTGACTCTTTCAAACCTTCTGCGCGCATTTGTTTCGGAACAATGCTCGCTTTGCTCATTCCTGGATTTGTATTTATCTCCAAGAAATTCATAACACCGTCGTGCGTAATAATAAAGTCCACGCGGCAAATACCAAAACAGTTCAAATACTTATAGATTTTTGCAGTTTCCTCTTTACATGCAGCTGTAATTTTTTCGGGAAGCTCGGCAGGAGTAATTTCCTGACTATATCCAGCTTCGTATTTTGCCTGATAATCAAAGAATTCATTCTTTGTCTGTATTTCTGTTATTGGGAGAACATGAATGCCATTCTTAACTTCGTAAACACCGACAGAAACTTCAATTCCTTTTACAAAACGTTCGATAATGACCTCGGAATCTTCGCCAAATGCCTTTTTAATGGCAGGAATCATTTCTGCTTCCGTCTTCACTTTTGAAACACCGAAACTTGAACCTCCGTTATTAGGTTTCACAAAACAAGGCAAACCCACTTTTTTTACGATTTCAGACACTTTTATCTCATCGCGTGGACGAAGCAACACAGCATCAGCAGTATTGACGCCAAACGAGCGTAAAAAGGTTTTCGTGGCATATTTATTAAACGTCAATGCTCCCGAGAACACTCCGCAACTTGTATATGGAATACCCAACAATTCCCAATATCCCGGCATTTGACCGTCTTCACCCGGAGTCCCGTGAATCGTATTATACACGCAATCAAACGTAATTTTCTTGCCTTTGTACATAAAAGAGAAATCACTTTTATCTATTGGTATTTCGCCATCTTGCGTTTGTACCATCCAGTCGCCGTGAGAGATAAAAACCGTATAGACATCGAATTTGTTAGAATCTATCATTCCGCTAACTTGAACGGCACTATTCTTCGATATATCTGATTCCGAAGTAAAACTTCCTCCAACAACTGCAATCTTTTGTTTCATTTTATTACTTTTTATGTTTTTGTATATATTCTGCTATTTGCTTATCGTACGCCTGTGCCAACCGTTTAACAACATCATTGTTGACATTAAATTGAATATCTTCAACATTGCGTATTGGAAGGACTTTGGGCGACGTTCCCGATATAAAAGCCGCATCGAACGTTTTAAGTTCCGAAAGCCCAATTTTTCGTTCTTCCAAAGGAATCTGCAACTCTTTTATCAAATCAATTATTTGCAGGCGTGTTATTCCGCACAAAACGTCTTGTGCCATTGCCGTGACAATGGTACCGTCTTTTACAAAAAAAGTATTTGACTTACTGCCTTCCGTCACATTCTTTTCGTGGTCGACCAATAAAACTTCGTAAACTCCAGTTTCTGCAATTTTCTTATACGCATTAGTTTTTACCGCAGCCTCCTGCTTTACATTTGGATTAGCACGCTCTCCCTCGAACACACCACAAGCCACACCCTGCGAATACATTTCAGCCGTTGGATAAGAATGATGGATTTCGTAAACCAAAAATTGTGTTTCGGTAGAAATACTGTAAACACAACGAATATTGCCTTCATGTACGCCATATCGTGAGATGAACATATTCACCGCATTCCCAAACACAGATTCATCGAAAGGTCTTTCTCGCCCTGACAAATCAAAACAATTAAAGAAGCGACGAGAATGGTCTTCCAAAAACAAAGGTACGCCGTCCATCACCCGCAATACATCGTAAATCACAACTGCACCGGTCGGAACTGAAACGTTTTCGGCAGGAATCAGCGAACCATCTTTTAGGATACTCGAAGAAATACAATCTTTGACCATAATCAAACTTTCTGACGCCCAAAAGTATTAAAAAGTGTTTAGAGTAGAAAGCAAAAGACAAATTTCATTTACAAAAATAAAAAAAGAAGGCCGCCGATTGGCAGCCTTCCCTTTCCTAATATGGGCGATTTGTTATTTTACAAATCCCTTTACAACTGTTCCATTTTCAGTTTCGATAATTACTCGGTAAACACCTTGAGCGAACATAGAAGTATTGATTTCTATTTCATCGCCAGCGGCCATTTCCTGAGCAACGACCTTACCTGTTATAGAAACAATCTTAACAGATACCATGTTGTCAGCTTCGATAGTTACAAAGTTTGTAACCTTCGTCGGGAATACTTTTGCATCGACAACAGCAACGTCTTCAACCGCTTGAGGAGGAACTATATCTGCACCCATTGCAATGATTGCTTTAGCCAAACGAGTAGCAGCCGCATCAACTTCTTCCTGTGTCGGGAATCTGTGTTCCTGTTGTTCAGCAAAGCGTACTGCAAAGGCTTCAGTAGCAGCTGCCTCGTACTCGTTGTTTATAAGAGGAGAAATTTGACCTCTACCCCATCCAACTTGAATTTCGCCTGACTTAATCTTGTCATGAACTGCATAAACACCCCATGCAGGATCGAATATCAACTTATCCAAATATGTCATATCGGCACGAACTGGAGTCACAGTTATCGTTATTGAAGTCGATACATTGTCGCGAGGAGCTGTAATTGTGATTGTAGCTTGACCTACGCCAACTGCTGTAACAACACCATTAGAAGATACTGTAGCAACTGTTTCGTCGCTTGACGAGTAAACAACGTCTTGATATGTTGCTGTTGCAGGTACAATTACAGGTTTAATAGTTACCTCTTGGTTAATTTCCACTTCAGAAGAACTTGCAGTAATGCTACTTACAGGAATTGCCTGTACAGTCACATACGTGTAACCCGTTACACCTGAGCCATCAACCGCAGTTGCAGTGATTTGAGCCATACCAGCCGAAACTGCTGTTACCAAACCTGTAGCGGAAACTGTAGCAACATTGTTGTCGCTTGATTCCCAAGTAACAGCCTTGTTAGTAGCAGTACTTTCACCAACTATTGCCGACATCTGAGCCTTATTTCCGACATTCAACATGTTGTTACCCGTTACAGAAATGTTCTTAACCAATTCAGTAACTTCAACTTCGATAGTCTTCATTACCGAAGGGTTGTCCAAAGACTTGATAGTCAACGTAGCTTTACCACCTTGGTTACCGCTTACCGTAATAATACCGTCTCCATTATCTACATACGAGAAGATACTTGAACTTGCAACCAATGCATATCTTGTCTGAGTAGTATTTTCAGGACTGTAAGAAATCTTCAACGTCTGATTTCCAGTGCCTGCCGTTACCTCGATAGAACTTACCGATACAGAGATTGCTTGTACTGGTACAGTTTGTTTAAGAACAGTTACCACACATTCGTTTGATTTTACAGCATTGATATCGTTTGCAGTTGCTATTACCACGAATTGGTCACCTTCAACGCCTGTAATTGTCAAATCACCTGTTAGAGGATTAATTGAACCTCCGTTTCCAGACTTGATTGACCATGTATACGTAACATCATCTGCATCAGAAGGAGTTACAACTGCATCTTTCATGATGTATGAAGAACCAGCCTCCAAACTCAAAGCATCTTCGATTGTAATTGCTGATACGTATTTAGGATCTTTTACCAACAATACTGTTACAGTAGCCGATTTAGATGTTCCGTCAGCAGTTGTTACTGTTGCAGTAATCTTAACTTCACGTCTTGCAGAAGTTGTTTTACCAGAAACAACACCCGTTGTTGCGTCAACATCTACATAACTACTTGTTGTCTTCCAAACAACGCTTGAAACTGAAGCATTTGCAGGAGAGTAAGACAAGTATTGAGACAAATCCAATGTACCAGATTCAGTTACCGTGTACTCACCATCAGCAATTGTAACGCTTTCAACTGGGAAGATTTGGTCAACAATTGTTACTGTTGCACTACCTGTTACACCAGAACCGTCGTTTGCAGTAGCAATCACATCAAATGTATCACCTGAATTTCCAATTACCGTTACATTACCTTGTTGGTCAATTGTAGCATTAGAGTTAGAAACCGACCACTTGTATGTAACATCGTCAGCATCGGATGGTGTCACCGTAGCAGTAGCCTTGAATGAACCGTTTTCTTGAACTGACATTGGTGCAGTCACTGTAATTGCTGTTACAGGGATAGGACCTTTCAAGATAGTTATTGTTGTATTTGCAGTCTTAGTAACACCACCAGCAGTCACTGTTACAGTCACTGTTACATCGGTGTTAGTTCTAACTGCACCTGCAGTCAACACACCATTTTCAATAGAAGCGTTGGTTGATGGAGAAACAGACCATGTAATTTCTGGATCTGTAGCTCCTTCAGGATTGATAGTTACGAAACCTGAAAGATCTGTTTCGCTACTTGACTCAACTGATGTTGGAACGCCAGCTGCAAATTCTACGCCCGAAACAGGAACGATAGCTTTTACAACCTTAACGTTACAAGATGCTTCCATGCCTTCAGTGTATGTAGATTTCACTGTTATCACAGCTGTACCTTCAGCCACAGCTTTAAGTTCACCATTTGCCGATACTGTTACAACTGATTCATTGCTTGATTCCCAAGCAACAGTCTTGTTGTAGATACCTTCAGCAGGAAGAATTGTTACAACAAATGAAGAATACGTGTCACCTGCTGTCAATGTTATGTCTGACTTATTCAAAGTAACTGATGTTACAGCAGGATCTGAACAATCCTTAACGATGAACGATACTTCAGGAGCAGCACCCGTACATTGATTTTCATCAGTGTAAGAATAAGATACCGTGAATGTACCTTCGCCAAGTGAACTTGGAACGAAGCTCGTAGCAGCATTACCATTAATCTTGAATGAACCACCTACAGGGCTTGCAGCCAAAGGAACTTCAACAGCAGAGCTTACGCAGTATTCAGCGTCAAGCGTGATTTCTGGAGTTGGCAATTCTTTTACTGTCAATGTAGCCGTAGCAGCAGCCGACGTACAACCGTCAACAGTTTGTGTTACTGTATAAGAGTAATCCTTAGCTGTTGTCACACCTGAAACAGCTTGTGTAGCGTCAGTTCCAAGTGGTGAGTTGTTAGCATCGTACCATTGTAAGCCAGCACCTGTTGCCGAAACTTTGTAATCAGCTTCCGTACCGATACAAGCGGTAGTTGGAGTTGTTGTCGGAGCAGCAGGAGTAGCTTTTACCGTATATGTAACTTCTGCAAAATCAGAAGTACAACCAGCAACTGTTTGATTTACATAGAATGTTGTTGTTTCCGTAACATTTGTTGGTACGAATGATTTCGTTGCCGTTGCAAGAGCTGCACCATCTTGAGCAGCGTACCAGTTAGCAGATTCAACTGTTGTCATTGCAACCAATTCAGCACCGGCACAAGAGCTTGCACCTGTTGCTGTTGGAGCAGCCGGTTTAGACTTGAATGATACAACTTTCGAAGCACGGGCACTTTCGCAAGATTCAGGTTCTTGAGATGCGAAATATGTACCAGCGGCAGTTACTTCCAACGTAGCACCTTCGCCTATCAAGTTTCCGTCTTCACTTGCATCGTACCATTTAACATTAGTACCTGTTGCAGTCAATGTTACTGTTTCGCCTTCGCACGCATCGTCAACATCAGCAATTGAAGGAGCTGGTGTCATACAGTCAGTAACTGTTACTGTTACAGGAACCTTATCGCTTTCGCAGATTCCGTCAGTATTTGTTACATAGAATGTAGTCGTTGACTTAGCAGCAGTTGAAACTGAAGTAGTGTAAGAAGCACCTTCAGCAACCGATGCACCATTTTCTGAATCATACCATTTGATTGTTCCTGAACCAGTTGCTGTCAATACTGGAGCAGCATCACCAATTTGAACTACAGCGGCAGTAGCAGTTGGAGCAGTAGCTTTCGTTACTGTTATATCAACTGTCGCACTTGCAGAACATCCGTCAGCAACCTCAGTATAAGTCAATTCGTAAGTATCGGCAGTAGAAGAAACGAATTTCGTTCCTGTTACGCCTGTACCTTGCCATGTACCAGTTGTAGGAGCAAGAGTAATTTCTTCACCAGCACAAGCCGAAGTAGAAACACCGCTCAAGTCGATTGAAGGAGACGCCTTAACAACTACCGTAGCGTCTTTTGAACCTTCGCAACCGCCAACTGTTACCGTATAAGTCACTGTGTTTTCACCTACTGTAGCAGTAGCAGGGTCAAATGACGTAGCTGCAACGCCGTTTACCTTGAATGCACCACCCGTAGGAACAGCAGTCATTGTTACGGCAGCATCACCACTACAATAAGATTCTGCAAGACCGGAAATTACCGGAGTAGGATTGCTTGTTACAGTGATTTCAGCTGTTTTTACAACTTTACAAGAACCTTCAGTATATGTATATGTTACAACTGAAGAACCTTTTGAAGGATCGAATGAAGAACCTGTTACGCCAGTACCTGACCAAGTACCTGTTGAAGGATTTGCAGTCAATGTAGCGGCAGCATCGCCAGAACACATTGTCGTTGGAACAGTAACCGTCACGCTCGGAGCAGCAGTTACGTGAACAGACTTAGTATATACATTCTGACAACCAGTTTCACCAATCGTGTATGTCAATGTGATGTCGCCAGAACCAGCAGTCTTAGGACTAAATGTAGTACCTGTAACACCTGTTCCTGACCAAGTACCTGTTGCTGGAGTAGCACCCAATGTTACCGATTCAACTGTAGCACAATATTCATCAAGGATAGATGATGCGATTACAGCCGATGGTTTTGCAGTGATAGTAAGAGTAACCTCCGTACGAGATTCGCTTTCGCAACCATCCATCTTAGCAACATAATATGTCTTAGGACCAACAGCAGTTACACCTGTAGCAAACGTATTGCCTTCTGCTACCGAAGAACCGCCTGTTGCAGCTTCGTACCATACGGCAGTAGCTGTTCCAGCGAATGTTGCCTTCAATGTAGCGGCGTTACCTTCACAAACTGTTACATCAGGAACTTCCAATGCTGTTGGAGCAGCAGTCTTACAAGCAGCTTGAGAAACTGTTACTACTACAGCTGTACGTTCTGTGCTTTCGCAACCGCTTGCATCTTTCTTAGCTACATAATATGTATGAGAACCTGCATCCAATTGACCTACATTATAACTGTTACCAGTCTTCAATGCAGAACCACCTGTTGCAGCAGCATACCATACTGCAGTACCCGAACCAGAGTAAGTCAACACAACTTCATCGTCAGTTGTTGCTGTTACTGCAGGAGCTTCTGCCGTTGTAGGAGCAGAAACTGCCGATACTGTAACGGCTACCGAAGTACGAGCACTTTCGCAATTACCATTGTCGTTCGATACGTAATATGTATATGAACCTGGTGTCATTTGACCTAATGCGTAACTACTTCCTGAGTACAATGCAGAACCACCAGTTGCAACATCATACCATTTAGCAGTACCCGAAGCAGTAGCAGTCAATGTTACAGCATCACATGTAGTAGCCGTAACTGCACTTGCAGTTGGAGCAACAGCGTCACAAGGAGCATCACCGTTTATGATCTTGATAACACCCTTAACCGATTTGTCACCGTTTACATATATATTAATGTTAGCAACACCAGAGTTTAACTCACCTACAGGGAATACGTTTACACGCCATACATTACTTTTCTTCACTGTTGTAGCATAAGCAACATCTTCATTGTCTGATTCCACTTCAACAGATGTAACGACATACGAACTTGGAGAAACAACTACGAAGAAATCCTCACTTTCTTCCTCTTCTCCTGGATACATATAATAAGTATCCTGATTATCCACATCACGAATATCAATTTCATATGGAGACCGAGCATCTTCAGCTTGCTCGTCTGCAGCCTGACTATACACTTTAATAGCAGATAGACCAGCTTCTTTCACTGTAATATCAAATGTTCCAGATACTTTACCATTACAACCATATTCTGTTGTTGTAGCCGTAATAGTTACATCACCGAATGCAACACCAGTAACAACACCAGAACCATTTACCGTTGCAACATCTGCATCGCTTGAAGCCCATGTAATATTAGTCACTGCACTTGCAGGAGAAACCTTAGCTACCAAAGTCTGTTTTCCATCTGTACCAGGAGCCTGGAACGGTTCACCTTCGATTGTAAGAGAAACTGGAACTTCTGTTACTTCAACAGCAACTGTTGTTTTAACAGTTGGAACTGGAACCGAAGTAATCGTCAATGTACCTGTACCCGATACACCTTCTTTACCAGAGACTGTTACTATACCTGTCGATGCATCATATTCTACATCAACAAGGTCGTCTGCACCAGAGAATGATAATGCCTTATTGCTATATTTAGGATCATCGAACGTAATTTTTACATCTTGACCAGTACATCCTGCGCTTAAATCCAACGAAGCAACGCTTGGTGAAATACTTGTCAACTCACGAAGAACCGGAGAAATAGTAATCACTGCCGAAGGACCAGCCAATTCTCCTTCTTCCAAATCAGCAACATATACATAATATGTAGTTGGTTTTTCAATTGTTAAATCTTCGGTATTGAGAGATGCATTTCCATACGCATTCGTTGCTTTTGAAAGAACAGCAGGAGAGTTGTTTCCTGTGATTTTTCTATATGTTACCGAAGCGTCTGAAGGAACCAAGTATGCAGTTACCGGACGAGTAGCCACCACTTTGATTTCTTCGCCTACATCGAATTCCGTTGCATCAACAGTGAATGTCAATGCCACTTTTTCTATATAAATACCTTGAGTTGGAACTGCTAACGAACGGTTTCCAGAACCGTCAACAGCAACCAAAATAAGAGATGCACCCGGAGGGAAGTCTTTTGCTGGCAATGTCGTCATATCTACCAAGTATGGCTCACCACCTTGTACTGGGTACGATACTGGAGCATTGTCCAATGGTTCTGTTTTATAGTTCGTTCCTTCTTCGTAAACAAAGATATATACCGTTGCATTTTCATCAACCGTAAAGTTCAACATACCATCGCTTGGAATTGATGGTTCTGGATAGTAGTCTGTAAACTCAGGAGGAGTCACGTCTTTAACTTGACAACCATATTTTGCAGATACCGAACCAGTGATTGGGTCGTATGCATATGTCGTGAAGTAACCATAACCTAATCCAGTCATGTCGATTGTAGCTGCAGTTCCAGCAGTACACTCAGCCGAAGCACCTTCGCCAAGAGCAACAGCCGCAGCCATCGTAGAGTATTGCGGACTCACATCTTCACGAACTGTGAAAATATATCCGTCCATAGAACTCTTTACAGTAAAGCTACCGTCTTCGTCAATACCAGACTTAGTATCCAAAACTACAGATGGAGTAAAGTCATACAAATACAACGGCTTACCAATTGATATGTAATCAAATGACAACGTTCCGTTCATCAAAGTAGGCACATAACTGTTAGCCGAAGTACCTTCTTGTTTCAAGAAACGGAATGTAACCTGAGCAATCGAAGCCTTGTCAAGACCAGTCATAGCAAGGTCTAACGAAATCTTCTTATATGACGTTGAAAGGCTGATTGGTGTTACCGTACCTTCTTTTTCTGTACCAAAATAGTCTTTGGTATCAATACGGTAGTAACCGCTTATGCTTCTATCAGCCTTAATCATAAATTCGCACTTGCCATTTTCTGTCAAGTCCATTACATAACCAGCACCAATAGTACTCAACACCATTGAACCAGCCCATGTTTCTGAACCGTCCCATGTTACGTCCAACTGACTGCTGGTTGCTTTCTCTTCAGGTTTTGCAACGTATGTACCATCAGTTGAGATATTGTTTGTTACATAGTCGGTTGCGTCGGCAAAGTCATCATACCAACCTGTAGAAGTAGTCATGCCGTTCAAGTTAGCAACATTAACGCTAAACTCACTTGCCGGACGACCGTCCATAGATTTTACAGCAGACGATGTTGCAGCCAGCGAAGCGACTATCTGAACGTTTCCGTCAGATATAATATTACCTTCGTCGTCTCTTGAAATCAAACTTGCATCAAAAACAGCTTCAATAGGAGTTTCCAAGTTGAAAATCAACTTAGTTGCGTCACCGTCTTTTGCTTCAATTGATTTTACAGCGTGAGTGGTAGAACCTTCTTTAATTACAATTGCCGATGTAGAAGTAGGAATCTTCATGGCAGTAGAGAATTTCAGTTCAACCTGCTTACCATCGTAAGAAACCTTACCACTTTCTGCTACTACGTCAGATTTTTTAGGACAGATGTGTATATAATCTACATAAATTTTGAATGTACCGCTTGGTGTTTCGCCATATCCACCAGTACCGTTCGGAGCCCATGTAGACATCCACAACGCCTGATATTCATTATTACTATTATACGTATTATAATACCATCCGTTATTTTCAGACAACGGAATATCAAATTCGAACCATTTGCCTGTCTCCAAATTTTTAATAGGGAACGCCGCGTTTTTATCATGGTAGCCCGGTTTAGAAGCTTCTCCCGAAAGTAAGAACAATGCAAGACCTTCGCCGCTTGTTCCAAGACTTTCAACAAAAATACGACCTACCAAACGAGAGTCTTCTGAACCAAGAAGATTCATCCACGTATCGTATGCATTATCATCATCAAGATCAAGACCATACGTTAAACGTTCATCAGCTCCTGCATTAAAATACAACACTTTGTCACCAGTACTTCCCGCTTTTGTTACTTCCGACGGTTTGTTTGAAATGTCAGAAAGCATAGCCTCCCAACGTTCTGTACCCGTTGATTCAACAAAATCATACAAGTTCATACATGTTTCAGCACCGTAGAAGTTTTGTACTGGAGCATTTGAGAATGGTTTTGCCTGACGGGTACCAGTAGTAGACGTCAAACCTCCTGCGTATGAAACTATGACCTCCGCAGAAGGAGAAGTAATAACTGCTTCCGTCCACTTTAATGCCAAAATTGATTTGTCGGAGCCTTCCTCGTCAGTATAATATGCAAGCGTCGGAGTTGCGACAGTATTATTGTCAACTTTTACTGTGAAATCACTTGCATTAGCAGAAGTTAATTTTATATCTTTCGACCATTGAATATAAATTTCAGTACCCAACTGGTTCGTATAACGAGCAATTGGATATGGTTCCATACTTGTAATGACATTCTTAACTTCTTTGTATTCGAATGTTCCAGCTACGGAATTATCAGTTCCTTGCAAAGTTGTACCATTGTATGATATAAATATGTATGGGTTCAAAATTTCACTTGACAAATTCAACGTAACCGTTTTTGACGAAACGGAAGCTGAAGAAACAGAGATTGTAGTTCCATTTGTCTTATTTTTTGCATCATCGGCAGTTGGATATGTCGAAACAGTAAATTTACCCGTAGAACTTGAAGCCGAAGATTCAGAAATTGGTTTCGAGAAGTTCATCAAAATAGCAGTACCTGCAGCATTTGTTTCAGCGCTTAAGAATACAGGGTTCATGTCATAGAAGTTCGGCATATTACCTGTCAAGCACAACATGAACAACAACTGAGTCGTATGCGTGTAATATGCACCATACGCATCGGTTGCAGCACCATATTGCCAACATAAGTCTCTATAGCCGCTGAAAGAAGCATCGACCATTGCACCGATACTCAAACCGCCCTTAAAGCAGGCGTTTTTACTTGTACCCCAAGAAGAAAGAGAACCCGTGAACGGAGAATTTCCATCACCCGGGTTACCATTCAAATAATAACCATCAACAATATCATTTGGGCTTGGATATTTACCTTTTGCCCAAGTTGTAATTTTTGAAGCAATCGCTTTTGCTTCAGGATCGCCATACCATGCATAGGCATGAGCCATACGCCAAGGGATACGGACAGCATCGTAACCAAAGATTGACTCAAATTTTCCGTCTTTAATACCACTCAACAATGAACCGTCTTCATAACACCAGTCAGGAATCAAACCCGTTGAAGCATTGGCACACTTATTCATTATGCCGTAGCAGTTCGAAGCAACCGTGTTCCAATCCCAGTTGTTCGACCAACCTTCAAGAGTTTTAACCTGTGTAAACAACTTCATTGCGTTGGTGATGAAATAGCAAGGATTCTTATAATCATCGAACATGTCACCAGGTTTCAACTGTTTGTTCGAATTTACTTCGTATGCCCACAAGTTTTGAATCAATGTTTGAGCATCAGTCAGGTACGAAGCCTTACCCCATTGTTTATATGCCATCAACAAAGCCTGAGCTGCATCCAAGTCAGCATCGGTAGCACCGTTTGAGTTACCTGATACTGGGTCAGCAACCTGATGAGTGAAACCCTTAACTTTCCAGTTCATCACGCCATGGTTGTTGGAATTCGCCTTGTAGTACGCCCACAACTTGTCGAACATGCCCTGTGTGTTGTTAACGGAGTTATCCATATATACCGTGATAAGCATACCGTATGCTATACCTTCGGATACGGAGTTCGCACCATTTTCACCAGCCTGAACGAACTTGACGCGGGCTTCGTTACCACTTTCTTCGTAATACTTAGCCTTCCACGTCGTATACAACGACTGGATTTTTGTTTGTACATCATTACCCGTATAGATAGTTCCATTCGGGTACGGATAATTGTTCGGGAACGGATAATTCGGTGCCGCAGATGCGATACCTAACGCTCCCAAGAGGGTTACACATAGTAACAGCAGGTGTTTCCACCAACCTCTCGCCTTTGTAATCTCTGTTTTCATATCTAATCTATTTAATGTTTACAAATATATAAGCCTACAAAAGTAAAATATTTTTTTCAATACATTACTAACAATGTACTATTTCTTTTGTTCTATTTAGACATTTTTAGTTTTTAAAACCCTATGTGCTGAATAGATTTTTTTAAAAAAATCTATAAAAAAATAGAGACGCCACATTGTGACGTCTCTACAAAATATCCCGTGATTGATGTGTAGAGACGATGCACATCGTCTCTACGAGAAACATCACGTCCTTATTTTACAAATTTAATTGTACCTTCTTGTGCAGTGATGAAATAAACACCTGCTGCCAATGCATTAACGTTGAATGCTTTCGATGCTTTGGCAATTTCTTTACCAGCAACATTATATACAACGATTTCGCCAACAGAGTAAACCATGCCGCCAACGACTGCGAAAGCAGAAGATGCAACTTCTTCTACAGCAACATTTTTTGCTGTAACTGTAATTGTTTCAACGCCTTCTATTACTTCGTCAGTTGTTGTTACAGATAATTTACAAACATCAGTTGCACCAGTGAGAGCCAATTTCTTCGTGAAATTGATTTCGTCACCTTCTTTTACATTTTCAGCAATTGTAACGTATTCCGACACACCTTCGTATGAATCATTAATCAATACAACCTGAAGTTTTGCTATATCGTGACTTGCAACACCAGAAACTGAGAATGATACATAATCTCCTTTTAAGAAACCTTCTTCAGGAGCAGTTATCTCTTCTACATATTGATAGTTAGAACCGCCATCCCATACATTTGCAGCCAAAGAAAGAGATGTGAAAGATTTTTCTGCCAATTCTATTGCTTCGTGAATATTTGCACCTTCTGGGGCAATTACGATAGACGTACCTTCTGTTGCTTCATCTGGAATTTCAAATACCAAGTCACATTTTGCAGCGGCAGCAGAAGCTTCAACTTTGCCTGAATATGAAACTGTACCGTTAGCTTCGGTATTTGCCAAAATCTCTACATACTCAGAAATTGCAGAATAACCTTCAGGATTTCTTAAGTAAACTTTCATTTTGCTGAATGCAGCATTGCTCACACCATTGATTGAGAATGTTACATAATCGCCAACTTGTACATCTGATGCTACTTCAGCTTCAATAAACTGATAGTTTGCAGGTGTAGCATATTGATTGTATCCCAATGTTACATCTGTATATTCTTTCTTTGCCACTTCAACAGGCTCGTGCTCTACATCACCATCTTTTAAGAATGAAATTGGAACTTCTGCATCATACCCTTCAATAAATATTCCAAGTTTTGCGGCTGTCGTTGGACATTCTTTTGGCATAACAAGAGGAAGTGTAACATCTACTGTCGCATCTTTCGCTGCTTGGAAGTCACTTTTAACACTCCAACCTAACACTTCATTTCCATCATTATCAAATACCATGAATATAAGACCACTAACATTTTCGCTAAATTTACCTTTAATAATAACATTCAAGTTGTCATCCATTGCCATTGCAGTTTCTGTTTCAAACACAACTTCTGCTTTGTAGTTACTTCCTCCATCTGAACCAAATTTTAATGTAGGAACAGTAACTTCGTAAGTTTTAGTATCTCCCGCTAAAGCCTCTGCTGTTGGTCGGAATTTGAACTGCGGATATTTCTTCTTATCCTTCAATGAAGAAAAACTAAAACTCAATTGTACTATATATTTTTCATTTGTGTTAGCTGTCGTTGTAATATCAATTTTCTTCGTTACATTAAACTCCTCACCAATAACAGCCGTTCCCAGTTGTTCAGTTACATATTCCGTCAATTGATTCCAATAACAATTCGAACCTGCACCACATGCATCAGCAGCATTATCAGCAATAGTATTATATGTCACAATTGCAGGAGCATCAAAGTATCCTTTTAATGTTAAATTGATAACGTCTCCTTCTGTTAATGTTGCTCCATTAAGTTGATCTGTGAATTCAACATTATTGTCACCACTTAAATCAACATTAAAAGAAGAAATGGTAACATCATATTCCGTTGCACTCACACCAAGCGAGAACAAAGCTGCACCCAAGAATAAAAATAATTTTTTCATAAATTCTAATATTAATTAAACATACATTTTTTAGTGTGGTAAAAGTAGAACGAAAAAATAAGAATAGCAAAACTATTCGTCTATTTTTTCACATTTCACAATATTGCATATAATTGGGTAACATCAACAAGCTCTGCCACCCTTAATTTTTCATTATTTATATTGTATAGTTCGAGATATAACGCCTACCGCCTCGCCATTTTTCGTTATGGTTTGTTTCGTCCAATTGCCTTGGGCATCGTATTCGTAAGTGTATTGCATAGTTACCTCGTTTTTGGTGGTTGATGAAACCATATCGGCCGAGTCATACTCACACTGAAATATTGGAACCATTTCTCCATTTTCTTGTCTTTTCTTTACATTTACAAGTCGTTGTTTTTCATCATATTGCATAATACATAAATCGTACTTGCGTTCGTCCTTACATCTATATTCCACGAGGTTTCTTTGTGGATCATATACCATCATATAGGTTTCAGAACTTAATTCTACTGATTTACGTTTCGAAATATCTCTGAAAAAGCCTTTCACTGCTTTGATTAAATACCCTTCTTCGTAAGTATAAACAGTGCTTTCAACCATATTGGTATTCGAGAATGTTTTTATTTGCTGTTGAAAAACGCCTTTCTTGTAGTTAAATTCCGTAACAGATTCTCGCACTTTATCGCGTGCCGTTTCGATCTTTTTAGTCATCAATCCTTTGCCATTGTAATCATAGAGATACATTCTATCAATAATCCATTCTTTTGCTTTACCCGTATTCGTCGCTTCGAATAAATATACGCACTCTGTAGTATCGCTCAACGTTTGTTTCTTCCACGAATCGGTATAAATATACTTGTCAACCATAGTGGGTTTGCTCTTCGAATCAATCTGGTTTTTGCCAGAACCTTCTACAAGAAAAGCCTCACTTGCAACTCTGCCTTTCTTATCGTACGTAATAGCAACAATGGAATTACCCGACTGTGCAATCTCTATCTTTCCTTTTGAATTATAGATGAACTTGCATAGTTCGTTGCCGTCCTTGATAATGTTCACAGGTTGGTTATTTTCGTTGAACGCACACACAACCAACGCCTTTGCACGCGCTACGGTAATCTGGGAAATATTTCCCTTCTGATTTTCGTCAATATTATATTGATTCAACACCGATTGCAGACAAAATTCCGTATGATTTGCCTGTAAATTACGTGGAGAAAAGGTCGTTTTAACTTCATCGGCATTTTTCGTTTGCGCCGACAATCCAATAGTAACAACAACTGCAAGAGCAGATACAAGAAATCGTTTCATAATCACATTTTTTACAAAAATAAAGGCTACCGTGTTAGGATAGCCTTTATTTATATCGTGACTTTTCAACTATTTTTTTACAAATGAGTGCCGAGCCACTATTTGTCCGTGTTCGGAAATGAGAACATAATACGTTCCTGCCGTTAAATTCGAGATTTGTATCGACTCAACGTCCGACGATGCAATCATAGAAACTACCGTTTCGCCGGTGATTGAAACTATCGAAATCTGATTGCCTTCCATCAATCCCGAAACTGCAATTGACGTCGTGGCAAGTGTCGGATAAACTTTAGTCTCTGCAAGTGCTACATCTTCTACAGGGGTTTCACGCATGCTGAAGTCAAAACTTGGAGCGGCACCACCATATATCGAAGTCAACGAATTACCTTTATACACAATACGGATATCATTAGGGTTGTCGATATACGTGCCAAGTGTCAAAATAATTCGTTTGTTGTCGAGCGGCCACATAGAAATATTCACAATACTATAAAGAGGAATATCTTTCCCGTACACAATCAAATCGGTGAAGATTGTTGGAGCAGGTTCGCTCATATCTTCTGAGAATTGAAGATATAACTGATTTCCGAGATTATTCATTGTAACTGTTTCAAGCACAGGGGCTTCTGTCACAACAACCACGACTCTGTCTGTCAATGCCGCATTGTTGATGCAAGTTGCCGTCACAGCAACACTACCAGCCTTCTTTGCGACAATCTTACCCGACCCGTAAACATCTACCACGTCAGTATTTGACGAAGTCCAGATTAAATCGGCAGATGCACCGACAGGCGAGAACGTTACTTCTGGATAATATTCTTCACCAACTATCAGATAAATCTTTCTCGTATTAAATGAGAATCCTTCAACAATATTTTTAATTTCGGATTGCAGGAATGCAAGAATTGCCGTATTAAGTTCTGCCACTGCAGCATTGATTTCTGCTTGCGTAGCAGGTGGATTATTGTAAACTCCTGTAGCCTTAGTCGTTGCATTCTGCAACATGGTGAAACTTGGTTCAGGGATATTACCTACATTAGTACCCATACGGTATTCATTTGTCGAAATAGTTGTATTTGCTTCAATAATTTTTGCCTCTAAAGCAGACAGGTTAATAATTTCGACTTTGCTGTTCAAGAATGATTGTATCGCTTTGCTCAATAGTGTCACCTGATTATTCAGTTCTGATTGTGAATACGAGGTATAATTGTCGTAGTATACACGGGCATCTGCTATGGCTTGTGTCAAAGTATTTTTAGCTGACACAGGATATGAATCGTCCGTAGCATAAATATTTGAAATCAATGTTGCACGATTTATTGTGTCACCCAACTGTTTTCTGTCTACACCCTGAGAAACGGTAACCGACATTGACGCCTCGTTAGAACATCCGTTTACATCGGTATAAGTATACTTCAACGTATACGTACCAACGCCGACCGAAGGATCGAACTTAGAACCCTTCACGCCAGTTCCCGACAATGTTCCTCCAACTGGAGAAATAGTTACTGTCACAGGAGAATCATCTGCAGTCAATGGTTGCAATGGAGTAATTGAAACCACAGGTAATTTATTTATTGTGTATGTTACCGTTGTCGCATCGCTCAAACAGCCGTCAACTTCTTGTTTTACATAATATGTACCAACCGAGGTCGGAGTATATGAAATACCTTCAGCGACTTTGTTATTTGCGCTTGTGTACCACAATGCCACTACGTTAGACGAGAACGGTCTTGCAGATTCGCCTTCGCAAACACTCACATCTGCCACAACTGGTTTCGCAGGTTTTGCTTTTTCTACCAACGAAACCGAAGTACGAGGACTTTCGCATGAACCCTCTTTCTGATATACATAATATGTACCAGCTGTTGCTGTCTGCAATGAACTTGTTGAAGAAACAACCACATTCGAGGCATTTTCCCAAACCCAACTTGCCGATGCAGTTCCCGACGCGGTGAAGGTTACTTTCTCACCACTTCCAGCACAAACAGATTGTGTCGAATTTGCCACCGTTGGAGCCGACAAACTGCAACCGTTTATAATCGTCACGGTTACCGTTGCTGTTTTCGATGTTCCGTCTTTTGTCGTCACTTTTGCCGTGATTGTCACTGGTGTGTCGGAATTGACTTCGCCAGCAGAGACAACACCGTCTGCAACCGCTGCAGCCGAAGATGAAGACGACCAAACTATACTTTCAACCGAAGCATTGTCGGGTTGAATTTTCAAGTATGTATTTAAATCAATTGTTGCTGATTCGCCAACAGTTAAGTTTGTCGTGTTGGTGAATGAAACTGCCTGGACTGGTACGGCACATTCCGTAGTAGAAACTTCAACTTTTGTCGATGGACTCTTGCAGTCGCCATCTACTTGATATACGAAATACGAACCTGCCTTGCTTGTCGTGAATGAATTGATAGACGAAACAACCTCGTTTGAACCATCTACCCAAACCCAATCGGCAGAAGCATCGCCAGTTGCAGTAAATATCGCTTCTTCGCTACCATCGGAACAAATTGTCTGTGTAGCAACCATTACTGCTGGAGCCGACAAACTGCAACCATTTATAATGGTAACCGTAATCTGAGCCGTTTTCGATGTTCCGTCCTCTGTTGTAACCTTCACTGTAATTGTGACTTCGGTATTCGCATCTACTTCAAAAACCGAAACAACACCATTTGTTACTGTAGCAACAGAAGACGACGAAGTCCATTCAGTTGATTGTACCGAAGCATCGTCAGGATTTACAACCAAGAATTGAGATAACGAAACTGTTCCATTTTCAGCAACAGTTATATCCGACGGATTGTTGAATGCAACAGATTCTACAGGTGCGACAACCGTAACTTCGCACGAAGCAGATTTTGTCGAAGTATATGTCGATGTTGCCGTAATTGTAGCCGTTCCCTTTCCAACTGCGGTAATCTTTCCATCAGTATCAACCGTAACAACATTTGGATTCGAAGAAGACCACTTAACTGTTTGCGGTGATTCCGCAGGTAGAATCGTAACGCTGATTGCATCTGCTTGTTGACCTTTTAATAATGAAAGACTTGTCTTTCCTAAAGAAATAGTTTCAACAGCAGGAGCGGCGCAATCGTCAACAGAAATCAAAACTTCTGTTTCGCCATAACAAGAATGTTCATCTTCGTATGAATACGTAATTCTATGCGACCCCACACCTAATGACTTAGGTACGAATGACGAACTAAACATTATTATATCGTCAATCATAAGGTCTCCTCCTTCTGTATCTACCACCACATCAACTTCAGTTTCATCGTCGGAACAGAATGAAGAATTTACGGTAATTGTCGGTTTCGGCAAAGCATATACAGTCAACGTGGCAGTAGCAGCATCAGAGTAGCATTCGCCAATAACCTGTTTTGCAGTATAATTATATACACCCGCTTTTGTGACGGCTACATCTTGAATACGTTCCGTACCAAGCGCCGTACCGTTTTCGTCATACCACTGCAAAGTTGCACCGTTGTCCAAGTTGCCCGACATTCTTACGAAATAATATGCCGTTGAACCCAAACAGGTTTCTGTTGCATCAACTTTCGGTTTCGAAGGAGCCGATGCAATTGTATATGTTGCTTCTCCAAAATCGGAAGAACAGCCTCCGACAACTTGTTTTACATAAAATTTAGTTGTCGCATTCAACGACGTAGGTTTGTACGATGTTGTATTTTCAGCAACGGCACTTGCATTTTTGTCGGTGTACCAATCAGCAGCAACGTTTGACGTCATTGCCGTTAATTCACCTCCGTCGCATGAACTTGCTCCTGTCACTGTAGGAGTAGCAGGTTTTTCCTTAACTTCAACCGTTACCGAGGCACGTGGACCTTCGCAACCAGGATTTTGAGAAGCATAATACGTACCTGCCGCAGTTGGCGTGTAAGTTGCTCCTGTTCCCAAAGAACTTCCGCCCGTTACAGCAGAATACCACGTAATATTTGTACCAGTCGCTGTCAAAGTTGGGAAAGCATCACCTTCGCAAATGGCATCGACAGAAGCAATAGAAGGAGCTTCGGTCGTACAAGACGTTACCGACAATGTTACAGGAACTTTCACGCTTTCGCAACCAGCAACGGTATTACTTACATAGAAGGTAAATACCTTTTCTTCAGCTGTTGAAACCGACGGAGTAAATGAAGTACCTGTTTCCTTTACAGCACCATCTTCTGTTTCATACCAATTTATAGTTCCGTCGGCTGTTGCCGTCAACGCAGGAACAGCAGCATTCATTTCAACAGAAGCGGACTGTACGGTTGGAGCCGTTGCTTTATTTACCGTAATTGTAACATTGTCGCTTGCCGAACAGCCGTTTGCAAATTCCTCATACGTTAAGATTACCGAACCAGCCATTTCCGAAGAGAATGTTGTCCCCGAAACACCAGTTCCCGACCACGTTCCTTTTGTCGGAGTCAAGTTTACGGTTTCACCGACGCAAGCAGTTTTTTGAGTAGAAGAAAAATCAATTGTTGGAAGTGCTTTTATCGTCACAGTTTGTGATGTACTACCACTACAACCATTTATATCCATCACCTGACATGCTATGGTGTTTTCACCAACTTTCGCTGAAGCTGGGTCAAACGTTGTTGCACTTGCACCATTTACTGTAAATGCGACACTAACATACGATTGCTCTACTCCCAATGTAACAGCTGCTTCGTTAGCGCAATATTCATCGTCCAACCCAACAATCATAGGATATGGTTTTTCGTCAATCTGCAACGTAACTTTTGTACGTTCTATACTTTCGCATGTTCCGTCGTTTCTCGCAACATAGTATGTGTATTGGCCTGGGTCAGATACTCCCGGTTTGAAAGAATTTCCTGAGAACAACGGTGTTCCCTCGGTTTGAACATCATACCAAACCGCATTGTGGGACTTATTGCCGAACATTGCGTCAAGCATTATATTACTATTTCCCTGACAATAAGCAATATCCCTTACTTCAGAATCCGTCGGAGCCGTAGCAGTACAAGCTTCTTGAACGAATGTAATAGTATAAACTGTCGTTGTATTATCCTCAGCCGTTACGGTGATTGTTGTTGTTGCCTTATTATCGGAACCAAATTCCGTTGCGGCGACAACTGCTGCATTCGCGCGAGAATCGGCAGCAACAGCCGTGTATGCAGAACTTGCAGGCAATGAAGTTCCATAAGGTACTGAAATCTCGTATTCAGTAGTTGTAGCAGAGAAGGCAGGGTCTAAAGTATAATCTGTAACCGACAACGATTCAAGTTTACTGTCGGTGTTTGGTTTACCAATTTCATAATCGAAGATTTCGCCAGCAGATTCGGTGAACAATGTTCCATACACTTGTGCCGAAACCAACTGATTTGCTGAATTATCCCAAACCTTAAATTCAACTTCTTCAGGAGTACTTGTTGAGCCAGTCATATCAGATGCGTCGCCACCTTGAATCACCGACGAAACGTATAATTTACCATCGTATGCAAAAACCTTCGCAATCATTCTACATTCTTCGCCGACAAACGCACCGATATAATCGCCTTCTTCTACTGTGATTGGGAATGAAGGATTATAATCGTTGATTTTTACGATACCAATGAATGCCGTTGAACTTGTATAATTCGTGCGAATCCACGTCGGAGCAGCCGCCGTAGCTATCATAGGGAATAAAATGCCGAATGTGAGCACCACCCTATTAAGAAATGTTTTTAAAGACTTCATACCTTCCAAATTATAAGTTTGTAAAGATAGTATATTTACAATTATAGACACAAAAAAATCCAAAAAGGTTTCGCTAAATAGACAATTATTTTTTATGAAACCCTATATTCCTCCGTTATATTCTATCCAATACAACAAAAAAATAGGAGACGTAGATTGAAGTCTCCAACTAAAAAAGAAAGGGAACCGACTCACGTCAATTCCCTTTCTCCACCAATTATGAAAAACTACCTATTTAACAACTGATTGAAAGTTAGAGTCGTCAGCATAATCTCTGAACTCCATATCTTTCTTAGCTCTGTCGCGGAATGCAGAATCTTTTTCGATAGAAGATTTCAAGTTAGTGATAATCATATCGAAATTTTTCTGTCTTGCACCGATAATTGCCTTCAAGTAATCAACAGAAGCATCTGGTTCTTCTACTTGATTTGCAGTACTCAACGCACCGTCAACATCGCCAGCCAACAATTTTGCCAAAGCAGCGTTGAAAGTTTGGTTGCTACCGAACATTTCAACAGCAGTTGGATAATCGCCTTCTTTTACTTTTACAGTACCCATGTTATATTTAACTTCGGAACCTGCACCTTGAGCAACTTCGAAATATTCATAACCTTTAGCCAAGTCGCCTTGTTTTACAGCTACAACACCCATGTTGTTCTTAACTGCCTTGTCGCCGTCAGACAATTCATCGGCACGAGCGAATGAAGCCTGAGCATCGTCAAGTTTACCTTCTTCCATTTGTTGACAACCTAAGTTGTTTACAATCTTCCATGAGTTTGAGTATGCAGTTGCACCGTTTTTCAAGATTGTTTCTGCATCGTTAGCGTTTTCAGCAATTGTTGCAGCGAACAAATATTCATCTTCGGTAAGTTTTACGTCTGATTTGCCCAAACCTGCTTGAAGAAGAACTTCATCAGATTTGCCAACTTTTTCAGCACTTACAACAATTTTAGAACGACGAAGTTGAGGAAGAATCTTGTCTGCAATTTCTTGATAAACAACACCCATTTTCTTAATTTCAGCTTCGCGAACAACAGGGTCTGAATATTGAGAAAGTACATTCAAAATTGCATCTTTGTCTTGGATGCTTGAAGCTTCCATCAATTGACGGAAGCCATCCCAGTCTTCAGCCATGTAGTTTGAAGTGAAAGTTCCTTTTACAGAACCCTTCAATGCTTTTTCAGCTGCTGCTTGACGATTCTTAGCCAAGTTTTCGTTGTTGTCTTCTGGTCCATCAGGAGATGCATAACCAACGATTTCAACACCTTTCAAAGTAATAGTAGTATCTTTCTCTGTGTTTTTAGCGAAAGACTTCATATCCTTCATACTTTGTTTTGAAAGCTCGTTTGAACGAACAGAAGCGTTGTTGATTTGGAAAACGATTTCTGATTCCGAAGTCAAAACTTCTGCACGTTTGAATTGATTTTCCGAAACAATTGGAAGAGCGTCGTTTTTCAACAATGAAGCAGTTGCCAATACACCATCAGCGATTTTTGCAGAAGGCAGATTCACAGATTTTTTCTTAACAGTTACTTTGCTGTCAACCATCAATTCTGACTGCAACAAGTCATCAGAATATGGCACCTTGCCAGTGTATGTGTATGAACCGCCAGCAAAAGAAATCACACCACCGTTTCCTTGTACTTTTTCGCCTTGTAAAGTTACTGTCTTATACGATTCAGATGCTTTGTCGGATTTCAAAACTGGAGTCAATTCCATCACAGCATTCTTGTTGAAGAATTTTGCTGGATAAACCACATTTACTGAAATCTCTACACTGTCACCTTTCATCTCAAGCGGATCTGGCGTTACATTATAACGTACAGATGCTGCCTCTTTTAACATTTTGCTTGGGCTGCTACATCCTACGGCTACAACGACCGCAGTACCCAATGCAATTTGAAAAATAGATTTTTTCTTCATTTTTTTAATTTTGAATTAAACAATCAATTGCCTTATAGTTTTTTACATTGGACAAAAGTAATAAGTTTTTTGAGACAACAAATATATTTGGCAAATAATTTTCTTTACTTTTTCGGAATTATCAAGTTAAACTAATTTTCTTCCTGTTTTCGGAACAAATCTTTCAGTGTATTGAAATCTTTAGTGAAGAAAAAGCCCACACCGTTGGTATTTTCCTGTTTTTCAGTCAGTTCGTCTTCGTTGCTACGAGAAAAACCTTTTACTTTTATTGTCCCTCGTTTGTTCACCTTCATTTCTACACTCACAGTTCCCGAAAAATCTGATGTCTGCGTCTGTTCCGCATTCGTCGGCGTCGATTCCGACGCTCCAAAATCGGTGTAACCGTTCACGTTCACCAAAATTCGGTCATTCCAAAACTGACGGGAAAATCCGAATTCAAATTCATTGCTCATCGAATTGTCCGTTGCAATGCGATAATTAACGTTCAAGTCGAGATTCGGGTCAATCTGCGAAAGCATATTGCTGAACTGATTGCTCAGCACCTCCAACGAAACCGAGCCACCTGTCGTGACATCGGAATTGATAGGAACAAATGCACTTTGCAACATGAGCGAGAAAAACTGTAGCGTTTTTTCATCTTCGCTAAGAGTTGCCAAAACCTCACTCACATGCGTTGCCGACGACGGCACAATAATATCATAGGAAATATCAGGCGAAAGCAGATTGTTTTTCAAATGGGCCTGACAAGTGACTGGGATTCGCTTTGCAGCCGATGACGAACTATCCATCAGCGGTTGCGGCGAAGCTTTTGTTTCATAATTCGCCGTTAAATCGACCTGAGCATTTAACGGATCACCGTTCCATACAATCGTTCCCCCTTTCTCGAGTATTAACTTTTTATTTATCAGGTTTTTCAACGTAAAAAGATAATCTCCTTCCTCAATTTGGTATCGTCCGTAAACTTTCAAATCACCGCCTTTATCCATCTTTATCTGAAGATTCCCTCGTCCGCGAGCCTTAATCGCGTCGCCAACTTTGGGGTCGAAAACGATTTGTGCCAAAGCGTCGGGCGTCAAATCAAGCGTCATGTCAATAGAAATTGACGAGGAGGAACTCACTTTTTCATACGTATGTGTCTGAATGGTGTCGGACGAAAACAACAAAAAATCATAGGCTCCCGTCAGCTCTGAATACGTGACAGGAATACTACACACCGTATTTTCCAAAGATTTCCCTTCGCAAGAAATGTCTGTTTCGTTCAAATCGCCCTCAATTTTCGCCATACCATTAAAATATACGGTGCCATAAAAATATTCATTGTCTTGCATAGTTGTATTCATCGCAAGCAACTTAGGCGTTTGTAAATCAAAAAGATACAGAATGTTCGGAAGCTCCTTCAAATCAATAAAACCTCTCACTTTCCCCTCATTATTGGCTTGGTCATGGAGTAAAAAGTCTGAGAAGAAGAAACGCGTTCCACGGGCACGCAATTTTCCTCCAAACGTATATGGAACTTTTGTATAATCGACTGTGAATGAGCCATTTTCTGCAAGTAATTCTCCAGAAAGACTCATATTATTTAGTGTACCTGAGATGGAAATTTCTCCGTCAAGAACGCCTTTCATATCGTTGACAACACCTTCTAATATTTCGCTGAAATAATCCAAATGCAAAGAATTGCAGTTTACTTTGTACGCAACGGAATCACTCGACGGCACATATTTTCCTTCGGCTGCAATTACCGCATCTTCGCCGTTTTGCACCGAAAACCTCATCAACAGAGCCTTTGCCTTGTTTTCCCAAAAACTTTGCAATTTCAACTTACCGAGTTCATTGTCGTTGAACGAAAAATGAGAAGAATTTATGTCGGCAAACACCAATGGTGTTTTATACACATTTTTTACTCGTACACGACCTTCCAGCGGACCAGACAATCGCACACGCTCATTATTTATTATCGGATTCAAATCGGCGAGGTCGTAATTTTCAACATTCAAAACCACATAATCATCTTTGTTTTCGGAAATTACGCCGTCAACCATAATTTTTCTATCGTTTCGGAACAACGAAACATTTGTCAAAGAAATACTTGTGGTGTCAACTACAATGGTGGCTTCTCCGATATTCCACAGAGAATCGTTGACAGACATTGTGGAAGGCTTGACGGCAAACAGCATCTTCGGAATTTCGCCTACCTTTTTTGTCTGCAATTTTCCATCAACAACCAATTTGCCGAATGTGCGCAGCATGGTATTATAATTCCAATTTGCATTGAGCTTTACACTATCGCGAACGACAGAGCCAATCAATTCCATATTGTTGCTCGCAGAATCGAGCATACCTTTCAGATCTACGTGCATTCCGCCAGCAGCAATGTCGCCATTCAATCTGCATTTGTATAAATTTACATTATTATATGTCAACTGCGGAGACTGTACTGAAAATTCACAAAATTCCGATTCTTTTTTGTAAATCGCCTCGCATTTCGTCCCCGACGCAATGTTCAGCTCGGGCTGAAGCAACGCAAAAATGTTATTGAGATTTTTAACGTCCACATTAACTTTAAAATCAGGAACTTGCAAGTTCTTTTTCTTTTCCTGCGGAATCGCTGTAATATGTTGGGCTATTGTCGATCTCACCTTCGAAAACAAATCGGCATAACTTCCCGAACCTTCGACCGACGCATCGACAAAGGACGAATGAAGTTTTATCTTTCGTTGTTTATCTTCATTTGAAACATTCAGTGCAATATTTTTTGTGGAAACATCGCCACGAGCATTGGAATAGCGGGCATCATAAATGGCAATGTCGCCGTTCATATCGTCCAATTTTAAACCCGTGAAATCGACTTTTGTCGAAAACGACAACGACGACAGACTATCGTCAATAAAATTGAGTGCATCAAGATTCGCCTGATTCACATCAGCCTTGAAGCGAAACATAGGCAAAGGCTTAGACATATCAAGACCGCCCACAAATTTCATATCAAGGTTCGGATCCACAACATTGACTTTTCCGAAAAAGCGGCGTGAAGAAATTTTTCCGTCCACGTCAATGTCTACATATTTATATTGGTTACACTCTATCTCGTCAATATTCCCTTTTATCGTCGCTTCAATAAGCGAATCCGACGAAAACGTACCGTCAACAGTAAACGAAGCCGAAGTTTTTCCAAACATGTCGGAATCGGAAATTTTTGCTAAGTCGACATTTTTCAAAGCAATTTCTCCCACACACTGATTAACCGCAGCACGTTTCAGACGGGCATTTGTCACTATATCGCCGGCATTTGTCTCGATTTTTCCCCGAGCCGTCAAATTATATATTGTACCGCCAAGTTCACCACTGAACATACAATACGAAATATTTTTCAATGCGTCGGGAATTGCAACATACACTTCCTCGTTGAACGGCGGGATACGCGTATGCGACAAGTCAAACTGATTTGTTACAATTTTTTGTGCCACAACCGAAAAACTTGTACTGTCTATTTCTGGTAATCCTTGAGCCGTAAGCGTACCGACGAACTGTGAACTCCGCCCGTAGCCGATATGCAGATCGGTTACAGAAAAATCGCTGACAGTCCCATTAAAATCTCCCTCAAGAGAAAAATCATACGGAATATCTTTTAGTGCAGGGGCAAACAGCGAAATGTCATACAGCGAAACTGTGGAACGATTGAAATGCGCTGCCATGTTGACAGATTCACAAAACGAAGAAAAATCGCTAAACGAATCATACGCCAGCGAAACATCGCGAGCCGACAATTTTGACTTCGGCGTATACAACACAAATTCTTCGCCACGGATCAATTTGTCGTTCACCCTGAAATTCCCATGTAAATATTGTATCTGCAAATCAGATTGTTCCTTGCACGAAAATTTATCTATGGCAGCGGCATATTCGCCGTCGTTCATACTAAAATCATGAGCCTGCAAATACAACTCGGAAACCTTTAAATTACTGAAATTTACACCAAATTCCTCACTCTGGTTTTCTCTAAAATCATTGTACGAAAACTGTCCATCTTTGATAGAAATGTCTTCGACTTTTACCACAAAATTCGAGGTAGTATCGGAAGAATTGAACAACTCCAACAGCGGGGCAATATTCATTGTTCCTGCCGAATCGACAAAAACCCACACTTGGGGACGAACAAGCGACACCTTACTTAATGCAACGTAAGACGAGTCTAAATTGAGTGAATTTATCGAAACGGCAATATCGTCGGCAGAAAGAATTGTATCGTTCTGTGTTCCGTGCACGCAGACATCTTTCAATACTATTCCGTCCCAAAATATTGGATACACTTTACCCACTTCTATCTGCAAACCGATGCGTTCGCTCACTTTTGCAACAACCTTGCCGGTGAGTTTTTGCTGTACTGCAGGTATCTGCAACAGCGCTGCAACAAGCACAATCAGAGCAAACAGACTGATTATCGTCCACAATAAGATTTTTACTATGTGCTTTAGTATTCTCAACGAAAATAGTATTTTTGTGTGCAAATATAGACATAAGTCGGTAAGTATCAACCGAAAAATAAAATATGAGTACAACAATTCTATCCATAGAATCTTCGTGCGATGACACATCGGCTGCCGTATTACGTGACGGAGTGCTATTGTCGAACGTAATTGCAAGCCAGAAAGTACACGAGCGATACGGCGGCGTAGTTCCAGAATTGGCTTCGCGGTCGCACCAGCAAAACATAATTCCCGTGGTTGACGATGCGCTAAAGCAGGCTGGAGTGTCAGTTGACGACATTCTAGCAATTGGATTTACAAGAGGACCAGGACTTTTAGGTTCGTTGCTTGTCGGAAGTTCCTTTGCCAAAGCATTTGCACTTGCAAAAAACTGTTCGCTTATCGAAGTCAACCATTTACATGGCCACGTTTTGGCAAATTTCATCGTCACACCCGAAACTGTCGGGAAAGAACAGGCAAAATTTCCGTTCCTCTGTCTTTTGGTTTCGGGAGGACATACACAAATAATTATTGTGAAAAGTTTCACCGATATGGAAATCATCGGGACTACCATTGACGATGCCGCCGGTGAAGCATTTGACAAATCGGCAAAAATACTCGGTCTGCCTTATCCTGGCGGTCCACACATCGACCGACACGCAAAACTGGGAAATCCGCAGGCTTTCAAGTTCAACAAACCGCAAATTCCCGATTTGGACTACAGTTTCAGCGGACTGAAAACATCAATATTGTATTTTTTACAAAAAGAGGTACAGAAAAATCCGAATTTCATTACCGAAAACATTGATGATATTTGTGCTTCGGTACAATCGACAATCATAGAAATTCTCCTTAAAAAACTCGTCATTGCCGCAAAGCAGACGGGAATCACCGACATTGTAATCGGCGGTGGCGTAGCGGCAAATTCTGGTTTACGAGATGCAATTGTTGCAGCTGGAGAAAAATATCATTGGAGAACATTTTTGCCAGAGTTGCGATATACCACCGACAACGCAGCAATGATAGGGCTTGCAGCATATCACAAATTCTTGGCCGGCGAATTTGCCACACAAAATATTGCACCACGTGCACGGTATTCTCTTCAAGAATATTTTGCAAAATAAAAATATTATTCTTATTTTCGGGGCAGATTTTGTAAAATGAAGGATTTAATATATTCATATAAAGGTGATATTCTTACTGAAGAAACGGTAGAACCAATGCTTCTTGACATTCTCGGGAAAGCAGAAGGACGAGGTTATTCACGTCTACTCTGCCATTATCTTCGTTCTGTAATGATGGAAGTGTTAAGTAACATTGCCGCTCACGGATATTTTGATAAATCTTTACAAAACTCTATTTCGATAGAAATTTCTGAAACAACGAATGACACAATTCTCGTTCAAACCCGAAATTGCATGTCAAATGACGAAGTTGCTTCACTCACTCTTCAGTTGAACAAAATCAATTTGATGAGCGCAGAAGAATTGAAAGAACAGAAAATCAAGACATTACAGAAAAATATCGATAACCCGGGAAGTCCGCAGATTGGACTTATCCTCATTCGCATGGCAAGCGGTAAGCCGATTGTCTGCAAATTCGAGCCATGTAATGAAGATTATTCCTTTATTTCATTTGAAATAGAACTCAACAAAGATCAAAAATTCAAAAAAGAACGCACCAAACGTACCCCGCAAATCAATTTTGACATTGACAACCAGTTATTCGAAATTGTGGGCGTCTCGTTCCCAGAAGATGCTAATGAATATTACGCACAAATAGAATCATGGGTTGAAGATCACGAGGACGTTATTTCTCAGCTTCAGAATCCTGTGTTGAAAATTGACTTGGAATACCTCAACTCAATTTCATTAAAAAATATTGCTCGAACCATTCGTCGCTTATTGGACACCAACGAGGAAAAATTCACCGTAAACTGGTACTACGACACTGACGACGAGATTTTACGAGAAGAAGGTTCTGAGATAAGTGAAATTTTACACAAGAAATTTAATTTTATTCCAAAGAATTAACTGTATATTTGTAACAACTTTTTAAAACGAAATAAATTATGAACAACATTAAAATGGAAGGCACGGCTAAAACGCCGGATTTAAGTTTCGATGCAAATACTGGAGTTTTTGACATAAAAGGTCGTTCTATTCCTGAAAACTCTGTGGAATTCTACAAACCTATTCTTGAATGGATAGATGAATACACGAAACAAACTCAACCAAAAACCATCGTAAACATTCATTTGGAATACTTCAACACGAGTTCCTCTAAATGTATTCTCGACTTGTTGAAAAAGTTCGAAATCATTGCAAAGAACGGTAACGATATTGTTATTAGATGGCATTACGAAGAAGACGATGAAGATATGTTGGAAGCAGGTCAAGACTACCAATCTATCATCAAAGTTCCATTCGAAATGGTTGAAGTAGACGAGTAACCATTTTTTTCATAGTATAAGTGGGGAAAGGAGTAACAATTGTTACCCTTTCCTTTTTTGTTTTATTAAGTAGAGACGCTTTCGCATCTCTACAATTATTTCCAATATTTATTTGCCTCGCGGCCAGCTTTCATTATTACGTCAACAACCTCTTGGTCGAATGGCTTGCCGTTCAATCGGTTGAAAATACCCATAGTCGGTTCACGCATCGCTCCGTTGTCCCAATAAACAGGAATCATACCGTATTCCAGGGCGTTTTTGGTCACTTCGTAATCCCAATCCAAACGCGACTGGTTGTGAAGACGTTGAATCAGCGTGTCGGAAAATTCTTTCCGGTTGCAGGCATATTCTCCCAAAACTACAGGAATGCCTTTGTCAACGAACATTTCCTTCATCATTCCAAAATGTTCCTTCATAAAGTTCAAGTCGCCGTATGTCGGGCAACGGTACGGGTCTTTCGGATTCAGATTTCGTTCCCCCCAATAGTAAAACATGTGTCCCCAGTCGGCATCTTCGGTCATACCGGCAAAGTTCCACGGAGTGTAGTAGTGAACTTCGAACATAAGCCGGCCTTCAACCACGTCTTTCGGCATTGCGTAAAACAACCGTTTCGACTCGTCAATGTCGGTCGATGGGCCTTGAATAATCAATGTTCTGTAGTAGTTTTTACCACCTGTCGAACGAACAGCGTCAACAAACGTTTGTTCATATGAGGCAAGCACTTTCATCTGAACCTCGTTGTGCACGTTTGGCTCGTTGCATGCGGCAAACAGCAAATGGTCGTTGTAGTCGCGGAAATAGGTCGCAATTTGTTCCCAGTATGCTTTTTGTTTTTTGTTGTTGATTTCCTGCATATCGGGATTGCAGTTCGTTTCCAACCAACCGCCATCGTAGTGAATGTTGAGCATTACATACATATCGGGGTGACGGTTAAGACAAGAATCAATGGTTTTTTTGACACGTGCCAGCCAAAAATCAGGAATTTTTGCATTCACGGTGTCATATACATACAAATCCCATCCGCAAGGAATACGCAAAACGTTGAATCCAGCTTTGTATACGCCATCGGTTATTAAGTGCGTGACTTCGGGATTTCCCCATGCTGTTTCAAATGATTCGTCGGGATATTCTTTGCCTGAAGTCTTTCGCCAGACGCCGTCGTCGCGAGTTTCGTCGGGAACGTATTTTATTGCTTCAAACGAGTTTCCAAGATTCCATCCCAAACCCATTTGTTTGGCGATTTCGATAGCAGTATGCTCCATGCCAGTCTTGTCGGGAGGAAGCGGATTCGTGTTGTAGCTCGGGAAACCGTTGGTCTCTTTTGCATTAGTTTGCGTTGATGCTGTTTGCCCCTGGACTTTTCTTTCGTTTTCTTCCATTTGGGCAAGACGAATCTGCTGTTTTTCGGTAAGCACTTCCTTTATTTTCATCTGTCGAGTGTGTTCACGTGCTTTGGCAGCATCAAACACACCGTCGAATTTAACCGTGTCAAATTCAGGGTTGTATTCTTTTTCGATTGCCCACAATTTTTCGAGTTGTGCACTGGTCAGATTCAATGAATCTTTCCACATTTTTAGGCGGTCGGCAGTTTTCATCGGCTCAGTTTGGCCGTAAGTCGTTGAAAACAAAAGAAGACCGGCGAATAATCCAAATAAAAATTTCTTGTTCATTATTACAAATGTATAGTTAGTGTCAAAGATACACTATTTCGGGAAACAACATAAACTTTTACTTCAAATTTGTAAATCTTGCGATTACACCGAGTGGTAATTTTTTCTTGAAATCGTCTTCGAGATAGAGTTCTCCGAATTCTTTTGGAGCTTTATGATTTTTGAAAATCTCATTCACCAAATTTTCGAGAATAAAAGCCGAAAAACCCAAAGAATATGTATTCAAAATAAAGAAGTAACGATTTTTATCAAGAATTTTCTCAACGTCTTTTAGCAAGGCGTTCAGATCGCGCTCGAGTTTCCAATCTTCGCCGTTTGCCCCACGCCCGAATGCCGGCGGATCCATTATGATTCCATTATAAAGATTCCCACGTTTAACTTCCTTCGACACGAATTTACGGGCATCTTCAACTATCCAACGGATATTGTCCTGACCCGACGACTCCATATTTTGTTTTGTCCACGAAACCACCTGTTTAACAGAATCAAGATGCGTAACTTCGGCACCTGCGGCACGGGCAGCAACCGAAGCAATTCCCGTATAACCGAATAAATTCAGCACTTTCAGGCCCTTGTTTGCCGAACAAATTTCTGAAATATAATCCCAATTTACCGCTTGTTCGGGAAAAATTCCCACATGTTTGAACGAGGTAAATTTTAAGTTACACGTTAAATTTAGGTAGTCGTATTTTAAATTCCACGCATCAGGAATGTTTTTGTGCTTAATCCAGTCGCCGCTGTTGCTCGAACGCGCTACAAAATCAATTGTGGAACGTTTTTGCCATTCCGCTTCTGGAAGCGATTTGTCCCACACGGCCTGCGGTTCGGGACGACGAGTCACAACAGAGCCGAATTGCTCCAGTTTTTCAAAATTGCCAGAATCAATCAAACGATAGTCCTTCCAATGCGTCGGAGTTAAATATATCATTTTACAGCGGTTATTTAATTACGAAGCAAATTTTGAAATTTCTCCTTGAAAATCAAAAACTTTCCCCAATAAATTATATATTTGCACTCATTTTTAAAGGAAACAAAGATGGGAAGATCTGACAACGAAACATTTACAACGAACTTAATCACTTCTGGTACAATAATTACGGGTGACATTACGTGCGACAGCGATATGAGAATTGACGGCGTTTTGTCGGGAAATCTTACCGCAAAAGGGAAAATTGTCATTGGTAAAACTGGCGACGTGAAAGGTGAAATTGCTTGTCAAAACTGCGACGTGGAAGGTTCCGTAAATGGGAAACTTACAATTAAAGGACTTCTTTCTCTCCGTTCCACGGCAAAATTCCTTGGCGACATTATTACATCGAAACTTGCGATAGAACCGGGTGCAATTTTTACTGGTTCTTGTAAAATGAATGGAGAAAAAAACGCCCCAGTTGAAAAGAAATAACTTCGACAAATTCATTAAATACACCAACATCGGCTTCCAAATGCTTGCCGTGATTCTTATTGGTGTGCTCGGAGGACAAAAATTAGACGAACTTTGTGGAAACGAAAATCAAGTATTCACCATCGTTTTGTCGCTCTTTTCCGTTTTTGCCGCAATTTATTTAGCGATTAAGGATTTTATAAATCTCGGGAAATGAAATACGTTTTGGGGCGCATTTTGCTACACTTGACTACTTTTACGTGTTTGGTTTTAATCTCTTGCCTGCTGCACTCGAAATGGCAAATGCCGCATTTGAATTTTTCCCTAAGTCTTATCGCCATCTTCGCCTTGCTTAACGGAGCTGGAGAAATTGCATTCGCTCTTTTGACGCAAAAAAACAACAAGTCAAGTATGTTCAAAATCATCGTCATACGCACACTCAAATTCCTTTGCTATCTTGTCTGCACGCTTCCTCTGCTTCTCTTTCCTGACATGTCAAAAGACTACAAATTATTTTACGGCGTGTTACTTGTCGTGCTCTTCTTTATGTATTGTCTGATTGAATTTTCGTATTTCAAAAAAAAATAGCAATCTCCTATTTTTTAACTCTTAATTCTTATTGTTGTATCACAAAAAGCGTATATTTGTAAGAAATTATACGTTTATGAAAAAATTTCTCATCCTTTTTGTTGGGCTTTGCGGAATGTGCGTTTCGTGCTCGCAGGGCGATAAATCCAATTCTCAAAACATAGCGTCTGACACGACGTGGAAACAATTGTCGCTCCGCGAAAAAATCGGACAGACAATGATGATTACGTCCGATATGTATATGCACAAGCAGATTGGTAACGGCACGCTCGATACGTTTTTCCTGAAATATCCAGTGGGCGGTTTGTTTATGGCTCAATGGCATTTCACCTATCAAAAACCCGACACGTTGTTGTTCGAAACGTTCATTCCCCGTATTATAAAAGAATACAACGCCGCATCGAAGTTGCCGCTTTTTATCAGTGAAGACTTTGAGCGTGGTGCCGGATATAACTATAACACTGCCACCAAGTTACCTGTTGAAATGGCGATTGGTGCGGCGAACGATACTTCGTTGGCGTATGCACACGGAAAAATTCTTGGCGTTGAAGCGCGTGAAATGGGTTTCAACTGGGTTCTCGCTCCTGTATGCGACCTGAATATCAATCCGTTACATCCGCTTGTGATTGAACGCTCCGTTTCCGACGACGCAGAACGTGCTATTCCGTTGTTGCACAGCCAAATGAAAGGTTTGCAAGATCAAGGTGTCATCACTACTGTGAAGCATTTCCCTGGCGACGGTGCCACCATCTGTGACCAACATTTGGTAACGTCTGCCAACAATCTTTCGTGGCTTGAATGGAGAAAAACATTTGGCAAAGTGTTCCAGACATTTATTAAAGAAAATACTCCGTCAATAATGGTCGGTCACCTGCGTTTTCCTGCGTACCAAAAAGCCGACACGCTGAATGGCGATTTTCTCCCAGCAACATTATCTAAAGAATTGATTCAGAAATTATTGAAAAAAGAAATGGGCTACAAAGGCGTGGTAATTTCCGACGCGTTGAACATGGGTGGCGGTTATGGTTTCTATGACTCTGAATTGGAAACTGCAGTTCAATGCTTTGTTGCCGGTGCCGACATCGTGCTGTGGCCACCGCTCGGTTATATGGACACGATTGAAGCACGCATAAACCGTGGTGAAATTTCTATGGAACGTCTCGACGACGCCGTAGAACGCGTGTGGGCATTGCGTGAACGCTACAATTTAATTGATAAGGAAAATCGTATGCCGATAGCTCAGCCAAAACCAGAAGGTTTTGATGAGTACACAAACAACAAACTCACAGAATTGGCTGAAAAAGCCGTGACGATTGTACAAAATAAAGGCGGTCAAATTCCTCTTGACACAAATACGACAAAGAAAATCTTGTTGGCGAACATCAGCCACAATGACTACTGCACCGTGTTTGAACCGATGAAGCAAGAGTTGGAAAAACGCGGTTTCCAGGTTGATGTGAAACACAATCTTCACAAGGACGAGTGGGAATGGCAGTGGCATCGTATTTTGGAATACGACAAAGTAATTGTTTGCTTTGAAAACCACTATTTTGCCCCTATCGGCTCGCCGTTGTTGAAAGATTACGAAGCATACTGCCTCTGGACAATGGTTAAATTACCGAAAGAAAAAGTTATCGGCGTTTCGTTCAGCAATCCGTACTATAATAAATATTACTTGAACAAGAATTCCCTACTCATCAACGCATACAGTAGCGATCCATTTATGCAACGTGCTGTGGTAAAAGTCCTTATGGGCGAAACCGAGGCAACAGCCACTTCGCCAGTAAATTTGGATAATGAGTTGATGAAATAAAATGTAATAAAACAGGTATTCTACATTGTTTCACAACAGGAGACTGATTTGAACGAGGAAATTTGCGATGTAAAGTTCTCTTGGAATTTAGTTGGAAGAAGAATGCATAACTACTGTATCTTCTGAATTCTCGTTATTCCACTCACTTTGCCTATGGTCTGGCACCGATAGGAACTCCGTAAGTTCTTCTTCTAAATCTCAAAGATTCCGTTTTTTATCGCAAAAACGACAAGACCTGCCGTATTTTTTGCCTCGGTTTTCAACAACAAGTTTTCGCGGTGTTTGTCAACCGTACGCTTGCTAATGAACAACAGGTCGGCAATTTCCTGATTTGAAAGACCCTTGCAGATATTGTAGAGGACTTCTATTTCCCTTTCGGTCAAATCCAGCGCTGGTTTCTGCGTTTTCTTCGTGTACATGTTGGAAATAATTCTGTCCAGAATTTCGGGAGAAAAATAGTTGTTCCCCTCGCTCACCTCGAGAATTGCCTTCTGAACGTCTTCGAACTGCGAATTTTTCAACAAAAAGCCACGTACGCCCACGTCAATCATTTTTGTGTAATATTCCTCTTCGGAATACATTGAAAGCGTAATTATCTTTAAATCAGGATATTTCTCTATCGCACGACGTGAGGCTTCAACGCCGTCGATTTCGGGCATTTCAATGTCCATCAACACGACGTCGGGAACGTTTGTCTGAATCTTTTCGAGAAAAACTTTCCCGTTTTCCGATTCTTCAATCTCCGAAATAAAATCACATTTTGAAAGCAAAAAATGCAATCCTTCACGGAACAATGAATGGTCGTCGACTATGTGTACATGCAGATTTTCTTTCATATTGCTACATTTATTAAAACTTTCATACCATTTTTCGGACTGCTGACAAGCGAAAAAGTCCCGTTGATTGACTTCACGCGCGACTCCATGTTCGACAATCCCATACCTTTGTGCGGCAAATCCTGAATGTCGAATCCTATGCCGTCGTCGCTATACTCAAGGGCAAGATTTCCATTTCCCTGCAAAAGAGAAATCTTAATGTTTTTTGCCTGAGCATGACGCAAAGTATTGTTAATCAACTCACAAACAACACGATACAACACGGCTTCAATATTAAAATCATATCGTGTAGTCAGCACATTCGATTCAAAATCAACCGCAACGTCCTTATTTATCATCACCGTGTCGAGAAACGACTTTATGGCATGTTCCAAGCCGAAATTCGACAAAATATGCGGACTCAGTTTATTGGAAATTTCCTTGACGGTAATCACAGCCTCGTCGATGGCAAAATTCGTCTTAAGCAAAATCTGCTTGTTCGAATCCGTTATTGCGTCTTTATTTATTGCCGAAAAAGCCATTTTTATCGAAGACAGAATCGGACCGAGACCGTCGTGCAATTCCTTGGCGAACATTTGTTTTTCGTTTTCCTCGGTTTTAACAATTGCCGAAAACACCGCATTTTCGTTTTCCTTGGCGAGTTGTTCCATTTTGTCCAAATAATTGAACAATTTCTTTATAAATGCCGTTCCAATAAAAATCAAAAGCGACACAAGCACCGAAATCCAGTTACTCAACACCGAAACGTCGCCCGAATTAGCCAGCGACAACTGCGAGACGTATATCAAATCGTATATTCGCTGTGCTGCCATCAACGAAAATCCAATTGAAAGCAAAATCCACGCAATATTGTATCGGGTGCGTTTTATCAAACTTATTGCAAGTATCGACGCAGCCAATTGCAGAGCGACAGAAAGCGATAATGCGATAAAAATGACCATAATTTTTATTTTTGCGGTAAAGGTATTCATTATTTTTAAGAAATTTTATTCATACATTTGCAATACATAAAGTTTTTGTTCATGGTCAGAGTTTTAATTATAACTATTTGTATTGTCTGTGATGTTTGGTTCTTGCACCAGATATGGATTGCGGAGCGTAATCTGCGGTCGACGAGCGTGAAGTTACTGTGGACACTTTTAGTGCTGCTTTTCCACGTCATTACCGTCGCCATTTATATTTTCCTTGACACAACAGGCGAAAATAATTCCAATTCCGAAAATTTAAACCCTTAAATCTATGAAAAAACGTGTCTTCTCCCTTGTCACATTGTTCGTGATTTTTTTGTCAATCACAAGTTGCCAGAAAAAAGATGATTTGTTATACAGCACTGTCGGTTCTATTGACAAAGTGACCATTCTCGACATTGAGCCGATGGGCGACAACTACACATGGATGGTGTTGGGAAGAAACGACGACGACCACGATAAAACCAAGCTGTATTACTGCACCATAGCTTCAAATGCTCTTTCCACAAAAAGTAAAAGATGTGAGAGCAAAATCACGTACAACGACATAGAGTATTGCAACGACACACTTTGGATTTGTGGCAACAATATGAAATTACACTACAGTCTCGACACTGGCCGAAACATTTCGGTAGGCGGCGACACGACTTTCGATTTCTCGTACTTTGACGCATATCCTCTTGAGAAAACCGACCTCAAAAAGTTATACGTAAAAGACGGCAAGCCGTTCTACGCAATTGGTTCAAAGGATTTGTTGGATGGAAATTTCTATTGCTACAACAACGGGAAAAATGTTTTTAAATCTTCGCAAAAAGGCTTCGGACTTAACGATATGGTTATTTACAACACCGACGAAGCCTACGTTGCCGGTTATGGTTCCATTTTCCACGTAAGCGAAAACGGTGCAACACAAAAAATGGAAGACATAGGGGACGAAAACTTTACAGGAATCACGATAAACAGCACGTGCCTTTTAACTTGTTCTTATTCAGGAACAATTTATCGTTGTGACCTCGGATCGGAAAAATGGGAAAAAATGACTTCGCGCGGTAAAAAACTTCTTCATATTGCCTCTAACTCAAAAGGCGACGTTGTGGTTGTCGGCGAAACAAAAGACATCCTTCTTTCCACCGACTATGGCGAAAATTGGACGACGGTAAAATACAAAGAAGGTAATAAAATTTCCTGTCTCAAAGTGATAAACGACGATTTCTTTATTGGAACAGAAAAAGGAACAATCATAAAATTAACACACGACAATGTCGCATTGAATAACGACTAACCTGCGAATATTTTATGAAAAAGTTATTCCTTATCTTCGCAATCAGTGTCTTTTTTTTAAACGCATTTTCGCAGTCGCTGATACTCAATGAGATAGTAGCAAAAAACGGCGTTTCTTACACAAACAGCAACGGAAAATCTCCCGATTGGATTGAATTGAGAAACACTTCTTCGCAAGCAGTTGACTTGTCGGAATACTCTATTACAACGTCAAAAATGCGAAACGCCGTTGTTCCATTAGGTTCGGGGAAATTAGCGGCAAACGGTTACATGCTTTTTGAAGCGAAAAAAGAAAATTCCGACGTGGCACAATGGTCCACGGTTGTGGATTACGGCGATGTGTTTTCATATGTGGTTCCCGAAGAAACCATTTCTGGATGGACATCTTCTTCGTTCGACGACTCTCAATGGAATAAAGGAAAAACTCCTATTGGCTACGGCGAAACAGACATTGTAACGTCCGTACAAAACACACGTTCGGTTTTTATTCGTAAAACTTTCACCGTAAAACATGTAGAAAGCGTCGCTCAAATGATGCTGCACATGGACTGCGACGATGGATTCATTGCATACGTCAACGGCACTGAAATTGCCCGTTCGAACATGAACAGCACGGATTTTGACGCGTTTGCGACAACCTACACCGACGGCATTATGAAAGAAGGTCAAACGCCTCCGTCGTATGCCATCACAAATTTTTCGAAAGTTCTGCACGAAGGCGAAAACACTCTCTGCATACAAATTCACAACTGTAGCGACGAATCTTCCGACCTCATCGGGATTCCAATTTTGAGTGTCGGCTACGCTGACTCGTTTAACGATGTGCAAAGTTTATCGCAACATCTTTCGCTTCCGTGCGGCAAATCGCTTTCGTTAGATGCCTCGTCGGACACATTGTTCCTCTTGAAAAATTCCGAAATAATTGACAAAATTTCGTGGAAAGACCTTCCTGTCGACGTCTCCATTGGACGTATCGACGGCGACAATCAAAATGTTTACTATTTCAGCGAAACGACACCAAACAAGAAGAATTCATCTTCGGCATTTGTGGCAAAAACATTGTCGAAGCCGAAACTGACACCCAATGCGGGAATTTACGAGACTCAAATATACGTGAAAACTTATTCGAGCGACAACAAGGTTTCGCTCCGTTACACGACAAATGGATCTGTTCCAACAGAATCGTCGCCAATTTTCCCCGACAGCCTCAAAGTTTCCAACAACACAAATTTACGAGTTAGAGCTTTTCGAGATGGCTACTTACCAAGCGAAACTGCCACGGCAAGCTACTTGTACCTGCAATTTCAGACTTTGCCGATTGCTTCGATTACCGTAAAACATGCCGACTTTTTCGATTACAATACTGGAATTTACATGGAAGGTCCCAATGCCGAAAGTGCAGACCCGCATTATGGTGCAAACTATTGGCAAGATTGGGAAGTCCCCGTTCATTTTGAATATTTTGACACGGACGGAACCAGAGTTGTTTCGCAGGACGTAGGCTGTAAAATTGGCGGAAACTGGAGTCGTGCCAATGCCCAAAAGACACTGAAATTATATGCCCGCGACAAATATGGGAAAGATAAAATCAATTATCAGTTTTTCAAAGATAAACCTATTTCGTCGTTCCACATGATTCTGCTCCGCAATGCAGGAAACGATTTTAGAAACTCACAAATGATTGACGGCACAATAGCCGAACTTGCAAAAGAAATGAACATTGACCGTCAGGCTTACCAACCCGCCGTTGTATATATCAATGGAAAATATTACGGAATACAAAACGTTCGCGAAAAGCAAAACGAACATTATATTATTGAGAATTACGGCTACGACAAAGAAGACATTGATATTGTGAAAAATGGATATGAACTTATCAATGGCACCGACAACGATTATTGGGAAATGCGCGATTTCATTGAAAACAACGACATGTCAATTTCTTCAAATTATGAAAGAGCCAAACAACTTCTTGACATTCCAAGTTACATAGATTATTATGTTCTTGAAATCTATATGGCTAACGACGATTGGCCAGGAAACAATTATGCTTGCTGGCGCTCTCGCTCGGAAAATACACCGTGGCGATACCTCTTGTTTGATTGTGACCATGGTTTTGGAATCTGGCATCTCGAAGAAAGATTGACAGGAATCAATCTTAATGGAAAGATGTACACTATGTATGAATGGTGTACAGACGCTACTTCAACTCACTATGCTAACGACGCAAACACCACAAAGTTGTTACGGAGTTTATTGAAAAGTCCCGAATTTCGTCGCGATTATCTTAATGCCACAGCAGACAGATTGAATACAACGCTTTCGCCAAGCAACATTAGAACTGTCATTGACTCTGTTGAAAATCTGATTTCCGATGAAATACCCAATCATGTTCGAAAATGGGGCGACAACTATTATACTCTTGATAGGCAACAACAAAATGTTGCAAATATGCGAGAGTTTGGCCGCCGACGTGGAGACATTCTGCGTACGCAAACCGAAGAATTTTTCTCGACAACCGGCAGCTACAAATTGTCTTTGAACATTTCGGAAAACGGAGCAGGATTTATCCACCTCAACTCCATTGACGTTAAGAAATTCCCATGGAACGGGAAATATTTCAATAACAACACCATTACGCTGACAGCTGTCGAAAATCCGGGTTACACGTTTGTCCGTTGGGAAGGTACCGTGTCCTCAACAGAAAAAACAATTTCTGTCACAACAGCCGAAGCCACAAGTTTGACTGCCGTGTTCAACTACGTGGGCAACGAGCCAGACATCGCCATAAACGAGATTTATTACCATTCCTTAACCGACGATGAAACTATTTGGGTGGAATTGCTCAACAACGGCGAACAGGCCATAAATCTTTCAAACTGGACACTCACTGTTGACCGCTACAACCAAACGTTTACGTTCCCTGAAAATTCGGTTATTTCAGCAGGAGAATATCTTGTTGTCACAAAAGATGTGGAGAAAATGAAAGCAAAATATCCCGACATTTCCGTCATCGGCAATATGAACGTCTCGCTTCCGAATGATTTTGCGACAATTTCACTCAAAAATGAAAACGGAATTACCATAGCACAAACATTGTATTCCGACGAATTTCCTCATGCACAAAAGGCCGACGGCTACGGCTATTCCTGCGAAAACATAAACGGCACATGGTATTCGCCAAGCCAAGGCGGAACACCGGGAACCAAAAACGACGAAGAACCCGAATATCCAACATGTGAATGCAATTTGGTGATAAACGAAATAAACTACGTCTCGGGCAGCACTTCCGACTCGGGCGACTGGATTGAATTATTCAATCCGACGGAATCTTCAACCATAAATCTGAAAGATTACATGATTAAAGACAAAGGAGGCAACATTTCCGTCATTTACGACGACATTATCGTTGCTCCAGGCGAATACGTTGTCTTTGCCGACAATATTGAGAAATTCCACACGATATATCCCGATGTTGAGTGCCATCAGATTGAACTGTCGCTCAATAACTACGTGGACGAGATTTCTCTGTACGATTCGTATGAATATCTTATGGACAATGTGTCGTATTCAATGTTTGAAAAAGCGTGGACTAAATCGGCATTTGGAACAGGAAGAACGCTTTCGCTCCTTTCTCCTGACTACGACAACAGCAAAGGCCGCAGTTGGGCAGCAAGCAAAAGTCTCGGCACCCCGGGAGCCCAAAACGATTACCTTTCGGCAATCAACGAAATACAAAATGTTGCCTTGTCGATTTATCCGAATCCTTGTACCGAAACAGTCACAATTGCATACGACGGCAGTTTTACGTTCGAAATTGTTTCCTCCGAAGGAAACATTGTTCGTTCGGGCAACGGCAACCGGTCGCAGACAATCGACGTAACAACACTTTCTTCGGGAACGTATTTAGTTGTAATCTGCGACGGACAAATTTTTGAAACACGATTGTTTGTCAAGAAATAATAACGGCAACATATATATGCGTTTTTGTTTTTCCTACCGTAGAGACGTGCGCGTCTTTACAGAAAAAATTATTTATCAATTCTTTGATATCACCCATTACGCATTATTCATTGTGCATCCTGTATTGTGAATTGTACATTATTTTCCCTATCTTTGCCACATTATGGATGAAAAAGCAACAATACCGTACCCAAAGCGTACGGAAGATATAATTCTACTCGTGTGCGAACCAGCAACCGAGTATGGGAAACCTATTGTATATCAAGGAACTACGATTGTCAATGCCTTGAAAGACTATTACTCGTTTACCACCAACCGCGAAAAGGTGGATGTATTGAAATGGATAGTTGCTCAACCTGCTTTTACCGAGTTGAAACGATTGTCTATGGCAGAAAACAAGATTTATACCTTGTATACAGACCAATATGACAAAATACTGAAAAAAGGCGAAATGCCTAATAATCTGCAAATTGCACAGAAATTTGTGGCAAACGGATATGATGTCTTCTTATTGCCAAATCCTATGCATTCCAAAAGTGCTGATTTTATTGTTCGAATAAAGAGTTTTTTATTTTACGTTGAAGCCAAAACACTAAACGGCAAAAATTCCCTTGATCACCGTTTGCACAAAGGAGCAAAACAATCAGAGCATATTGCAGTAAATATTATTGGAACACACGATGTTGATTACATAGCACGTACAATAAAATCTGCATTTGAGAGAAATTGTGAATTAAAAAATGTGATTATATTTAAAGGTAGCCGTTTAATAAAAACAACCGCAGTAGATATTCAGAAAAATGATTATCCAAAATTTTTCCGACGAATTTGGATACAAAACAAATAAAAAAGGAGAAAGTCTCCTTTCTCCATAACTACAGTCACCTTAGTGCTAAGTTTCACGAATTTAATCGGCTTTGCCCGATGACGTCTAAGATTACTCTTTCCGTATCAAAGGACATGCAAATATACAACATTCTACATCGGTTGTCAATATCTTAAGCTTTTTTCATCTTATTGTACCACAACCTTTTTCACTTGCGTTCCATAATGCACAAAATACGTACCCGCTGGCAAAGAAGCGTTATTTTGCACCTTTTGCCCTGCCACATTGTATATTGCATATTCCTCACAACTGCATTCTATTTTTCCGTTTACAACACGGATTTGAATATCATCTGCAAAAACAGCGTTTATAGCACTGCCACCGCCATTTACAATAAATTCTTGGCTCTGTACCGTTTCATAGACTTCTTCATCCTCTGGAATAACTTTTATCACATAGTTCGCAGTTATATTTTGTGGCAAGGTAATTACAAACGATTCTCCCGATTCTATTTCTAACTTCTCATTTATTACAATGCTTGTGCCGTTTACCTGTTCTATGACCACTTTTGCAGTATAATTTTGATTGTCTGCATTGCTTATAGAGCATTGAATTGTGCCGTTTTCTTGCTTTTCAAATGAAAAATCAGCGTTCTTTACTTTATGCACCCCTTTATATACGTGGAGATAACGGTCAGTTTCGCAAGCGTATATAATATTGGGATTATCAGATTTTGCCATTAAGTTAGTGAGAGGTGTATTAAATGTTTCATATGTCCACGTTTCTCCATAATCATGACTTACTCTTGCAGTATCGTTAGGATATAATTGATTTTCATTTAACATAGGCAATACGATATTACCATCGCCATAATTCAAAATCGTAGTTGAACGATTACCAGGGTGTGGCTTATGGTCAGGCAATATATCAAGAACTTGCTTAAAATTTAAAGTGGTGTCACAAGAATAAAGTCTACCATGTAAATCTGTAATAAGCCATCGTTCTCCGTCTTTATAGTACGTGATTTGTTGAAAACGAGAATCATCTGATTTTTTGACATAAGAATGCTTCATGTAATCATGTCCGATAACACCTTCACGAATAAAATCTGGCAATGATAAAATATCCTCGTAATCTTCTTCTGCATTTATATGAATCGAAAGTAAATCTTTTTGAAGAAAATAATCTTGGTCCGATTTAAACAAGCCGAAACGATCGTTTGCGAATGCACCCCCAGTTAAAATACCACCTTCCTCAAAAAAGAATACGCCATCTCTATTCAATTCATATACGTGTTCCCACGTGTCGCCACCATCTTTTGTAGAATAAAGATCAAAATCGTCAAATACAAAACCTCTATTTTCAGTAATAAATTGCATATCCAAATATTTTTCATCTTTCCAGTATGGGAAATTTATTGTTTTACCCGTCCAGTTTTCGCCACCATCGGTAGAAACAAATAAACTGTCTTTCCCTAATAGATACATGGTATTGGAAAACATTTGTATTTTTTTCAATGGTGTGTCAAAATCCTTGTAAGACCATATTTTGCCACCATCTTTAGTATGAAATAAACGACCTTTTTTACTATTCCCAATTATAAATATTTCATTAGAAGATTTTACGAGTAAATCTTTTCCTCCCATGTTCCCCATATAAGTGTTTTTCGACATCAAATTTGCAAATTCGTTGACAGGTGTAGGCGGAGTATATTTTTCATCGGCTTTTTGATAAGTTCGTAAACTATCGGTAGAAACAATATTCTTTGCTTCTCCATAATAAGAGATAAAACCTTTGACTACTCCATCACCAAGGTCATATAGGTATGCAGGAACATAATATGTTTGATCAAAACTATTGTCTGGAAAATTAATTATTCTACACCCAGACAAAGTTTTGGTGGTGGAATTACCATTTATTAATATAATCTGCCCATTATTAAATTGAAATAATTTATTAGGGAAAATTCCTAATTCGGTACGTGTCCATGTCTTCCCTCCATCTGTGGTAACATAATATCCGCGAAACGTAAACATATATCCCAATTGTTTATCAACAAACGTTAAGAATGTATTCTTTTCATAATAGCTGTTAGTACCAAATTTCATATCATCAGTCAATCTTTCCCAATGATTTCCTGCATCCTTGCTTACATACATATAAATTTCGTTTTTCACCGAATTGTATATTACTGCATATATGGTACTTTCATCGTACCAAATGTATTTGCTTATTCTGCTTCCTGTTTCTAATTGTGTAGAAGACGGCGTCCACGAATGCCCGCCATCAATGGTATATAAAGACACATGCTTTGGTTCGTCATTTTCTGTATATGTAGCAAAGAAGAATCCTCTCAATGAATCAGAAGAAAAACTTAAAAATTGCGGTTTATAGGCATTTTCTTTTTCGTAACTATAGTTTTCTGGTACGTCAGTCACATCGTAAGTCTTTTGCCAAGTACGACCAGTATCAACAGATTCGGCAAGCCAACCTTCGTCAGTCGCAACAACAGCATGTCCGCCTTTTGTATATGCATTAAGATTATTACCATTACTGCCTAAACGCATATATTTATTAGTTACTTCCGTCCATTCATAATCCAATGGTTGAGCCATACTCGAAGAAAAAGAAAAGAGAGCCAAAAGGCAAAGAGCGAAATGCGATGTAAAAGTTTTCATATCATTTATAGTTTTTAATAATAAGACTATAAAAGTAGGGAAAAAGTTGCAAAAGCAGTTATTTTTGTTTCATTTCTTTTTTGTGAGCAAAAGAAACTTCAGCTACGGACGGCTACCATTTTATCTCCGCCTCAAGCCGCAATACATAACTAACTTCTTCGTGGATACCTATTGAAAACGTAAATGGAATGATATTCACGGCGAAACGTTTTTTGCGCGGTGCTATGCGTAGTCCTGCACTGGCATACAAGTCAGGGTAAAAACTTCTCACGTAATGCGAGGCACGGCTATATTCTCCTCCCGTTCCAATTAAGCCATGTGAGTAATTAACCTCTGTCCCTACGCCAAAGTATAAAACTTGCAACAAAGTTGCGTTTAGACCAATTCCCAGAGTTGTTGTGTTGAAATATTCGTCGGGAGTATCGGTTATTCCCCAACTTGTATAGGTGCCATGTTTTGCGTGTGGAGCGAGCCAAAGTCCTTCTTTCAGTTGCCGTTGGTAAGAAAGTGTTGTAACAAATCCAACTCCTTCTAGTTTGGTATTTTCAACTATCTCAATACCAGCTCCAATTTTTATGCTATTTTTCAAAAATTCCTGTGCATTGGCCCGCACTGCATAACCTACGACTATCGTAATAATTACCACAATACACCCAAATGTTTTTTGCATAGTAGTTTGCATTTTCAGTTTTTAGACAAGCAAAGGTATAGGAAAAAGTTACATCACGCCCTTACAATTTTATCAACAATTTGGCGAAATTACCAACAATGCACTAAGTACTAAAAATATATTGTCTATTTTTGACCTTGTAAAAAAGGTTTTGAAGAAAATGAGACTTAGTAAAATTGCGTTCCTATTAGGACTATTGATTGTAAGTACAACTGCATTGGCACAGTACGATGACGACGAAACAGTTCAAGCAAGAAAAAGTACCCATAAGAAAGAAAAAGTTAGTGCTCCGAATGCTGCCAAAGTAAGCAAAAAGGAGATGAAGCAAAAAGATTCTTTCAAATCGAGTGTCAACAAAACAACTCACTTGAGCAAGAAAGAACAGGCAAAATTACAAGCAAAAAAGCAAAAAGAACGTTCCGACAGATATTCTGAAAACCGCGAAAGAATGCAGGACAAGCAGACGGTTAAGCGAATGAAGAAGAACGAAAAATATTCGTACAGAACAAATTCACAAAAAGGAAAGTCGTGGAGCAAGCGAAATGCGAAAGCCCAAAACTCAAAAGCCCGAAAAGCATCAAGGAAAAAGGCTAAAGCACTCGAAAAACGACAAGACGAAGCTCGCGAAAAATACGAGAACAACGATTACAAGCCGGGGGCTCGTAAAACAACAAAAAGTGGAAAAATCCGCGAGTTCTACAATCCGTTCAAGCGAGACAAAAAATAGGCGTTTCGTCTAAAATAGTCGGCTATGGACGAAAAAAAACTCTTTTTAATCGACGGTCATGCAGTTTTGTACCGTTCGTACTATGCGTTCATCAACAATCCACGCGTAAACTCTAAAGGAGTGAACACCTCTGCCGTGTTCGGTTTCGTAAACACGATTTACGAAATGATTCGCTCACAGAAACCGACTCACATAGGCGTTGTATTCGACCCCAAAGGAAAGACGTTCCGCCACCAGATGTACGAAAGCTACAAGGCAAACCGTCAGGCGACGCCCGAAGACCTCAAAGCAGCCATTCCCGAAGTCATTGAGATTATAAACGCAATGAATATTCCCGTGGTGCAGGTCGAAGGCTACGAAGCCGACGACGTTATTGGAACACTGGCAAAACAGGCTGCACGAAAAGGATTCATGGTGTATATGGTGACACCCGACAAGGATTATGCCCAATTAGTCGAAGATTCCATCTATATGTACCGTTTGGGACACAACGGCGTCGATATTATGGGACCGAAACAAGTTGCCGAAAAGTTCAGCATTCAACGGCCCGAACAAGTAATTGACCTGCTCGGTCTCTGGGGCGACAGTTCCGACAATATTCCCGGAGCACCAGGTGTCGGCGAAAAAACGGCAAAAGCACTTATATCCCAATTCGACAGCATTGAAGGCATCTACGAACACATCAACCAACTGAAAGGAAAGCAGAAAGAAAATCTGCAAAATGCAAAAGAACAGGTTCTTCTTTCTAAAAAATTGGCAACAATCTGCACCGAAGTCCCCATTTCGTTCGACAATTATAATTTTGTAAAAGAAGATTATAATGCGGCAAAACTTCAGGCAAAATTCAACGAGTTGGAATTTGTAGGATTGGCAAAGAAAATGCTCCAAACAACGGTAGAGCCTCAATTTATTCCTGCTCCGCCACAGAAAAAGGATTCGCTTCAACTTGACTTGTTTGCCGACTCAGCACAGGAAAACAACACGCCCGTGCCAGTCGTTCTTTCTGGCTCATACAGAATCGTGACCGATACGGAATCTTTCTTCAAAAATCTTTCTAAACAACTGACATTTGCGTTTGCGCTAAAAGGTTCTTCTCCCGATGCCATAAACGCAGAACTGTCGGGAATTGCATTTTCGTGGAAAGAAAACGAAGCATTCTATCTCCCCGTCCACGACGACAAGGAATTACTGCAAAGATTAGCGGCAATCATGGCTTCGTGCAACAAAAAAATCACATACAACTTAAAATATTGCGTGTCGGTTTTCTCGCACTACGACATAACTTTAGGCGGAGAACTCCACGACGCAATGCTTGCACACTATATTATTCAACCCGAAGCACGACACCAGTTAGAAACCATTTCACGACAGTTTTTACAACGAGAACTGCATCAATTCGATATTCTTTCGGAAAAGAAATCGGGAATCAGTTCGGAAGAACCGTCCGACGACGTTCTGCGAAAATATCTCGGCGAACAAGCCGACGTGCTATACCAAATCATGCCTCTGCTGGAACAAAAGCTACATTCTTTGGGGCAATACGAATTATATTCAAAAATCGAATGTCCGCTGGCGCCTGTCCTCAGTTCCATGGAAATGACAGGTGTCCGTATCGACGCCCAGGCTCTGCATGAATCATCAAAAATCATCTCCGCTCAAGTTGCCGAGATTGAAAATAAAATCTACGAATTGGCAGGCGTTACGTTCAATATTGGCTCTCCAAAACAATTGGGCGAAGTTCTTTTTGACAAACTCGAAATTACCGAAAAGGCAAAAAAAACCAAGACAAAACAATATGCCACAGGTGAGGAAGTACTTGAAAAGCTGAAAGATGCGCATCCTATTGTCCCGTTAATTCTGGAATACAGAGAGATGAAAAAACTTCTTTCTACATACATTGACAGTCTGCCGCTTCTTGTGAATAAACGGACTGGAAACATCCATGCTTCGTTCAATCAGGCCGTGGTTGCAACGGGACGATTGAGTTCCACCAACCCGAATTTGCAAAATATTCCTATTCGTACCGAAATGGGACGGCAAATTCGAAAGGTGTTCATCCCTGCCACAAAAGGCAACATATTCCTGTCGGCAGACTATTCACAGATAGAACTCCGTTTGATTGCACACTTCAGTGGCGACGAACATTTTATTTCTGCGTTTAAAAACGGTGAAGACATTCATAGTGCCACGGCGGCAAAAATTTTCAACGTGCCAATCGAAGATGTTTCTTCCGACCAACGTAGAAAGGCAAAATCGGCAAATTTCGCCATTTCGTACGGAACCACGGCGTTTGGATTATCGCAGACCTTGAACATTCCGCGTAAAGAGGCTCAAGAACTGATAGATAGTTATTACCAAAACTATCCACGCGTTAAAGCGTTGATGGATTCTTACATTCAATCGGCACGCGAAAAAGGATTTGTTGAAACCATGTTCCATCGTCGTCGCTACACACCCGACATCAATTCGCAGAACGCCACAATACGGGGCGTTGCAGAGCGAAATGCCATAAATGCACCAATACAGGGCACTGCTGCCGACATAATAAAAATCGCCATGATTCGCATTTTCGAAAGAATGACGGCGCAAAAACTCAAAAGCAAAATGATTCTGCAAGTCCACGACGAATTGAACTTCGACGTTTTCCCTAAAGAATTGGACATAATGAAACAGATTGTAGCAGAAGAAATGCAGAACGCCGTTTCATTACAAGTTCCTCTCATTGCAGAAATCGGCATGGGAGACAACTGGCTCGAGGCACATTAAAGACAATCTTTGATTTCTCCCCTATTTTTCTATCACTTTTCTGGCTGATGGCGGTCGCGTTTCTTAAATGAAACAACTATTGGCAAATGGTCGCTTATTCCGCCTTTGTAGAAGGGACCGAGGTATGTCCTATAGGGACTGCTCTCGCCTGTTTTTTCGCTTTTTTTCAGCAAAAATTCGTTTTGAAGGACTTGATACTGAATCGTATATTCAAATGGCCAATGCCAGCTCACCATTGCCTGGTCCAAAAATTCCCATTCTCCCTGAAATTTGTGCGTGCCTTCGGCATTCATGTCATCAAGCCCATAAAGACAATTGCTGAAAATTGGGAGTTTCGCAGCTGCAAGACCTATTACTTTAATGCCTTCCAGTATGCTTTTGTCTGTTGGTGAGTCGTTAAAATCGCCAGAAACAAGAATGTATGGGCGAAAATTTTTTGAATAAATGCTGTCGATTTTGTTACGGACAACACGTGCCGCCGCCATGCGATACGGTTCACTTTCCACTTTTCCACCACGGCGCGACGGAAAATGACATTCAAAAATGTGAACTGTGTCTTTCGTGGCAAGCATTATTCCCGTAACAAACAGAATATCACGAGTTTTACGGCTCGTGTCGTCGTCGAAAACAACCCGCAACGGCTGATGAAAAATCGGTTTGAATGTCTGCTCATTATATAAAAGTGCGACATCAATTCCGCGTGCATCTTCGGATTCGTAATGAATATATTTATAGTGAAGTTTTGACAAATTGGTCTTGCGTATCAAATCCTTCAGACACGTATCGTTTTCGACTTCGCACAGACCAATTACATCGGGATTGTGCCAGTCTTGTCCCGCGGCGACAATCACTTTTGCAATGTCGCGTAACTTTTTATGATAACGGTAGGAATTCCATTTCCTATCGGAAGTTGGCAGAAATTCATCGTCGTTTTTGTGAGGATTGTCTATTGTATCAAACAGATTTTCAACATTATACGACATGAACAGAAAATCAGGCTGTTGTGCGAAACAACAAAGATTCAAAATACAAAATGTCAGAAATATGTTAATCTTTCTTTTCTTCATAATAGTATTCTAAGGCTCCGACATCGGGTTTTTCGTCGGAAATACGTGAGTGGTTATGTAAATCGTTTGGATACAGATTTGCGTAGTTGATGTTTCCAATATTTTCGGCTTGCGAAAGCGTGTCGAGGACAAAAGATGTACTGCTGGCAAATAGTTTTTTCTCTTTGTCGTAGAATGAGTTATCTTTATAGTATACGCTGTCGACTTTTGTATACGTGTCGCGGAGCAGACAATTTTGGAACGAACACGGAAGCGACGTGTTGTTTTTTGACGAAATTGTGATTTCGTTTGTCATCGAGCCAACTATGATTGAATTGTAGAACGCAACTAGCTTCAGCGCATACGTAACTGTATCGGCAACAAAATCGGAAATTTGTACAGACGGATAATATTTCCGTCCGCTCGGAGTTCCTTCGTTACTTATAGTGTTATGTACGGAATTGAACTGTCCGCCTAAAATGTTTACAACAGAATATTCGCAATTCGCAAAAATACAGTTGTAACTGTTAATTCGTGCAACTTGTGCATAGATGCCATATCCCGACATATTGGAAATACGCGAATTACTGATGTCGCAAGAGATTTCGTGGGTGCCGTCGCCCGAAAACAGCAGACCGTTTACTCCATTTTTAATGATGGCATAATCAATGCTGTTGTTTGAGCTTGTTGGTTTAAAAATAATGCTTCCCCATTGTCCCGGAAGCAGTTGGTAAGTTTCTTCCAGTCGGTCTGACGAGAATTGTACGGGCGATTCAAGGGTTCCCTGAATTTTGAGCGCACCATATATAATAATGTTTGCATTGTAGTGGAGATAGATTTTTGCTCCTGCGTCGATGGTGAGTGTTTCGCCTTCTTTCACCACAAGAGAATCGTAAATGACATACGGTTTGTCGGCAGTGAACGTCGTAGTACCGATACAGTCGCCTTTAAAATTTACCACGTCCTGTCCCCACGCGGTAATAATAACTTTACTTTGGATAGAATTATAATCCACAAGAAGTTTTTCTTCGTGGTACAAGGCAGTGTCACGTTTTTGTTCGTTGAGTTTTGTCTGGACAAAGACAAAAATACTATCGCCCGCGTCAATTTCAAGGTTCTTTACAATCGGCCCTTGTTGCCCGTTCACGTTAATGTAGAATTCGGAACTGGAGCCGTTTTCAAGATAAATTTTGTCAATTTTGACTATACCGTCGCAGTTGTTAAGAATCTTAAAACATTGCGTAATGCTGCCCCGTTCGGTAAAAACGGTGTCGAAACTGACGGTGTCTGTCGAAAACGAAAGTTTGTCGGACGGAGAATCGGCGTAAAAGTCTTTTTTGCACGAAGACAAGCAACATGCAATGCCGACAAGCAATCCAATATGTTTTAAAAATCTCATCATCAGAACAAACGTATGATTCAGAAGAATATTTGAATGCAAAAATAAAAACTCTTAAAAATTAAGAAGTAAAAATTAAAAGTTAAAAAAATGAATTGTGTAAGAATTTGTAATTGAGAGTGTTTTGTTGTAGAGCGAAAGTCTGATTTTGAATTTTACGTTGATTTTTTTTGAAAATTGCCGATATTGTAGTATCTTCGCAAAGATAGAATTTCCGATAAAAATGGATAATGTTCAGGTAGGGAAACAACTTAATGAATTGACGTTGTTTGAAGGTCTTCAGCGTGAAGATTTGGTATACGTATACCGTGGAGCCTTCTCGCAAGTCATTACCGACAGCATTATTGCACTTACGGAAAACAATCTCGATTCGGTGGGAGAATCTTCAAAACTGAAGAAACGTGTGTTCTCCATCATGGTCGAATGTCTGCAAAACATCACAAGACATCAATATGTTGACGGAAACGAAAATCAGTCGGCAGAGCAGTCGGGACTTTTTGTGATTTGCAACAAGGACCGTGCATATCAGATGACTTCGGGAAATGTGGTGACAAAAGAAGCTATCCCTCATTTGAAACAATTGCTTGACAAGGTGAACAGCCTTGATAAAGATGCCTTGAAAGAGTATTACAAACAAGTTTTGGAAGATGGAAGTATCTCAAAGAAAGGTGGTGCCGGTCTTGGACTGATTGAAATGGCTCGCAAATCGGGAAATAAATTGTTCTATACGTTCGAAGATATTGACGACAAAATCTCATATTTTTATATGAATACGTCGATTTCGCAACTGATGGACGAAGAACCGATAGAGTTTGTCGAAATTCAGGATGTTGTGGCGTTACATAAATTTGTTCTCGAAAAGAACATTATGCTCATCTTTAACGGCGGCTTGAATCAACGTAGTTTGATAGATATTTTGTCTCTCATTGACGAACAGGCTTTCGGACGACTTGATAGAAAGAAAAAGATGTACAACGTCATGGTGGAAATGTTGCAAAATGTCGTGAAACATGGTTCCAAAAAAGATGTTGGCAAAGTCGGAGGAAATCCAGTATTGTTTTACATTGCACAAAACGGTGACGATTTTATATTGAACTCTGGCAATTATATTGATAATAGTTCGGTGGATAAAGTTGTAGAAAAATTGAACTACTTGAATTCATTGGAAGGCAAGGAGTTAGATGAATATTACACACATTGTCTTTTGGACTTTGACATTGATAATAGCAAGGAAGCAGGATTGGGATTGATAGACTTACGAATGAAGAGTGCACGAAAAATCAAATATGACGTACTTCCTGTAAACGATTCAATGTCATTTATACTAATACAAGTTACTATATAGGTATGGAAGTGTTGCATATAGAAGGAACGGAAGATACTCCCGAAGTTCTTTTGGACTCGGGAAATAATACGTTTTCGATTTCTGGACGGTCGTTCCCCGAAAATGCAATAGAATTTTACGAACCTATATTTGCGTGGTTGCAGAAGTATGCCGAAGAAGTAGAAAACGACATGGAATTTGAATTTTGCATGGAGTATTTCAACACTTCATCGTCGAAACAGATTGCAAAGATTTTTTTGTTGCTTGAAAAAATAAACGAAAACGTTTTTGTCCAAGTCATTTGGAAATACAAAAAAGAAGATTCCGACATGATGGCGTCGGGAATGAGGTTTTCGAAACTTCTGAATCTTGAATTTGAATTGCGCGAGGTAGAGTAGCAGAGAATGGTCTTGTAGTTCAATGGATAGAATAGTTGTTTCCTAAACAATTGATTCGGGTTCGATTCCCGGCGAGACTACTTTTCAATGCTCAATGCGTAATGCTCAAAGTTTAATTTTATCGTACAAACGTTTTTCTTAAATAATCCGTACAAGCCTCGAATGTTTCGAAGGTGTTTTCTTCTGGAATGATGGCAGGAATGACTTTCATTTTTGTCAGCATGTATTTTGGCTGAGGCTGGATGATTGTCATAAATACTTTCTTGCCACTTGCCTGAAGGTCTTTTATCGAAGTTTCCATAGCGTACAATCCCGATTGGTCCATGAAAGAAACACGTCGCATACGAATGATGACCATTTCAACGTCGTCGGGAACGGAATGCATCACTTCTTGGAACTTGGTGATTGAACCGAAGAATATCGGGCCGTCCAAACGCTGAATGTAAACTTTGTGACGAATTTCTTCAGGGAAACTTGCTTCGTCGTCCCACGGAGATTCCTTGTCGAACGCAGAAATTTCGCTTGCGGAATAATTTCCTTCAACCAAGTCGCTCATGCGTTTCATAAACAAAACGCAGGCAATTACCATTCCAATTCCAACGGCAGTCAGCAAATCGACAAAAACAGTTGTTAAAAGCACGATGATAAGAACAAATCCGTCTGATTTTGGAATGCGGAGCAAATCTTTGAAACCTTTGAAATCGATAATTCCCCATCCAACAGTGATAAGAATTCCCGCCAAAACCGACAGTGGAACGTATTTTACAATGGAACCAAGGCCGAGCAATATTGCCAAAAGAAAGAGTGAATGTACCATTCCCGATATTTGTGTACGACCGCCACTTTTTACGTTTACCACGGTACGCATAGTAGCTCCGGCACCACCGATTCCGCAGAACAGTCCAGCCACCATGTTACCGATTCCCTGTCCCATAAGTTCTTGATTACTATTGTGTTTCGTCTTTGTGATATTGTCTGCCACAACAGATGTCAGCAACGTATCTATAGAACCCAGACCTGCCAAAGTAAGTCCAGGGATGATAGCAGATTTCAATACTGTTCCCCAATCAATTGACGCCAAATCTATGCCGTCTTTCAAGAAGAACGGCTGCGGAAATCCCGAAGGAATTTCGCCAATTGTGAGAGCCACAGGGAAGTCGTTCAAAAACATCGAAACGATGGTCATGACGATAAGAGCAACAAGCGTTGCAGGTATTTTTTTTGTTACGAGCGGAAACAAATAAATGATTGCTATTGTTCCTAATCCCAAAAGGAACGCTGCCAACGAAATTCCGTTTGCAATTCGTTCAGGGAATTGCATAATCATATCGACAACCAGCACCGGCGATTTCAAGCCAAACAACGGATAGATTTGTTGCAGAATGATGATAATACCGATACCGCTCATGAAGCCCGACAAGACAGGATATGGAATGTAGCGGACATATTTTCCAAGCTTACAGATTCCGAATAGTATCTGAAAAATTCCGCAGAACAATCCTGCCATCGACATTGACAAAAGAATTGTCGGCATTGCTTGTTCAAACGATAGACCAGCAGTTTGTGTCGATGTCCACACTCCCGAAATAAGCGACGCGGTGATGACTGTCATTGGACCAGTCGGACCACTGATTTGTGAATGAGTTCCGCCGAACAACGATGCGAAAAACCCGAGCATGGTTGCTCCAACTAAGCCTGCCAACGCACCGACCGAACTTGCATTTGGATTATCGATTCCGCCAAATGCTTGAATACCAAATGCTAACGCTAATGGCAATGCAACGATACCTGCAGTAATTCCACCAAAAATGTCACCTTTAATGTTGTCTGTCGAAATAAATTTCATTGTCGTTTTTATTTTTCTAACCTATACTGGCGGGGCTTTGTGAACCACGCCTGAGAATTTGCCTTTCTAAAAAAGCGTGCAAAACTACACAAAAAACTGAATTTTCATCGGTTGTGACGAAAAAAACAAATCACTGCCGTTCAATAAAGAACAAAAACAGTCTAAGGTGATAATTCCGAAACTTTATATATTATATATTTGCATTGTAAAATGACAAGTAAAAAGATGCAAAAACCTCAACTTTCTCATTATCTGCTTTTTGCGTATAGAATCGCCATTCTATATGTGTTGATGATAATTACCCGCATTGTGTTTTACGCATTCAATGCAGACTTGTTTTCTGACATTTCATTCGGTGACTTCATGACCATTTTGCGTGGCGGTCTCAAATTCGACACAACGGCGATAATATATTTGAACATTGTGTTTATCGCAATGATGATTTTGCCATTTCGGTTTGTGTATAATGCTGTTTATCAGAAAATTGCAAAATGGATTTATCTTGTAACCAACTCGCTCGGACTGTTGGCAAACGTGGCTGACACGGTATATTACCAATTCACGGTTAAACGTACTACCTCGTTGGTGTTTTCACAGTTTTCGAACGAAGAAAATATGTTGCCGCTGATGGGCAAATTTATGATTGACTGGTGGTATATGACCTTGTTTTTCATTGCGTTAGTGGCATTGCTCGTGTTTTTATACGACCGTTTTCGTTTGAAAGAACCCGAAAAAAATAATGTAAAATTTTATGGCTTTTCCATAGCTGGAATGTGCCTTGTGCTGTTCCTGTGCTTTGGCGGCGTACGGGGCGGATTCCGTCATAGCACACGCCCGATTTCAATGGCGGACGCAGGAGAATATGTCAATCAACCGAACGAAATGGCTATAGTCCAAAATACACCGTTCACGTTGATTCGCACAATAGGAAAATCGGGCTTGAAACGGCTAAATTATTTCGACGACGACCAAGCCAATTCGTATTTCTCAATTTACCATCAGGCTGACAAATCTGGCGAAATGCGGAAATACAACGTAGTAATTTTCATTTTGGAAAGCTGGGGAAGGGAATATGTCGGTTTTTTGAACAAAGATATTCCTGATTATAAAGGATATACGCCATTTATTGACTCGCTGATGGAACATAGTCTGGTGTTCAAATATGCGTATGCGAATGGTCGAAAATCAATTGATGCCATCCCTTCGGTGGTTGCTGGAATACCCTATGTGAAAGTTCCGTATGTATTGTCGCATTACTCGAGCAACAAGACATGCAGTTTGGCGCAATACCTTGGAAATGAGGGATATTACACGGCATTTTTCCACGGAGCACCGAACGGTTCTATGGGTTTTCAGTCGTTTACGCACTTGGCTGGCTTCGACGATTATTTTGGTAAGACGGAATACAACAACGACGCAGATTTCGACGGTATTTGGGGGATTTGGGACGAAGAATTTTTCCATTTCTACGCCGAAAAAATGAACACGTTCAAAGAACCATTTTTCACCACAGTGTTCTCGCTTTCGTCGCACCATCCGTTCAAAGTGCCTGAGCGATACGAAGGTGTGTTTCCAAAGGGACCGCTTCCCGTACACGAATGCATAGGCTACACCGACAATGCCCTGCGTAAGTTTTTTGACTATGCGAAGAAACAGCCGTGGTACGAAAATACCCTCTTCGTATTTTCTGCCGACCACGCTTCCGTCGCATATTTAGAGGAATACAAGAACACTCCGGGGGCATTTGCCATTCCGATTTTCTTCTATCGCCCCGATAATTCCCTGCAACGCCTCGATACGACAACCATCGCCCAACAAACCGACATTCTGCCGTCGGTGCTGTCGTTTTTGCACTATCCGTCGGATTTCTGTGCGTTTGGCAAAAATGTATTCGATACAACACATTCGCAGATGGCAATAAACTACACAAATGAAAATTTCCAATGTTTTTACAAAGATTTCGTCCTTCAATTCGATGAAAAATCCTCGGTAAATCTGTATAACTTCAAGATAGACAGATACTTCAAAAACAATCTGCTTCATTCCGGCGTGCAGGAACAAGACACTATGGAAAACTACACCAAGGCATTCATTCAGCAATACACAAACCGAATGATTGACAATAGAATGTGTGAATAGTAAAGTAAATGTATATTTCCAATTGAAAAAATTACGTTATAACACAAAAAACGTATATTTGTAACAGATATGTTTATGGCAATGAAAAAATCGTTTTTCATATTTTTTCTACTTATCGGCTTCTCTGTTTTCTCGTGGGGACAGAAAACAATCTCTTTCCTTGCCACAGACAGTCTCGAAGTGACGGCTGATTTTTATGAAACCTTCGAAGAGTCGCACAAATATATGCTCATGTTCCATCAAGCCGAGTACAGCCGTGGAGAATACAGCCAAATCGCGGCTCGAATCATCAAACTTGATATGAACTGCGTGGCTGTCGACTTGCGATATGGTAACGAGGTGAATTTCATCAACAACGAAACTGCCATGCGTGCAAAACAAACGAATAAGCCCAGCTTTATGATTGATTGCGAAAACGACATTATCGGGGCAATCAACTATATTTACAGCATTGACTCCACGGCAAAGATTTTCCTTATGGGAAGTTCGTTTTCTGCCTCTTTATGCCTTAAAATTGCAAAAGACAGAGACGATATACAAGCAGTCATTGCCTATAGTCCTGGAGAATTTTTCGGAGAACTAAATATCGGGAGATACATCACGGGTTTGACTACACCGACTTATATCGGCTGTCCACGAAGTGAATATTCGTACGTGTCGCAGTTGGCATCGGGAATCGAAGCGCCAAAAACTGTTGTCTTTCAACCCGAAAACGCCGACGGACAGCATGGAGCAAAAACATTGTGGTGGGAATCTGATACATGCGAGGAATTCTGGCTGAGTCTACTCTTTTTTCTAAAAGATTTTAAATAATGGGAAAACAAACTGTCATAGATGTCACTACGATAAGCGACAATTACGTGGTTTTCGCTATAAGTTCGACCAACAACGATATTCAATGTTGTATGGCCATTAACCAAATTTTTGGAGTTTCGCTACAGGGGAAAGAACCCAAAAATCTCTCTATAAACGGACGAATTGTTCAACCTTCATGTTTCACCGCCTTTGACCCTAACAACCGTTTTACAATCACTCTTATCGACAATCAGACAAACGGTGGACCATTCCTCGATTTTCTTAAAAATGTGTCGTATTTCGTAAAAATTTCGCCTTTAGACGACAAAGAAAAAATAGCGGACATTCAAAAATATCTCTCTTCAAATCCCGATTTCCTATTTGTGCAAAGTATTGACGAAAACAATCTCAAACCACAACAGAAAAAAATGTTTGATGGTTTTTTCCAATTCTTGTAAAGACTCTCTATTTGAAATATTCCTTCAATGCAGCAATAGCCTTGTCAACGCCGACCGAGGCTGGTTCCGCAATAACCGTAAGATTCTGAATTCGCGAAACATGCGGATTGGGGTCGACAAAATAAATAGGGACACCATCTTTCACATATTGCACCAAACTTGCCGCCGGATATACCTGCATCGAAGTTCCTACAACTATCATCGCATCTGCTTCCTGGGCAAAACGAATAGCTGGCGTCATTTGCGGAACGGCTTCTTCGAAAAAAACAATCTGCGGACGCAACTGCGAACCATCTTTTGCCTTATCGCCCATTTTTATAGGATTATATCCTATTTCAACAAAAGTAGATTCATCGCCTTCGTCGCGGGAACTACAGCCTTTTGTAAGCTCGCCATGAAGATGAACGACACGAGAACTGCCTGCACGTTCATGAAGATTGTCAACATTTTGCGTAACCACGGTTACGTCAAAGTCTTTCTCCAATTCTGCCAAAGCAACGTGAGCCCTGTTAGGTTGTTTCGTCTGCAAGTTTGCACGCATCGTATTATAGAAATCCAAAATTAACTGAGGATTTCTGTACCACGCACTGTGGGTCGCAACATCTTCAATACGATAATTTTCCCACAGTCCGTCTTCGGAACGAAAGGCTTTTATGCCTGATTCCACGCTTATGCCTGCACCTGTTAAAACGACAACTTTCTTCATCTTTTTTTATTTTTTCCAAAACCAACTTGTCACATCTGTCATATTGCCTTCGGAATCCACGGAAAACATTTTCTGATTTGTCCCAGGATTATTCAAAGGACCTTTGGCATCGTCGTAACCTCCGATTTTGATGTAATCAAACGACGTAACAGCAATCGCCTCCGAAATCTTCGATTTACCCGAATACCATGCCGTTTTTATTGTCGGATATTCCCGTTTGACCATTTTCGCCAAATTCTCCACAGAAACAGGTTCTGCGTCGCCACCCATAAAACAGACACACGTCACGTCTTTTTTATATTCATCGAGCAAAGCTCGCAGTTCTGTTTCGTCGAGAACAGTGCCAATGTCCTGTAATAGATGAGGACTATGGCAACCAACACAATGATTTGGGCAATTTGTTATGTTGATTGCCAGAGAAACTTCATCTGGTACTTCGGCAAAAACAATGTCGAAATTGTAATACTTGAGCATTACAAATCAAGAACGAATTGTTTTTCGCTTGCGTAGTAACGACGTTTTGCCTCTTCTTGACGAGCTGCCGAGAAGTTAGAAACGCGTTTCATATATCCGATAACACGGGTCAAATAGTCTACATTATCGCTTCCACATTCAGGACAAACTTTCAAGTAACGTTTGTCGATGTGTTTACACTTGTTGCAAACTGTGTTAGGAATGTTGAAAGTGAAATAGTTACATCCTTCACGAGAAGCAACACGAAGCAACTGACGATATTGTTCTTTTGAAAGATGGCTTTCCAAATTTGCATGCAAAGCGGAACCACCTGTCAAGTGAGCAATGTATTTACGACCGTGAAGACGGAATTTGTCAATAATATTCAACGAATCGTCCTCTACGCGGTAGAAATATGAGTTGTAGCAGTCGCGAGGAACTATATAACCGTCTTCCTTGTCCCACTTAGCATGTTTAACACCCACGTTTTCGGCAGGAATCATTTCGCAGTTGAACATCAAATCTTTCGTACGATATTTCTTATTGTACTTTTCAACAAGACCAAGCACGCTTTGAACAAATTCAACATACTTTGGATTATCGTTGATTTCTATGCCCATAAATTCAGCAGCTTCAACCAATCCATTTACACCGATTGTAAGATACTGACGACTGATGTTGATGTAACCGGCATCGAACAAAGGAAGCATTCCTTTTTCCTGCAAGTTCTTCAAGTTTTCGTTATACCCGATTTGAACCTTGTGAACCATGTCGATAACATCTTCGAGGAATGCCAAGTAATGCATATTATTCTTTACGGCATATTGAATACATCTGTTCAAGTTGATTGTCAGCACGCTCTTAGAACCTGTGGAAACACCACCGGCACCAAGTGTATAGCTAAATCCATTGTCTTGAATTTCGTTACGCAGACGGCAGCACGAAGCCAATGAATCGGCATTGTCGCTGATGTATGTAAAGAATGAGTGACCTTCGGAATACATTTCGGCTGTGAAGTTGCCCCATTCTTCGTCCATCACGTCGCCGTCTTTTGTCAACAAAGCCATTGTTTCTACAGGGAAAGTAAGAACAGCTTTTGTGCGTTCTTGGTTGAACCATTTCATGAAGCGCTTCTGCAACCACGAAAGAGATTCCCAATGTGGCTGAGTTCCGTCAGGGAAGCGGAATTCACCGAAGATGCTTTCGAAATAGAACTTATCGTAATATGAAATATTCCAGAACACTGCTTGGAAATTTCTTGCACCCGTCGGCTGGTTGATTGAGTATACAACTTGTTCGAAGCAATCGTCGATAACTTTTCCAATTGAGCGTTTTTTGATAGACAGGTCAACAATTTCGTCGGCACGTTTGTAGTAATCTTCGCCGTATTCTTTTTCGATGAAGTAGTTCATGTACATCAAGAATTCTGGAGTCGCACACGCACCGCTCAACATACTTGAAACGATGAACACCATGTTGATGAATCCGCCACAGAAAGCTTTCAGATTTGTCGGAGCTTTTGAGTTACCGCCAACTTCCATCGTACCATTCAACAACCATGGGTACATTGTGATTGATGCACAATAGTTTGCCATTGATGTTTCGTCGTTTTTGTATACAAAGTGATTGTTCAACATGTATAAATATTTGTCGGCCAATTCTTTACCATACAACTCTTTAAGACGGTCGGTAAGTAGACGACGGTTTAAGCGGATGAAGTTGGACTTCGGAAGCTCACCAATCAAGGTTGCTATATTTTTCTTTTCAACATTCGCATTTGCGTCATACTTCGAACCTGTTGCAGCATTCGATGCGTTGCAGTAACTTACCAAAAAGTTCAGTTTCTCGCGGTCTTCGCGGTCTTCGGTATGTTTCTGACGATACAACATGTACGATTTTGCAACCGTGTAATAGCGTTCAGCCATAAGTGCCACTTCCACTTGGTTCTGGATTTCTTCGACACTCATTCCGTCTGCAATATGCACGCGACTCAAAACGCCCGCAATGTCATCATCTGTTGCATAACTTCCGACAGCAAGAAACGCCTTGCTTACAGCATGTTTGATTTTGTCAATCGAAAACGGCTCCCTGGTTCCGTCTCTTTTTACAATTTTAATTTCCGAATGTCCCATTTTTTAATTTATATTATTAACATTATTACTATCAACTCGTTACGAAAACTTTCAAGAAAAATTTGCGTTTTCAAATTTTTGTTAGAGCGGGCAAACCCCAAGACATATTTTTCGAAATATACCTGTCAAAATCACCCCCAACAACTACAAACATGAATTTCCGCAAAACTTTTCCCCTATTTTCGAGGAGAAATTTTCCCGATTTTTTTAGTGAAACAAAAATAGGATTTCTTAATACTATGGCATAAGATTTTTTCTCTGAGTTATTAGCATGTCAGAATAAACACCGTTTGTAAAATTATGTGTTTCAAAATCTTAAGTTGTTCATAACGTAATTGGCGACGTAAAAATATTCTCTTTTGTCACCCATTTGTCAATTGCAAACAACGAACAGTTGATGACGAGCAAAACAAGAAATCCCGCCAAACCAGCGGACCCGCCAAGCAAATCGTTAAAATTATCGATGTACATAAGCGACATACCCGCGCCTGCGTTCAGTGTGCCGTGAAATATTGCAGCAGTAATCACCGACTTTGATTTTACGCGAATATATTGAATGACAGGCGTAAGCAATACACAGCAAACTATCATCATTCCCAACCCAATAAAGGGATGTTGTGCATAATTGTGCCCCATAGCAATAAGCGGAGCGTGCCAAATGCCCCAAAATACTCCGATAATCAGCGAGGCTTTTAAGAAAGGTACGCCTTCGAAC
>JAEEGL010779189.1_pt1 | contig 67791 bp, 47 predicted proteins | sample 9134231 | NCBI WGS metagenome assembly JAEEGL01 (sample SAMN16246548, study PRJNA631951) | gut metagenome | biome: gut microbiome; feature: rumen; material: fiber-attached | host: Bos | place: Iran: Karaj | collected 2018-10 | reverse complement strand
GAGCACACGGGGCGCATCCCCGACCATCTGGCCAACCTCACGGCATCGGGAGCCGTCTACCGTATGCTCCCCGACGGGCAGCGTTTCGAGCGGGACATCACCATTGCCATGCGGTACGACAGCACAGCGCTGCCCTACGGATACACAGCCGACGACATATACACCTTCTTCTACAACGAGCGGACAGGGATGTGGCAGCGTGTGGAGCGCGACAGTGTCGACAGGACGCAGCAGATAGTCTATTCACGCACGAACCACTTCACCGACTATATCAACGGAGTGCTGAAGGTGCCGGAGAGCAGCGACGTCACCGCCTACACGCCCACCAGCATCAGCGACCTCAAGGCCGCCGACCCGATGGAGGGCATCACGCTGATAGCGCCGCCCGAGGCCAACAACCAGGGCACAGCCACGCTGAGCTACCCGCTGGTTATCCCCGCAGGCCGCCACGGCATGCAGCCGCAGTTGGCCGTCAGCTACAGCAGTGCCGGCGGCAGCGGCATATTGGGTCTGGGCTGGTCGCTGCCCATTAGCGAGATCAGTGTGGAGACGCGCTGGGGAGTACCCCTGTATGACATTCAGTTACAGACAGAGGGCTATCTTCTCGACGGCACCACGCTGGTAACGCCTTACACCGACTCCCTGGGCAACTTCCGCCTGTCAAAACCCGTCTATCACCGTGCATACGAGAATCGTGACCTAAGTGGCACAACCCGTTTCTACCCCCGTGTGGAGGGGGCGTTCCGTCGCATAGAGCGTCACGGAACCACCCCCCAGGACTATTACTGGGTGGTCACCGACAAGGACGGCACACGGCACTTCTACGGTCAGACCGACCAGGCGACTTTGCGCGACCATAACCGAAACATCGCCAAATGGATGATTGAGAAATCGGTGGACACCTACGGCAACACGGTCACCTACATATACACCACCAAGACCGTTGTCGTGCCTGGACAGCCATCGGGCAAGCAACTGTGCATTGACCGTATCCGCTACACAGGCAAGGCAGGTCATGACCAGGGTCAGTATATCGTCCGTTTCAGCTATGCCGACAAACATGACAAGACCAACTCCTTCCGCTACGGGCTGGAGGAGATTGACAACTGCCTGCTCGACCGCATAGAAGTCATGTACAGGGACACCATCGTGAGGGAGTACTATTTCGGGTACAAGGAGGGTGAGTTTGGCAAGACGCTGCTGTGCAAGATATTCGAAGGGTATGACGACAGTGCGCGTTACCAGCACTATAGAGTGCTCGTCCAGTGCAGCACCATCCGTGAGCTCACCCCGTATGAGCGTTGCAGTGCCCAGCGGCCCGACAAGGACATCTACGTTCACCTTGTCCATACTTTCGACTACTACGGACTGAACTCGGCAGAACTTTTTGCCAACCCAGTGCCGATGGAACATGCAGGAAATGGGAACCCTGAACTCTTCCGCAAGTTTGACAGTGTCCTGTACGAACAGGGCAACATCAGCGGGTCAGGATCCTTCGGGTGGAATGTGGTAGGAGGGATAAATGCGGGGTCGGACTATATCCCGTGGCTCAAGACCGTCACTGCCGGAGGCCATTTCTCTTACGGCAAGGACTGCTCCGAGGGTTTCATCCAGCTGATGGACATCAACGGTGACGGCTACCCCGACAAATTGTACAAAAGTGGCGACGGCCTGTTGAGATGCCGTCCCCAGATACCCGGAAGGAACACCTTCGGGGCACCCGTGCTGGTCAAAGGCATCAAACGCTTCCAATATACCGAGTCCAGTTCGCAGAGCTACGGATGGGAGGCATCGGTACCCCTTGCGGGTGTGGGCAAGAGTTGGAACGACGGGAGGAGCAACACCTCCGTCTATGTCTCCGATGTGAACGGTGACGGGCTGGTCGACATAGTTGACAACGGCAGCGTGTACATCAACCGTGGCGACTACTATTTCGACAATGTCACAAACAACGACACCATCCAGGTCGGAGGATCCTGTGAGGGAGACGCGATAGATTTCTCCGGCACTGTGGACGAGACGATTTTCGACAATGGCTACTATACCGTTGAGCGGGTGGTATGCGCCACCCGCGAGGAGGAGATCCCCGTCAGCGACACCGTCTACAATGTCGACGGCACCTACGATGTCATCCAAAACGGCAGGCATACGGTTGCCGTCCACGACAGCTGCTGGACGGTTGTAGACACGTTCTGGTATACCTACCCCAAACGCTATGAGCCGGATATCGACCTCGTCCGTATGTGGAAGGCCCCCTATAGCGGCAGAATCGAAATCACAGGTACAGCCCTGTTGACCGACGCCTTGCGTGACTTCAGGGCCAGGACACGCACCACCGACGGAGTATGGGTGTCGGTGCAACGCGCCGGTGATACAGTACCGAGAGTGTCCGCCACAGTGTATCCCGACACCTGGGAGTCCATGGACTGTCAGATCGACGTGGACGAGGGCGACACAATCTTTTTCCGCATCAATGCAGCCGAAAAACGCCTGTACGACCAAGTGGAGTGGAACCCGCACATCGAGTACCTGTCCGCCACCCACCGCAATAATGTCGTCGCCGCCCCTCTGTCGAGAGTGGATGCCAACGGGAACAGCATGTATATATTTGACTATGATGGAGACTACATGCTTACAGAGCACCAGCCCGTGGCTGTCGGCCCCGATTCGGAAACGGACTGCATCAACACGTTCACTGTCGACTGCCATATAAAGTCACTCCAGCCGCTGTCACAGGACATGACCTATTCACTAATCAAGTCCAACATCAGCAACAGAATTGGGGAAACGATTGTCGATACCGTCACTTTCAGACAGGGCACCACCCCCGACACAACCGTTACATGGAGCGCCGCATATGTCTCTAACAGCCAGCAGCTGGTGCTCCGGCTGGCTCCTGCCGGTGGCGGGCAGCTGAACTGGTCCACCATCGAGACCGATGCCACCGTCACGCTGACACACAGCTCTGACGCCGCCATCAACAACCGACTGTCCGACACTGCCGCCCGAGGTGTCTACATATATCATCCCACCGTCGAACGTGTGTTCTACGACTACCTTGTCTTTCCTTCGGAACCCGTTTCCGGCCTTGTGGACTCCATGACATTTAATGTAGATGTCACCCGTACCGACAGTGTCCCGTTCACCGGCTCGCTGTATATGACCGTCAAGGACGGCAGCAACAGTGTCTGCTTCCAAAAGGCCATCTGGGCACTCGCAGGGCCGATAACAGTGAACACGGCACCGTTCACCTTCCCGCAGGACACGGCAGCCCGGTACTATATAGATTTCTACACCACAGATACCGCCCTTGCCGCAAAAATCGCGAACATCAAGGTAGGTTTCAGGTGGCTACAGTTCAATGCAGGACTGTATGCCAAGTACGCTCCCGACACAAGCAAGCACCACGGCACCCTCTATCGTGGCTGGGGCCAGTTCGGCTACAAGTCGCCCGACACCGCCAACGGATACATCAACAGCAACCACATCCACGCCCCCGGCTATTATAGCGACCATACCCAGGCACCCTATCCGTCCGACTCTAGCATCAGCAATTGCGACGTGTCGTCGCTGGACGGGGACAGCAGCCCAGAGGAGGGACCCATGGGGCAGGTGTTCAACCCGCTTTCAGGCACCTTCTTCGAGATGCACGCAGATGCCGCCAACGCCCGATGGAGCAGCTACGCCAACCTTGTCACCTCCTCCCGCGACCTGTCCGTCCTTGACAACAGCGACCCAGCCGTGGAGAACGGGCAGCAGGCCACCATCGACATGTTCCAGAGTCCCCTGCCCGTGGTCGAGCCAGGGGTCAAGATGAAGGCGGTGAACAAGCTGGTGATGAACAAAGGCAACGGCTCCACCAAATTGCGGATCTCCCTCAGTAAGGGCTATTCACGCCTGCTGGGCGACTATATGGACCTCAACGGCGACCGCTACCCCGACAATGTGTCGGAGAAAGTCATCCAGTACAGCCGTGCGCAAGGCGGGTTAGGCAGCATGACCCGTGGCTATTCCGCCAACGGAGGCATCAACCGCACCGAGAACTCCTCCATTGGAAAAGCCCACAACGGCACATTCCTCAACATGATGCTTGAGAATGTGCCCAACGCCAAGAAGAGCCGCGCTGTCTCCACGGTGACGGGTCTGTTGCAGCTCCTGAACCAGGATTCCACCAGAGGAACCGACACCACACGCAACACCTTCACCGACATCAACGGCGACGGCCTTGCGGACATTGTATATGACAACGGAACGGTCAGATACAACATGGGCTACACCTTCTCCGGTGTGCGTGCAATCCCGACGACGGCAATTCGTTCCTCGCGCAGTGTGTCGCGTGCCAAGGGGCATGGCTTCAACATTGCCAATACCAGCATTTCCGGTAGCATCAGCTGCAACATATCCAACAACACGACGACCTTTGCCCTGATGGATGTCAACGGCGACGGGCTGCCCGACATGGTCAGTCCCTCGACCATCCTGTTCAACAAAGGCAACGGCGGTTTCGTGCCCTATGCTTCCGTGGGGACTGACAACAGTGCCTCCGCCTCATTCTCGCTGAATCTCTCTGCCACATACGACGTGGTGTTTCTCATTGGCGGCTATCCTGTGAAAGTGGGTGTCAGCGCAGGCGGCGGGGCATCAGCGTCGTTCAGCCACTCCGGAGCCGAGTTCACCGACATGGATAACGACGGCCATGTAGACTACGTCTATCGCGACGGCGACAATATCATGGTGCGCTACTCCAACATCGGCCGCGCCAATATGCTCAGCAGCGTCACCAATTTCGCCGATGCCAGATTCCACATCGACTATACTCTGGACACGGCTTCCGTACAAAGCCCGCAACGCCATTGGAACATGTCATCACTCATGGTATATGACGGTTATGGCAACGACGGAGAAAGTGAGATGTACAAGCGTTTCGCCTACGGTAACCGCCGTTACGACCGTTTCGAGCGTGACGACTATGGCTACGACACCGTCAAGATTTACGACTATGAGGGACCTGGCGATTTTGAGTCAGGCAAGGTCTACCGCACCACCACCCAGGACTTTTACAACGACAATTTCTACCATGCCCGGCTGAAGAGGCGCGACAGTGTGTCGAGAGACAGCGGCTATGTCACGACAATCTACACCTACGGCGATGCCGACCTTAAGGACGGACACTGGTTGGGAGACGGCAGCACTCCTGTCTGGTGCGAAGGCGATGGATGGCCTGCCGTGGCAATCGAGGAGACACACTACCACGAGGACTCGGGCAGCGTCATCATGACACGGCGTGAATACTCTTATGGTGCCTATGGGAATGTAGTAAAAGTAAATGACCAAGGTGACAAAAACGACGGCGCTGACGACTATATAGTTCAGTTGGACTATGCACTTGATCCATTGAACTACATCGTGGCCAATGTCTCGCTACTCGACATCCCCGGCTACCGCCATCGCGAGGCCACCTACACCGCCGAAGGCAGCATGGATACACTCACTGTTGACAACGACCCCAATCCTTCATCGGTATACCTGTATCAGTACGACACCTACGGCAATGTCGAGAGAGTGACGACACCGGCGCTTCAACAGGCGACAGGCAACAACTATTGGATAGAATACACCTACGACTCGCTGACCCACATGCTGCCAGTCGCTGTCATCAACGCCGAGGGGCATACCAGCAGTGCCAAATACTCATACCGCTGGCAAAAACCGTTGCGCACGGTTGACATGGGCGGCATCCTGATGCGATACAGCTACGACAATCACGGCCGCATCGACACCATCGTTGCCCCGAAGGAAATTGCCGGCAACCATCCCTACACGGTGAGATACGACTATTGGTATAACCGTGCCTACCCGAATCCCGATTATGACCTAAACAATAGCGGCAACGCCTACGGCACTCCTTGGTATTTCTGGGCACGCACCCGCAACTACGACCCCGCCCATCCGGGCAATGACATCAACACCGTGACTTTCAGCGACGGTCTCGGGCGCATCATACAGGTGAAGAAAGACGTGGAGAGCTACGGCATGGAGACCCGTGCCGTGGGCGGCACGGTACACTACGACGGCCTGGGTCGCAAGCGGACAGAGTTCTTCCTGGTGCAGGAAGACTCCGCACTTGTCGGCGATACCATGCTGAGCACACAGTCGGCACCGTGGCAGGCGCAATACAACTATGACTGGCGCGACCGTGTGGTCAGTACCTATTTTGCCGACGGCACGTCAACGTCCAACAGTTATGCTATAGCCCCTGACGCTCATGGCATCAATCGTTTTCTCAACACTGTCACCGACCAGAGAAACAACACCTCGTATATCTATACCGATTCGCGACAGCTGAACGTGCAAATCACCGATGCTCTTGGAGGCAAGACGATGTTCCATTACGACGCTGTCGGACAACTTGTCAATTCCATTGACCCTGAGTGCAATCCTACAGAACATGGTTACGACCTCGGTGGCCGGCGCACCGACCGTAACCACCCATCGGCAGGCCATACCCATTGGGACTACGATGCAGCGGGTAATATGACAATACAGCTACAGAACAGCGGAGAGTCAATTACGTATGAATACGACTATTCGCGGCCTGTCCACATTGAATACTCCTTCCAGTCCTGGAACAACGTGTGGTACGAGTACGGTGCCGCCGGCAGCGGCACGGATGCCGGACGCCTGGTGCGCCAGCAGGATGCCACGGGCGTGCAGGAATTCCACTACGACAGCTTGGGCAACGTGAACTACAACCGCCATACCTACGTGCAACCCGGTCGCCAGCAGACCTTGACGTTGGAGACACGTTGGGAGTATGACAGCTGGGGCCGTGTGCAGCGCATCCTGTACCCCGACAGCGAGATGGTGAGCTACCTGTACGACCACGGCGGCAACGTGTGGCGGATAGAGGGAGTGAAGCCCGGCATTGCCACCACGCAGTACATCAAGAAACTGCAATATGACCTGTACGGGCAACGTATCTCCCAAGAGGACGGCAACGACGTGGTGACGTACTACAGCTACAATCAGTTCAACCGTCGGCTGGAGAAAATACACAGCTATTCGTCGCATACCAACCAACAGTTGCAAAACGTCACCTATACCTACGACCCCGCAGGCAACATCCTTTCCATCAACGACAACGGCAACAACAGCCGCAGCCAGTATTTCGGATACGACAACATTAACCGCCTTGTCAGTTCCAACGGTGGGATGAACTGTTACGGGAACAATCTTTGGTATGCATCCAATTACGAATATTCCCCTGCAGGGCGTTTGCTGACAAAGAATGTCAACAGCCAGCGAATGAGTACCACAGCGGGAATCTACTCTGTGAATTACCAAAACACCTACGACTATGATGCCACATTGGGCAATCCATTTGCTGTCAGCATGGTGTATGATTCATTCTCCGACAGTGTCAGCTACTTCGGCTGGGATGCCAACGGCAACATGATTTCCGGTGGCAGTCCATATTCCATGCGCCGTCTCTGCTGGACTGAGGACAACCGTTTGCAGGGCTATGCCGAGACGTCCGGCGATGATATTGGCATAGCAGCTTACTACAACTACACCGCTGGCGGTGAGCGAAACTTCAAGATTACCTCCACGAAGCTTAACATACGCCAAAACGGTGAGGACCTTGACATGAGAACATATATGAGGAGTCCCACGCTCTATGCCTCGGCACTTATCACCATCAACAAGAACGGGTATTCCAAGCATTACTTCGAGGGGGCGAACCGTATATGCAGCAAGATAGGCGGCGGATTCAGTCACGTCGACTGGCACAGCATTGACGACAGCGTTCCGTCGCTGTCCGAAAACTATGAGATGCAATACTTGCGTCAGCAGATGGGTCTGCAGCACACGCTTATGGGGTGTGTCGGTGGCGACATCGGGACGGAAGGTATCGCCAACCTTTATGCGGTACTCAAGCATGAGTATACGAGGAACGAACCGGAGCCGGTATTTTACTACCACTCCGACCATCTCGGCTCCACGTCTTACCTCACCGACGAATGGGGATATGTGACGCAGACACTCAATTACCTGCCCTACGGCGAGGACTGGGTGGACCTCCAGAACCACTTCGAAACCCGCTACCCGCTTCTGGGAGTGTATGCGTTCAACGGGAAAGAAAAAGACTATGAATCAGGATTTCACTACTACGGGGCGAGGTATTATTGGTCGGAATTGTTGACAGGATGGCTGAGCGTTGACCCGATGGCCGACAAGTATCCTTCGATGAGTCCGTACAACTATTGCGTATGGAATCCGGTGATGCTGGTTGACCCGGATGGAAGAGAAATTGATCCCTCGGGCATATTTGATCAGAATGGTGACGCAAAGAAAGGATGCGAATTTGCCTGTAAGGCATTTCTGTTCTTCGCACAGACCAGATACGGTCAGAAGACCCTTGCCCGATTTGCAAAAAAAGGTCAAACGATAGCAGGCCATACTTATACAACAGATGGTGATTACCATAAAGAAGGTATTGATCTCGGATTTAGAGTTGGGAAATTAAGAAATGGCTCTTCTGCTAGCGGAGAAACTGGATATGATATTACGGGTAGCGATAATTCAGGCCGGATGAGATTGACGATTTCGCTCTGTAATCCTGTAGTGGCATGTGATGATGATAATATTGCCGGATTTTTGCAGACAATTTGTCACGAAATGTATTTTCATGCATATAATTATGCCGCAGATTTTATGGATGACAGAACAATAAATGATTCCGAAATAAGTTCGTACCTTAAGGAAGGACGCAATTACACAAGCCGCAATATGTGGCATGAAGTGCAGGATTTGCGACACAATCATGCATACAGGAACAATGCTATTCCTATAATGTCTGAATTCTTTGGCAAAACAAAAACTAGAGCAGAAACAATTGAATGGATGTCTAAACAGGGTAGGTACTTTAAACATTGCAAGAATTGGCACAAAAAATGAAACATCAGACATTTGTTTTATCTCTCGTGTTGGTTTTACTTTTTACACAATGTAAAAGGTCGATAGAACCGTGCGGTTACTATTGTGTAATCAACGAGTACTATAAGCCGGCTCATATCTTTTATTACAATAATAATCTGCATTACAGCCATTATTTTTTCAATAGAGAAATAACAAAAGAATGGTCGGACTCGATTATGAGTGTATTTCGGGAAAAAGAGAAGGTTTTTGCCTTCTATGACGGGAACGCAGTTGTTGACACATTGCGGTTTACCAATCTTTACCAATCTACTAACGTTTTACAATATCACTTTGTCTATACTCCTTCTGTGTGTAAGTTTTATGTGTATTATCCAGACTGGTTAGTAGGAACATATGAGTTTTTCCCCAATAACATCGAGCAAGGATTAATCTCATTCGCAGTATCCCAGCTGGATTTTGGTGATACAATGCCGGAATTCAATTCTTTCAAAAAACAGCCAAACAATGTTATAATAGAAGATGCCTTTTTCTCTTTACAAATCAAATCGGATAGATTAAACGTTGATTTGGTTGCTAATTTGTATGCGGACGAAGTATCGGATGCGGTTTTCTTTTTATCCGATGTTTTGGACGCTTTAGTATATGATTATTGTAATCCGGAAAATCAGACCAAGGAGGAACCTGAAAATAATGTATTGGAATCGTTTGAAGAAAAAATCTCTAAAAAATACATACCACCGATTCCTTTTCCAGAAGACTAAATGCTATGATGGAATGGGGCAGGAATCGATGCCTGCTCAAACAATGAAAAGACCAAATGAAAACATCCAATAATTGACCATATCAGCACATAAAACCGCCCATCAAAACCATGCCGTTTCATGGTCTTTTTCCCGTTCAGATTGCAACGGGAAAGAAAAAGACTATGAATCAGGATTTCACTACTACGGAGCGAGGTACTATTGGTCGGAATTGTTGACGGGGTGGCTGAGTGTTGACCCGATGATGGATAAGTATCCAAACATCTCTTCCTATAATTACTGTGTTTGGAATCCTGTGAAGTTGGTGGACCCAGATGGAGAAGATTGCGTAGATGACATAGTCATAAAAGGGGTAGATAATTCTAGTTTGACAATTAAGACATCCGCCATTGATCTTACCATACATACTGACAAAAACTTTGGTGGCAACCATGTCATCGATGCAAGTTCCTCTATGCTTGCCATAGGGTATGAAGTAGGGGTGGATGCTACAGGATCTGCTGTTTTTCAATCTTCAGGAACTGCATATATGCAAAGTGTCATGTTTCTGGGGGGTGACTATTCTGGCTATTGGTATGATTATATAGGTGGTGAGACACAGATGAATGTCTCGAATTCCGTAGAGGGGACAGTCGGAGTGCATAAAAATTGGTTTGTAGGTTTTTATCAGGGTGATAAAGCATCTTATAATCCAAGCTCTTTTGCAGGAATATACTATGGAGCTGCAGGTGGGATTTCCGGAGATTTTTTGGCAATAGGAGGAGCGGTAAATGTATCTATGGCGAGGTCGGATAATGAAAAATGGAGTACATTATCTTTGGGTACAAGTCTTGCTATTGGCCCACAGTTTAATTTGGGATCATATGTAATTGGTGGATACGGAGGTGGAAATCTCGGTGGCACAAAATTGGTTACACCCGAGAAAAGGACCAGAGAAAGAACGTTATATGACAGAATTAGTAATGTTATAACTCACAAACTTTTTTAACCCGTTTATGAAATCTACGAAAAGAAAATTTAATGTACTGGATTGGTTAATCATAGTTATGTTCTGTTTAGCCGTTGTTTTCTTTTCCGTGTTTACTATTAAAAACACAATTATATCCAAATCTGAACATGCAAAACATATAGAGGATTTATATGGCAACATATCTTTTTCGGGTAGGGTTGTGGATTTTCATTATGTAAAACATTCAGGAATGCCTACGGCTGCCATTATGTGCATAAAAATTGATTCGAGCAACGTGGACTCGTTTTATCAGTATGATAAGTATACCGCACTAAAAATCGAGAATGGCATGGTTACCTTACCAATAGGGGGGTGTGGGCCATCGAATTGTGGACCTGAATATGAAAGTATTATTTACGTCGCTGTAAACGAGAACCGTTCACACGAAATGCGATTTATCAATGAGGCGAATGACACTCTTGTGCGCACATTGTATTACACGAGTGAGAACTTGAAAGAATATGACCTTGGAATTTGCGACTCTTGTAGAAACGAGGAGTAGGGAAAACGTTTTGATGATGTAATTAAGAGAAATCAATAGCCGAATGAATCATCTAGCTCATAATACCACCCCGCAAAACCATGCCGTTTCATGGTCTCTTTCCCGTTCAAACTCCACGAGGGCTCGTGAAGATATCAAGGAACCGTTTGAAATGAAGATCGATGAAAAACACATATCACTTTTCCCCATCTTCATGAACTCAGCCACTCTGTATTAAAAGCGTTGGGGCTAACCAAGCATACTAAAAAAAAGTTAAAAATGAACATATGTTCATCGGGCTACGAACATAGGTTCATTGGCTTACGAACATATGTTCATTGGCCGACGAACATAGGTTCACCAAACTGTCGTTTCCTGAAGTTGGTTGACTCCTTTTGATTGTTATTACTGAGTTTGGTTTACTTTGTTTAGCCGAACAACCTATCTGCATATTTTCCGTGTTGCCGTGGGGATAACGAGAATCGAACCTGACTGGTAAATTAAAAACCCTGTAATTCATTGATTACAGGGTTTCTTCTGTTGTCCATCCAGGACTCGAACCTAGACTGGCTGATCCAGAGTCAGATGTGCTACCATTACACCAATGGACAATGCTTTTGTTTCTCTTGAAAGCGGTTGCAAAGGTACTACTTTTCCCGAAAATGGCAAATTTTTTTTGAAAAGAATGGGCGCAGCCGGGATTTGCTGGTTATGTTTCAGTGGGTTGTGGCGGACTTTTTTTAATGGCATGATGGGCGGGCTCGATGTCATTTTCTCGTGGGGGGCGGTTTTGCAATCAAAATTGCCCTCGTCCACAGTGTCGTTTAGGAGGGGTGGCGGCGACGGATATCGGGGAAATCCAAAAAAGTTGTATCTTTGCATTTGAAAAACATTTCTCAAATCACTCTGAAATCTCAAATGAAATATCTATGAAAAAAATCATGACAGCCCTTGCAGTTGCAGCCACTTTGTCGGCTTGCACCTCCCAGCAGCCCAAGATGCTGGTTCTTTATTATTCCCAGGAAGGCACTACCCAAAAAGTCGCCGAACAAATTGCGGCGGAGCTGGGGGCGGACATCGAGCGTTTCGATGTGGAGGAGCCCTATACGGGCAATTTCCAGGAGACTATCGAGCGGTGTCTCAAGGAGCGTGAGGAGGGTATTTCGCCCAAGGTGAAGCCCATCGCTTCCGACATCTCCAAGTATGACATTATCTTTCTCGGCTATCCGATTTGGTTCGGAACCTATGCCCCTCCGGTGGCTGCGCTGCTGAAGGATATCAATCTTGACGGCAAGGTTGTGGTGCCGTTCTGCACCTTCGGCAGCGGCGGATTGTATAGCAGCACTGCCGATTTGCAGCAGGCAATCCCTGGTGCCGAGGTCCGCGATGGTTTCGGTATTCGCAGCGCCCGTATCGACAAACTGCAGCCGGAGTTGGAAAGATTCCTTGTCATAGGGGGATATAAAGAAGGTGAAGTGGAATCCTATCCGGATTATTCCGAACAGATGCCGGTGACAGAGGAGCAGGTCGCTATCTTTGATGCGGCATGCTCCGACTACCAGTTCCCGTTGGGGACTCCCATCAGCGTGGGGACACGTGAGACTTCTTCCAGCGTGGATTATCTCTTCACGGTGGAGAGTATGGGTCGAGACGGGAACCCTGCACAGTCGAAAATCTATGTCACCGTTCCCAAGTCTGCAGATGCCCGTCCCGAATTCACGATAGTGGTTCGATAGGGTAAAGGTCTGCTGATAAGTGGTTTCTATAGCGTGGCTTCGTAGCGACGGACGCGCTCTTTGATGTCTTCGGGGATGACGGCCGCCGACTGGGTGCGGCGGCTGAAGCCCGACATCACTGTCTTGCATGTGGCGGCGGGTTGACCGTTGGCGATGACGTGCTGTGTCACCTCCAAGCTCTTGTTGCCCCAATGGGTGACTTGGGTGGTCACACTCACAGTGTCGGCGTAACGTATCTGGCGGAGGAAGTCAAGTTCACAGTGTACGATGAGAACGCAGAAATCGCCCTCGTCGGGAGTGACGGGAATACCGGCAGCGGAGAAATAGGTGGCTTTGCCCAAGTCGAAATATTCCATGATGACGGCGTTGTTCACATGTCCCATCTGGTCGACGTCGTTGAAGCGTATCTGTATGGGTAGGGTATGCATGGGGTTATTGTTTTTTGAGTGAGAAGAAGAATTCCAAGCCGCCTTCGTCGCGATTCTTGGCATAGATATCGCCACCATGGAAGATGACAGCGTGCTTGACGATGGAGAGTCCCAGGCCCGTGCCGCCACTTTTGCGGCTGCGCCCTTCGTCGATGCGTAGGAACCGGTCGAAAATCTTGTCGAGGTATTGGTTGTCCACGCCGCATCCGGTGTCGAAGAAATGCAGGTAGTACATCTCGTCGGTCTCTTTGTAGCATTCTATCTGTACCGAGATGTTGTCACCGGCATAGGAGATGGAATTCTCGACAAGATTGCGGAAGATGGCGTATATCAGGTTGTGGTTGCCCTGGATGGGCATAGGGGAGGTGAGTCCGTTATGGATGGTGATATGATGTGCGTTGGCGCGTGTGTCCAACTCGCGGATGGCTTCGTCGGCAATGGCACTGACGTCAATGTTTTCTTTGGGAAAGAGTGCCGACGATTCTTCCAGTTTGTTAATGAGTGACACATCGTTGATGAGGTCGGACAGACGGAGCGTCTGGCTGTAGCAACGGTCAAGGAAGAATCGGCGTTTCTCCTCGTCGACGGGCTTGTCGCCCAGCAGTATCTCAAGGTATCCGCGGATGCTGCTCACGGGTGTTTTCAGCTCGTGGGCAATGTTGTTGGTCATCTCCTGTTTCAGCTGTTGGTTGCGTAGCTGCTCGGCTTCGGCTTGCAGTCGGCTCTCCTCGGCTTCCTTGGCCAATGCGCGAAGGCGTCGCACCAGAGCGCGCTGGCGCAGGAACACCAGGGTGGCCGCCAGCATCAGGACAATGGTTATAATGAGGTAGGGCATGGATTTAGAAGCTGTTTAAAATTAATTCAATATTTTTCTTAAGGCATCTAAACGGCATATTTTCCTTCTCGCCTCAGTTACAATGGAACCCCATTGCGCCTTCGGTGAGAATAAAAATCTCCTCGTTTATATGCATAACAAATTCCATTAATCAAATTTAAACAGCTTCGTTATTGGTATAATAGTAGCCGAATCCGGTGCGGTTGCCGATGCAGCGTCCGTTGTCGCCGAGTTTCTTGCGTAGTCGGGCAATGTGCACGTCTACAGAACGGTCGCCCACATAGGTGTCGTCATCCCATACGGCTTGGAGTATCTGTTCGCGTGTGAAATACTGGCCAGGGTGACTCTTCAGCAGTTGCAGGATGGCGTGTTCCTTCTTAGTCAGCGTGGCGGGGATGGGTGGTGTAGTGGTATGCGATTCGGTACGTTTGAGCACTGCTTTGACGCGCGCCAGCACCGTCTGGAAGGAGAAGGGTTTGGTCACATAGTCGTCGCCGCCTGATTCAAAGCCCAACAGCAATTCAGGTTCGGTGTTCAGTGCGGTGAGGAAGATGATAGGGATTTCGTTGCCGGCGGCTCTGAGGTGACGAGCCATCTCAAAGCCCGACATGGCTTCCAGCATCACGTCGAGCAGTATGAGCGAATAGGATGACTGTTCCAGTCGGCGCAGCGCCTCCTCGGCTGAAGAGGCACAATCCACGGCAAAGCCCTCGCTCTCCAGATTGAAGCGAAGTATCTCGCAGAGATCCTGCTCATCGTCAACGACAAGAATCTTCTTCACGACGGGGGGGGTATGACATCAGCAGTTCTTTAACCACTTCGGAGACGACTTTGTTGTCGGCTTGTCCGGCGAATTTCTTGGTGGCGACGCCCATCACCTTGCCCATGTCCTTGGGGCTGGTGGCGCCCACTTCGGCGATAATCTGGCGGACAGCGGTTTCTATCTCTTCGCGGGTGAGCTGTTTGGGAAGATAGCGCTCGATGATTGAGGCCTGGAACAACTCTTCGTCGGCCAGGTCTTGGCGGCTCTGCTGCACATAGATGTCGGCGGCTTCTTTGCGCTGTTTTACCAGTTTCTGTAATGTGGCCACTTCGACGGCTTCGGGCACCACACCGTCAACGGCGTCTTTGCTGGTCTTCAGTAGCAACAGCGCCGACTTGATGGCGCGGAGCGATTCGAGGACATCTTTCTGTTTGGCAAGCATGGCTTGCTTGATGTCATTGTTGATTTGTGTTTCGAGACTCATGGATGAGAATATTTTTCTTTTGACAGTTGGTAAACGTTTTGCGGCTGCACTTATTGTTGTCACCATGAATAAATGGTGTTTTTTGTGGCGGAGGTGTTGCAAAAGCAAAGCGGAGAATCAACTGCTATGCTGATTCTCCGCTTGAGTGGCATTGACTGGAATTGAACCAGTGACACAAGGATTTTCAGTCCTCTGCTCTACCAACTGAGCTACAACGCCATCTGATTCCGTGTTGAAATCGGTTGCAAAAGTATATATTTTTCCGAAACTGGCAAAAAAAATCTTCTCCGGAAGGAAAAATCTATTCGCTGAAGTTTTGTTTTCAGCTACTTGGATGTGGAATATTTTTTTGTGTTTCTGCCTGCGAAAACGTCAAGAAATGTCATTTTGCTTCCGCGACAGCGTCATTTTTGTCGTCGGCTTCGGTCTCTTTTTTGCCGAAGAGCTGGTCGATGATGAGTAGTCCGACACCGATGGTGATGGCTGCGTCGGCTACGTTGAAAATGGCGTTGAAGAACTGGAAGGGGCGGCCTCCGCACAGGGGCATCCATTGGGGCCATGTGGTGTCAATGATGGGGAAGTAGAACATATCCACCACGCGTCCGAACAGGAATGGGGCGTAACCTCCTTCGGCGGGCAGGAACTCTGCCACGCGGTAGTAGCTCTCGTTGAAGATGAGACCGTAGAAACAACTGTCAATCAAGTTCCCGATGGCTCCGACGAATATCAGCGACAAGCTGACCAGCAGCAGGGTGCGTGCGTCTCTCCTCACCAGATGGATGAGGAGCCACAGGATGGCGGACGACGCTACGAGGCGGAACAGGGAGAGCACCAGCTTGCCGACGCTGCCGCCAAAGGCCATGCCGAAGGCCATGCCCTCGTTTTCTACGAAATGCAGCAGGCACCAGCTGCCTATCAGCGGGATTTCCTCGCCTATCTGCATGTGGGTCTTCACAAGGACCTTCACCACCTGGTCGGCCACGAGGACGAGGAGGATGATGAGGAAACAAATCCAGGATTTCTTACGGATTGCGGTAGCCATTGGGATAGATATGGGTGACAGTATTGCTTGAAATTTGGACGTATAACGGCGTGGTGGCTGTAATATTGCTTTGTCGCTAGAATTTAGTGTCTGGGATGTCGCGTGGGTGCAGTTACAGGGTCGGGAAGGGGGGACCGTGGCATTCTTAGAGGAGCAAAAATCTCGGGAAATGTTCCGTTTACTTGCCGAATGTTCCTCTATAATAAAGGATAGGAAAAGAGGAATGGATAAAATATTTCTGCCGTAATGCTCAGATAATGAGTGTGTATTGTTTGGTAGGGGACGGGCGCTTGCAAAATAATTTTGCCATGATGAAAAAAGTGTGTACCTTTGCACTCTCAAAACAGTAGAGAATCGTGCTGTGTGAGAACTGAACTGAAACATAATTTTTAACTATCGTTTATAAAACCATTGTTTAAAACGGCAAAAATTTAACAAGATGAAAAAAGGAATCCATCCCGAGAATTACAGACTGGTCGTGTTCAAAGATATGTCGAACGACAACATGATTCTTACCAAGAGTTGTGCCAACACCAAGGAGACTGTCACCTACACTGACGGCAATGAATACCCTGTGGTCAAGCTGGAAATCTCCAATACTTCTCATCCTTACTTCACTGGCAAGTTGAAACTTGTCGACACTGCCGGACGTGTGGATAAGTTCATGAGCAAGTACAAGAAATACGCTAAGAAATAAAAAGCCAATTTTGTAGTTTGTTTTAGATTTAACTGTTGAAGAAGAGCTCGTCGAGATGACGGGCTCTTTTTTTGTGGGGCTTCCCGATGGGCGTTGTCGAGGTCTCGGGTCGGCAGTGTCGAGGTCTCGGGTCGACAAAAAGCCGCCTCGGGGTGGTGCGTTCTACACTGCGTCTCCACTGTTGTTGGGTAGGTGGAGATGTGACCCGAGGTTTCCGCTAATGTACTGAATATCGATTAAATATGTGAGTTTTGCACGGGCTTAGAAGCTGATGTGCAGGCGTATGCGGATGCCTTGTCGGGCGGCATGGGGATGGTCAAGGTAGGTGAATCGTCGCACGTAGTCCACCCGCAGCAGGTGGAAAATGTTGTCAATGCCGATGTTCGCTTCGAGGTAGGGGCCGTTGTCGAGGGTGAAAATCCGTGGCTGCCCGTGGCTGTCCGTCACGAAGGAGGGCAGCCCGTTGGCGTCGGAGGGCGTGTTGGTTGCCGAAAGACCACCCCACAACACCTTCACGGCCAGCACTTCGCGCCATCTGAGGCGGCGCATCAGGGGGATGCGGTTGAACAGGTAGCCGTTGAAGTTGTAGTCGAACAGCACTTGTGCGTAGCGGTCGCTCACGAATTCGAGGTAGTTCATCATATTGAAGGCGTCCTGCTGGTAGAAGAGTCCCGGGTTGGCCTGGTGACAGAAGAGCAGGGGGTAGGCGGCTTGTCCAGCGATGCCACCTGCCTGCAGCGTGATGTCGGCGAAGCCCAGGTTCCACAGATAGGACTTCTTCTGCAGCACCAGTTCCAGTCGGCTGAAGTCGTAGTCGGTCCCCGGCAGCGGGGCGTTGTAGCTGTAGCGCAGGGTGACGATGGGTGCGGTGCTGTTCAGCGTGGTGCGCCAGCGATGGCTTTGGTAGAAAGTCTCGTTGCGGGCGTAGCGCAGTTCCAGGTTGGCCGCTGCGGTGGTGATGGAGGTGAAGTTGCCGGTCAGTCCTGCCAGCGGCGTGATGGTGCGGTGCTCCAGCAGGATTTTGGCCGAGAAATGGCTCTTCGTCTCCAGCCAGTATTCGGCGTAGTAGCGGTGGCGCATCACCATGAGGTCGGTGCTTCCGCCGCCCAACGACCGGAAGAAGCGGTCGTACGAATCCATGAAGAACGTCTGCCCCGGGATGTCGTTGTTGTGTTCCATGCCTGCCGTCAGCAGGTGGGCGGGAAACTCCCATTGGTGGTGATCCTTCTCGCGGAAGCTGTACATCAGCTCGGCGTTGTATTTCCATTCGTGGTCTTTTGTGCCGTAGGCCGCGAAACCGTTGGCAAACCAGTGCTTATTGAGCCGCGTGTTCGTCTTGCCGCCCACACGCAGACGGACTCCCTCCACATCGTTCCACGACAGCGTGCTCTCCACAGGGCCGTAGTCCCACATCCCCATGTCGACATATCCGGTCGCGAAAGCCATCATCGTGTTCATGCTCAGGCGGAAGAAGGGCAGTTCGTTCAGCTGTCGTGCGGCCTCGTAGGTGTGCTGCTCGTTGTCGCTGAGCGGCGCTATGCGGTGGCTGTCCCACCAAGCATCGTCGCGGTGACTGTAGCCCTCGGCGTGTGTCACCACGCCGTTGTTGGCATAAGCGCTGTCGGCAGCCGGCGCCCCCTGTCGGTAGTCGGCGTAGTGGAGCTCCTTGCGTCCACGCATCGGCACCCCGTAGAAGCGCCCCTCCATCACCATGTTGTTCTGCGTGATGCGCAGCAGGCCGTCCTCCTGGGCGTAGCGTTGTTCTATCTCCAAGCTGCGCACAAAGTTGATGTTGCACTTCTCGGGGAGTTCCAGGTGGGCGCGACGGAGGGCGTGGCGCCCGTCGTGGCTCACCAGCAGCGTCCCGCTGAAACCGATGTCGCGGGGATTGGCAGGGACAAAGGTGAGCAGTATGCAGCTGTCGCCCTCATAGGCGATGGTGTCGTCAATATAATAATGGTAGAACAGCGTCGCACCGTCGGCAAGGGGCGATACCATCTCGTTGTCAAGGATGTGTATCTTGTCATCGAAGATGTCTATGTCGTCGCCAAAGACATCGTGCAGCGCCGATTCGATGGTCTGTGGCTCCAGAAACTTGGTTATCTCGATATGTTTCTCGCCTGTCAGCGTGCGCATCTCGCAAGGTGGCGTGCGACGGTAGCGGTGTTCATAGATGTTCTCGACGAAGAATCCCGGGATGAACCGCTGCCCGCTGATGGGCGACGTCTGCAGTCCGTCGAACAGGAATCCAAGGCGTTGCAGGGTCTTCTCGTTGCGCATGGTGTCCTTTACCCCCAGCAAGTCCAGTTCAATCTTCTCGTGGCTGCGGTAGCTGAAGTGGCTTAGCTGGCGGATGCTGTTGCTGTCCTTGTGGGCAATCACCTGACGCATCAGCTCCACCGCCGGATTGTCGCGCCGACGGTAGCGTTCGCGTTTGCCCGTCACCACGGCCTCCTGCAGCATGATGCGCGACGGATGCATCTCCACCGATAGATTCTGCCATTCATGGGGCTTCACTGCGATGCGCACGGTCTCATAGCCCACAAAGCCGAAGGTCAGCGTGTCGAAGCCCAGAGGGGACTGTATGTTGAAATGGCCGTCACCATCGCTCACACCGCCCACCACGTTCCTTTCGTGTGTGTTGGCCACGATGTTCACGTAAGGCATCAGTTTGCCCGATGTGGCGTCAGTCACACGCCCCACCACCACTGTGTTCTGTGCGTGTGCCATCAGGACGCACATCAGACACACCCCTGTCGTCAGGAGGCGTCTGAATGTGTTGATGCCGATGTGTCGCGTTGTCATAGTATTATAAAGCCGCAGAGAGCACCTCTGCGGCTTTGTCGGTTCAATGCTTTCGGCTGCACGGCTGTGGAATGCAGGGCTGTTGGATGTGTTCCCCGTGCATTTCCTGTGCAGTCACAGCATGAGAGTGTCCTTATTTCTTGGGCTGCTGGGTAGCGGCGGGTTTGCTGATGGATTCGCGCATGTCGGTATCGGCTTGGATGTTCTTCATGCGGTAGTAGTCCATGATACCCAGGTTGCCGTTGCGGAAAGCGTCGGCCATAGCGAGAGGCACTTCGGCTTCGGCCTCGATGACCTTGGCACGTGCCTCCTGGGCTTTGGCTTTCATCTCCTGCTCCTGAGCCACAGCCATAGCGCGACGTTCCTCGGCTTTGGCTTGGGCTATGTTCTTGTCGGCGTTGGCCTGGTCCATCTGCAGCTGTGCGCCGATGTTCTTTCCGACGTCGATGTCGGCGATGTCGATAGAGAGAATCTCAAAGGCGGTGCCGCTGTCGAGACCTTTCTCAAGCACAAGCTTGGAGATGGAATCGGGATTTTCGAGCACCTGTTTGTGGCTGACAGCCGAACCGATGGAGGTGACGATACCTTCGCCTACACGGGCAAGGATGGTCTCCTCTCCGGCGCCGCCGACGAGCTGTTTGATATTGGTGCGCACCGTGACGCGGGCTTTGGCTATCAGCTGGATGCCGTCTTTGGCCACAGCGGCTACGGGAGGCGTGTCGATGACTTTGGGGTTGACGGAAGTCTTGACGGCGGCCAGCACGTCACGACCGGCGAGGTCGATAGCGGTAGCTGTCTTGAAGTCAAGGTTCATGTTGGCTTTGTCGGCAGAAATCAATGCGTTGACGACAGCGTTGACGCGTCCGCCAGCCAGGTAGTGGGCTTCCAGTTCATTTTGTGACAGCTTGAGGCCTGCCTTGGTGGCCGAAATCATGTTGCTCACGATGACGGTGGGAGGCACCTTGCGGAAGCGCATGAAGATGAGCTGGATGAGAGATGTGTGGGTGCCAGAGACGAGTGCCTGGAACCAGATGCCGATGGGTACTAACCATAGGAAGAGTATCAAAATGATGATACACGCGGCTACTAATAAAATGATTTCCATAGTGTGTTGTTTTATTGTTTTGTTATATTTCTCCGTCTGCTTCGCGCACCATAATCTTGTAACCCTCTATTTCCGTCACCTCAATGGCTTTGTTGGGGTCTACAAACTCGCTGACGGTGTGCACCTCCACGGTCTGTCCCTCTATGAGGGCTTTGCCTGCCGGTGCCAGCCGCGACAGGGTGACTCCACGGTCGCCGACATGAATGGTGCCGTTGTCGGCATCATTGGCTTTGCTGTCGATGGCGTCGTTGAGACTGACGCGCCGCCAGGTTTTGGACTTCATGAAGATGGTCAGGAGTGCGACGCATACCACGATGGAGGATATCAGTGCGATGTTGCCGGCAGTGCAGCCATATTGCACGTAGGTTATCCAGATGCCCACAATGGTGAATATACCGCCGCAGATACCTGCCACACCGCCTGGGAGGGCGACGATTTCAAGGGTGACGAGCAGCAGCCCGAACAAGATGATTATGATGAGAAGGGGTAGTGACATAATGTTATCTGACGATTTCTGTGGTGAGTTGCTTTTCCAATAATGCAGTGTGCATAGGCAGCAGTTCCTCATAGCTGCCGTTCTTGACAACGCATTTGCCGCGATAGTGAACGAGTATGGTGCACTGCTCGGCTTGCTCGTAGGAGTGGCGACAGATATCCACCAGGGCTTTGATGACATAGTCAAAGGTGTGGTAGTCGTCGTTGTACAGCACCAGGTTGCAGCCGCTGTCCTCCAGAAGATCCAGGTCTTCTTCGTGTTGTGTCTTCTGCTGTTCCATGGTGTTAGTTTCTTTTCTCTATCAATACCGAGGCCCAAGCGCTTACGCCTTCCTCGCGCCCTTCAAAGCCGAGATGTTCGGTGGTGGTGGCTTTGACCGACACAGCGTCGGCGGCTATTCCCATTGTCGTGGCAATTGTTTGCCGCATCTGAGGGATATAGGTGGCCACTTTGGGCTTTTGAAGACAGAGGATAGTGTCTACATTGGCCACTTCATAGCCCTGTTGGCGTACCAAAAGGCAAACCTTGGCGAGCAGCAGCTTGCTGTCAATGCCTTTGTAGGCAGGGTCGGTGTCGGGAAAATGCTGTCCGATGTCGCCCAAAGCAGCAGCGCCCAGCAAGGCGTCGCAGATGGCATGCAGCAGCACATCGGCATCGGAATGGCCTAACAGTCCTTTGTTATGGGGCACATTGATGCCGCCCAGCCATAGAGGCAGTCCCTCTTGAAGACGGTGAACATCATATCCTATGCCTGTGCGGAACATGTGGGTTTCCATGTTGGTTATTTGCTCTTGGCAAAATTCAGCGCCAGCGATATGCGGATGGTGTTGGCCAAGGGGTTGTTGCTGAAGTCGGAGGTGGGTATCAGGTAGGCGAGGTCGAATACGAAGATGTTGTATTTCATGCCAATGCCGAGGGTGATATATTTGCGTCCACCTTTGTTCTCATGTTCGTAGAAATAACCGGCGCGGGCGGCGAAGGTGTTGGCATACCAGTATTCTGCACCAACGGAGAGGGCTATCTCGGAGAGCTCCTCCTTGAAACCGCCTGGGGCATCCATAAAGGAGTTGAATACACCCTGGATAGACCCTGTGCTGCGGTAGTCTGCCATGTTTTCGTATTTGCCTTCATACTCGCCAGTCTCTTCGTTCAGTTGCGGAGGTGTGGGCACCAGCAGTTTGTTGAAGTCAAGCAATACGCTGATTTTGTTAAAATCATCGGCGTTGTAGGTGTAGCGTCCGCCAAAGCGCAGGTTGGCTGGCAAGAATTCATTCTGTGTGTCGTCGTCGGAGTAGGAGAGTTTGGAACCGAGGTTGCTGATGTTCACGCCTGCGGCCATCGTCTGCTTCTGGTCGATGTCTTTCTGGTAATAAAGACCTACGTCGGCAGCCAGCGAGTTGGCAGCTTTGGTGGTCTGGCGTTCCACATCCTGTCCGTTGGTGAGGTCGTCACGTATGTAACGTCCGCTGGCGCCGAGGGATAGGTTGTCGGAGAGCTTCATGGCGTAGGTGACATCGAAGGCAAACTCATTGGGCATAAAGGTACCTTGGTCGGTGCCCTCCTCGTCGGTGTGCTGTATGTCGCCTAGGGAGAAATAGGTCAGCGATGCCGCCAAGGTACTGCGGTTGTTGATGCCGTAGTATCCAGCCAAATAGAGCAGGTTCATGTCGGAGAGGCCGAGGTTGCGAAGCCAGGGGGTGTAGGTGGTGCTGATGCCGCCTTTGTTGTTGATGAACGCGTATTTGGCGTTGTTCCAGTGGGCAGAATAGGCATCGGGCGTAGAGGCCACACCTGCGTCACCCATGGCACTGGCCACAGCGTCTGGTGCAATAAGCAGGATGGGCATACCTGTAGAGATATAATTCTTGCTTTGGCCGGTATAGCTTTGTGCGAACGCGGCATGGGCGAGCAAGAGAAGGAGGGCTGCTAAGAGTGTTCTTTTCATTCAGGTCAAGGAGTTTCGGTATCATGCATCCGTCGGCGAACGACGGCATCAGCACAAAAAACGGCGATAGTGTTCTTTTATTGTATCTTTATTTGATTTTAATAATCTTGGTCACTGCTGTGACGGTTTGCTTGTCGGCGGTGGTGAGCAGGACACGTGCGGCATAGACGCTGCCTGCCACGGTAGAGCCGCTCTCGTCGCGGAAGTCCCACACCACGGGCCCCATCACATAAGATCCATCGGCTACGGCGGGGGTGAGGCGTCGCACGCGCTGTCCTTGCATGTCGTAGATGTCCACTACTGCCGACACCACTGTCGACGGAATGTTGTGCTCAATATGTATGGTGGCGCAGTCGCGGGCTGGGTTGGGATAGCTATAGAACCGCCCGATGGCTGCTGTGTCGGCGCTCCTGACGGTAAATGCTATGGTGGCTGTATTGGAGTAGTTGAAGATGTTCCACGCCTTGAGAGTCAGTGTGTGGCGTCCTGGGGTCAGTTGCTCCAGCTGGTAGGTCACAAATCCGCGACGGGGATTGACGAGGTCTGTCTCATAGAAATCGTTGAGCTCAATAATGCTGTTGGCGTTGCCGTCGAGGGTGGCCACGATGTCGTGCCCCAGTCCGCTACCCACCGAGTTGATGCCTGCCGAATCCTGTAACACTGCCAGCAGGGTGGGGTTGCAGTCCACCAGCCCTCCGTTGCGGAAGTTGGTGTCGCCCATATAGAGACGTATTTCGGGACGGGTTTCGCTGAGGACAACACTCTCGTCGAAACCGCCGAAATAAATATTGTCATAACTGCCTGTGGCATTGTCGGAGGCCGAGCGGGCGTAGTGGCTCAGTTTGGCGCGTCCGAATTGGTAGTCCACGTCACGTGGCACGACAAAACTGTAGCTGAAGTGTCCGTTGCGCACCGAGTCACAGCCCTTGTAGAGCACGTTCTTCTGTTGGGTGAAGTCCACTTCGGTACCGGCGTTGTCGTTGGCCAGGGTGCGGCATTGTGTCTGTCGGTCGAACACCAAGGGGAATATGAGCCCTGTGAAGTCGTTTTGCAGCGTGCCGTCGGCATCGCGTATCTCGCCCTCGATGGTGACTCTCGACAGCACTTGCGCACTGTCGGCCACGCCGTCGCGCAGCGGTACGCCGTTGATGGCCGTCACCACCACTTGGTATTTTGGGAAAGAGAGATGCAGCGCAGGGTCGCCGAGCAGGGTGATGCTGCGGTTCTGGGTCATGGGGTGGGCATTCTTGGCCTTTCGTAGGGCATCGCCAATGCTGTTGCGCCGGTCAAGTGCATTGAGCACCATGCTGGTGTTGAATGTCTGAATGTGCGAGATGGGACGTGCTGCGGCAATGACACCTACGCCGGCGGCGCGAGCCAGCAGGAAGGCCTCAGCGCCGCACACACCGTCGGTGCGGTCATACTTGCCAAAGCTGCATGTGCTGGTCACAAAGAAGGGCAGTCGGTCGGTATTGGTGTAGCTGCTGATATCGGACAATTCCATGTAACGTTCTGTGCCGATGTATTGGTCGGAGCCGTGGCCGATATAATTCAGCAGCAGGCATCCGTAGTTGATGCGTTGTTTGAGGGCATTGTTCACGTCGGGATAGTAGGAACCTATGGTACCCGACTGCTGGCGGTAGGCGTCGGCATAGATTTTGTCAACGTTAATCCACGGGTGCTGCTCGTTGATGAGATTGGCGGTGTGTTCCGACGACTGGGCGAAGTCGATATCTCCTGGACTGCTGGGGTCGGCGTCGTCCGACAGCAGTGCCACGTAGTTGCGCCAGTCACCGCGTATTGAGGCGTCCTCCATATCGCGGAGTGTCATGTAGTGTTCTATCTTCTCTACCATCAGGTTCGCTTCGGCGACGCTCTTGGCCGGCAGACGACCTATGCTTACATCGAGGTCGTTGCCTGTCAGGCCACTCTCATTGTCGCCGAGATAACCCAGCGGGTCGTCGCTCACGGTGGCGTAGCTGTCATCGGTGAAGGAGGTCGCCGACTGGTAGGTGATTACGGTGGTCTGGTTCAATCCCAGGATATTGCGGTTGTCATAGGTGCCTTTCCCCAACAGCAACAAATAGCGCGGATGGGGGTGGGTGGAGTCGGCACGGTGGGCAAACATGCGCAGCATGGCACGTATGGCCATAGGGTCTGGCTTGCCCGAAGAGAACTCGTTGAAAACCTCCTCCTGTGTCACCACAAGGGTGTTCATCCCGTCAATCACTTCGTGTAATCCTGCCAGACGTGCCGCTTGCTGGCGGTAGGCGGCGTGGGTCACGATGACGAGGTCGGGATTCTCGGCACCGCTGATATCTTGACGGGGGAGCGTCTCCACCGACGAAGGGGCAAGAAACGTGTTGCCGTCGAAGACTGTATAGGTGCGGCGTTCATGGGTCGAGGCGGTGAATGAGGCGTTGCCCGATGTCGTGGTGAGTGGCATCTCGACCACCGAGTCGATGTCGGTCACATCCCATACGCGCAAACTGGCAGGTGCTTGGCTTATCACAAAGCGCGACACATTGTCTTCGCCAATATGGCTGTCGTTGCTGAAAGTTATCTGCGATCCGCCGTATTGCAAGGGGATTTCAGCGCTGATTTCAATAAAGTCCAGGTATCCTGCGGCCTGGCTTTCGCTGCATTGGTAGTCAAGGTCTATCGACTGGGTGGCCGAACTGCCGGCAGGATAGTTGTAGGTGAGTACGCCATAGGGTGTCACCCCGTCGAAATAGAGTGTCTGAGGAGTGCCGTTGGGGGTGGCGGTGAACGATGAACTGCGGTTGCTTACGCTGGCTAACCCCACGCGCACGCTTGTGGTGTTGCCGACGACAGGGAAGGGCAGCGTCAGGGTGAAGCTGCGGTGCGGTGTGGACGACGAGAATTTCTCACCCACCCAAATGCGTCCGCTGTTGTGTGTGTTGGTCAGGTCGCGTTCGTAGAGCGTGTGAGCCGTGTAGGTTGTGATGTCGGCCCCCTCGGCGGTCGGTGTTGCTGTCGCTGTTATGCGGCGCCCTTGCCCTCTGTCGGTGCAGAGATACACATAATTGGTGTTGGCGTAGCTGTGGGTGAGATGTACATCGCGGTTGTACTGCACGTCGTGGCGCCACACTACAGGACCTTCGGCATAGAAGAGAATGTAGTCGCCAGTTCCTATGATGCCGTCATGGTTGGCATCATGCACCCATGCGGACATCTCTTTCAGCCCATAGGTGGGAGCCACGGCGTTGTCCTCGCTCAGCATGGCACCGTCGCCGCCAAAGATGGCGATGTCGGACACCCTGTTGCCAGAGATCGCAGGCACGGTGGTGGCGTCGATTTTGTAGATGCCAGTGCTGCGCACCCCCAGTTTCAGCCATGTGCCGCTGGCGAAGGGCGACGATGGTTGTGCAGAAACGGCGATGCCAGCCAGCACGAGAAATGCCGTCGTCAGGATATATCCGTATGTGCGCTGCCTCCTATGCATCATGTTACTTGGATAGTGTTCTGTAAATCGTTTTCTATTAACGCCAGCAGATGAGAATTATTGCCCATCCATATACTATATTATATGGATAATTTACGGCAATTCGTGTTCCCAACCCCGTACACAATCACGTGAATTAATTTAATGATATGGCAATGTGAAAAATAAACACGAATGGCCACGAATTATCTATGAATGATGGTCGCTAAGTGGGGCATGTTTCCGCCAGCCGAAGGGGTTTTTGGTGAGGTGGCTGGAAATGTTGGGGCTCCGCGCCTGTCGTTTTCTCGCCTTGTCATACAAACAAGCTTGTCTGTTCTCGGCTTATCGAAAACGTTGGGGCTTCGCGCCCGTCGTTTTCTCGCCTCGGGATAAAAGCAAGCTTTTCTCCACTCGGCTTATCGAAAACGTTAAACTTTAACAATTGGTAATCTTTATCCGATATATTGATTATCAATATAATAAGTACCCTGTCAGTAACTTGACAGTAACATGACAGTAACTTGGTAGTAACTTTTTGGGTGCGTTTTTCGGCCCCAAATGTTAATTTTCCCACACAAGAAGGGCGGGTGGTTTAACATTTGCGGTTTCTTACTCGCGGATGACGACGGCGTTGGGGTATTTGGAGAGATTGAGTTTGAAATGGCTGTCGGGGAGGCCGACGCGAATCTTGGTGACGGTCATGGTCACTTTGGCGCCCCTGGCTCCGCCGCGCACTTCGCGTATGGTGTGGTTTTTGGCGGAAATCTTGACATCGACGCTTTTCAGCTCGCAGGATTTGTCCTTGGGGTCGCTGAAGGTAATCTCATGGTAGCCGTCTTTGAGTTTCATCTTTGCCTTGTTGTATTGCTTGTCGAGGTCAAGGTCAAGTGCGCCAGATCCTTTCTTGCTTTTGTTGCCACGGGTGAATGTGATGGTGTCGCTTTTTTCGTAATGCTTGATTTCCCAGGTGTCGGTGCCGTCGAAGCCCGATTCGGTGGTCACTTCCATGCCCAGTATTTTGGTGATGACGGTGGTGCGGTTGAGTTTGCCTTTGTCGGCTACGACAAAGTGCATTTTCATTGACACGGGGCCCATGCCGGCCTTCATGTCCATCTCGTACTCAAGGCCGTTGGCGTTGCTCATGGCAGCACGGCATTTGTTCATCACATTGGTCACTTCTGCCGGTATCTGGGCGTGGGCACCGGCGATGCCAATCAGCATGGATAGGATGAGGATTGCTTTTTTCATTTTGTTTGTGTTGGTTTTCAAGCTTTAATGCTTGCTTGTTGACTATTTTCAATTTGCAAAAGTACACAATATTTTGGATTGCTGATGCGGGAAATGAATTTCGAAACCGGGAGTGCATAGCGCCTTTTTTAACTGTCCCAATTGTCCCAATTGTCCCATGATTGTTAGAAATCTGCTGGCGTTGTGGGGTTTGCGATTATTAAGGGGAAACGTTCGTAAACCACAACGGAATGGTTGTATCTTTGCAATATCGTTTGGCGGGAGTGATGATGGTTAAAATATCTGATGCACAACGCTGTGAGTTGATTTTGGCCGACAACGGCCCTCGACTCCTGCGGCACCCGCTTTGAAAATTTCTAACTCTAACCTAAGTCTAACCTAACTCTAACTTAAGTCTGACTTTTCGCTAACTGAAAATAAGGAAGGGTTGTTCACTATATCAGTATATATTCCTTGGGGTTTGCAAAAAAAATCGTAACTTTGCAAAATATATATATCCCTAAAGGCGAAGGAAACTTGCCAAAAATTGCTGAGTGTATTGTTGATAAGAGCGGATTGTATGGTGTGGAGAAAGTAAAGTGGCGGAGCGCAGTTCTTCGGAATGATAATGGCTGACAAATAGTAGCAGGATGGATAATATCATACTTGGTGTTGACCCCGGTACGCAGATTCTCGGATATAGTTTGCTCCGCGTGGAGTCAGGCAAGCCGGTGCTGCTGCTGATGGATGTGCTGTATCTGAAAAAGATTGCTGACTATAATCTTCGTATCCGGAGTATTTTTGATTCCGTGGTGAATATTATCGATACCTACCATCCCGACCATTTGGCCATAGAGGCGCCGTTTTTCGGTAAGAATGTGCAGTCAATGTTGAAGTTGGGGCGTGCTCAAGGGGTGGCTATCGCGGCGGCGATGAGCCGAGATATGCCGTTTACAGAGTACGAGCCGGCGACAATCAAACAGACGGTGACAGGCAACGGTAATGCCTCGAAGACGCAAGTGGCGCAGATGCTGATGTCGATTCTTCAGTTTCCTGATGTCCCTCAGTATCTGGACGCTACCGATGCTCTTGCTGTGGCTTACACATGCTTTATGGAACAGAACAACCCATTGGCGGATGTGCGGCAACAGCTGATGGTGAAAAAAAAACGCCAGAGCAAGAAGACTTCGTGGAGTGAGTTCATCCAGCAGAATCCTGAAAGAATACAATAAGTATAGAGTGTTCCATTGAGGAATAACAAAGAAAGTTGAATAATATATATAACAATGAGTGATACTCGTGGTTTCAGCTCCTCATTTGGAGCGATTATGGCGGCTGTAGGTTCATCGGTCGGATTGGGCAATATATGGCGATTTCCGTATATCACGGGACAGTATGGCGGTGGCGCATTTATTATCGTATACCTGCTGTTTGTCTTTCTGATAGGAATGATGATTATGCTGACGGAGTTCATCATCGGTCGTAGGGCGCAAAGCGGCCCTGTGAGGGCGTACCCGATACTGCGTCCGGATCGTCGGTGGTGGCGGTGGCTGGGTGTATTTGGTATTTGCACGGCTTTTCTCATATTGTCGCTTTATGTGGTTATTTCTGGGTGGACGCTCAATTATGCGGTAGAGGCGGTGACAGGCAGATTGTCGGGATTGGCACCAGAACAGGTGAGCTATCATTTTGACCAGTTCTCCTCATCGGCTGTGGCACCCTCAGCTTATCTGTTGATATTCTTGGTGCTGACGGCTGTGGTGATTATCGGTGGCGTAAAGAATGGTATAGAAGCTGTGTCGAAAGTACTGATGCCGGTGTTGCTGGGTTTGCTGCTGGTGCTTTGTGTGCGTTCGTTGACTTTACCTGGGGCTTCGCAAGGGTTGAACTATCTGTTTCATCCTGATTTCTCCAAACTAACTTCGGAGGGTGTGCTTGCCGCATTGGGGCAGGCCTTGTTCTCGTTGTCGGTAGGTATGGGTATCATGGTGGTATATGGTTCATATATACCTGTGTCGGATAGCTTACTGAAAACATCGGTGTGGATTACCGTTTGCGATACGCTGATAGCTGTTCTGGCCGGTGTGGCTATTTTCCCGGCTGTGTTCAGTTGTGGGTTGGAGCCAGCGGGAGGACCGGGATTGGTCTTTAAGGTTTTGCCCAATGTGTTTAATAGTATGGGAGGAATAGGTGTTGTGTTTGCAGCGATATTCTTTGTGTTGCTTGTGTTGGCGGCACTCACATCGGCGATATCCCTGCTGGAGGCATTGGTGGCGACGATGGTGGAGAGTGGCAAGATGGGGCGGGTGAAGTCATCGGTGATGTTTACGGTATTGGTATTCATTGTGGGCGCTGTATGTGCATTAAGTTGCGGTCCATTGCGTCACATACAGATGGGAGGCATGAGCATTTTTGATTTTGTGGACAGACTTAATTCTATTTATTTGCCTCCGCTTTGTGCGTTAGGTACCGTCGTTTTCCTTGGATGGTTCATGCCGAAGGCCGATATTATGGACGAGTTGTCCAATCACGGTACGTTGAGTGTGGGTTGGCTCAAACTCTTTTATTTTGTAGTGCGCTTCGTGGCACCGGCAGCGTTACTATTGGTGCTGGTGACGGGCATTTTACAGCCTTAAGGGATGCTGATTGTTTAAGTTTGTTCAAGTCGAATTATATATGGGAAAAAGATTATTTAGTATGAGACGATGTGTGGTGGCAGTATTGTTTGCCGTATTGATGGCATCATGTGGGATAGGGGGACGGAACCGAGTTTACGACCCCGGAACGGTTCGCTTTGAAGCTGCATACAATACCTTGTTCGACAATATACTGTATCCGTCCATGCTGTTGGCTGTGGCCAATCAGGAAGTAACGGAGCGGATGGGACTATTTTCAGTATCACTTACATCGCCTGCTGACCATGCGGTTTTGCGTGTGGTAATCGATTCTTCACAGCTTAATTATGTAACTATTTTGCAGGAGGAGATGTCGCACAAAGGGGAACGCTACACATTTGTTCCACAGGTGAAGTGGAAGTTTGGCAAATTGTACAATTTGCGGCAGCAAGGTACGGTAGACCTTACCTTTACTTGCTATATCAACGATGAGGAGGTCGATGTGAAGAATTTGCGTCTCAATTATCGTTCAGTCAATGAGTGTCCGCTGTCGGTGCGTGATACGGCTGGGCATAACCATGATTTTCGTTGGCTTTTTATGGCGTATGTCAATGAAGACCACCCATATATTGATTCTATTTTAACAACGGTGCTGGCTCAAGGCAATGTGTCAACGTTTTCTGGCTATCAGAAAGGTTCACAGCATGTGGTGGATCAGGTGGCGGCTATATGGTATTATGCATTGGATCGTGGCATTACGTATAGTTCGATTTCATGCACCTCCAATCCATCGAGTCGTGCAACGACACAGCATATCAGGTTCTTCGATGAGGTGTACAATTCGAGGCAGGCCAACTGTATAGACGCATGCGTGTTTTTCGCATCCATTATGCGTAAGATTGGGCTCAAGCCAGTGGTGCTGGTAGAACCCTGTCATGCGTATTTGGGCTATTATACGGACAAGAATAAACGTCATCTGTCGCTATTGGAGACAACTATCACTTCGTGGGTAAACATGCCTGCAATGAAAAAAACGTTGGAAAAGAGCGGTCGTCTGTCGGGAGAACAGTATGAGAAACTAAAGAAGTATCTCACTCCAGCGCAGTTGCGTCGCTGGAACGAGGGAAATATGGATTTTGAGGAGTTGGAGCATGCATTGGCACAATACCTCTTCGTGCAAGCTACGACCTATCCCAAGGCGCAGTACGACAGTAATCTTGTCTATTTTAATGATACCAATCAACTGGGGTACCAAATGCTTCAGGTGGATGAACTGCGAAAATCTGTACAACCTATCAGCGCACAGTAATCTTCATTCCAGTTGTTATTGTGGAGAGAATAATCTGGTGACAATAAAAGAGCGACACTTGTAATGAGTGCCGCCTTTTTTACTGTTTCAGTATTGTGCCGTTTCAGTTGGCTACCTGAAACGGAGTTCTGTCCATGCATCTTTCATCTTGCCGCCGAGAACCATCACAGGGGCTTGAAGACGGCCCTCAAGAGACGACTCGTACCTGATGGCTTTCTCTGCGCCTTCGAACAGCTCACCGTAACTCACATTGCCTTTCTTTCTCTTCAACTCCCGTACCAGAAAATAGGTCAGGAATCCATGCTTTTGTGCATCGTAGTTATAAGCGGTTTTGTTGACTTCAGCGGCTGTGAAAAGCACTATATCGCTTCGTATTCTCATACCTTTGATACGTACGTTGTTGTGTTTGATGTTGACCAATGTGTCACCACTGCGTTGCTTGCCATCATAGCCCGCATCAATAATGAATGTAACACTTTTGGCGGGTACGCGGTTGAACCATGAACACAATGTGTCGAGACTCAGGCATTGTTGTAGGAGATTCTTTGTGTCTTTTTTAGAAAGTTTCTCTTTGGGCGTTTTGGCCTTTTTGCCATTCCAACTTTTCACCACTTTGGTGTCTATTCCGCAAGGCAACAGATATGCGTTGTAATTGGCATCCGTCAGACCATGACCGGAATAGTATAACAACACGTTGCTTTTGCCAGCAGAAGCGGTCAGAATGTCTTTCAGCCAATTAATGCCTTGTGTCTTGATATCGTTTTTGCCTGCGTTGTTAAGCACTTTTACGTGACGTTCGGGGATACTGAGCGTTTTGATACAATAATCGCGCACCACATTACCGTCTCGCCATGCGTATTCGCAATTGGGAAACGGAGCGTCGTAGCGTTCATTGGCAATGATGAGAGCATATGTTTCTGTATTGGCGTTTGGTTCATTGACGGGAATGTTGAACTCGATATAGTCGTCATTGGTAGTCAGGTCATCGTTCATGCGGACGATGGTTTCGTCGAATGCTCCATGCACGGTTAACTCTATGCTGCAGCGGCGATAGCGTGATCCTACCTCGGCGTTGCAGGTGGTCTCATAGGTGTATGAGTTGTTTGTATGCTGTAAGGCGCTGATCTTCGTCTCGGTGTAGTTTCTCACTCCCAATGCCCGCACATAGGCGAGTTGTGCATTGTTGGTGATACCTTCTGCTTGAGAAATGCTTAAACGAACTCTCTCTCCGTTGAAAGTAGCCGCGTCGTAGCGGTGCTCACCATACTCGCCATTATATGTAATGTTCGCTACGTCAATAGCGTCAGTCGATCCTGAGATATGTATGTCGACATCTTTGTTTGCTCCAAAGAAATCTGAACATTCGTTGTCAATCATCACACGGGCAAGTTCGCAGATGGCATATACTGAGTTGGAACTCTCCACGGTGTATGTGCCGACGGCATAGTCATCTGTAAAACCTTCAGGATGATTGCAGTTGTATGATATTTCCAATACAAAGTTCAGCTCGGCTGTGCCGTCCTCCTTAACGCCGTCAGCTATTCGTGCGCGTACTCTAACCTCGGATTCATCGTATAGCTTCCTGTCCAATGGCAGTTTAAGCAGTATAGCTTCGGCTTGTTTCTGCATTTTACGCTGCCGCTGGCTGACATCATTCCGAATGGAATTGAGAATGGTTGTTTGGTATTCGTTGTTGACCGAAGTCTCACTTTTTGCCTGTGGCTTATTGTTCTGCGCAACAGAGGGCTGGGCCCCGAAGGCGAGAACAGCCATGGCTAATAGTAAGAGGATACGTGTGTTCTTCATGGTTTTGTCCTTGTATGACGATTGTTTTTGAGCTGCAAATATACGAATTAATTACAGGATAGCAAGTGCTGTTTGCGGATTTTTTTGATATGTATGTTGTTACTTCTGTTACTATGTGGGGGTTATTCCAATGATTTGATGCTGAAACTGAATTTTTTCTGCAATTTTTTTCGATATAGGTAAAGTATCACATAATAGCATGAGATAATGGCAAGTGTGATGATGATGGCAAGCCATTCGGCTACAAATCGGTTCAGTAGTATAATGGCAGCAATGAGGAGTAATGCAGGTAGAAAATAAGCCCACAGGACAGCTTCGAATCCCAATGATTGGTCGATTTGGACTTCCACCTGTTCTCCGATGTGAAATTCTTCCCATTGCATCGTTGCGATATCTACTTCACGTTCTTTCCCGTCGGCAAAACCGCATTTGCCTTTCGCTTCACAGTGTCCGCAAGCACTAGGAACCTCAATTTTTACTCGTACCTGTCCTGGGTTTATTTCTGTAACGATGCCCTTGTGTGTCGCTATATTCATAATTAACGATAGTCTCTTGTAATGCCTTGTTATTTGCGGGTGTTTCGACTACCATTTAGGGAAATCTTTGCAGCTCTTTATGCATTTGCCGTCGGGGTTGATTTTGTGTACATTGTTGTTGTAATACACTTCGGCACGGTGGTATTCGAAAGGTGAAGCAGCCAAAAATATAAAAGGTATCTTGACATTGCCAGAATGGTCTATATAACCCCATACGCCGTTTTTCTGTACAGGGCATAGCCCATCTTCAAAATAGAATCCCGACTGGTATTGTAGCGGAATGACTATTTCTCCCTTGGTGTTGATGAATCCGCAGGAATCATTTTTCATCACCAGAGCCAGTCCTTCGTGGAAAGTGTATGCGTCGCCCAAAGTACTCTTATTGCTGTATTCCAAAGGCAGGATGAATTTGCCCTTCTTGTCGATAATACCGTACTTGTCGTTTTTTCTGACCATGCAGAAACCATTTTGAAAGCCGCCGACATTATCGTACAATCCGAAATGCTCCTTGCCTTTAGCGTCAATCAGTCCTTTTTGTCCATGTTTGACAAAAACGTAGAATCCATCGCTATAGCTGATGAAATCATCGTATTGATATGGTGTTATCTGCTTGAATTTACGATTGAACATGGCTATGTGGTCACCTTCGGGGTCCATGACGAGAAAGATGCCGTTATTGTCCATGGCTGACAGAAATTCATATTTGGCAGGGAAAACCATCTTCCCGTTGCGGTCTATCATGCCATTACGTTCATACTGCTTCACCACGGCATAGCCGTTGTAGAATGGGTTTGCATACTGATACTTGGGCTGTATAACGATGCGGTTTTCTTTATCAATATACCCGTATGATACCGTAAAACTGTCGATATCTACAGCCACCACAGCCAATCCTTCGTTAAAAGTGCTTGCCGCACGGTATTGTGGTTCTATGGCAGGAGTGCCGTCTTCATGTACAAATCCATACAGCCCGTCTTTCTGTACTCGAATCATACCGTCGGCGGGAAGGGTGACATTTTGGTATTCGCAGGGGACTACCTCTTTACCTTCTTTGTTGATAAGCCCGTATCTGTCGTAGTCGCGCAGGACAATGCAATACCCATTCTTGAATTTATCTACGAACATGTATTGTGGCTTAACAATCTCGGTGCCGTCGGCTAACTTAAATCCGAATTTTCCGTCCCGTTCAGTGGTCTGGATGCCATCGATAAACACTAATTCGCAGCCGCACGACTCATCGTCTACCACGACGACGTCGTCTGTTTTGGGTGCAGAATTGCTCTTGTCGGATTTGTGTTTCTTTTGTGCCACGGACATGGGGGAGAGTATTGTCAGCAGCATGATGAATGTCAATAGTCTTTGCATGGCGTCTGGTTTTATGGATTGAAAATGGAGGATATGCTTTTTCGATTTATATGATGGTCAGTTCGTCGGATGAAGTCCATCCTTTGTTTCCGTCGGCGATGGTTATCTTGTACCATCCATCTACTTCATCGTCAATTTTAACTTTAGTGCCTTCGTGGAGCACGAATTTGTCCACACTGGATAGGTCCGGTGAACTTTTGACTATCGACATGGGACTAGTTACAATGGCTTCATCGTGTGCGGTGGCATAGTGAGCCGACGATATGGCGTTGGCACCACCCAATATAAGCAGGCATATAAGACAGCAACTGATTATTAAACTGATTTTGCGCCACGCATAATCTTTTGAAAGAAAGAATACAGCAATGCCTGCGCACATTAGAAACATTAGTATGATGCAGCAGTTTATCCATCCGCGAGGACTCATTGTGGTGTTAATGTTGTACCACCAGTCAATAAAGAACAGGCGAGGTACTGGTTGAATCTTATCTTGTGTCTTGCTGTAAACAAAATCCAAATTCTCCTGTATGTCGTTGTCTGTGGGTGCCAAACGTTTGGCTCGTTCAAAATTGAGTATCGCCAGTGCCAGTTCTCCTTGACGGTAGTAGCTGTCGCCTAAATTGTAGTATATGGCTGCATTTTCTTGTCCCTGTGACAATGCCGCCTCATAATGAGCCGATGCTTCTGCATATTGTCCTGCTTTGTATGCTTTATTTCCAGCATCGAATAACTCGGCAGGCGATTGTGCGTTTGCTGTGCAGGCAGCGGCCACGATGATGAGAAGTGTGTATATTCGTTTCATGTGTATAATCGTTACGGCGTTGTTGGAATATCAGATGGTAGCAATGGTCTTGAGTGTTTCTTCGTAGATGGCTTTTTTCTGTTCTGATGGGTCGCCAGGGGCAAAGCGGGCCATGTCTACATCGTCGAGGGTGCACATGATAAGCGACATGTGTTCCTGAGAGATGCCTTTCTCTTGTAGACGGTCGGCTACCGTGTCTCGAGACAGCTGAGAAATAGGAATGTTATACTTGTCGCTCAAGCACCCCCATACGGCTTTATAAATCTCTTCGTAGAACGCAGTATCATTGCCATCAGCCAGATGCTGCTCTGCATTACGAAGCCGTTTCTTTGCCAGTTTGAGGGCTCGACGGAGTTTCATGCTTGTCTCGTCCGATTCAATTGCCTGTTGCTTACGCCCTGCAAGGACGAGTATAACGGTTGCCGCTACGGGGAGAACGAGCAGTATCCATTGCCAAGTGTCCGAAGTGGTGCCCGTTGGATGCAACTGCCCGATATGTGTTTTGATATGGTTAATATCGCTATTCAGCAGTTTGACATCGTTTTTGCTGGTGCTTACATTGTGGTCGGAAGGTTTCCCTTTGTCCACTTTGACAGAAAATCCCTCTGCATGCAATGTCTTGTATTGTCCCGATGCGGGGTCGAAATATACATAATCGACAGCAGGAATTTCGTAGTTTCCTTGGCTTTGGGGTACTAGCACCCATTCAAAGGTGCGGCTACCGCTGATACCATTGTCTCCCCGGTTTATCTTGTCGCTCACCTTGGGGTCGTATACTTCAAATACTTTTGGAAAATCTATTTCGGGAGCGTCAAGCAGTATTAAATTACCATGCCCACTTACGGTCAGTCGATAGGTGATGGCTTCGTTGGCTTTCACAGAATTCTTGTCCAGTGAGCTTTTTACAGAGAATGTTCCTACCGCCCCGCTGAATTTGTCGGGGGCAGGGGGTAATGGGCGTACATTGATGTTGAGACTGTTCGACGAAAGTTCTTTTTTGACAGCTTGTGCTTGGTTGAAGAATGGGTCGTCGAAGAGATCCCAGATAGTGCCGGTGCGTCTGCGCTGGACAGGCACCATGGCCAGCACATCAAGATGGAGTGGGGCTATCTTTTGCGCCCCTACCTCTTGTCCAAAAAGTGCCCCACGGCGTATTTCGGCAACAAGATAACGTTTGCCGTTGATGGTTTCTTCATATTGTTTGATTTGTTTGCCTTCGCTCAAATCCTCACTCCAAAATCCTTTGTTGCCAGGTAGCTTGTCGATTTGATATTGTTGTAGGGATACTTGGGTGTATATCTTGTATGAGATAATGACCTCCTCGCCTTTGTAAGGATTACTTTTGTTGATTGTCGCGCTGGCATAAAGACTGGAGGCGTCAATAGTGGTGGGTTGTTGCTGCTGTTGCTGTTGTTGGGGGGATTGGCTCCGTCCGCCGTAACCGCCATAACCCTGATTGGCATTGGGGTCAGCTTTGGTCACGGTGATGGTGAAAGGTTTGCTGCTGATTTCCTTGCCGTCAACGACGCAGGATGCGGCCCCAATGGTATACCGGCCAACTTGGTCGGCGTTAAGCACATAACTGAAACCATATGTTACTGAACGTGACATCTGGCCATTGATCCATGACATACTGCTGCTCGTTGATGTATTGGGACCACTCAGTACGCTGAAACCTTTAAAGGAGGGGCCTCGAAAGTTGCTGGCTTTATCGTTGACCTCGAATTGCACGCGGAATTGTTGTCCTACACTTACGCTTGATGGTGCGCTGACAATGATTTCCTGCGCCCCAGCCATGAGTTGTGCGGTGATGAATAAAATTAGGAGGATGTGTCGTCTCATTGTGTGTCGTGTATCTGTTAGGAGGTATCAGCTGTTTGTACTACCAATCTTTCTCGATGCGTGAATCAACTTTCCTTTCCAATGCATTCTGATGCTCTTTTAGGGTGTTTTTCTCGTTGTTTTTTACAGCATTGAGCAATCGTTCGGCCTCTTTCTTCTGTTGCTCTTTTTGTAGGTCTTTAAGTTGCTGCTGTTGTTTGTTTTGTTGATCCTGATTTTTTTGCTGCTGTTGTTGCTGTTGTTGCTGTTGTTGCTGTTGTTGCTGTTGTTGCTGTTGTTGTTGGTTCCCTTGCTGGTTGTTCTGCTGTTGCTGCTGTTGTTGCTGATTGTTGTCGTTGCCTCCTTGTTTTTGTTGGCTCTGCTGCTGTTGTTGTTGGGCTTGTGCCAACAGCTTTTGGGCATACGACAGATTGTATTTGGTATCTTTGTTCTTAGGATTAAGTTTCAGGGATTCCTTGTAGCTTGTCACGGCTTTCTGGAAATCATCCATGCCTCCACCTTGCCCGTCGCGTTTCTTTAATCCACTTTGTAATTGACTGTTGCCCAGATTGTGATAAGTGTGGCTACGTTCCTTTTTGTTCATTGTTGGGTTTTGCAGCGCTTTGTCAAACCGTTCGGCAGCTCTGTCGTAGTTGCCTTCGCGGTATAGTGCATTACCCAAGTTGTATTGCGATTTGTAATATGTGCTATCGGTGGCTATGGCCTTACGATACGCCGTTTCGGCATCGGTGTAATGCTTTTTGTTGTATGATTTGTTCCCTGTGCGAGTCTCGGTGCGCACCTGCTTCTTTACCTTTTTGGGTGTTTGTGCTATGGAAGCGTTACCGATAAGGGCAATCAGTAGTATGGCTGTGATGATTCTCTTCATGGCGTGTGTGTCCTCTATCTTTTCAGTAGCTTGCCAATGTTAAATTTCTTGTTTTTCTTTTCCGTGAAAAGTAGTTCTGCGAGGAGGCAGAGCAGGGCTGCGGCCAATGGATATTGGAAACGGCTCTCATACTCTGAGAATACGGTGTTGCCGTAGTTTTCTTTCTCCAGCTTGGTGAGCTGCTTCACAATATCATCGATACCTGCGTTAATATTGTTGGCTCTTACATATATGCCACCTCCGGCTTGGGCAATGTCTATCAGCATCTGCTCGTTCAGCTGTGTGGTCACAATATTGCCTGCTTTGTCGCGTTTGTAGCCGGCTTGTTGCCCTTTGTAGTATACGGGTATGGGCGTTCCTTGTGTGGTGCCCATGCCTAGGGTGTTCACCATCACCCCTTCGGCCTGTGCGTCGCTGGCGGCTTTGATGGCATCGTCCTCGTGGTTCTCTCCATCGGAGATGACGATGATGGTGCGGCTTTGTTTCTTCTGCCATTCACGGTCGGGGTCGCCATATCCGAAACTCTGCATGGCCATGCTGATAGCTTCGCCGATGGCGGTGCCTTGCGCCTCAATCATATTACAGTTGGTCTGTTCCACAAACATCTTGGCGGCACTATAGTCATTCGTTAAGGGCATTTGAACGAATGCGCTTCCCGCAAATACGATGATGCTCACCCGGTCGCTGCCCAGCTGGTCGAGTAGGGCGCTTACGGCACGTTGGCTCCTTGCCAAACGATTGGGGGCTATGTCCTCCGCCATCATACTGTTGCTGACATCCATACATACGGCGATGTCGGCTCCCAGCCGTTCGCCCTTTACCATCTTGGTGCCTACCTGGGGATTGGCCAGGGTAATGATGAGGAATGCCCATGCCAGTATCAGCAGCGTGAATTTGGCTACAGGGCGTCGGCGTGAGTTTTCGGGGGTTAGGCGGTTTAAAAGATTGGTGTCTGCAAATTCGGCCAGTTTCCTCTGACGAACGACACGCATTCTTATGTAGAGCCCCACAAGTACCGGTATGGTCAGCAGTAGGTAGAGAAGGTTGATATGTTCGAAATGAATCATGTCTTTAGGTATAAAGGAGGGCGGTATATCCGTTCAAGCGGTCAGTTTTTGAAATATAGTAGTGATAGCAGTATTTCGAGAGCGAAGGCGCAGATGCCTATCAATAAGAAAGGCAGGTGCTCGTCACGCGTCTGGCTGTATTGGGTCACATCTATCTTGGTTTTCTCCATCTGGTCAATCTGGTCGAATATCTCTTTGAGCGATTTCTTGTTGGTGCTGCGGAAATAGCGTCCGTCGTGGGTGCTCTCGGCCATCTGTGTCAGCAGCTGTTCGTCTATCTCCACGGGAACGTTTTGATAGATGACGCGCCCAAACTGGTCACGGAATGGGTATGGTGCCAATCCGCGGGTGCCCACACCGATGGTGTAGAGCCGGATATCGTACAGCGCCGCTATTTCGGCTGCCGACTGCGGGTCAACGGAACCTTGGTTGTTCACACCGTCGGTCAGCAGTATGATGACTTTGCTTTTGGCTTTGCTGTCTTTGATGCGGTTCACGGCGGTGGCCAGCCCGTCACCCATGGCGGTGCCGTCTTTGAGTTGTCCGCTCTTCAGGTGCGATAGCTGGTTGAGCAGCACGGAGTGGTCGATGGTGAGGGGCACCTGGGTGAACGACTCTCCGGCAAATACCACCAGAGCCATACGGTCGTTCTTGCGGCCTTCAATAAATTCAGCAGCAACCTTCTTGGCGGCTTCCAGCCGGTTGGGGCGGAAGTCCTCCGCCAACATGCTGCCGCTGACATCCATGGCCATCACGATGTCGATGCCCTCCACGGTCATCTCTTTGCGGCTCAGCTTGCTCTGCGGTCTTGCAAGGGCGATAACCAGCGCCGTTACTGCGACAAGCCGGAGGGCGTAGAGTAGGGGATGCATCCGTTGGCGTAGTGTCTTTGGCTGGTCTTTGAACAGGGAAAGGTCGGCAAACTGCATGGCGGGGTTCTGCTTGCGGTAGCGCCAGAAATACCAACCTATCAGCAGCGGTACCAGCAGCAGTAGCAGCAATAGCCAGGGGTGTGCAAACGTTAAGCTCATTGTTTTTCCTCCTTCTGTGCCGTTGTCGCGGAATCTTCCGTGGACGTTTGGCTCACGGATGTCTCCTCAACGAATAGCTTGGCATTGGTCATCGACAAGTCGTGCTCGTAGGGCTGGGGCTCATGCTTGGCAAATTTTACCATATCAGCCGTATGGAGCATCTGTCGCAGTTGCTCGTAGTTCTCCTCCTTGTAGTACCGGCTTCCGTGGTAGCTGTCGAGCGTCTGGTCGCTGGTCATCTCGGTGGAGTCGATGCCAAACTGCCCGCTCATATACTGACGGATGATGTCGGTCAGTTCTGTGTGGTATTCTTTCACGCGTCCGCTCTGCCACAATCCTTTTGTCCGCAGGCGTTCCAACTCGTCGAGGGCTTGTTTGTCGGGTGGCGTGGGGGGGGCTTGGGGGATAGTGATAATGGGTTCGTGCTTCTTGAGCTTGCCTACGACAAAGATAACGCCCCATACAATGGCTGCCACAAGAATGGCGAGGAGCACCCAACGGAATATCTCCCAGAAGGTATAGGGCTCCTTCATGATGTCGGCGATGTCTTTGATTTCAGCTTTGGTGGTATCCACGTTAGGTACATCGAGCACCGTGAGTGTCAAGCTGTCGGGGCATATCATGGGCAGCAGGCCGCCGCCCAGTCCTACCTGTAGCTGGATGGCTCCCATCCCGTGGTCGCCCACTTCGAACGATGTCACCGTGGAGTGTTGCCGCAGGGTGTATCCGTTGGATTCCTGCAGGGTGTCCACGCGTTGCGACAATACGATAATATCGTTGCGGTTCAGTTCCTCCGCCGTGGGGAAGACCACCGTGGGCATCTTGGGGGCGTTGACGCTGAGCACGAGGTCCAGCTGGTCGCCGATGGTGATGCTGGTTTGCTGTCCCAGGGGGGCGCCGCTGGTGTCCCACGAGGCCGACAGCCGCACCTGTTGTGCCGCCGCCGTTCCTGTCCATCCCAAGGTGATGAATGCCAAAAGGAGTGTGTATAGATTGCGTTTGTTCATAATCATCGGGCATTGGTGATGCCGTTTGTTTTGTGGAATATAGCTTGACTCTGGCTTATTGTCTCATTTTAAACAGGTGTATCAAGGGCTTCACGAAGTCGTCGCCCGTCTCCATCGTCACTTGGTCGATGCCGTATTTCTTGAGCATGGCGTCCACAGCCGTCTCGCGCAAGCGCTGCTGGCGGGCATAGTTTTGCCGTACGATGGCGCTGGAGGTGTCCACCCATTGCTCTATGCCGCTCTCGTTGTCGTGTAGTTTCACCAATCCGATGTCTGGCAGCTCGTGTTCGCGGCGGTCGGTGATGCGCAGCGCCGACAAGTCGTGCTTCTTGGACGCAATCTTGAGGGCATCCTCGTAGTTGCCGTCGTTGTCGTTGAAATCGCTCAGCACGAAGCAGGTGCTACGTTTCTTGATTACGTTGGAGAAATACTGCAAAGCCGCCGCCAGGTCGGTACCGTGGCTCTGGGGCTCGAAGGTGATGAGCTCGCGTATGATGCGCAGGATGTGTGTGCTGCCTTTCTTGGGGGTGATGAATTTCTCTATTTTGTCGCTGAAGAATATCACTCCCACTTTGTCGTTGTTGGCAATGGCCGAGAAAGCCAGCGTGGCGGCCACTTCGGCGACGAGCTCCTGCTTGAACTGCTGGCGTGTGCCGAAACGGTTGCTGCCGCTCACGTCGACCAGCAGCATCACGGTCAGCTCTCGCTCCTCCTCAAATATCTTCACATAGGGGTGGTTCAACCGCGCGGTGACGTTCCAGTCGATACTGCGCACATCGTCGCCGTATTGGTATTCCCGCACTTCGCTGAAGGCCATACCCCTGCCTTTGAAGGCGCTGTGGTACTCGCCGCTGAATAGTTGGCGCGACAGCCCCTTGGCTCTGATTTCTATCTTCCTGACCTTTTTGACTATTTCTGATTCGGTAATCATGGATGAGAATGCGTTCTATGTGACATCGTGTATGAAAGCATCAGGGCACTTCCACACGGTTGAGTATCTCGTTGACGATTTCTTCGCTCGTCACGTTCTCGGCCTCGGCTTCGTAGGTCAGCCCCACACGGTGGCGCAGCACATCCATGGCGATGGCCCGGACATCCTCGGGGATGACGTATCCGCGGCGTTTCATGAAGGCGTAGGATTTGGAGGCGATGGCCAGATTGATGGAACCACGGGGCGACGCTCCGTAGCTTATCATCCCTTTCAGTTTCTCCAAGCCGTACTGTTCGGGGTAGCGGGTGGCAAATATGATGTCGGTGATGTAGTTCTCAATCTTTTCGTCCATATATACCTCGCGTACCAGCGCCCGTGCCTTCAGTATATCCTCCGGTTTCATCATGGATGTCTGTTTGTTGAAACCTTCGTGCAAGCTCTGGTGCAGGATGTTTTTCTCTTCCTCTTTCTTGGGATAGCTGATGACCACTTTGAGCATGAAACGGTCCACCTGTGCCTCCGGCAGGGGGTAGGTGCCTTCCTGCTCTATGGGGTTCTGGGTGGCCATGACCAGAAACGGCTCTTCCAGCTTGTAGGTATGCTCCCCGATGGTCACCTGGCGTTCCTGCATGGCTTCGAGCAGCGCGCTCTGCACCTTGGCGGGGGCACGGTTGATTTCGTCGGCCAGGATGAAGTTGGAAAAGATAGGTCCTTTCTTGACCATGAACGATTCGTTCTTTTGACTGTAAATCAGTGTACCTATCAAGTCGGCAGGCAGCAGGTCGGGGGTGAACTGGATGCGGCTGAATTTGGCGTCGATGGCTTTGGCCAGCGAGGTGATGGTCAGCGTCTTGGCCAATCCCGGCACACCTTCCAGAAGCACATGCCCATCGCTCAGCAGGCCAATCATCAAGCTCTCTATCATGTGTTTCTGCCCGATGATGTTTTTGCGCATCTCCATGGTCAGGGCGTCGACAAAGGCGCTCTCTCGTTCAATGCGCTCGTTCAGTTCCTGAATATTTACTGTCTCGTTCATTTGTATAATAATTTTGATTATTCTATATTGCATCTGCATAAACGATGCCAAGGGGCAAATATTGTCATAATGTCACTTTTTACTGACATTTTTTTTCTTCTTTGGCAGCCCCAGATTGTTAAAACAACAACCTCCCCAGTACTAAAATTGCCGCAGGTGCGTTTATAAGCTGTCTTAATTATTTATGAGGCACCAGGCCCTCTGGCGCGGGTGCCCAACAACCAACCGATTATGCCGATATTCAATTCCGATTCCATCCAAGCCGTTGCCCTGCATCGTGTGGGCGTCAAGGCCTCCGAGGAGGGGCTGGTGCTCTCCTCCGCCCCGTTGCCTCTCACCGAGCAGCTGCAGGATTTGCTGGTGCGCTATTTCATTTCCCCCTTCAAGGCCGAGGAATATTATAACTTCTATCACGACGACCATCTGGAGATGAACGAGGTCTACCGCCACATATCCAACATCTTCGACGACCCCGATTGCCTACTCTCCGAGTCGCAGCACATCGCCCGCTGGCTCTACGAGCAGGGCTTGCATCCCAACATCAAAGGCGGCGACTTCTTCGTCGTCTATTTCTCCGATTGCCAGTTCAACGGCGAAACCACGCAGGCGGTGGGACTCTTCAAGTCGGAAAACAAGGAGTCCTTCCTGAAGGTGATGCACGGCGAAGAGCAATGGTCGCGTCAGCAGGGCGACGATACCGCCACCTCCGAATACCGCCTGGAGGTGCACCAGGGCATCAACGTCAACAAGCTGGACAAAGGCGCGCTGGTCTTCAATCTCGAGCCCGACAAGGGCTATGTCGTGGGCACGGTCGATGCCACCAACCGCGGTGTCGACGCCGCCTACTGGCGCGACGGATTCCTGCAGATACGCCAGCGGCAGGACGAATACTACCAGACACACGAGGTGATGCAGGCCTACAAGAAGTTCGTCACCGACGAGCTGCCCCAGCAGTTCGAGGTCTCCAAGGCCGACCAGGCCGATATGCTGAGCCGGAGCGTCAAGTTTTTCAAGCAGAACGAGAATTTCGATATGGACGACTTCGCCCGCGACGTGCTGGAACAACCCGATGTCATCGACAGTTTCCAGCAGTACCGCCAGACCTATGAGCGCGAGAACGACGTGCAGTTGCCCGACCAGTTCGACATCAGCGAGAGCGCCGTCAAGAAGCAGGCACGCGCCTTCAAGAGCGTCATCAAGTTGGACAAGAACTTCCACATCTACGTCCACGGCGACCGCAAGCTCATCGAGCAAGGTGAGGACGAGAAGGGCAAATACTACAAAGTTTATTACCGCGAAGAGAGTTGACGGGCAACCTCTTGGCTACCTTACTACAAGTTTCTTTGTCGTGGTGCCGTTGGCGGTGGTCACCTTGACGAGGTAGGTGCCAGTGGGGTAAGCCTTGAGGTCTATCTGGAGGGCGGTGCCATTGGGATGGTGAGCCTCCACCATACGGCCTGCCATATCATATACCTCCACATGCTTCAGGGGCAGCGGAGCGGACACGGTGACCTGTCTGTCGGCAGGGTTGGGCTGTAGCAGGATATCGTCGTCTGCAACATTCTCTATGCCAGCAATCGGCATGCCGAGATAGAGGAGGTTGATATTGCTCCAGTCGCTGTGAAGGCTGCCTTCTTCGTTGCAGATGGCCCGCACATAGACAGCGTAGGTCTCGTATTCGTGCAGTCCACAGAAAGTGTAGTGGTCCGAATCGCAGACGATGGTAGTGTAGCTGTCGCGTGGCGAGCCCAGAACACCATAGGAGAGTTCCCACGACAGATGTGTTGTGTCGGCATCCCAGCGTACCGACAGGCAGCTGTTCTGCTGACGTTCCGCACGGAAACCTGTGGGTACGGCACAAGAAGGCGGTACACTGTCACGGTATATGGCAAATACCATGCCGTAGGCAGGTTCGTCCACATCGTGCCATTGATTGTCATGTGTATAAAAACCAGTTTGGCGTCCGTAAATCTTTTTGTGGTGGAGGAGTGTGGGGCAGGAATCGCATCCATAATCTCCTTTTGTATAAAATTGATTATAACCGGGATGTATATTGCGTTCTCCATTTGGAGGCATGAAAAATATGCTATTGCAAGTTGCTCCCACATAAAATGAATCTTCTACATAAACAGGTCTGTCAAAATAATATTCACAAACCTTATGAGTACGAACGATTCTGTTAATTGCATTGCAACAATTTACAGAGGAATTATGGTATTCTACATTCATACAAAGAAAACTGTCGAAGGCATGCCAAGGAACACTCTTAAGAAGTATCAAGGTGTCAGGGCGGGCATCATACAATAGAAGGGATTCCTGCTGTATGGGCTCATGATAGTCGATGGTTCCAGCTGCCACAGCAAGACCAATAATATTGATGCCACGACGTGTGTACATATAGTCCAAACTAATCTGTGCACTAGTTATTCTCCCATCATAAAGAATCTCAGCGGCAGGATGCAGAGTGGTATCATCTACACTGTCGAGGGCGTACCATTCGTCCGCCCACCATTGGTAGAAATAGTTGGGGTTGCGTCCATAAATTGTGTCGCCATAGTGTCGGGGTTGCTGGGCTTGCATGGTGGCCGCAACGGTCAGCATAAGGATGAAGAGGATAATTATGCGTTTCATAATTTATAGTGTTTTTTTTTTTTTCTTCGTTTTTTAAGTCCATGGTTTGGGTCTCAAAAAAGAAATGTCTTTGATAAGTTAGTTGCAAAAAAGGCCAAAAAGTAACGCTCAAAATGCAACTTTTTTCAAACTTTTTTGCAACCAGCTGGTATCTGATCTGTTCCAAGGCAAAATTTTTTCTCGAAAAATGCCGCATTTCTTAAATAATTTAAGGCTTGAATGTTAATTTTTTTAAGTCTACTTGTTCTGCGCACCCCCGGAGGCGGGCAAAAATCCCTCGCACGGTACCACATCCTTCCCCTCGGGGAATGCGACTGCAAAGATACACATAATTTTCCATTCTCGTCAAAATTGTATCCACAGATTTTTTTGCCTGCGGCGGAGGGTCCCGCTGAAATCGCAGAAATGGCAGACATAAGGTTTCTGCGATTTCTGCGGAGCACTTCATCTGTGTCATCTGTGTGACCTAAAAGGGTGCAGGCAGGGAGCAGGCGGCTTTCTGGCAGGGATATGGCATGGTAGTTCTTCGATAAAAATCGAAGAACTATCGAAGAAGTATCGAACAACAGGCATGGGTAGAGCATGCCTGGAGGGAGGCTGGAGCGAGGCTGTGGCGAACCTACAGGCAGACGATAAGGAAGAGCATAGGAAGAGCGAAGGAGGAGCGAAGGAAGACCGAAGGAGGAGCGAAGGAGGAGCGAAGGAGGAGCGAAGGAGGACCGAAGGAGGAGCGAAGGAAGACCGAAGGAGGAGCGAAGGAGGACCGAAGGAGGAGCGAAGGAAGACCGAAGGAGGAGCGAAGGAAGACCATTAAATTGTCTTTGGTGGCAAGTGGCAGCGGTGGGCAGGGAGGGTGGGCTCTGTGTCGGGGAGGGACGGCAAGGTGGTGGTGCGAAGGATGTTGCCATGAAATATGCCACAAAGAGTGTCCCTCTTGTAATAAAACACGCCTGTTTGCGTTACATAATAATATGGCTCGTATAGCCACCCAGAAAACAACATACTTACCATGAAGAAGATAATCGCCATTGCAGCAGTAGCCCTGATGGGTATCACGGGCTTGTCGTCCTGCCGTTCGCAGCAGAAGGCCGCCGTTGTCGAGCTGAAAACAGAGTTTGGCGCCAACGTGGTGTGGAAACTCGTGGCCATGCGCGGCCGCGACGTCACCTACGCCGAGGGACAGAAGCTGGTCACGGCGCAGTTCAATCCGGAGTCGCACATCCTCAGCGGCTGCAGCGGCTGCAACCAGTACTTCGCCAACTACAAGAACGATGACAAGGGACACCTCACTGTGGGTGAGATGAACGGCACCAAGATGGCCTGCCCGGTACCTTTCATGAAGATGGAACGCAGCTATATGCCGCTGTTGCAGAAGGTGAATGGCTACCGCCTCACCGAGCAGAACCTGGAGCTGCTGCAGGATGGGGAGGTGGTGTTGCTGTTCGACCGCATGGAGCCCGACCCTGCTGCCCAGCCCGACAAAGCACCTGCTGACGATTCCCCGAAGAAATAAGGTCTGGCCGGCTACCCTGGCATCCCAACAATATGGAGCGACGGACTTTCTTTGTCGATGTGCTGCTGCCGCTGCATCTGCCCGACACCTACACCTATCGTGTGCCCTACGAATACAACGACTGTGTGTGCGTGGGACAGCGTGTCGTCGTCCAGTTCGGACAGAAGAAGATATATTCGGCACTCATCCGTCGTCTCCATGAGAAAGTGCCTTCCTATACCACCAAATATATACTGGGCGTTCTCGATGTCGACGCCGACGGCTGTCCGTGCCCCATTGTCACCGAGCGTCAGTTTCAGTTTTGGGAGTGGATGGCGTCCTATTACATGTGCTACCCCGGCGATGTTATGGCTGCCGCCATCCCGGCGGCCTTCAAGCTGGCCAGTGAGTCGTATATCGTGGTGCATCCCGATTTCGACGGTGCGTTGGAGAGCTTGAGCGAGAACGAGCTGAAGGTGGTCGAGGCCCTGCTCAACCGCACCGTAGGCAGCCGCCACGGGGTGCTGACCATCGACGAGGTGTCGGCCATCACGGGGGTGCAGAAAATCATGCCGCTCATCAAGACCATGATTGAGAAGCGCATCATCGTCATGGAGGAGGAGGTCAAGCAGCGCTTTGTGCCCAAGTCGGCACCCTATCTCACGCTCAACCCTCGCTATGCCGACGAGCAGGAGATGCGCCGTCTGTTCGACTCCCTCGAGCAGAAGGTCACCACCCGCAAGCAGCTCAGCGTCATGATAAAGTTCATGCAGCTCAGCCATTTCGGCAAAGAGAGCGTGAAGAAGAAGGACCTTGCCGACTGTCAGGAGCTCTCTACCTCGGCCATCGCCACCCTTATCAAGAACGAGGTGCTCCTGCAGGACGAGCGCGTCGAGAGCCGCCTCAAGGAGTACGACGCCCAAACCGATGTCGACACCATTCAGCTGAACGAGCAGCAGCAAGCTGCCTTCGACTACCTCAGCTCCGACGCGGCCGCTCCCGAGGGTGCCCATGCCGTCACTCCCGCTGGAGTCCCTATTGTCCGTCCGGCCATCAGCTTGCTCCACGGTGTGACCTCCAGCGGCAAGACGGAGGTCTATATCAAGCTTATCGACCAGGTGCTGCGCAGGGGTGGGCAGGTGCTTTTCCTGCTGCCCGAGATAGCGCTCACGGCCCAAATCATCAACCGCCTGCGCAAGTATTTCGGCAAGCATGTGGGTGTCTACCACTCCCGTTTCACCGCCCAGGAGCGTGCCGAGGTGTGGCAGAGAACCCTGGACCCCGGTCCCGATGGTTTCTCGCTCCTGATAGGTGCCCGCAGCGCCCTTTTCCTGCCGTTCCATCGGCTGGATCTTGTCATCGTCGACGAGGAGCACGACAGCTCCTACAAGCAATATGAGCCCACGCCGCGCTACAACGGTCGCGACGCTGCTATCTACTTGGCCCATCTCTGGGGGGCGCGCACCGTGCTCGGGTCCGCCACGCCCTCGTTGGAGAGCTACTTCAACGCCACCAGCGGCAAGTATGGTCTCGTCACCATGACGCAGCGCTACGGCGGGCTGCTGATGCCTGAGGTGATGTGCGTCGACATGAAGGAGGCGCAGGGCCACCGCGAGGTGCAGGCCGAGCATTTCTCGCTCTTTCTGGTCAACCATATCAAGGAGGCCCTCGAACGCAAGGAGCAGGTCATCCTCTTCCAGAACCGCAGGGGTTTCTCGCTGCGCATCGAGTGCGAGGCGTGCCACTGGGTGCCGCAGTGCCAGAACTGCGATGTGTCGCTGGTCTACCACAAGAGCACCAACAGCTTGCGCTGCCACCACTGCGGCTACAGCATCCCTGTGCCCGCCGAGTGTCCCAAGTGCCACAGTACGGCGCTCAAGATGAAGGGTTTCGGCACCGAGCGCATCGAGGACGACTTGGCCATTCTCTTCCCTGAGGCACGCATTGCCCGCATGGACCTCGACAGCACACGCCAGCGCCAGCGTTACCTCGAAATCATCAACGACTTCGAGGACCACAATATAGACATCCTCGTCGGCACGCAGATGGTCACCAAGGGGCTCGACTTCGACAATGTGAGCGTGGTAGGCATCCTCAGCGCCGACAATCTCATATCTTTTCCCGACTTCCGTGCCTACGAGCGGGCCTTCCAGATGATGACGCAGGTCAGCGGCCGCGCCGGTCGGCATGGTCGCAGGGGCAAGGTCATCATCCAGTCCTACAACCCTTGGCACCAGGCCATCCGTGACGCTATGGCGAACGACTACGGCTCCATGTACGGCAGCCAGATTCAGGAGCGCCGTGTGTTCCGCTATCCGCCCTACTACAAGTTGATAGACATCAGCATGAAGCATCGCGACGCGGAGGTGCTCAACGTGGCTGCCGCCCTTTACGCACAGCTGCTGCGCCGCGACCTCGGCAACCGTGTCATAGGGCCTGAGTATCCCAGCGTGAGCCGGGTGCGTGGCTTGTTCATCAAGAAGATCATGGTGCGTTTCGCCCGTGAGGAGTCACTGGCTCGGGGCAAACAGATTCTGTTAGATCACGCCAATGCCGTGCTCAACGACAAGTCCTGCGGTCGGGTGCAGATTATCTTCGACGTCGACCCTTGCTGAGGGTTGTTTGTAATTTGCTGAAAAACAATACTCGGTTTTTGCGGCCAATAAAAACACGGTTTTATATGCAACAAAAGCGTGGTTTTGTAGGACATAAAACCGCGCTTTTATCTGCACCCAAACCGCGCCGAGGTTTCGTGGCCGATTATTGGGCTTGGGAAAGATCTACTGGCGTTGTGGCTCGACGGTGAGGACGACACCCGGGGTGTTGGCTCGGAACTCGGGGGCGTACATGCTCTGCAGCGTGGCTCCTCCAAGTGCTTGGCGGCTGCCGCTGGCAGTGACATACATATCGTATTCCAGCACATACTTGCCTTTCTCCATCCGGTCGATGAAGAAAGAGGTCGAGGCGTTGTAGACGGCTGTGTAGTAGCTCAGTCCGCCGTTCCACTTCCAGCCGCTGGCGGTGCTCACGGGTTCGAAGGCGCTGGGTCGCGGGTCCTTGAGCTCCAGATATTCCAGCGTGCGGTCGCAGTCGATGACGATACGCACCCGCACCTTGTCGCCCACATGCAGCCGGGCTCCGTCGTTCACCACCGTCATGCTCCCCGAGGGCAGCAGGCGGTAGAGCGTTTTCTGCATTTTTACCCCCATGGTGCTGTAGGGCACCTTGTCCAGGTCCTCGAAGTACTGCCAGTACATGGCTCCCCAAGCCACGCCGTCGGTACTCTTGCTGAGGTGCACCTCGCTCTGGCGCGGGCCGATGTGGTCGGCGTCCCACTGCTGCCGGCGGTAGCCCGTGGCGTACTGCTGCGCGGCAATGGTGTCGGCTCCCACAACGAGGGTGAGTGACGCCGCACGCGACTCGTCAAGCTGCCCTCCGTCGCTCAGCAGGGTACGCACCGCGTCGACCGTCGCCACGTCGGTCTTCCAACTGGTGGTCTGCTTCTGTTTGAGGAGCCACTGCCGCATGAGGGCTGGCGACTGGGTGTCGGAGGGCTGCACGGTTTCGAAGGCCTCGATGAGGAGGCACTGCACCTCGACGGGACGCTGGTGGCTGAAGAGGCCGCTCACGTTGTCGCGCCAGTACATGCCCATTTCGTCGCTGCTGATGCTGCGCTCACGGATACGGCGCACGATGTCGAGGGCCTCGCGGCTGTCGCCGTGGCGGTGGAAGACCAATGCCAGCTGCGCCATCGTGCCGAGGTCGGTGTAGTCCTTGTAGCGCGACAGGGCGTTGCGGTAGAAATAGTCATACGATTGGCGGCACTTGGCCGACAGGGTCTTGTCGGCGTAGAAGCTGCGCATATAGAGGTAGTCGATGTTGGTGGCGTTGCTGTTGTTGCGGCGACATTGGAGGTAGTATTTATAGTTCTCCCCGTCCACATAGTTCAGGGCTCGGTTCAGCATCTCCTTCACGGCCGAGGTGTGCGACGCAGGTGCCGCCGCTTCGGCATCGCTCTTCAGGGCCAGGCGGCCATAGGCCTTCAGGATGTAGCTCGTGGTCCATTCGCTGGTGTAGCGTCCGCCGGCAATCCAGCTCCAGCCCCCGTTGGACGACTGGCTTTCTTTCAGCTTGTCGGTGGCTTGGGCGAGCGAGGTCTCCATCGCCTTACGGTCGAAGAAGTTTGCCACACGCCGCTGCCGTGCCGTCTCGTCGTTGCCATCGCGTAGCCACGGTGTCTCCTGCAACAGGGTCTGCTTCACCTCCTGGTTCTGCTCCAAACGGCTGGTCAGCGCGTCGGGTTCCTGTTCCATCCAGTGGCGGAAGGTACTCTCTATCTCGGGGTGGCGGGCCACGATGCGGCTACCCACCGTGTTGGCATAGATGGCGTTGGCTAGGTAGATGTTGGAGGGATTCTTGTGGTCTTCGACATAGGGTAGCGCCTGGATGGCGTACCAGACGGGGTTGGCCGTGAACTCCACGCTGAGCGCATGGTGTTGCAGCGTGGTGGAATGGTTGTCGCGCAAGGACTTCATTGTGTAGCTCTTCTCCCCGCGGCCATTGATGTACATGCTCATGCTCTCGGTGACGAGCACGCGGTTGGTCAGCACAGGGATGACATCCTGCTCTCCGTCGCTGTGGGTAGCGCTCTCCGCCGTGACACGGTAGGTGGCGGCGAATACGCCAGTGGGCACGGCGACGGGGAAGGTGACGGCGGTGCTGCCGTGGGCTGCGATGCGGCATGCGTCACTGTGGCTGTAGAAGGTACGCCCCGTGGCAGCGTCCGATAGTTGCAGCGTCACGTTCACGCTCTGCTCCTTGTCGCTGGCGTTGGCCACCTTGACCAGAATATCGGACTGGTCGCCCTGGCGCAGGAATCGCGGTACGTTGGGCACCACCATGAGCTCCTTGGCGGTGACGGCGGTGGCGTGCAGATTGCCGACATGCAGCTCTTGGGTGTAGGCAAGCCCCTGGATGCTCCACTGTGTCAGCAGGTCAGGCACACGGAAGGTGACGGAGACGCGGCCGCTGTCGTCGGTCAGCAGTTCGGGATGGAAAAAGGCAAGGGTGCGGAGATTCTGTCGCACTGGGGCGGGACTGCCTTTTTGTCTGTCGTCAGGTATTTCCTTGTTTAAAGGAGTCTGTATTGTGGCAATGACATCATTGTCTGCTGCGATGCACGCCGCTGATCCCTCTAGGGCGATACTATATACCTCCTCCTCTTCCACTTCGGCAGTCTTGCTCATAGGCACTGCTTTCCTCGAGTTTCCCATGGCGTTGAGACGCCTGCCTCTTCCATAATATGACGGGCTATACATGGATGATTTGAGTTGCCAGTGGATAAAGAGGGGGTCTTGACCGCTGAGCCAAGGACTGCTTGCAAACAGATTGCGATACTCGGAAAGTGCTTGGGAGATATAGAAATAATTGTAACGTGCATTATCATTGTTCCACCAAGGCCATAGGTTCCAGGATAGGCGGCCGTATGTGTTGAGGGCGTTGTCATACATGGTGAGCATAAGTGCCGCACGGGGAGCCGCGGGCGTTATCTGTATTGTCCAGGTCTCCTGCTGCCCTGGTTCCAACTTGTTGCGGAAGGTGACCAGACGCACATCGAGCTTTTTGTTGCTGTAGGGTACGGTGACCCATTCGTGGTAGGTGGCGATTGTGTTCTCCAGGGCAGCGCAGAGGTAGAGCACAAATCCGCCGCGCATGGCTTCTGTGACGGGAATGGCGATGGTTTGCACTTCGTTGTTGAGCGTGAGGTGCCGGCGTTGGTGAATTTTCCTGTCGATGTCGAGCCCATAGGTAATCTCCACGTCACGGAAACGGCTGCCAATGCTTAGCACGACGGTGTCGCCTACTTCGGCTGTGGTTTTGTTGATGTGGGTCCACAACAACTCGGTGCTCTGCGGGCGGCGTTCGGTGGGAAGGGTGAGGGTGACAATGCTGGTATCGCTCACGGTGTCGCCTGCGGCATCGGCCGTGCTGACGCTGATGCGGTACACGCCCGACGGCAACGATGGCAACGGCACCTCGTTGGGCTTGGTCTTCGAGGCCTGGTGGGTGGTGCGGAGCACGGTCTTCTTGACAGGCCAGAATTGCGGATTCACCTCGTCGGCCGAATAGGAATAGAGGGGATAGCGGCGGGCAAACTCCTCACGGCTGATAGTTTGCCGTTCATTGTCGATGACAGCCAGCTTGGCGGTGGCGGGCTGGCGCAGCTCTTCGACCGTCACGTGTACATTGCCGGCCAGGGGCTGGTTGTCGAGGTTGATATATTGATAGGTTACGGAGGTGAGTTGATCAACGTCGCCCCCAATAGGAATGACAAATCCGCTGTTGCGGTAGCCGATACGGAGGTCGCGCCGTTGTTCGTGGGTCTCGCCGTTGAGGTCGGTGACCTGGGCGGAAATCTCATAGGCGAAGCAGGGCTTTGCGGACAGGTCGATGCTGCTGTCGGGCAGGGGCACGAAGGTGATACGGAAAGTGCCGTTGGATGATGTAGTGGTGGTGCCGCTGGCTACCACGCTGGCCGCGCTGGATTGTGGATTCCACCACCACCGCCAGAAGGGGCGTATACCTCGCCGTGTGACGCTCCATTGCACGCGGGCACCGCCGACAGGCATTTCGGTGTAGGAGACGGCGCTGCCTGTCACGTCGACAGGTTGGCCAAAGTGGTGCTCCGCGCTGTCGGCAGGCATCTTGATGGTGAACTTGGGCTGTTTGTAGTATTGAACGCTGAAACTTTTGTAAATAGAGCGTCGGAGTTGGCTGAAGCCGATGATGCTCCACTGGCCTGGTAGGGCGTCGGGGGGGAGAACGAAGACGCCATGCACCTGTCCAAAGTCATCGGTCGTGAGGCGCAGGGAGTCGCGAACTTTGGCGTTGACATCTTTGAGCATTAAATTAATGTCGACACCGGTACATACTTGTGCCTTCCGCTTGCCGTCGCTCCGGTAGCCAACAGCCATGAACCTCACGCTGTCGCCTGGCTTATAGACGGGCTGGTCAAGGAATATCTGCCAGAGGATAGAGGTGTCGACGAGTTTTTTGTCAAAATAGAGGGTATAGTCCTCAGTCACTCCATGATAATTGTAACGTACGAAATATCTACCATAATGATTCATGGTGTCGGGATTGGCAAAGGTGGCATAACCGTCGGCATCGGTGGTGGCGGAGGTTATTAGTTTTCGGTTCTCTTCGCGCCAGTCCGATTCGCGTAGCTCCAGCTTTACGTTTGAGATGGGTTTTCCCGTAGCACGGGAGATGAGGCGGCAGGTGGCCGTCAGGCCATCCTGATGTGTGACCATAAGGGAGGCATCGCAGGCATAGAACTCGGCAAATGAGAATCCTTGCTTGGCAAAGTCGTCGCTGCTGGAGACCATCAGATAGTAGTGCCCAGCAGGCATGGCAGGCAGGTAGCATACGAAGTCTTGCGCGGTATGGTCGGCAGGAGCGTCGCACGGCTGCTGCCATTCTTTGATGACAGGACGTTTGGCGAGATATTCACGGTCGTTGCTGACTCTGTTCAGATCCACCCACTGAATGATGCGGAAGTGTAGGGTGTTTACGTTGCGTACCGTGGCGGTTGCCAGCATGTCGCGCTGCTCCATCTGTCGCTCAAGAATATCGATTTTGATATAGGGATCTGTGATTTGTCTTTTCAGGTTGGCGCACTCGGCGCCGCCGGCGCTTTCAGGGAAGAGGGCGTAGCCCGTATCGCAGGTCGCAACGGCGGCCAGATAGTCCTTCCGTTCTTTGAGTCGTGCGGCTTTGCTGTAATAAAGATCTGCCAGCAGGGGACACGCGGTGCCGCGGTTTTTGTTGATATAGCTATCGTAGTCGGGATTTTTGAAGGTGGTCAGCAACATCTGGTCGAGATAGATGCGTATGCAGTCGTCGTCGTTGCGGTGGAATGCTATCAGTTTCTCCATCAATGGGCGCTTGGCAAGAATTGATGGGACATCGGAGCGGGTATTGTCAGACGTTGCCATTGAAATGGCATGGTTTATAATCACGTCGAAGAGGGTAGGGGTGAGGTTGTAATCATATTTTGCCTTCGGGTCGGCATTCAGCAGACGGATAATGTCGGTGCTCTTGACGCTCTGGAGCAGCTGCTCGTCGGCGAGAGCGTCGCTGAGATGGGTGGCAATGACGGTGTCGTAGCGGCCGGACGACCACAGTTTGTAGTCCAGCTCCGCTTCGTCGGTGGGGCGGTTGTCGTTAATATGCCACTGGTTCTGTTGCTTGTAGTCGTAGTAGAGTTGGGCTATGAGGGTATGGCAGATGGCCCGATCCACAGGTTGCAGGGTGGGCAGCAGGGCAAGGTAGCGTTGCAGCGTGCTGTCGGTGGCATCTTCGCGATAGGCGTTCTCGATGCTGGCCAGGTAGGCGGCTGCGGTGAGCGCCTGCCGCGAGTTGCGGGTTTGCTGTGCTTGGGCGAAGAGTGCCTGCGTTTGCTCGAAGGCGGTGTTGTACGAGCCCTTTTCCATAAGGGCGTCGATGCTTTTCCACAGTGATTCGTAATTGGTAACCTGCCCAAGTGCGGTACCCATGACGATTGCGGCCAATAGCGCCAGTATAACCTTTTTCATATACATATTATATATTACTCCTATAACGCACCTATGGCTATAAAATTGGATAGCCGCTGTATGTTTTATCAACATGGGGACATCCTGTTGGACAAGGATGGAAAAATTGGCAAATGAGCAACATCTTTTTGGGGAAAATCCTTTGCAATCAAGGTCGAAAAATGCGCGTATTCTTAAAAATATATTCCGCACAAAGCCCGTTCAATTAGTTTATTGTGCCGTCGGCGTGTAGGACTTCAGAAAAAAAAGTTTGGCAGTAAGAAAAATCTTTGTATCTTTGCAGCCGCAAAAACGAAGAGAAACAACGTTTTCAGCGATTGGCTCCTTAGCTCAACTGAATAGAGCATCTGACTACGGATCAGAAGGTTGCAGGTTTGAATCCTGCAGGAGTCACAAAGGATTGGCTAAGATGTCAATCCTTTTTTAGTTGGTAATACTCAGGTGATAAGGTAAGGGGGGCATTACGAAATCTGTCAAATGTATGAATAAGGTAAAGGTAACTGCAATCATTGTCGTCGCTGTTCTTGTGGCGGCGTTGGCCGGTTGGCTGTTGTTGTCGCGGGTGGCTCCGCGTTTCGGTATCTATCTCTTTCCGCCGTCGCCGCAGCGTTATGCGGAGCTGGCTCTGGACAAGATGGAGAACGGCATCTATGCGAGCGGAGAGGAATGGAACAGGGCACGGAGCGTTGCGTTGGCCGAGGTGGAGAGCTGCAGGTCGTATGAGGAGACACATGATGTGCTGCGACGGGCGTTGGCTGTGGCTGGCGGGAAGCACTCGGCGTTGCTGACACCGGAGTCGTTGCAGTCGGCTGCCCAGGAGCAGCTGCTGCCCACGGTGGAGGTGGACGGTGATGGCATTCTCATGGTCACGATTCCGCCGTACAGCTCTTCTTCGTCAATGGCTCAGGAGTACGCTGACAAGGTGCTTGCGGCACTCAAGGAGCGGCAATACGCGGGCATCGTGGTTGACTTGCGCGACAATGTGGGTGGCGACATGGGTCCCATGCTTGCCGCTTTGTCGCCGCTGTTGCCCGACGGGCAGCTGATGGCGTTCAATATCAGTGGACGGCAGCGTCCGGTGATGCTCGACGGGGGCCACGTCGCGGGTGGAGGCACGCCGATGACGGTGGAGGACTTCAAGGTGGAGGGTGTGCGGATGGCTGTCCTGCAGAACGGGCAGACGGGCAGTTCGGGCGAGATGACGCTGCTGGCTTTCCGTGGCCTTGGGGTGGCGAGGACTTTCGGGGAGCCGTCGGCGGGCTATTGCAGCTGCAACGATTTGTTCCGGCTCTATGACGGCTGTGTGATGCAGCTCACCACGGGCACCGTCAGGGCTCGCACGGGTGAGGAGTTCTGCGAGGACCCGATAGCGCCGGATGTGCTTTCCGACAACCCTGTGGCAGCGGCCAAAGCATGGATTCTCAGCGCTGATTAATAACTGTGCGGGCATGTGGCGGATGGCCGGTTATTGAAAACGCGCTTCCAATGAATTGGGAGCGCGCTTTTTTTCGTGCCCTGCGTGGCGGTGTCGTCGGAGATTTTGGCCTTTTGCCGGAAAAGATATACTCTTTTGTAGGAAAAGATATATTCTTTTTCGGGGGAAGGTGCTATATCTTGCCCGTGTAGTGGTAGACCTCCTTGTAGATTTGGGCGCGCACCTCGTCAAACTCGCCGTCGTCGAGCTCGTATTTCGACATGATAATCATCGGCACGGCCAGCTCGTTCTTGTAGTAGGAGGGCTGCACGTAGTCCTGCGGGTTCTGTGTGAATCCCAGATCGGTGTAGAACTCCATCCGGTGCTCGGCCTGCTCGGTGACGGGACGTTCGATTTCCAGCACCACCTGGTCGGGATGCTGCAGCATGAAGTTGAGAATGCAGGCCTTGCCCATCCCCTTGTTGCGGTATTCCGTGTCGATGGCAAAATGCTCGATGTAGGCAAACTCCTCGAAGTCCCAGTAGGTCAGGATGCCGATGGGCTCGTCGTTGTCGATGGTGGCGACAAGGAAGTGGAAGTTCGGCTGCGTCCGCTCCTTCACCGTGGCGAAGGGAGGCCGCTCGTTGTCGGGAAACGACGATTCAAACAGCTCCTTGGCAAAGTGGTTGAATCCAGAATCAGACAGTTCGGTAAATTGTATCATGGCTTTTTTATGTTTTCAAATCAGTCGTTAAAGAATATCATGCCGGTCAGGTCGAAACGCAGGCCGAAGAAATGCTGGATGGCAAACGAGGCATAACCCTGCAGATTTATCTTCTCGCAGGCCAGTGTGTAGCATATCGCCGCCGATGCCGTCCCGGGGATGGCGAAGCCGTAGGCCAGCGTGGCAAAGGCACCGTAGCCCAGCCCGCCCTGGTTCATGTACTCGTAGGGCACCGAATAGGCCGACGGCGACTCGCCGCCCCACACATCGAGGATGCTGTAGGTCGCCCCCGCGATGCGAATGTCGTTGCCCAGCACTTTGGTGTTGTTGAACCTTCCGCCGCAGTCCATGCCCAGGTAAGAGCCGTTGCGGAGGTAGAAACGTTTGGACAGCCCCAGGTCGAAAGCGATGCGGCTCTCCTGACCCGCGATGTCGCAAGTCACATAGCGCGTGCCCGAGACGATGCCCGTGCTGTTGTCCCTGCTGATATTGAAGCCGCCCACGGCATTCAGACGGGCATAGTCCACCCGCAGCAGCCACGCCCAGCCCCCGTTGTATTCATAGCGCACCCCGATGTCCAGATTGAAAGCCAGCTTGTAGTGCATGTCGCCATACTCCACCACCGTCAGCGCCCTGTAGTCGCCGATGGCATCGGTAATCTGTCCCGCATTCTTCAGGTTGCGCCAAATCTCCTCGCCATAGGCCTGGCTATGCAGCACACGGTTGATGGTGTTGGCGTTACCCTCGCTGCCGTTGTAGAAATTGGCGTGCACATCGCTGGCGCGGAGCATCCCCGCGTCGATGGCAAGCGACAGCCCCGACCCTTGCTGGGCCACAGCACGCCCCATCAGGGCGACAGAAAATATAAGGAATATATATATTGCCAAATGCGACTGGCGTATAAGCGGGCCTCCATCGTCGGGGGCTGCCGGTCCCGCGCCGTCGCTACATCGGTCTCGTTCCTTGTCGTTCATGGTTCTTTAAACAAATACGGTCGTTAACTACAGTCAATATTATATAAGGTCGTTACGTTTTCTCAAAATGTTCTGGAGCAGGTCTCGTGCTCGGAACAGCTGCACCTTCACCGTGCCGAGAGGCATTTTCATCTCCTCGGCAATCTCCTCGTAGGAGCGTTCCTCGAAGTAGCGGAGCTCGACCATCTTGCGGTAGTGCGGCTTGAGTTGGCCCACCACCTCGCGTAGTATCTCCTTGCGTTGTTCGCGGATAAATTCGTCTTCGGGGTTGCCGATGTCCGACGGCATCTGGAATGCGTAGCTCTCATCGCCGTTGTGGGTGGTCATGTCCTCGATATAGACAGTTTGTATGCGCTTCTTGCGGATGTAGTCGATGCAGTGGTTGGAAGCGATGGTGAAGAGCCAGGTGCTGAAAGCGTAGGTGGGCGTGTAAAGGTGGAGGGAGTTGAACGCCTTGCTGAATGCCTCGATGGTAAGGTCGTCGGCATCGTTGGGGTTGTTGGTCATTTTCAACAGCATCAGGTACAACGGCTCACGGTACATTTGCATCAAGTCGGCAAATGCCCGTTCGTCGCCTTTCTCGCGAGCCCGGCGTACCAGCTGGTAGTCTCGCGTGGCCTTCTCTGTTGAAAAATTCGGAACTACTTCCATTTCCTTTTTTTATGCAGTAACGTTGTGACGTACAAAATAGTATTTGCGAACAGGAAATAAAGTTCGTACAAGGGTGACCAGATGGCCACTCCCTTCACGTCAAAACGCTTGCTGAGGCGGGAGAATGCGATGATTTGCCATAGTAGTTTTATGACCACCACGCCTGCCACAATTTCCCACGGGAAGGTGCCGGCCACAAGGAGCAGCACGACGGCTGCATAGAACAGGGTTACGGCAAAGTAGGGGAGTGACAATATCGTTTTGTCCTTGCAACTGTAGTATTTCTTCGTGGAGTAGCGTGCCTTGCGCTGCAGCTGCCACATCTCGTAGGTGGCGCGTGGCTCGCACATCACAAAGGCGTCGGGCTCCAGCACCATCGCGGTGTTCTGCTTGGTAGCATTCTGATTGACAAACATGTCGTCGGCTCCCTCGGGCTCATTATAATGGTTGATAAAGGCACCCTTGTTGAAGAAGAAATCGCGGCGGTAGGAGAGGTTATGGCCTGTGGCGGTGTAGGGGTTGCCCATAATCAGCATGCCGAAACAGGAAGCCGTCGCCGTCAGGTTGTCGTATTGTATCAAGTTGTTGAGCAGCCCCGGTCCTTGCTTTACGCCGCTGTAGCCCATCACGATGTCGGCTCCGTTCATGTAGCCGGTCATCATGTTGCGTATCCAGTTGAAGCTTTTGGGCAGGCAATCGGGTTCGGTGAGCAGGATGATGTCGTTCTTGGCCGAACGGATACCGATGGAGAGCGGGTATTTCTTGCCGCTGAACATATTGACATCCTTGCTGAACGTGATGGGTTTCAGCTGCGGGTAATTCTCGCTGCATACACGCAACACAAACTGAGTGTCGTCGTTCGATGTGTAATCCACCACGACTACCTCGAAATCAGGATAGTCTTGCTCCAATAGGTATACCAGGTTTTCTTTCAGGTATTCGGTCTCGTTATGGGCGGTAATCACCACCGACACCGACGGCAAATCGGCATCAGATATTTCCGATGGCTTGGGGATTTTCTTGTTTTTATACATGCCGACACGCATGTTCACCAGCCCGTAGTACAGCATCAGGAACACAAACGCCACCGCGAGTACAATCAATAATATCAGTGTATATGTGTCGGTTAATACGTTGGAGAAGTCCATTAAAGCTAATATTTGACATTGCAAAAGTAGCCATTATTTCCAAAAAGGTCGTATCTTTGCATCCCATTTTAGGGGGCGTTTTGTCAACCGTTTATCAACATGGGCTGCCTCATGCCCCCGAATGAAGGTAACTGCAATTAGCTAATCGTCTTAATACTATTGTTTTGAACTTTCAACTCATCGCTACCGACAATAAGAGTAATGCCCGTGCCGGTTTGCTGCACACCGACCACGGCGACATTCCCACGCCTATCTTCATGCCTGTCGGCACCGGAGGCAGCGTCAAAGCCGTTCATCAGCATGAACTGAAGGAGGATGTCGACGCCAAAATCATTCTCGGCAACACCTACCACCTCTATCTGCGTCCGGGTCTTGAGGTGCTGCGTGCGGCAGGTGGCCTGCATCAGTTCAATGGGTGGGATCGCCCGTTGCTGACAGACAGCGGCGGCTTCCAGGTGTTCTCCCTGGCCGACAGCCGCAAGATTACCGAGGAGGGCTGCAAGTTCCAGTCCCATATTGATGGGTCATACCACCTCTTCACCCCGGAGCGCGTTATGGATATCCAGCGTGTCATTGGTGCTGACATCATTATGGCGTTTGACGAATGTGCGCCTGGCGACTCCGATTACCGTTATGCCAAGAAATCGATGGAGCTGACACACCGCTGGCTGGATCGCTGTGTGAAGCGCTTTCGGGAGACGGAGCCGCTTTACGGCTACCAGCAGGCGCTGTTTCCTATTGTGCAGGGCTGCAAGTATGCCGACTTGCGGCAACAGAGTGCCGAATACATAGCGTCGCAGGACGCTCTCGGTTATGCCATTGGCGGCCTGGCTGTCGGCGAGCCGACGGAGATTATGTACGAGATGATTGAGGTTGTCAATGCCGTATTGCCCAAGGACCATCCGCGCTATCTCATGGGGGTGGGCACACCGGCCAATCTGCTGGAAAGCATAGAGCGCGGTGTCGATATGTTCGACTGTGTGATGCCTACTCGCAATGGCCGCAACGGTATGCTGTTCACCATCAACGGTACGATAAACATCAAAAACAAGAAGTGGGAATCCTGTTTCGACCCCATCACCATCGACGGCGAACCCACCGAGGACGGCTACACTTACGCTTATCTGCACCACCTCATCCGTTCCGAGGAGCTGTTGGGTTTGCAGATAGCCAGTATCCACAACCTTAAATTCTACCTTTGGCTGGTGAGCACCGCGCGACAGCATATCATCGAGGGCGATTACACCTCGTGGAAGAATTCGGTCGTTCCGCGACTCTCACAGCGTGTGTGAGGTCGTAGGGAAGGGGGGCTTCATTGTATCATGGAGAGAGCCACATCCATGGCCTTCTTCAATCCCTCAAGGTTCTTGCCTCCAGCTGTGGCGAGGAATGGCTGACCGCCACCGCCGCCCTGCATCTCTTTGCCTGCCGTGCGGACGATGTTGGCAGCGTTCTTGCCGGCATCCACGTGTTGTTGTCCCAGCACCACCATCAGAGAGGGCTTCTCGCCAAAGCCGCTGCCCAGCACAAGCGCCATCTCGGGGTGCTCGTTGCGCAGTTGCAGCATAGCGTTCCTCAACAGGTTGATGTCGCCGTCAATACGTTCCACCACAATGGGGTTGGCGGCCACTTTCTGCTCAAACTCTTTCCTGATGGTCTCAGCTTGCTGTTGCTGGAATTTCTCTATCTGTGCCTGTAGCGTGGCGTTCTCTTCCTGAAGCTTTTGAATGGCGCCCGTCAGGTCTTTGGGATTCTTGAACATCTCTTTTAGGGCGTCGAGCTGGTCTTCGTATTCGTTGACCAGATTGTTGGCGGCCTCGCCGGTTACGGCCTCTATGCGGCGCATGCCGGCGGCCACAGCGGTCTCGTACACGATTTTGAAACTGCCTATATTGCCGGTGGCCTTGACGTGCGTGCCTCCGCAGAATTCGATGCTTTCGGCATATTTGACCACACGCACAAACTCTCCGTATTTCTCTCCAAACAGCGCCATAGCGCCCAACTTCTGGGCTTCGGCGATGGGCATAGCGCGATGCTCCTCCAGCGGTATGTTGCGACGGATGTCGATATTGACCAGCCGCTCCACTTCGCGGATTTCCTCCTTGGTGAGTTTGGCAAAATGGGAGAAGTCGAAACGCAGGCGGGTGTTGTCGACGCTCGACCCCTTTTGCTCTACATGGGTACCCAGCACGGTGCGCAATGCCTTGTGCAGCAGGTGGGTGGCTGTATGGTTGTTCTCGGTGGCGTGACGGCGTTCGGCATCCACTTCGGCGTGGAATGTGGCGTTGAGGTCGCTCGGCAGCTTGGCCACCAGATGCACTATCAGGTTGTTCTCTTTCTTGGTGTCGAGGATGGGGGTCACCTCGTTGTTGACGCTGATGGTTCCCTTGTCGCCGGCCTGGCCGCCGCTCTCGCCATAGAAAGGCGTTTGGTCGAACACCAGCTGGAAGAACTCCTTGTCTTTGGTTTTGACTTTGCGGTAGCGCACTATCTCCACATCGGTGGCGAGGGTGTCGTATCCCACAAACCGCTCTTCCACCTCGGGATGCACGTTTACCCAGTCGTCGGTGTCGACGCTGGCGGCTGCGCGGCTGCGCTGTTTCTGCTCCTGCAGACCTTTCTCAAAGCCGGCCATATCCACCGTCCAGCCCTTTTCTGCAGCCATGAGTTGCGTGAGGTCGATGGGGAATCCGTAGGTGTCGAACAGCTCAAAGGCAAAAGCGCCGTCGATGACCTTGTCGTTCCTGTCGGTGATGTATTTCTCGAAGCGGATGATGCCGTTGCTCAGCGTCTTCAGGAACGACAGTTCCTCCTCGAGGATGATGTGTTGGATAAGTTCCTTCTGTTGTTTCAGCTCGGGGAACTGGTCGCCCATCTGGCCGACGAGCGTGGGGACGAGGGTGTTGATAAACGGCTCTTTGAATCCGAGGAATGTGTAGCCGTAGCGCACCGCGCGGCGCAGGATGCGGCGGATGACATATCCGGCTTTGGCGTTGCCGGGCAGCTGTCCGTCGGCGATGCTGAAGCTCACGGCGCGGAGATGGTCGGCGCAGACGCGCATGGCGATGTCGGCCTCCTCCTCTTGTCCGTAGGTCTTGCCGGCCTTGCGGGCAATCTCCTGTATCAACGGTTGGAACACATCGGTGTCGTAGTTCGATTTCTTGCCTTGCAGCACCATGCAGAGACGCTCGAAGCCCATGCCGGTGTCGATATGTTTGGCCTTCAGCGGCACCAGCGTGCCGTCGGCTAGCCGGTTGTATTGCATGAACACCAGGTTCCAGATTTCTATCACTTGGGGGTTGTCCTTGTTGACGAGGTCGCGTCCCGGTATGCGGGCTTTCTCGCCGGCGTCGCGGATGTCCACGTGTATCTCCGAGCAGGGGCCGCAGGGGCCTTGGTCGCCCATCTCCCAGAAGTTGTCTTTCTTCGACCCTCGCAGGATGCGGTCCTCGCTGATATGCTCCTTCCAGTAGTTGTAGGCCTCCATATCCATCTCAAGACCTTCTTTCTCGTCGCCGCCGAACACGGTGACATAGAGGTTCTCTTTGTCAATCTTCATCACTTCGGTGAGAAACTCCCAGCCGTAGGCGATGGCCTCTTTCTTGAAATAGTCGCCAAACGACCAGTTGCCCAGCATCTCGAACATGGTGTGGTGGTAGGTGTCGTGTCCCACCTCCTCAAGGTCGTTGTGTTTGCCGCTGACGCGGAGGCACTTTTGCGAATCGCTCACACGAGGGTAGGGGGCAGGAGCGTTGCCGAGGAAGATGTCCTTGAACTGGTTCATGCCGGCGTTGGTGAACATCAGCGTGGGGTCGTTCTTCACCACCATGGGGGCTGATGGCACGATGTGGTGTTGTTTCGATTCGAAGTACAGCAGGAACTGCCGTCTGATTTCATTGGAGGTCATGTGAAGGAAAATGTTTTTTGGTGCGTTAAGTGCAAAAGGTTCTGTTGGATGTGAGGGCGTTTCAGCGTGGAGCGTCACAGGTCGCGTTCCACAATCAGTATGGCGCTCTGGGGAACGACGAAGTACTTCTCGCCGTTGTATTTTATCTCCACCGCGTTCCGTTGGTTGAAGAGCGCCCAGTCGCCCGGCTGTACCTGCAGCGGCACATACCTTGCCTCGTGGCTCTTGGCGTTCCATTCCTCGCCGTCGTCCATGGTCGGGAGGGCATAACCGGGGCCGCATTTCAGTATGTATCCGCTTTGGATGTCCTCTTTCTCCTGGTAGCCCGCCGGCAGGTAGAGCCCGCTTTGGGTGCGTCGGGCACCATCGTCCGGCTGGATGAGCACGCGGTCGCCAATAACTATTATTTTATCTAATGTATTTCTCATTATAAATAACACATTCAAATGGTTATCGCTGCCAGGGGTGAACCTGACAAAGGTGCAAATATACGAAAAAATTAGAAAACGCAACGGGCAATAAAACGAATCGTTTGGCGTTCTCACATGACTATGAAGCAAAGTTTACTGTTCCTGCTACTCTTACCCCTCTCCCTGTTGTGTGCGGCGCAGCCATCGCTCACCCCCCAGCGTCCCGCATCCTGTTACGACGACAGCGTCAAAGTGGGGCTCGCCCTCAGTGGTGGCGCCGCCAAGGGCTATGCCCACCTCGGATTGCTGCAGGCCTTGGACGAGGCGAACGTGCGTATCGACGTCATCTCCGGCACCTCGATGGGCGCCATCGTGGGTCTCTTCTACGCCGCCGGCTATTCCCCTCGCCAGATTGTGGACATCGCCAAGACCGAAGGCATGCACAAGCTGGGCAACATCGTGAAGTCCAACCACAAGCGCGACGGCGGCTATGCCGATTACCAGCGCCTGCGCCGAGTCATATACAAATACATGCCCCACAACTGTTTCGACTCGCTCCACATCCCGTTCTATTGCTGCGCGACCGACCTCAACAACATCTGTGCCAAGCATGTGGGGCACGGTGGGTATTTGGCGCAGTACGTCACCGCTTCGGCCTCTTTCCCGTTCGTCTTCGCCCCCGTGCGTATCGAAGGCATCACCTACGTCGACGGCGGCGTGATGGACAACCTGCCCGTCGAGCCGCTCTACGAAGAGGGCTGCTCCATACGCATCGGCTCCTATTTCATGGACGACACCGTCGCCACGCAGCTGGAGAAGCGCAACGAGATATGGCTGCGCACCATCTCCGTGTTGGTCGACGCCAACACCTACGACCGCATCCCGTTCTTCACCCACATAGTCCCCATCAACCCCCACGGTTACGGGCAGGCCGATTTCAGCCATATCGACGATTTGTTCCAATACGGTTACGAAGCCGGCCAGAAACTCCTGCAGGAGCACCCCGAGCTCCTGGACCACAAGCGCGACATCAAAGTCTGCCCCGTCCCGTAGCCCCGCCGCCATTGAGACCAACATACGGCAATTCGTGTTTAGGACGCACACGAATTACTATATAATTGACCATGAATTAATCTGCTTCAACACAGCGTCGTAGACGCTGAATCTCAATAACCCCAGACATTTTATATGTCTGGGGTATATAGTAAGCCCTCTTTATATGCGTCTCGGAGAGACGCCACCTTGCCTAAAAAAGTCAGCAAGAAACCATCTGCGCTTTCCGCCATTTCAGCGGGAACCCTACCCAGCCGTCGATGCGTTTTCTGTAACGGAGATTGTCACGACACGTCCACCCCTATTGGCTCGGAGGGCGATGATGTCGGGCCATTTCCCAGAGAGAAACACCTCTCTAAATCCGTTCAGCGAG
>JAEEGL014270420.1_pt1 | contig 67807 bp, 57 predicted proteins | sample 9134231 | NCBI WGS metagenome assembly JAEEGL01 (sample SAMN16246548, study PRJNA631951) | gut metagenome | biome: gut microbiome; feature: rumen; material: fiber-attached | host: Bos | place: Iran: Karaj | collected 2018-10 | reverse complement strand
TTAGGCATACCGCCAGCGTTCGTCCTGAGCCAGGATCAAACTCTCAAAAAAGAAAAAAGAAAATAACGAGTGTTAAAGAATAACAAGAAGAAAATGATGTTTAATTTTCAAGGTTCAAAAAAGCACAACTTGATAAGCAAGAGAACACTCAAACGCAATAAGAACAACAGATGCATACAAGTTGTACATTGATTCTAACACTGTGGCAAAAACTTTGTCAACAGAAAAACAGTTTTTTTCTAAACTTCGGCCATTTTAATATAAACTATATTAAAAATCATATAAATTTATATAAACAGACGAACTTTAAAAAATTTTCTAAAATTTCTAGATTAGAAACTTTTTTGAATTTTGGTGTGGTAAAGTAAAAATGGAGCACATAAAGTTATTGTTTTAAAATTGCTACACAACTTGTACTTGTATTTAATATCATGGATTTGTGAAACAACGTTTTGATTAAATATTTTACGAAAATGGTATAAGATTTTGTTAATAACTTCATTACTTACATTTAACCACACGTTTATTAATCTCAATTTTAATTTCATTGAGTCTGTAGTCTAACTTTTACTTAACTTTCACGTCGTTGCATACTTTAACGAATATTACTTAAGTAATCAAATTTTTCACTATTTTAGTTTTTTACTTTAAAACTGGTTTTACTTTTAAAAATTTTAATTTTGGACGCATCAACTGCCTACTCAACTTTGTTCTATAGCAGTCTTACCTAATAAAGATGAAATACCCATACCAATATTCCATGAACTATTGAAGATATTGTTCCAAAAACTAATACTGGGCCAGCTATTACAAACATCTTTGCACCTATTCCTGTTATGTGCCCCTCACTTTTGAATTCTATAGCTGGCGAAACTACTGAATTTGCAAAGCCTGTAATTGGTACAAGACTTCCCGCACCTGCAAACTTTGCTATTTTGTCGTACAGCCCAATTGCTGTTAAAAAAGCTCCAAGAAACACCAAAATTATTGAACATAGTGATCTGTTATTTTGTTCTTCGAGTCCCATATTTTCTAGTACGTTGTACAACAGTTGACCTATCGCACAAAACAACCCACCAGATAAAAATGCCGCCAATGCGTTCCTTGACGTCTTGCTTTTAGCAGAATTTTCTTCCACCATTTTTTTATATTCTTTTTTCGTAGTTTTCATTGTTTTTAATCCAATTTTTACTTATTTGACAGTCTAGATACTCTTTTAGTGTTGACTATAAAAATAAAAATTATGCGGTTAAAATTTTTATTAATGTTAGTTAAATAAATTTAGATTTCGCCTCTTTTAGCAATTAAAAGTTAAACTGTGTTACAATTAATATTTAGGTGATTTGCTCTAAGATACACAATTAAATTTGAAAAAGGGCGGTAAGCTATGAGCGATATTTTGAAAGATGCAGAACAGCGGATGGAAACAGCGACAAATTCATTTGAGTCTGAATTAAAAACATTGAGAGCAGGGCGAGTTAACCCTTCAATTTTAGATAAGATATGCGTTGATTATTACGGTACACCTACAAAAATTAATCAGATGGCTGCGATTTCTGTTTCCGAGTCAAGAATTTTAGTAATTCAGCCCTGGGATGTTTCAAGCCTTAAAAGTATTGAAAAGGCTTTGCAGAGTTCTTCATTAGGTGTAAACCCTCAAAATGATGGTAAGGTAATACGTTTAATTTTTCCGCAAATTACAGAGGAACAAAGAAAAAATTTAGCTAAAGATATATCTAAGATGGCTGAGTCCTACAAGATACAAGTAAGAAATGTACGAAGGGACGCTTTAGATAAATTAAAAAAAATGAAAAAAGATGCTTCAATAACAGAAGACGAGCTTAATTTAAATGAAAAAAAAATTCAAAAGATTACAGACAAGTTTTGTGAGAAAATAGAGTCCTTATTGGATAGTAAACAAAAAGAAATAATGACCGTTTAATTTTTGTCGTTGAGCACAAAGTTTTTATTTGTTGTAGTGTTAAAATTGTAGTTACAGTGTATTTTTTTAAATCTGAGTAGCTTGCTTTTTTATGCCATGGGTTGTGTGTCACGTTATGCAAACATTGGTACTTTTGTTTTGCAATTTTAGTTATTACTAGATTTTTGTGCTTTAGGTTCAAAGTTCGTTTTTTAAAAAATTAAACTTTTTTAAGTGCTTTTTTGTTGATAGTTGTGGCATTTAGAGTTTAATTATAGCCAACTGTTTGCTCTAAGCTAACTAGTAAATTTAGTCATAAAATAAGTTGTTGTTGCTGTGTGCTTTGGTGCACCAGTAAAATTATAGTATTTAATGATATCCGATTGAACAATTAAATTTTCTACGCTCTAGGCAAATCGATTATTATTCAAATGTGTGTTTAATCTATGCTCTATAAAAAAGGAATCAAAAACATGTCACTAAACAATAATACGAGTAAAATTATAACTACTCCGTTACCAAGACACATTGGTATTATAATGGATGGCAACGGCAGGTGGGCAAAAAATAGGGGACTTTTGCGTTCGAATGGTCACGTGAGAGGTGCCGAAGTTTTTAAAAATATAACATTGTATTGTAGTAAAATTGGTATAAAATTCTTGACTGTGTACGCTTTTTCAACTGAAAACTGGTCCAGACCAAAAATTGAAGTAGATTTTTTAATAAATTTATTTAAAAAACAATTAAGCAACGCTCTTAAGGATTTTTCTCAGGAAAACATAAAAGTTAATTTTCTGGGAGATATTTTAGTCTTTCCCGCTAGTTTAATAAGTTTAATAAATGATGTAAGAAAAGTGTCTGAAAATAATACAGGTATGGTTTTGAATGTTGCACTCAATTACGGTGGTAGGAACGAAATTTTAAATGCTACTAAAAGTGTAGTAAAAGATGTTTTGGATGAAAATTTAGATGAATCGGAAATATCTTTGAAGGTTTTTGAAAATAAATTGTATACACAAAATCAACCAGATCCAGATATCATTATAAGAACAGGTGGGGAGTTTCGAATTTCTAATTTTTTGATATGGCAAAGTGCGTATTCCGAATATTTTTTTACAAAAACTTTGTGGCCAGATTTTACTAAAGAAGATCTTAATGATATTATTGAGGAATTTTCTAAAAGGAAACGACGTTTTGGCGGTGTAGATTAGCAAAAACAGTATTAATAATCTAGGATTTTTGGCACTTTTTGCGTTTTTTAATCAAATTAAATTGGCAAAATAATATTTTGAATACTTATTTATAAAAACTTTATGGCCGGATTTTACCAAAGAAAAATCTTGATGTTATTATTTACGAATTTTATAAAAAGGAACGGGGACTTGGCGGCGTATATTAACAAGAAGAGTATTTAGAATAATCTAGGATTATTAGCACTTTTTATATGTTTTTTTATCAAGTTAAATTGCTGCAGTAAATATTTCGAATACCTCTTTATAAAAATTTTGTAACCAGATTTTACTAAAAAAGGTCTTAATGGTATTATGTATTGAATAACTTAAAAGAGACGACGCTTCGGGGGCGTAGATTAATAAATGTTAACAAGAACAGTATCTGGAATAATCGGGGGATTATTGGTACTTTTTGTTATATTTTTTAATCAACGCGTGCCATTTATAATAAATTTGTTTATAGCAGTTGTTTGTGTACTTGCAAGTTTCGAGCTACATTATACATCTAGGTTAAGCAAAAATTTTAAAATAGTTGCACCTGGGGTAATTTTTTCTACAATTTTACCGATATTTGGTCATGTTTTTTTTTGGAAGTTTTCGTTGTATCTTTATACTTTAGCAATGTTTTTAGTTTTAATTTTTTTTAGGAAATCACTGAATTTTAAGGATGTCTTTATTGTTTATGGTATGACTCTATTAATTACGCTTTCCCTGACAACCATAATAGACCTTAGGGCTATCGGCGGAGTACATAGTAACTTTTATATACTTTTGGCGTTATTCATTCCTTGGATGGCAGACACGGGAGCTTATTTTACAGGGGTAACATTTGGTAAAACTAAACTTTGTCCAGACCTCAGCCCTAACAAAACCCTAGAAGGTGCCTTTGGAGGAATAATTTTTTGTATATTAACTAATTTATTAGTATCTGTTATTTTTAGAATATTCTTTTTGTCCAAAAACATCGGAGTAAATTACTTGTATGTTGCAGTACTTGCACTTTTGGGATCTTTGATTTCCATAATCGGAGATTTATTTTTTTCTATGGTAAAAAGATGCTACAGAGTTAAAGATTTTGGAAATGTTATGCCTGGCCATGGCGGTGTGCTGGATAGATTTGACAGTGTAATTTTAGTTGCTCCATTTGTATATTTTATGCTTAAAAATTTTGATATACTGCTAAAAGTATAGTTGATTTTTTAGAGGTTAAATAGTGATTAACAACGATAAAAGGATTACAATTTTGGGATCTACTGGGTTTATAGGTAGGCAGACTCTTGACGTAGTAGAACATTTAAATATGAAAGTCTTCGCTTTGACTGCAAATAAAAATATAAATTTGATGGAAGGACAAATAAGAAAGTTTAAACCAAAATTTGCAGTAATGTCTAATTTTGAGGCCGCAAAGGAATTGAGTTTTAAAGTTAGAGATACTAGCACAAAAATTCTGGCAGGTAAAGATGAGCTTTGTAATAATATTTTATTTGAAAAAGCTGATATTGTAGTTAATGCTATTGTTGGAATTGCTGGTTTTTTGCCTAGTATTTCTGTTATAAAATGTAAAAAAAAGTTAGCTCTTGCTAATAAAGAAAGTTTAGTAGTTGCTGGTGAATTACTTATTAAACTTGCTAAAGAAAATAGTGTGCAGATTTTACCAGTAGATAGTGAGCATTCTGCAATATTTCAGTGTTTAGAAGGTAAAAACAGTGGGAAACATCTAAAAAAAATTATATTAACTGCGTCTGGTGGCCCCTTTTTTGGTAAAAAAAAATATGAGCTTAAAGATGTTAAAATCTCTGATGCTTTAAACCACCCTACTTGGAATATGGGTGCAAAAATTAGTGTGGATTCCGCTACAATGATGAATAAAGGTTTGGAACTAATTGAAGCATGTTGGCTTTTTAATGTTGACCCTGAAGATATCGAAATTTTAGTGCATAGAGAATCTATAGTGCACTCCATGGTAGAGTTTACCGACAACTCCGTGATAGCTAATTTGGCCGTACCGGACATGAGATTACCTATACAGTATGCACTAACTTATCCAGAAAGATGTAGAGCATTAGTAAAAAAATTAGATCTTTCCAATATAAATAAGCTAACATTTTTTAAGCCGGATTACAGCACATTTGAATCAATTGACATTTGCAAAAATGTACTGAAATCTGGTGGAACATTGCCAGCAGTTTTAAATGGTGCAAATGAAGCGGCAGTAGAATTGTTTCTCGAAAATAGAATACCGTTTTTAGAAATTACTGAAGTTGTCAAAATAGCATGCAATGAATATAAAAATGCATCTATAAGCTCAGTTAAAGATGTACTTAATGCTGACAATTGGGCTAGAAATTTTGTAAAAAATTATTTTGAAAAAAATAATTAATAAGAAGTTTTAGATTCGATAATTATGATATTTTTTTAAAATCTATAGCTATATCTTACAAATTTAAATATCGACTAAAACTGCAGTATTAACTGATTTCTAAGTTATTATTGCTAGAAGTAGGTATTAACAAATAGAATTCCCTTAGTTTCATATGAAAAAATAATTCAAAAAATAATTTTTTTAGCAATTTCCACTTGATTTTTTGAGTCAACTACTTCTGAAGAGATAAAGCTTTATCTTATTTATTAAGTTTTAGTACTGCCTTTTTCTTTAAATTATGGGATATCTTTAAGTTCTTAAGTATACTTTTTATAAAAAATTTTGCTTAATAAAAAATCTCTATTTATGTAATAAATAACTAAGATGTGGAGAAAATAGTTTATATTGAATTTGCCGTAATTCAGAGTTGCATAATATATTGTATTATTTAAACAAAAAGGGGATATAAATAAAATTAAAGTTTGTCCTAAAATAACGCTATGCAGCGCAGTTATAACAAGTCTTATTATTTTATTTTTTTCAGGTATGGCAATAGCAGAGAAAAATACTAAACTAATTGGATTTGGAGAAACTGGACAATACCTGAATTTTAAAGAAATAAATGATCAAAAGATTATTAATATTAAATTTATAGGGCAAGAATATAATTTTGATATAACGAAAATATATAATATTTATAAATCAGTAAAAAATATTAAAATTTCAAATAAAATAACTAATTTTCAGATAGAAAATAAAGTATTTGAAAAATTTAAAATAAATTGGTACCAGATTCCGTTTTTTAATATTGTGAAAAGATTACGCCTACTAAAAATCCAATAATAAATTATTAAAAGCACAAATATAACTTGTAAAATAAATTAAGTTTTGGACTTATGTCTTATTTTTTAATTTTTATATGTACACTAATTTTTAAATTAAAATCTTATTAAGTTAAACTTACTTATTACCGAGACAAACTCGGATACTTTAAATATGTACTTAAACAAGTAAATTTAAACAATTTTATGTGCTTTTTTAATTTTAATTTAATTTGAAAAATTATTAATGCTAACCACGTTTTACTTTTAACAAATAGAAGCAGTTCAATTAAAATGTTGAACAAAATAAATTATTTAAAATTTTATTTTCTTTACAAACCTAATATTAATCTACAAATATATAAAATAACGAGTAAAAAATTCGAAAAATTTTTTCTTTATTAATTTTTATACAACAATAGATCACATTAGAATATATAACCTAAAAACTAAGTTCCAAACCAACTGGACAATGATCACTACCCAAAACCTCGCTATAAATTTTAGAATTCATAATATTTTGTCTAATATCATTAGAGACTAAAAAATAATCTATACGCCAACCAACATTACGCGTACGTGCTTTACCAATATAAGACCACCATGTATAAGCACCTATTTTATCTGGATATAAATACCTAAATGAATCCGTAAATCCTGATTCTAAAAGCTTTGTAAATTTTTCACGCTCCTCATTTGTGAAACCCGCATTATTATGATTACTACTTGGATTTTTAAGATCAATGTCGTTATGTGCTACATTCAAGTCTCCACATAAGATTACAGATTTTTTACTTTTCAATTTTATTAAATATTTCCTAAAGTCATCCTCCCATTTACACCTATAACTTAGTCTCGAAAGATCCTGTTTTGAGTTTGGAGTATAACAATTAACCAAGTAAAAATTTGCAAATTCTAGGGTTATAATTCTACCTTCACGTGGATGCTCATCGGAATTAAAGTCATAAAATACGGATATGGGTTTTATTTTAGAAAACACGGCTGTACCAGAATATCCTTTTCGTTCTGCATAGTTCCAGTACTGTAAATACTCGCTTTCTATTTCTAAATTTATTTGTCCTTCCTGAAGTTTTGTTTCTCCAACACAAAATATATCCGCATTAACTCTTTTAAAAAAATCTAAAAATCCCTTATTAACGCAAGCGCGTATTCCGTTAACGTTCCAAGAAATAAATTTCAATTATTTAACTTACCCTAAAATATTTACAAAATCCATAACAGTAATCTTAAACGCAATTGTAACATGAATTGTCTATTTTAATAAAAGTAAATTCAGATGTGGCAGTTCTAAATCATAAAAGATAAACTGAAACTTCGCCACTTTAGAGATAGTCAAACTAAAAAATTAAGTATAAATTTTTCAAAAAAATTGATTTTTGAAAGCCTTTTTAACGCGGTAGTCGTAAGGTGTCATCTACAAATCATCTGATTTTATCACTGCCTCAAATGTGGCTTAACTAAAAAATAACAAAACAAAAATACGAAAAAACCCTTGTTTTATATAAAATTTACCTTAAAATACTAAAGTGTAAATAAAAAACAAACTATTTATATTTTTATAAGGCAAATACCTGTGTTATCAACTAATTAAAGGTCTTCATAAACTGGTGGACAACCATACTCCGGACATGGGTCATCATAATCGCTAGGGCTATCTTCCGTATATACCCCATTTTTATCTCGATATACTTTAGAAAATGACCATGGAGGCTCGTAATAACCTAATCTTTTTCTACCAAATTTATACACGTATTCTAATTTATGTTTACCATCCTCCGTAACATAAATTTTGTCTTTATTACCACTCTTAATATTTTTTCAATATCTTTTAAAATTTCCTTTGTAACGTTTTCAATTTGTACCAATTTCATAATTTTTTCTGCCGGTATCCAAATTACTTTTCTTCTTATACTAAGTTCATAAATTTCTTTCTTTTCTTCTTCGTCGGTATCGAATTTTGCTTTTATACTTTCATATTCATCCTTAGGGAGTCGGTCTCTTACTTCACCCAAAGTCTCGTACCTGCGGTAACCATAATCTCCGTTTTTTCCTTTTTCCAGTAAAAATCCGTCTACCCCAGTCATTAAAATGTCACCAGGCTTAACATCTTTTGCTTTTATGGAAACTAATTTAGCTATTTTAAAATTAAGTTTTAAATTGTCTTTATTACTAGAAAATCCTGGTCCGCCACCAGCGCTGCAAACATAATTAGTACTACTTAAAAACGGTGTTATACCAAGCAAAACTGCACTACGAACTAAAGCTTTATTTTTATTTTTATCAATCATATAAATTTACCTCCAGAATTTTTATCTCATATACCGATATTTGGAATACACTATAATTTCGAAGTACCCTTCTAAAAACAAGTACACGTTTTTAAAAAAGGCTGTACACCTAATTATCTATAAAATTTTGATTAACATGTTACGACGTATTATAACATATTTATAAAAAAACATCAAAAAACAATAAAACAAACCATAAAAATATTTATTGAAATAATGTTGCATAAAAATATGCAATAAATAACTATAAAAAAGAGTAATATGAATATTTTTTTAAGGAGGATCTTAAAATAAAAACAAAATGCAAACCAGAACTTAGGTCTAAAGAAAAATTATTTTGTATAAATTACGTTAGTACAGGTAATATAGCAGAATCGGCTTTAAGGGCTGGTGTTAAGAAAAATCCGTTTAAATTTGGCAGTAATTTATTATCAAGAGAAGATATAAACAAAGAAATAGAAAAATTATATGAACAAAAGAAAAAAAATCTCCTTTATAAAGCATGCAGCGGATACGAACGATTAGCTTTTGGTAGCATAACAGATGCTATTAAACTTATTTACTCAAACAATTTGGATTTAGAAAAAATTTCTAGTATGGATCTTTTTAATGTTTCTGAAATAAAACGGTTAAAAGATGGTGCCGTGGAAATAAAATTTTTCGATAGAATTAGAGCACTTGAAAAAATTCAGAGTATGGATTTTGTTAGTAATGAACAAAGCATGTCTTTCTATAGTGCTATTGAAAAAGGTACGGATAGTCTTAAAAAAGTTTGATAATTTAGAAAAATATTACCAGTTTTAAAATTAAATCTTTTTATAAAAACAATTAAATATTTTTTAGACAAAAAATATTCTTTAAATTTACCTATGTTACTTTAATTGCAAAGGTAATATATCAGCCAATATAATTCATGTTTTTCGAAACTATAAGTGAGGTTATTGTGATCTAAAATCAAATACAAAAAACTAAATTTAAAAATTAGAAAGATATTATAAATTTGGGATTTAAGTCTTTTTCTAAAAAACAAATAAAAGTACTATGTTGGTGGCATGAAAATAGCCCTTATAAAAATCTAGATGCTATTATTTGCGATGGTGCTATTAGAAGCGGTAAAACTTTATGTATGGGAATTTCCTTTATTGCCTGGGCTTTTTATGGTTTTAATAACGAAATTTTTGCAATTTGTGGAAAAACTGTACGTTCAATTAAAAGAAATTTTATAGATGCAGTTCTTCCAAAAATTAAGGACTTGGGTTTTAGGTATAAAGTTAAGATATCTGAAAATTTAATAGAGGTTAAAAATTTAAATAAAGTTAATAAGTTTTACTTATTTGGTGGTAAAGATGAATCCTCGGCCTCTTTAATTCAAGGAATAACTTTAAGCGGAGTTTTTTTTGACGAAGTTGCACTGATGCCTCACTCTTTTGTTGAACAAGCTCTTGCCAGATGTTCTACTAGAAATTCTAAATTTTGGTTTAATTGTAATCCAGAATATCCGCAGCATTGGTTTTATCAGGATTGGATTTTAAATCATAAAAAGAAAAATGCTTTATATCTACACTTTACTTTAAACGATAACCCTTCACTTAGTGTTCATATAAGAAATCGTTATGAAAAACTATATTCAGGTACTTTTTACGAAAGATTTATTTTAGGCAAATGGGTTGTGTCGTCTGGACTAATTTATCCAGATATGGCAAACGATAATTCTTTTATACACGTACCAATATTTAATTTTGAAAGTTACTATGTCTCATGTGATTACGGTACAGTAAACCCTGCATCTTTTGGACTATGGGCAAAATATGAAAATTCCTTTTACAGAATTGATGAATATTACTATGACTCAAGGAAAGAAGGTAAACAAAAAACTGATGAGGAACATTATGAAAGTCTTCTTAATTTAGTAAAAGACTTAAAAATAAAATATATTACAGTTGATCCATCAGCGGCTAGTTTCATCACACTGATTAGGCAAAAGGGTAAATATAAAGTTATTTTAGCAAAAAATAATGTTCTAGACGGTATTAGAAAAGTGTCTAGTGCACTTAAAAACAAGACTATTCATATATGCAACACCTGCAAAGACAGTATTAGAGAATTCGGTATGTATCGGTGGGAAAATTCAGGAAACAAAGACTCTCCACTTAAAGAGAATGATCACGCAATGGACGATATTAGGTATTTTGTTACAAGTATTATTCCATTGGAACTATACGAAAACGATAAAGACGAATTTTTTGCCTTTGCATTAAGGCGGTGAAATAAGATAAATAGTAGTAATACACACATAAATAGCCAGGCACACTTTATATTTCAATAATAGTGGATATCTAAAATAAACATTTTTTTACAATTTACCATTTTAAATTTTAAAACTAGCTTATAGATGCTGATTAATATTTGGACAAAACAAAATAGGCAGTGCTAAATCCTAATTAACGGTTTGATATTTTGCCTCTTAAGAGGTATTCAAAAAAACTGAGCGAATATTATTGCTGAAAAATTAATTTTTGAATTCTTTTTCACTTTATATGTATATGGTGTTATTTGTTAATTTACATAATTTTAGCACTGTCCAAAGTATTTTAAAAATATTAGCTATATTACTTAAGTTATGATTCAGGTAATCGTGCTTTTAGAATATTCCCTATTATTACACAGATTATTTTATTTCGTTGCTAAAATGGGCACGTATTGCTACTTTTTACGTTATAGTATTACTTTTTTTAAAAGATTATAGCCCTTGGCTTTAAACGAGCGCTACAAAACCAGACGTAGCGTGCAAAAAAATTAATAAAATTTATTTTATATGTTTTTGCCTTTGGTATAGCACGTATCTTTGCACGCTACAAAGGATTTGTAGCGCTCGTTCTACTTCTTAAAAGTAAATAAATAAATTAAAAATCAAAAGGAATGATTAAATGTTTTTTTTAAAGAAAAAATCTTTAAAAAGTAAAGAACAGGAAAAAATTGCTGTTCAAACAGCGTTATCTAATAAAGAGATAAAACCTTATTCAGAACTTAGCAATCGAGAATATTTTATAAAGCATGAAACAAAACTTTATAATCTTTTAAGAGATGCCGTACCAATTATAGATGCAGCTATTAACAAAACCGTACGATTAATTGGTAATTTTAAAATTAAGTGTCAAAATGAAGAAATAGAAAAAGAAATAAATTATTTTTTAAAGACAGTCAAAGTAAACTCGTCTTTATATGGTATAGAAAATTTCATTTCTTTACACTTGGATCAACTTTTAACTAACGGGACATCTATTGGTGAAATAGTAATAAATCCAAGAACAAACAAAATATATGCTTTATATAATGCAAGTTTAAAATATGTATCTTTAGAGTTAGGTGAGAATCCCTTAGAGTTAAAAATATTTAAAAAAGATAATTATGGAAACAAAACTCTCGTACAAAATAAAGATTTAATTTTAATATCAGCACTAAACGCAAAACCAGGCAATGCTTATGGTACATCTATTTTGAGAGGCTTACCTTTTATAAGTAGTATTTTACTTAATATTTATAACACTATTGGTCTTAACTGGGAAAGAGTAGGTAACGTAAGATTCGCCGTAACTTATAAACCCAGCGATAACGCTAATGAAAAAATGTATACTAAAGAAAGAGCTATGCAGATCGCTAACGAATGGTCTAAGGCTATGCATTCTAAGGGCTTGGTTAATGACTTTGTATCTGTAGGGGATGTAGATATTAAAGTTATTGGTGCAGATAATCAGATTTTAGATAGTCAAATACCCGTTAGGCAAATGCTCGAACAAATTGTTGCAAAGCTTTCTATACCACCTTTTCTTTTAGGATTATCTTGGTCAACGACGGAACGGATGTCTGCACAACAAGCAGATATTTTAACTAGTGAACTTGAATTTTATCGCAGAATACTAAACCACACTATTTTTAAAATTTGCGATTTTTGGTTTAAGCTTAACGGATACAAGGACAATTTCTACATTGAATGGGATAACATTAATCTACAAGATGAAGTAGAGTTAGCTAATTCTAGGTTAACTTTAGCAAAAGCTATGGAAATAGAAAAAAGAATAGGAGTAACAAATTAGAAAGTAATATAGTTTTATATTGCAGAGTTTTAGATCATACTTTTTTCATGATTGTGCTGTTTTACTAAAATTAATGTATAATTGGACAATTTTTATCATTAATTTGACAAACAATAATATGTTAGAGAGTAAAGTTAGCTAATATGCATTGGTTTTATCAAAAGTTATGAAGATAAAAAAGAATAGGAATAGTTAAATAATTAGTAAACTTTCATTTTTATACATATTATTTAAACCATTTCAAAATTTTTTCTTTTTATCTTAGGCTAAGCAGATACGAATATAATTTTCATTTCGGGAAGGATAACATTTGTCTAAAATATAAAATAGAGCTAGTTAATGCTAGGTTAGCCTTAAGCTGTGGAAATATAAAAAATAACAAGAGTAAAAAATTAGACAGCAGCCTTGTTTCTTATCGCAAATTTTTAAGCCATTCTATTTTTTATTTACTTTATTTTGCCAAAATTAATAATCACATCCGTATTTATTTGAAACGGCAAAAATCTATTAAACGTAGTAAATCTAGATATTTTTCAATTGACTTTAGCAAGATCTATAAAAATAGAGAAAAGAATTAAATAACGAATTAGACAGAAATCTTATTTCATATTGCGAAATTTTATAACACAATATTTTTTATTTATTTTATTTTGTCAAAAATAACGAGTACATAGACAATTTTTGTACTTAATTGAATGGCTACAATACAAAGTTAACTAAAACCTAGTTAACTTTAGAAAAAGTTACAGAAATAAAAAAGAATAGGAGCAGCTAATTAAAAATATGAAAAATGCATACGTAATAAAAGATTTTAGTAACGAAAAAGAAGTTAGCAAAAGTGATTTAGAATTAATAAATAAATATACCAAACGTACATTAAAAAAAGATGAAATTTATATATTTTCTGTAATTTTGTGCGATAACGAAATAGACAGAGATAACGAAAAATTTACAAAAGAATCTTTAGAAAAATTATCTAAGTTGTTTTTAGGCAAGCCCGGAATCATGGATCATGAAGCAAAAGCGATAAATCAGGCTGCAAGAATTTTTTATTGTGAAGTAGAAAAAATAGACAATAAATTAACTAAAGATAATAAACCATACTTTAGATTAAAAGCTAAAGCGTATATGCCAAAAAGTGAGAAAAATAAAGACTTAATTTTACAAATAGATTCTGGAATAAAAAAAGAAGTCAGTGTAGGGTGTGCTGTCAACAAAATTACCTGTTCTATTTGTGGATGCAACAATAAAAGTGCTGTTAAATGTAATCATATTAAAGGTGAAATTTATAACGGAAAGCTTTGCTACTTTATTTTGAAAGACCCGTACGATGCTTACGAATGGTCTTTCGTTGCAATACCGGCCCAAAAAGAAGCTGGTGTTATAAAAACAATTAGTAAATCTACTTTGAAAGGAGGTGTTTTAAATTTGGAAGAAATTCTTAGTAAGATAAATTCTTTAGAAGAGATAAGCCTAAATAAAATCGAGGTAAAACTTTTAGCCGATTATATTAAAAATTTAGAAGAGCTTTCTAGTTTAGGTAAGTCTTACAAGGAGGATTTAAAAAAAGAAGTTACAAAACTTTATGTAATAAATCAGCCAATGGTAGATGTTAGTATTATTTCTAGTGTTATATCTAAAATGAATTTTACAGAACTTAAAGCTTTTAAGAAAGCTCTTAGTTTAGGTAAGAATAATGTAAAAGTCTTAGATGTAAAACCACAACTTTCTAGTAAACCTATTTTTAAAAAGGATCTATATAAAGAATTTAAAATTTAAACTTTAATTTGATAAAAACAATTAAATCAATAAAACAATACCTGCCTATCAATTATCTATAAAAAACGATAAGCAAAAGTAAGCTATTTTTTATATTAAAGGAGAACAACCACTATATGGCATTTTACGATTCTTTAAAATTAGAAAAGGGTATGTATAACGTAAATTTTACTAAAACTCTGGAAGAACTTGACCCATCTGAAAATTACGAAGGTACTAGTCTTTCTGGCCTGGATGCATTTGAAAGACAACTAAAAAGATTCGATATAAAAGTAAACGGTAAAAATTCAGATGTTATAGAAAAATTTTTTAAAACTTCAGAGTCTGCTGTACTTTTCCCGGAATATATTAAACGTTCAGTTGAACAGGGCTTAATTGAGGCTAGTGTTTTGCCATCTATTACTGCAACTGTTACTATGATTGATGGAAACGATTACAGAACTATAGAACTTACTGAAGATGGAGGAGTGTCGCCAGTTAGTGAAGGCGATAGTTTACCTGAAACTACTATTAAAAATAAAAGTAGTTTAGTTACCATGAACAAAAGAGGAAAAGTAATTTCTTCTTCCTATGAATCTTTAAGACTTAAAAGATTGGATTTATTTTCTGTTGCTTTAAAACAAATTGGCGCGGCTATCGCAAGAGAGCAACTTAAAGATGCTGTTACCGTTTTAAATGCAGCTAGTCAGGAGGAAGAGTCAGAGTCTACTACTTTTACATACGATGATTTAATTGATCTTTGGGGAAAATTAGAACCTCATGATTTAAGTGCCATTTTATGCAATAACAAAATGATGCAAAAAATTCTAGCACTAGATGAAATGAGAGATTCAGAAGCTGGACTTAATTTCCAAGGGACAGGTAAAATGGTTACCCCTTTGGGTGCAACTTTGGTTAGAGCAGCTACTGTAAGTGATGATCACATTATTGGTATAGATAAAAACTGCGCCTTAGAGATGATTCAAGCTGGAGAAATATTAATAGATTACGATAGATTAATAGACAAACAATTAGAAAGAATAGCTATTAGTAGTGTTGCTGGGTTTGCAGCTGTGTTTAGCAGTGCGGTTAAAGTTATTAACTATTCTGCTATAAGTTAAATAAAAATTGTAAAGCTAGGGTCTTGTTCCGCCGCCCCGCCCAAAGGCGGGGCGGCGGAGAAAAAACCAATAATAACAATTAATTTTAAATTGAAAGAAGAGATTTTAAAGAATGGATTTAACCAAAGTAATAGAAAATTTTCTTCTTATTTCTGGTATAAACCAAAATAAATCTAATATATACATGCCGATAATAAAGGATTCTATTAAAAAATTGACATCAAAACTTAAAAGCAAAACTATTAAAGATGAAGATAAACCAAGACTAAATTATGCAGCAGCTATTTTTGCTTTTTATAAATATTTGATTTTTGAAAAATCAAAAACTAATACAGAATCTTTTACCGCAGGAAACGTAAGTATAAAAAGCAATATAGATGCTAAATTAAATGCAGCAAAAGACATATGGCTTAGTGAAAAAGAAGAAATTTTAGATCTTTTAAAAGACGATGAATTTTCTTTTAAAAGTGTTTAAAAATACTAAGGAGGGAAAATCTAGATTTTTGAAGAATATTTAAATGAAATAGTAAATAATTACGGGCAAGATATTGAAGTAATAGTAGATGGAGAAAAAGTAGAAAAAGGTAAAGCTTTTATCCAAAATTTAGAATACAAAAATACATTTTTTAAAAAAACTTTTGAAAATTTAGGAGAAGTAAGCAGGAAAAATTATTTATATATTGGTCCAAAAGATATAAATTTAGATAAATACAAAAATAAAACAGTGAAAATTAAGACAAAATTTGATGAATATGTACTAAAGAAAACCGAAAAAATATTAATAAAAAATGATGTAATTTATATAGGGGCTATACTTTCACGCACATAGAGGGGAGTAAACTTATTTTTGAGTGAGATTTTAAATATTTTAAATGAAGTCAAATATGCCTTAGAAAATGATTCTGAGCTTTCTTTAGTAGAGTTTACTCTAAGTTTTCCTAACGTATGTGTAGAAAATCCACTAATAAAACCGAATGTGGTTATTGGTGTTAAAGGGATAAATATAAACAGTGCTTCTTTTGATGGATATCTAAGTACTGAAGATAATGATGGTAATGAATATTTTGGTAACTTAGGTAAGTTTGATATATCTTTAGATATCTATATGCCAGAAAAAAATGGTGGAATCAAATGTTTTAATATTTTTTATAAAATATATAAAACTTTAAAAAACAGTAATAACTTTGACTTTAACATTATTGGTTTTTCGTCTAAAGAAGTAACGTACGACCAAAAAGTAGAAGCTTTTATTTTAAAAAGTACAATGACGGTAGAATCAGTTCTTATATTTAATTAAAATTGATTTTTAAAAAGTTAATTAAAGAATAGAGATGATTTAAATTAATCTAAATAAAAATATAGTTAACAAAACTTACAGTACAGTAAAAAACATTGCTATAGAAATAAATGATGTAAAAATTGGAGCTATTAAAAGTTATAGTATTAAATCTATTTGTTCTAGCAAAAGTTTAGAGACACTATGGGGTAATAATTTAGCTGAAATTGTTAAAGGTAACACAAGTTTCATTATTAATTTAACTAAACTATCTTTAAACAATGACTCTGTAGATTTTTATAACTTAAAACACTTTAAATTAAAAATAATAAAAGATAATGAGACTTTAATATTTTCTGGTTGTGAATGGACTACTATGGAGGAATATGCAAGTCTTAGTGAAAGTTTAATTGAAAACTTAACGCTGATATCTTTAAACAGAGAAAGATTAATATCAATAAATAGTTAACTATGTCAGTACTAAAAACTCATAGATAACACGAAATTACAATTCATGAACGAGAAACTAAATTTTTAATAATTTCTAAAAAATATCAATTTTTCGTATTCACGTAATTGTATCTGTGCTCTTTGCACTCATTTTTGGCATAGATTTTCCCTATATTTTGACAAATCTATCTAATATTAGCACTGCCTTTACTATGTAGGCATATTAATAACTAAAAATTAAAGGAGAACACTCTATAAATTTTATGGAAATAAATTTTTTACCTAATAACAATAAAGATATTTTTTTAAATAAAAATAACATTGACACAGACTATAAATTTTATGATTCGATTAGTCATGAAGACTTAAGTGAAGCCTTTGAAAGAGATTCAAGAAGATACAGTAGATATTTAGGAGATGACCTTATTAAGGAGACAGTCCTATGAGCAGTTCTTCATCTTTACTTATGCGATATAAAAATTATGTATGGCCTAGAAATCCTGAAAGAATCAATGTAGCACTAGAAAATAACATTAAAGATATTGAATTACCAAAAAGTGCAAGCGTACTCCAATTATATGGAAGAAAAAAGCGGATCGTAAATGGTACTGGAAATTTTGTAGGAGAAGACTGCTTTAATGACTTTAAGATTTTATTTGATTTATTTAAAAAATCTGTAAATAAAAGTGAGTATTTATGTATACCGAATATTGATCCTTTTTTAGCAGTTTTTAAAGACTTAAAGCTAATAGGCGAGCCAAGCCCAGATTTAGTAACTTATAATTTTACTTTTTGGGAAGACACGGAAAATATATATGAAAATGAAATAAATACTAAAACAAATTACTACATTGCAGATGGATCCGAGACTTTGTGGGATATAGCAATCATTTATGATATTGCTATAGAAGAGTTGCTAAAACTAAATGATTTTATAAAAGATCCAAACGAAACTTTGGATATGGGAGTAAGAATCTCTTTATGCTCAAATATATTGTAGAAACTATAAACAGCGATTTTGTAGACCTGGGAAGTCCATCTTATGTTTGTATTAATAAATCTTTTGATGCACCAGCTGATGATTTAAACGTTATTTTCCCTATAAAAAAATTTGTAGATGAAATAAAAAATATTAAAGTCTACAACGAAAAAAATGAAAAAGTTTTTTCAGGGCCCGTAGATGTCCAAAAATTTTATTTTAATACATCATTTAGTTATTTAAGTTTAGAAGCTAGAAATAAAGTCGCTTTTTTGCTAGATAACGAAGCTTCTCCCCAAGTTTATTCTTTACCATCATTGAGCATTATATTTAAACGACACATTATGCCCTACGGTTTTACCGGTTTTAAAGGTAACGATGATTCTTTTTCAAAAGAGTTTACCGTAGATAAAGGTATGAATGAATGGGAAGTTATTAAAACTTTTTGTGTTAATTATTTAAATGTATATCCAATGTTTATTGAAGATAAAATACTGGATGCTACAGGTGAAAGTACAAAAGAAAAAATCTTATTTTCAAATGAAGTTAAAGGTAATAATTATGTGAAATATTCATCACTTTGTGAAAATATTAAAAGATATAAACAGTATTCAGAACTTTATATTAAAACAGAAGATAATCCCACATATTCTTTGATCGTTAAAAATGAAAGCGCGATCAAAAAAGGTATAATCAAAAAAAGATATTTAAGTGTTTCTGAAACATCAATTACTCCGATAGCTTACGGAGAAAAAATATTAAATATGTCCAATAAAAATGCTTTGGAATTAGTACTTCATTGTCCTGGAAATATGAATTTTAATGTGGGAGATCTAGCCGTAATTAAAGATAGCCAATTTGAAAATTTAAATGAAGATTTCTTAATCTATAAAACACAATACGTACTAAACAATAATAAAGAAGAAACGATTGTTACTTTAATTAAAAAGGAAGTTTAGGTATAAATGTGGGTGTCTAAAGAAATAACTGAGTCTAATAGAAAAAACTTTAATTTAAAAATTGGTAAAGTCACGCAAACTTCTGAAAACGAGGTATGCATAGAAAACGACACTGAATATAGAAATTTGCCAATAGTTTGTCCATATGGATTTTTTAGTATACCGGTTTTAGGAAGTAATGCTGTTATTGCTCCTATTTCTAACGATTTTTTGTATTTTGGTACAAAGGCAAAAAATTTATATGAACTAAAATCAGGTGAAGTTGGAATGTATTCTCATGGCGGTGCAAGTATTGTGCTTAAAAATGACGGGAGAGTACTTATTAACGGAAATCCATATTAATTTGGGAGTTAAATAGCCCTTGGCTTTGAGCCTTGCACCGTAAATTTAAGCCGACTGGCAAAAATCTAAAGATTTAAAATCAAAATATTGAACATAATTAAATCTAAATATAAACTTGCCAGTCGGCGAAAATAAAAGGTGCAAGGCTCTGTACATTAATTATTTTAAATTACTCTAAACAATAATTTTTTAAAAGATAAAAATTAAAATGTATATATATTTTTAGAAAATTTATTTAACAAGATGATCTATATAATCTTTGAGCATTTTATTGTATTAACTAGTCAAATGTGTAGAAAGCGTCATTTATTTCATTTTCTAAAATTAAAAATTTATAAAAAAGGAGGTAAAAAATAATTGGACACAGCTCTAAGTCCAGACGGAGACTACATTTTAGGAGAAAATGGCATACCGGTAAAAATTTACGATACAAAAGAGCTCTTGCAAAAGATATTAATAAAATTAACAACAAAAATAGGAAGCTTTATTTACGATACTAACCTTGGTAGCGACCTTTACACTTTAAAAGATGCAGAGGATAGTGAAGAAATAATAAAACAAAAAGCTAACGTAATAGTAAAAAAGATTTTATGTAATGTACCTCAGTCAGAGTTAAAAAATATAGAAATAAAGCACATAAACGAAAATGATGAAAATTCTGTAAAAACATTAGAAATTAAGATTTTTTTAATAATCAACAAAAAAACTGAAACATTGGTGGTTAAAGTATAATGGAAAGCTATAATAACATTTTAAGCAGAATGCAAACAAGTTTTAAGAATCTAGCAGGATTTGACCCAGACGATGCATCAGATATTGGTATACGATTAAAAGTTTTAGCAGGAGAGATATTCTCATTATATTCAGAATTTAATTACATAAAAAACCAAATATTTATACAAACTTCAACAGGTGAAAATTTAGATAATCATGCTTTGCAAAGAGGATTAAATAGAAAAGAAGCACTTTGCGCAACTGGAGTTTTAACTTTTTCTAGAGTTAACGCTTTGCCGTATAGCCTTAGCATACCCATTGGGACAATTTGTTGCACAAGTAATACTGAAAAAGGTATAAGGTTTGAAACTATAGAAGATGCAGTATTGCCTCCAGGAGGGACATCAGTAAATGTAAAAGCTAAATCTTTAGAAGGAGGTAAAGACAAAAATGTAGCTGCTAATACCATTACAGTTATGGTTTCACCTCCAGCTGGAATAACTTACGTTAACAATGAAAGTAGATTTTCTGGTGCAACCGATGAAGAATCTGATGATGATTTAAGAAAAAGGATTGTAGAAAGTTACAAAAATGTATCTAATGGGACTAATATTGCATTTTATAAAAGTGTTGCACTTAGTCATAGTGGAGTGTACTCTGCAGGTGTTATTCCAAAAGCGAGAGGTACAGGAACAGTAGATATTTACATTGCAGGCAGAGGAGAACTAGTTAGCGAAGAAATTCTTAACGAGGTTCAAGCGGATATTTCTAAACAAAGAGAAGTTAATGTAGATGCTTTGGTTAATAACCCAGAGTTAGTACCTGTAAGCACGATTTTATACATTGACGTTAAAGAAAATTATGTATTTGATGATGTCAAGAACGAATGTATTACCGCAATAGAAAATTACTATAATTCTTTAAAAATAGGTGATTCTTTTTTGGTAGCCGCTATTGCTGACTGTATTTACCATATTGAGGGAGTAAAAAATTATTATATTCCGTCTATCTCAACATATGACAGAACCGCAACAGAATCTCAATTAATTATAGTCGGCAATATAAATATTTATAGGCAACAAGGAGTATAGTAAAGTATTGAGCACTATAGAATCAATAAAAAGAGTACTTAATCCTCTTGGTTTATACAATTTAAACGATGAAAGTTTAGTAACTAAAGAGTTAACGGTATATTCAGAAGAACTGGACCTATTACGTACAGAACTTCAAAATATACTAAAAGAATTTTTTATTAATACAGCTGCAGATTATGGTATTTATTTAAGAGAGAAAATATTTGGTTCTGTAAAAACCGATTTACCAATAAGCGAGAGAAGGAAAATACTTTTAAACAGATATTCTGAAAAGTCCTATGGATGTAATAGAGAATCAATAGAGAAATCTCTAATTTCTGCCGGAATGAATGGATACATTACAGAATATCCTAAAAGAAATCTACTTTATATTAATTGTATTAATATATTTGACACAACCATAACAAAAGAAATGGCAGAAAGAATAATACTAGAATTTGTTCCTGCACATTTAGATGTAGAATTCGACTACAGAGTTTTAACTTGGGAATACATAGATAATTTAGACTTAAGTTTTTCTAATATAGATGAAATAGATTTAACTTGGGAAAGCATAGATAGCTACTCTGAAACATAGACATAACAACATAAATATGTGTAGATTTAGATAAAGTAGGTTTAGCACAACAAAAACAATAATTTCCCTATTCATCTTTTGCGCACATTACGAATAGCCAAAAGTTTATTGACATTCTTTTAATTACCAAAAAAGTGTCTAACTTTATTGTAAAAATTATAGATTATAAATTTAAATTCTAAATAAATATAAACTAAAATGTTTTAAAACTAATTAAATTTAAGGCAAAAACAAATAGATATTTTAAAATTATAGAAAATGGAAAAGTAGGAAGTTCAAAATATGGTTTGATAAATATCGCAGCTTAACTATCTATGGTAGACAAACCCATTACCTTAATACTACTTTGTTTATGATTATTAATTTCGTGTTATCAATGCATTTTTAGCAATGCCAAATTTAATACAATCTTGCAATTTTTAAGGCAACGCTAAAACTTAATATATAAAAATAGATTTTGCATCTTAAAATTTAGTTAATTCAAAAATTTAAGCTAAACCTGTTAATTAAAACTTTACTTTCAAACTCTATTTTATCGTAATGTTTGGAAAAAGTTACTTTTTAATCTACCTATTTTTAGCTATGAAATTTTTAAAAACTTATTTCACGAGAGGTAAGTTTTAATATAAAAAGTAGCTTACCAATTCTAAATCTGTTCTATTTTACACTAAAATTAAAATATCATTGTGGTAAAAATCTAGTTAAGTCACAATTTTATCAATAAGTAAAAAATTATATAAACTTGATTTTAAACCCACTACTATCACGTGGGTTTACGATATGCTTTTATGCGTTATTGCCATTGGATTTTAAAAGAATAATTTTACTAAAAATATTTATTATAAGGAGAAAATTATATGCCCACAAATAATAAAACACCTAACCTTAATTTAAACAGTTGGATTGGAACAGATAAACCTAAACGTCAAGATTTTGTTGATGATAATAACATTTTGGATTCTGTAATTGCTAATCACATTGCAGACACAATAGTGCACATGTCTGCTGGCGAAAAATCTTTACTAAATGCACCTTTTATAGTCGATATGCTAGGGGGTAATGGTAACAGCACTTGCACACATACTTTACCATTTACCCCAAAATTAGTTATACTTTTCCTTAGAGATAACTTACCAATCGAGCACAACACGGAAGGTAACTATTATATTTATAACTTCGCAATTGCTACACAATCTGCATGCGGTGCTAGCAGAGGTGCTACATTAACCGGTAACATCCTTACACTAGAGCAAACTCAAAATACTCCAGAAGATGGCATCTTTATAAATTTAAATAAATACTTTGGGCAATACGTTTATATAGCGTTTAAATAGATGCTATTAATGGTAAATATCCATTTTCATAAAATATTCTTGTGCGTTGTTAAAAAACACTTCACTTCAGTGCTAATTGCTACTAAATTGCCGCTATTATTAGACAGTAAATCACGAATTTCCGATTTACTATTATATAAATATCTGAGTCTTTCAAAAAAAGGTTCTTGGTTGCATTTTAATTGAACTAACTTGTTTAGATGATCTATAATGAATTTTGAAACTTCTTTTGCAGAATCGTTTTTGAACGTGGCGCTTTGCGCTTTTAGTGTAAAAATAAATCGCTTCGACATATTAAAAAAGTTGAGCTTTCCGTTATCCACATAAGGAGAAGAGAAAGGGCTCTGCTTTTTCTTGACTAAATCAAATATTTTTGGCCCAAGTTCGATCATTTGATAAAAACGCTCGGTCATAACTTCAATGTCGTCATCACAAAGTTCCACTTTATTTTTTTGCGACGAAATAAGCTCATCGTCAATACCTTCAGAACAAGTACAATTAATTACATAAAGTATACGGCTTAACTTTAACATATCTGACAGTTTTAAGCTAAGGCTGTCATCGTCACTTGTCTTTTCGCTACCACTGATGTTTTCCCATAATGATTTGTACAAACCAAGTTCACCAGTACTGCTACCATCCAGTTCAATATTATTTTCATTAAGCAATATTAGGTAATCTTTAACCTTTTGTTTTATTAAGTCTACGTTATTAAAAATTTCTACTAGCTTTTTTAACAAAGCTTTCGCTTTATTTTTAATCTCAGAATTATCATTTTTACAATTATTTTCAGCAAATTTATAAATCTTTACTAATGTAACAAGTGATTTGTTTTTGAGATAATCTTCACAATTAACAGGCTCAAAATTGTCCCAATTCCATTTATTTTCTATATCGCTAATTTCATCGTCAGTAACTTTTTTTAGCAAAAATTTAAACATATCCGTTTTAAGAAAATCCTGTTTAACATTTTCTTCGGCTTCCTGCATCGCAAACACTTTGTTGAAAGAAATGTTACTTAAGGTTGTACTGCCCAAAACTACACCACTTAAAACTACACTGCTCAGAACTTTTTTGCTATTTATCTTAAAATTGTCCATTACTAATCCTCCTAAAATGTAAAATGTAAAACAATGAAAAAATTTAAAAATGGATTCAACTATGGAAAATAGAAGTAAAGGCTTTTAAATGATTAAATATTCAATTTTTTAACTTTGTGTTATCTACATCATTATCACTACCTTTCGAATTTAGTAGTTCATTTATCCCATATTTCTTTAGTAAGATTATATAGTTTAGATCTGTCACACACGATTTAACTGAAGAATATAAAAACTAAGAAAAATTTTTGGACTTTAGTTTAATAAACATTTTATGTACACCTTAGAGATTTTTGCTAAGTTGCTTAGCAGTAAAAACTTTAACAACTAATATGAATTACTCTAAGAAAAAGAAAAAGCTTCGGTAGCAAACTTAGATGGAACATCTTTATATTTTTCATACGCAAGCTTACAAGCATTAATAAGTGGTACATTAGCTGCCGCGTTTTTATCGAAGCTAGAACCTCCTGATTTAAGAGATTTAAAATAATCCCAAATTTTTTCTTTTGTCAACTTTGGGTCACTAAATATATTTTTTAAACAATTCTGCACTGTCTCTGCATTTTTATTTCCTTCTTCAAGTTTTATCTCAGCAATCTTGAACAACGTAATCAACTCCACAAGTGACAATTGAGTAAGAATATAATAGACTTTCGGGTCAAGCTTCGCCTCCCATTTTAGTATATTATACTTAGAAATATCTTCCTCAGTAACAAGTTCTAATAAAAATCTAAACATATCTGTTTCAATAAAATTCTGTTCAACATTTTCTTCGGCTTCCTGCATTGCAAACACTTTGTTAAAAGAAACGTTACTTAAAATTGTCTTGCCCAAAACTATACCACTCAAAACTATGCTGCTAAAAAATTTTGTTCTGCTCTTCTTAAAATTCATAATCTGAAATTCTCCTAAAATCTAACATATAAAAAATTTTACTTAATTTAGACATAGTAATTATCCAAAATTTGAAAAACTGTAATGCATATGTACTTTTCCTTCTTTATCTGTGGAGACTTTAAACATAAGTCCGCTTGAAAACTCTTTATCTAAAATTCTAACCATTTTTTCGTAATTTTCTTTAAACCATTCTATATCTGATTTAATATCTGAATTTTTTATAGTAGGTTCTATTAACTTTTCAAATAGTGAAGTAGTTAACCTATTACTACATTTAGACGATAAAAAATACAGTGGAGCCAAAACTTTATTTAAATCTTCTACATTCTTTACGGAAACTAAATAAAAATTAAAATACCTAAATACAAATTTTAATATATTGCGATAATCTTTTATACTTAGCAATCCATCTATATCTGGTAAAACCATTTTATTTATGACATTAAAATATCCTAAAGCTAAGTCACACATTAAACTATATTTAGGAAGTGTTTCTAAACAATACTTCTCACCAAATAGATTATAAAGCAAATACTGAATGTTAACTAGCTTTTCTAAATATGGGTACAGTTTCTCCGAAACCAACTTTTCGGGATCCGACTTTTCTAAATTTAAATTTTCCAAATTAAACTGTTTTATATAATTGCCATCCAATTTTAAATAACTAACGCAATACCTTTCCAAAGAGTCGCTAGAAAAATTTTCGAAAACTTTTTTGCAATGATCTTCTAATTTATTTAGTTTAATACTCCACGCTTCATTTATAATTTTCCTTAATCTTTCTGCACTCTCTTCCTTTGATTCCAAAATTAGCATATTAGCTAAAACTAAAAAGCGAAGTGACTTATTACCAAATATTCCAAGTAACTCCTCTGTGCTTTTTCCTGCAAGATTATCTTTTATAAATCCAGACTTTAAGCTTTCTAATTCAATTTTCGATATTGTACTCTCAATATATTTGTACAAATCATTTTTTTCGAAATCTAAATTAAAACCAATATATTTGTTTTGAATTAAGTCTTGATGAGGTGCTAACTCCATTGCTAAAATATTTTCTGTTCCAACATTATTTAAAACTGTAGTACATGAAAAAACACTGCTAAAAAGTTTTGCGCTAGTAACTTTTTTTAACATATTAAACCAAAATCTTCCTTTAAAAATAATAAATAGTAAAATAATAAGTTAAGGATTAGCTTTTATATATTTTGAAAAATCAATTTCAAAGACCTTTTCATTACCCAAGCACGGGTTAGAACTGTTTAAATTAAATAAGTCCATCATAGTTGTACCACCGTTTAAAGATATGGTCACAGGTTCCTTATCTAATGCCTTTGCTAATTTTTTACAGTTTTGTTTAAACCAATCAAAGTTTTTAGTAAATGTATTTTTATCCATTTTAGTCAATTGTACATTAATTACTTACAACTAAAAAGCGAAGTGATTTAATAGCAAATATCTTAAACAAATCATCCTTGCTTTTCCCTGCAAGATTACCCTTTATAAATTTATACTTTAAGCTTTCTAGCTCATTCTTGATTTTGCATTTTAGAATTATAAAATTCAGTTAACAACATAGTACGACTTACACTATTACTATTAAACATATATTTGCCAACATACACGGTCTCAGCCTCTTTGTCTAATAGTTGTGCTAGCTTTTTACAATCTTTTTTAAACAAATCTAATTTCTTATTAAATTCAAGTTTATTTCTTTTATTTTTATCTTTAACTAATTTTTCTAGGGGTAAAACTAAATCATCATACATTACTCCTGATACCCCTGAACTACAGCTGAGTGCAACATTGAACAAAGAGTTTATCGTAAAAGTTAACTTATCCTTATGCATATTTTCATAAAATGGAAAATTGTTTAATAAATATTTTAGTATTTTGCGCAAATCCTTTTGGCTAAGCGAAGCAGCAACACCTTTCAATTCGCATAGAATATACACATCAAAAATTTTTAAATAGCTTGAAAACAAACTATAACTCAGTTTGCACTTGTCTTCTCCACTCAAAACATATTTTTCACCCAAAATTTCACAAAACAAACTTTGAATATCAAACAACTCTTTCAACTTAAATTTATTTAAGTCTGCACTGTTTAAATCAAGAAACTTCAAGCACAAATTCTCTTGAGAAATATTCTCGTAGTTCCCAAAAATTTTCCTATAATGTTCTGAAATTTTATGTAATCTCAGTTTCCAAGCTCTTTCTATAGCCAAATTAATCTTTCCTGATTTTTCGGAGTTAAAGTTTGAACCTAGTTTATTGGTAATAACTAAAAAACGAAGAGACTTGGCACTGAATATTTTCAATAGCTCATCTTCGCTTTTTGCTGCAAGATTATCTTTTTCAAATTCGATTTTTAACCTTTCTAGCTCATCTTGGGGTATTGTTTTTTCTATGTACTTATATAAATCACTATTCTTAATCTCAGAACAAGTACTATTTGGATACTTTTGAGTTAGAGACCCAGCGGGAGGTGCTGGCTCCATTGCTAAAGCCGTACTAACTCCAACACTATTTAAAGTCGTGCCACTTAAAACCAAACTACCAAAAAATTTCATGCTATTTTTCCTTGATATACTCATTCAAATATCTCCTAAAAACTTAGTATTTTATATAAAAGCATTATTTTTAGTTTACCATAAAAATATGTTTAATTTTCAAAAATATTTCGACTTATTTAACTATTTTATTATATAAAAAATATAATAATATAAGTATTTATATGTATTTAATATAGAATATAACATATATAAATAATAGGGGAATATACATTCTTTGTACTTTAAAATTGTTTTCTATAATTTGTAAAAATTAATTATAAAAATTATCAATTTTTTCTAATTTAGAACACACTTTTTATAAAATATGTATACAATATATAATACACAATATAAAATATTGTGTTTTTTCATATTAAAAGAAGGTGATAAATATGAAAAAGTTTTTTTCTTCATTCCTAATATTTTTGCTAATTCAAACATCGTCTACAATGGGAATAAAAACAAATAATACTCAGATTTATGAAAATAAAGCTCAAGTGGTTACGTCGAAATCTATTAAAAATGTTGAAAATAAAACTGAGGAAAAAAGTTTAAAGAATGTATCAAAAGAAAAAAAGGCTAAACCTAATTTTAGTGAGCAAAGTGTAAATAAATCGAATAATTTCAAAAACGATGAAAAAAATGTTGCTTGTAAAGATGTTAATGCTGGGAAAAAAACTTGGCTTAATACAGTTGGGATTATTATTTTAAATATTGTTTATGAAGTTTTTGAGCAGGCTATAAAAATTGTACCTTATATTTTAATTAAATTATTTTTATAAATAAGAGTTAAATATTTATTTTGAAGAAGTTGCTTTTGCACACTTTTGCAAAGGCAATTTTAAAAATTAAATACTATGCTAATTTTTTAATAATTTTATATATAGTAAAAATAATTTAAATATTATATAATTAGTGTTATAAAGGTTTCTTGACTAAAAATTATAAAAAAAGACCTTATTTGAGGTTCGATAAAATGCACAAAAATCACAGAGAAAGACTTAGAAAAAAATTTCTAGCAAATTCGGATTTGCTAGAAGATCATGAAATTTTGGAACTTCTCCTTACTTTTTGCATACCCAGAAAAAATACAAACGGAATAGCACATGAACTCTTGAATAAATTTAGGTCTATATCTAACGTATTAAATGCAAACGAAAATGAACTTAAAAATGTAAATGGAATCGGTGAAAATTCCGCTTTATTTTTAAATTTGTTAAAAACCATCTTTAGATTGTACATAGAAAGTGAATGTAAAGGTGATAAGAAAAACAAAAGGCTAAATATGTCTGAAATATATACCATGCTATTTGCTAAATTTATAGGTAGAGATGAAGAAAATGTTGCAATAGCTTTGTTTAACCCAAAAAGAGAAATAACATATTGTGACTTAGTAGAAAAAGGTACAATCAGTTTTGTTAATATAGATTTTAGAAAAATAGTTAGTCTATCACTGAAGCATAATGCAGCATTCATTGTTTTAGCACATAATCACCCTTCTGGCATTGCACTGCCTTCTAAGGAAGATATTAAGTTCACAGAACAGTTAGACGAAGTGTTAAGCTCATTAGGAATAAAGCTTTTAGATCACTTAATTGTTTGCAGAGACGACTACGTTTCTTTGTACGACACCGCCGTCTACAAAAACATTAAAACTGATTCTGGTGATAAAGATGAGTTGCCGTTTTTTAAAAAAGCAGTTTGAAGTAGTTTTATAAAAAGTTTAGTGCTAAAAGTGTATGGATTAACAATGATATCTTATTGAACAGCACGTTAAAAAATATTATAGTAGCCAATTTTTAGTAACAATCTCCAATTGTTTTTTGGTTCGAGCACCTCTAGATAGAAAAAATATAAATCTATCTGTTAAGATTTATAAAAAAGCTAAAAGAGCATAGCTTTTAGAGGTAGTGATAGTGATAAAGGCAAATGGATACTTTAAATTGTAAGGTACGTAAAAAGAGAAAATATAAAAAAGTGTAGGCAATTAAATGGATAAATAGAACATTATCTCAGTTTGTAAAAAAGGATTAATGTCATTTAAAAATTTTAGAAATTATTAAAAGATCAATTATTTTATTCAAAAAATCATAATTTTATTTTATCTGTACATTTTTTACATTACATTTTAAGAAAAATTTGAAACTTTAATATAAATAAAGTGTATCGAACATAGAAATATAATGGCTCCTTTTAAAAACGTTACAAGGAATTTAAAATAGAACAAATTTATTAAAATTTCTGTTTGTTTTTATTTTTTATTTTGGATATTTTTTTCTACTTTGTTGCCATGCTAATAGTACTTTAAAAATTCACTACAAACTATAATTAAATTTCTATACTTAACAAATTTTCTAATAATGCCAATTTTCATTAGGTCCTGTTCATATAATTTATTGATAATCAGATTATTATTTTTTGTAAATAAATCTAAATATAGCTTAATAATCGTTTTATTGTTCTTTTATTTTGTGAGTATTTCTAAAAGATAAAACAAAGCCCCAGCTAGGAAATTAGCTGCTTTACAAAATTTACAGCTAGATCCCATCATTTTTACAAAATTTTACAAAATACGGTAAATTTTCTATTATTTTTTTTTGTTATAAACTTACACTTAATTTTTTCTCACCAAGATCAACAATAATTTCAAAAATAATTGAGTGTAAAATATTAATTAATTTTAGCACTAGACATTTTGTAAGCTTTTCTGGCAGTTTTACTTTCTCAAAAATTTAATAATAAAATCTAAAAAACACCTGATATTTAATAAAAAATTTTAATAATCTTAGCAAACTAACATTCAAAAACTAATCTATTGGCTTTAGAGTCGGGAAAAATATTACATCACGTATAGACGGACTATTTGTTAGAAGCATTACTAAACGATCAATTCCAATACCGAGCCCACCTGTTGGTGGCATGCCGTAACTTAACGCTTTTATAAAATCTTTATCTAGCATATTTGCCTCTTCGTCACCCTGTTCTCTAAGTGCCAACTGCCTCATAAAACGTTCTTCTTGCTCAATAGGATCATTAAGTTCTGAATACGCATTAGCTATCTCTCTGCCAAAAATGAAAAGCTCAAACCGTTCAACAAGCAAAGGAGAATCTTTTTTTCTTTTTGTTAATGGCGAAACCTCAACCGGGTAATCGTAAATAAATGTTGGTTGAATCAACGTTTCTTCAACTTTCTCTTCAAAAACAAAATTTAAAATATCTCCCCAGGTTTCCATGTTGGGTTTAGGATTTAGTCCCAGCTCAATAGCCTTTTTTTTAGCAAGTTTAGGATCTTCTTTGATGTAAAATCTAAAATCGATACCAGTAACCTTTGCTACCGCTTCTACCATACTCAATTTTTCATACGGAGGTTCAAAATTTATAACTTTATCCATATAATTAATTAAACTCAAACCACATACCTCTTTAGCTACCGAACTTAAGAGTCCTTCGGTAATTTCCATCATATCTCTATAGTTAGCATAAGCTTCATAAAGCTCAATACTTGTAAACTCTGGATTGTGCTTTATGCTTATACCTTCATTTCTAAACGTTCTTCCAAGCTCATAAACTTTTTCAAAGCCTCCAACAATAAGCCTCTTCAAATACAGTTCTGGAGCAATTCTTAGGTACAAGTCCATATCTAAAGCATTATGATGCGTAAGAAAAGGTCTAGCAGCAGCTCCACCCGGAATATTATTTAAAATAGGAGTCTCTACTTCCATAAATCCGCGATTATCCAGGTATTTTCTAATTTCTTTAATAATTTTAGTTCGCTTTATGAATGTTTCTTTAGCAGAAGGATTCATCATCAAATCTAAGTACCTGTATCGGTATCTAAGGTCTACATCCTTTAGACCATGATATTTTTCCGGTAAAGGTAATAAATTTTTCGAAAGTAGAACTAAGTCCTTAGCATGTAAAGATATTTCCCCTCTTTTAGTTTTAAAAACATACCCTCGAACCCCAATAATGTCACCAACGTCTATATTTTCAAATACCTTAACAGAGCCAAGGCTTATATCATCACTTCTTACGTATATTTGAACTTTATCTGTTTCGTCCCTAATGTCTAAAAAAGAAGCCTTACCCATATTACGTATGCTGGATATCCTTCCAGAAACAGTTACCGTTCTATTCTCTAACTCATCAAATCTTTTACGCACCGAATTAAGATCCATATCCCTTGAATATCTAGTATACGAAAAAGGATCATAACCACTATCTTTAAGATTTTTTAATTTTTTTCGTCTAGCTAAAACCTCATTTTTAAATCCTTCGGTAAAATCATTGTCACTATTATTTTCAATTTCATTATTCATTTAAATTTATTCCTCTACTTAGTGTTTAAAAAAAATTATAAAAAACTACTGAACACATAAACAAATTATCAAAAATTAAAAATCCAGTGTCAATACATTTAAAATTTGCCAGTGCTAAAAATATAGATATAACAAAAACAAATTTCATAAAAAGAATAACTGATTTATTAATCATTCCGGAAAGTTTCTTTGGGTTAATATTAAACCTTTCTTGAAAACTAGGGGAGATATTGACGTAACAATCGGATGATTTTTTAAATTAAATTGTATTTTGAAAATTTTTCTATTTTCCAAAACTTATATTTAACATAAACACATGATTTTAGTATTTTCCAAAAACCTGACTTTCATAGTGCCTAAGACACAATAAAGAAAGCAAATCACTAACTACCAAAAATTAGTTAACTTAGACGCTCCAGTAGAGCCTGCTACCCAAAAAACAGACTCTAAAATCCATTTTTGTGTAAATCTCAGAATCATCGTCTAAGAAACTACCCATATTTAGTACCACCCATATAATATAGGCAGTGCTAAAAACAGACAGATATTATTAAATTATATAAAACGAATTTCAAAGTGTAGTTTGATAAAAAACGCGCAATTGACTACCGATAAATAGACAAATCCATTCCTTAAATACTACTTAGTTCGTTTTGCACAAAAATTTAGTGTCAGTCGAAAATTAAATTTCTCCGTATACGAGTAATAATTCAATGTTATCTACGCACTTTTAGCATAGCACCGCCCTACTATACTCTATCTATACTTAAAATTTTAAAATTTAATCTGCCTGCTGGAACATCTACTATAACTGTTTCTCCGATTTCGTGTCCCAAAAGACCATTACCAACTGGAGAATCGTTAGAAATAAGCCCCTCTCTGGGGTTAGACTCATTAGTGCCCACGATTTTATATTCACATACCTCACCACTATCCAAATTCTTTACTTTTACAGTATTGCCGATCAGTACCATGTTAGTGTTGAGATCGCTCTGGTCTATAATTTTTACATTTTTAAGCATATTTTTAATTTCTACGATCCTTGCCTCAACCAGAGCCTGCTCATTTTTTGCTTCATCGTACTCGCTATTTTCAGAAAGATCACCAAACGACAAAGCCACTTTAATTTTTTCAGATATTTCTTTTCTCCTAACAGTCCTAAGGTTTTCCAGTTCAGCACGAAGTTTTTCAAAACCTTCTTTAGTTAGTGGGATTTCCCTCATCTAAGAACACTCCTTTTTATTGATGGTTACCAGTTTATTTTATAGTGTATACAGTGTCAAGAGTAAGTATGTGAAGGCAGTGCTAAAACTGAATAGATTAATATAAATTTTTCCACTTAAGATTTAGTTAGTTCAAAGATTTAAGTTAGGAACAGTTACTCAAAGTTTGGTTTTCGAATTTTATTTTACAGTGAAGTTCAAAAGAAGTTACTTGTTAATCTACCCGATTTTTTATTTTGAACACTTATTGTGATAAAAAATAATATCAATCTACCAGGATTGCACGACATAAATTAAGGTAGTACTAAAAGCAAATAGACTTAAAGTGTAGAGCACAGAAAAAGCAAAAAATGCCAAGAATAATGTGAGTCAAAAAAATTAAAAATAAAATTAACAGAAATAAGCATGGTAAATCTTAACAGCCAGATCAATATTTTGTATATCTAGAGGTGGTCAAACAAAAAGTTAAATGGAGATTGTTACCAAAAAATTGATTTTTTGAATTTTTTAACGTGATGTTCATAAGGTATCATCTGTTAATATCTAATCTTAGCACTGACACCTATGAATATAGCACCGAAAAAACTACAAAATACACATGAGAAATAGTTAAGTACAAAAAATTGGTGACGCTCACGACAGTACCAAAAGCCTATAGACAAAATAAATTTGTCTATTAACATGTAGCCAAACTAAAAATTTAATTTTAGATTATTTACTTGAAAACTAGTTTCTGAGTTTTTGAAACAAACTTTACTTTAAAGTAAAGAAAAAGATATGCCAATTTGCCGAGTTTTAGCACTACTACACTCACATACTTCCTTTACTAAAAAGTAAACTAATCTGACTACTGCTACTTTAAAAAATACTTTATAAATTTTTATTAGAAAATACTTTACAAAATTTTTTCTAAAACAAATCGAGCAATTACGCAACAACCCTTTCGATTTTTACATCGCTATATCTCTTCATCCCAGTTCCTGCTGGAACTAATCTTCCTATAATTACATTTTCCTTGAGCCCAATTAATGGGTCAACCTTACCTTTAACAGCAGCGTCTGTAAGGACTTTAGTAGTTTCTTGGAAAGACGCGGCAGAAAGGAAAGATTCAGTATTCAAAGAAGCCTTAGTTATACCTAGAAGTGTTCTTACTCCTTCAGCTTTTTTTAGCTCTGTTTCTCCATTTAAAATACGCTTCTCAATTTCCTCATTTTCGGATACAAACGTACTAAAGTCTACAAAGGTACTTGGTAAAAGACTAGTATCGCCTGCCTCTTTTACTCTAACCTTACGCATCATTTGTCTTACAATTACTTCTATGTGTTTATCGTTAATATCTACACCTTGAATCCTATACATTTTCTGTACTTCTTTAATTAAATAATTCTGTACAGCCTCCTCGCCCTCAATAGCTAAAACATCTTGAGGATTAACAGACCCTTCTGTTAATTTATCTCCTTTATTAACGTAATCACCTTCAGCATATTTTACTCTAGCGCCATAAGTTAGCAGATATGCAGCTTTTTCGCCGGTCTCTTCATTTTCTATAACAATATGCTTATGCCTTTTAATATCTTCAAAACTAACTTTACCAGATATTTCACTTAAAATAGCTAAAGTTTTTGGTTTTCTACCTTCAAATAATTCCTCAACTCTTGGAAGTCCCTGAGTAATATCTTCAGCATCAGCGCTTGCAATACCACCAGTGTGGAAAGTACGCATAGTAAGCTGAGTACCTGGTTCTCCAATTGACTGCGCAGCAATTACTCCTACAGCTTCTCCGATAGTCACCGGAAGAGCGTTGGCAAGGTTTGCACCATAACATTTGCTGCATATTCCTTGTTTTGCTTTACACGTTAATATAGATCGTATTTTAATTTTCTTTACGCCTGAATTAATAATTGTATCAGCATCTTTGTCTGTAATTAAACTATTGCTAGAAACCAGTACGTCTCCAGTAGATTCATCAATAAAGTCCTTACATAAATACCGCCCAACTAATCTTTCTTTAAAACTTTCAATTTGTTCATTACCTTCAGCAATTTCAAAAATTTCCAAGCCTTCACGTGTACCACAATCTTTTTCTCGAATAATAACATCTTGTGCTACGTCTACAAGTCTTCTTGTCAAATATCCAGACTCTGCAGTTCTTAAGGCAGTATCTGCCATACCTTTCCTTGCACCACGTGATGCAATAAAGTACTCAAGTATTGTTAACCCTTCACGATAATTCGATTTAATTGGTACTTCTATTGTTTGCCCCGATGTATTTGCAATAAGTCCACGCATACCCGCAAGCTGACGGATCTGACTCATAGATCCACGTGCACCAGAATTTGCCATAATAAATATAGGATTAGTATCTTCTAGAGTTTTCTCCAGTGCAGATGTAACTTCATTTGTAGCATCACCCCAGACTCTTATTACAGCAAGACTCTTTTCAGACTCTGAAAGCAATCCATTTTTATATTCAAGCCTAATTTCATCTATCTCATCACTAGCAGATTTAAGTATTGTCTTTTTTTCATCTGGAATAATAGCGTCGCTTACAGATACCGTTATTGCCCCCTGCGTAGAATATTTAAAACCTAAAGCCTTAATTGCATCCAGCATCTTTGACGTTTTTTCAGTTCCATTAATTTTAATACAGCGATCGACTATAATTCCCAGCTGTTTTTTTGTAACTAAAAAGTCAATTTCATAATTTAATTCATTTTCTTTTTTAGATCTATCTACAAACCCAAGATTTTGCGGGATAGCACTATTAAATATAATTCTACCTACAGTTATAGACATCAATTCTTTTTTATCTTTATTTTTACTTTCTCTAACAACTTTTATTTTAGCATGAAGATCAACCAATTTATGCGAATAAGCCATTATTGCTTCATTTTCATCCTTAAAGCACTTACCTTCACCTTTTTGACCATCTTTAGCTAAAGTCAGATAGTAAGCTCCAAGAACCATATCTTGGTTAGGTACGGCAACAGCACGACCGTCTGAAGGCTTTAAAAGATTTCCGGCAGCAAGCATTAAAAACCTAGCCTCAGATTGTGCTTCATGCGAAAGAGGAACATGTACAGCCATTTGGTCACCGTCAAAGTCAGCATTAAAAGCAGTACAAACTAATGGATGAAGCCTTATTGCTCTACCCTCAACAAGTACCGGCTCAAAAGCTTGTATACCTAACCTATGTAGTGTAGGAGCCCTATTTAAAAGTACAGGATGCCCTTTAATTATTTCTTCCAAAGCATCCCAAACTGCAGGATGCGCTCTTTCTACCGCTTTACGTGCAGACTTAATATTCCCACTAGCTCCAGTTTCAACTAACCTTTTCATGACAAACGGTTTAAATAATTCAAGTGCCATTTCTTTAGGAAGTCCACATTGATACATCTTAAGTTCTGGGCCAACAACAATTACGGATCGACCAGAATAATCAACTCTTTTACCTAAAAGATTTTGTCTAAACCTTCCTTGTTTACCTTTAAGCATATCTGAAAGTGACTTCAAAGGTCTATTATTAGAACCTGTAACCGCTCTACCTCTACGGCCGTTATCTAAAAGAGCATCAACAGATTCTTGAAGCATTCTTTTTTCGTTTCTAATAATAATATCTGGCGCGCCAAGATTTAAAAGTCTTTTGAGTCTATTGTTTCTATTTATTACCCTTCTATATAAATCGTTAAGGTCTGAAGTTGCAAATCTACCACCATCTAATTGTACCATTGGTCTAACATCTGGTGGAATAACTGGCAACACGTCCAGTATCATCCATTCGGGTTTATTCCCAGATTGTCTGAAGGATTCTGCAACTTCTAGTCGTTTTAAAAGTCTGAGCCTTTTCTGACCAACAGCAGTCTCAAGTTCCTCTTTTAGACTGTTAACCAACTTTTCAAGATCTATTTCTTCTAAAAGTTTTTTTACAGCCTCAGCACCCATTAGTGCTTCAAAATCTTCATCATATTTATCTTTAAGCTCACGATAGTCCGACTCACCTAAAAGCTGGTACTTTTCAAGCTCTCTGGCTTTCCCTGGATCAGTAACAATATAGCTAGAAAAATACAGAACCTTTTCTAGTAACCTAGGCGAGAGGTCTAAAATTAAACCCATTTTCGAAGGTATACCCTTAAAATACCAAATATGAGAAACTGGAGCCGCTAGCTCAATATGCCCCATACGCTCCCTCCTAACGCTAGATTTGGTTACCTCTACGCCACATTTATCACAAATTTTACCTTTATATCTTAACTTTTTATATTTACCACAATGACATTCCCAATCTTTTTGCGGACCAAAAATTCTTTCACAAAAAAGACCATCACGTTCGGGTTTTAGCGTCCTATAATTGATAGTTTCTGGCTTTGTGACTTCTCCATAAGACCACACATTACGAATAACATCAGGCGATGCAAGACCAATCTTTATAGATTCAAATTCTATTAACGGCATAACCTACTCCTTAAAAAACTCTTTTAGATTTTGTTTATCGGTACAAGAAACAAATCAAAACTTCCAGCTTCACTTCACAGCTAATTAATCAAAATTTTATGCAAATTTGCACCTTAAAAAACACTAAGCAACAATTAACATTTACTTTTAAAGAACATTATCATGCTAAAATTTTGAAAAAATAAGACATCAAATTTAAACTTAATTGTGTCTTCAACATTGTTACCCCTTAAACATATTTTGCTAAAATATTTACCAAAAAACTTAACTTATAGATACATTAAAAAACTATTACAAATAAAAACACGAAAGCAAACTGCCTTAAAAAGCAGCTCTACTTAGGGAATTTCCTCTTCAAGTAATAAATCATCCGTACTCTCTTCAGGTTTATTCTTTAAGTCTAATGCTTTACCAGATTTATCTAAAATTCTAATGTCCAACGCCAATGACTGAAGTTCTTTTACTAAAACTTTAAAAGACTCAGGAATCCCTGCTCTTGGAGTGTTTTCACCCTTAACTATTGATTCATAAGCTTTAACACGTCCTTCTATATCATCTGACTTAACAGTAAGCACTTCCTGCAAAGTATAAGCAGCACCATATGCCTCAAGTGCCCAAACTTCCATTTCTCCGAAGCGTTGTCCACCAAATTGAGCTTTACCTCCTAAAGGTTGCTGCGTTACCAGAGAATACGGCCCAGTTGAACGAGCGTGAATTTTGTCGTCTACCAAGTGATGCAGCTTAAGATAGTACATATACCCAACAGTCACAGGATTATCAAAATATTCACCAGTACGACCATCCCTTAGCATAGTTTTACCTGTATCGCTAAATCCCGCTTTCCTTAAATATTCAAAAATATCTTCTTCATTAGCACCGTCGAATACTGGAGTTGCAACTTTAAAACCTAAAGCTTTTGCTGCATACCCAAGGTGTACTTCCAAAACCTGACCAAGATTCATTCTTGAAGGTACGCCCAACGGATTTAGTACTATATCTAAAGGCGTACCATCTGGTAAATAAGGCATATCTTCCTCTGGCAAAATTCTAGAAACTACACCTTTGTTACCATGTCTACCAGCCATTTTGTCGCCAATTGCCAACTTTCTTTTTTGCGCAATATAGCACACAACTGCTTTATTAACTCCTGAAGGCAGCTCATCTGCACTGTTTTCTCTTGTAAAGACTTTAATATCTACAACTACACCATATTCTCCATGCGGCACTCTAAGTGAAGTGTCCCTAACTTCACGAGCTTTTTCACCAAAAATTGCACGCAAAAGCCTTTCTTCAGCAGTAAGCTCAGTTTCACCTTTTGGTGTTACCTTCCCTACTAAAATATCACCAGATTTAACTTCACTACCTATCCTTATTATTCCATTTTCATCTAAATTTTTTAATGCATCTTCCCCAACATTTGGAATATCCCTTGTTATTTCCTCTGCACCTAATTTGGTCTCTCTTGCTTGAGCTTCAAAATCTCTAATATGTATGGATGTATAAACGTCGTCTTTAACTAATCTTTCGCTTATTAAAACTGCATCTTCGTAATTGTAACCCTCCCATGGCATAAACCCAATTAATACATTTTTACCAAGTGCCAATTCACCACCAGATGTACTTTGCCCATCTGCTAAAACATCTCCTTTAATTACTCTATCACCCTCGTTAACAATCGGAATCTGGTTAACACAAGTATTTTGGTTAGACATTAAAAACTTTGATAAAGAGATATTTTCGCTTTTACCAGAATCATAGGACATTTTTATGGAATTAGCAGAAACTTTCTTTACTGTTCCCGATTCTTTAGCTAAAACACATACACCGGAATCTATTGCCGCTTTATGTTCCATACCAGTACCAACAATCGGAGACTCAGTCACTAAAAGAGGTACCGCTTGTCGCTGCATATTTGCGCCCATAAGAGCACGGCTAGCATCATCGTTTTCCAAAAATGGAATCAAAGACGTAGCTACAGAAACAACCATCTTCGGGCAAATATCCATATAGTCAGCTTCAGATGCATCAACCTCTACAAACTTGTCCCTTTGTCTTCCGATAATCTTCTTATTGATAAAATGTCCAGATTCATCTAACGGCTCATTAGCCTGAGCTACTAAAAACTCATCTTCAACATCAGCAGTCATATACACAACTTCGTCGGTAACCACTCCTTTATTTTTATTAACTTTTCTAAACGGAGCTTCAATAAACCCATATCCATTTATTTTTGCGTACGTTGCTAAATAAGAAATTAATCCTATATTAGGTCCTTCTGGAGTCTCAATCGGGCACATACGCCCATAATGACTATAATGAACATCACGTACCTCAAACCCAGCGCGCTCTCTTGAAAGTCCTCCTGGACCAAGTGCTGAAAGCCTTCTTTTATGTGTTAACTCTGCCAGAGGGTTATTTTGATCCATAAACTGCGAAAGCGGGGATGAACCAAAAAACTCTTTAATTGCTGCAACGACCGGTCTTATGTTCATTAAAGATTGCGGAGTTAATGTAACAGCATCTTTAGCCTGAAGAGTCATCCTCTCGCGGACTACTTTTTCAAGACGTGCAAACCCAATTCTAAACTGATTTTGTATCAATTCCCCAACCGATTTTATTCTACGATTTCCAAGGTGGTCAATGTCATCAAGCACACCTACTCCATGTGCTAAACAGTTCATATAATTAACAGAAGCAAAAATGTCCTCAACCGTTATGTTTGTAGGAATTAAGTCTTCTTTTTTACTTTTAAGCAACTTAACAAGTTTATTCTCATCGCCTGCACATTCTTCCAAAATCTTACTTAAAACATCAAATCTGACTTTTTCTTTAATGTCGCACGCTTTAATTACGTCTTCACTCACAAAACCAGTTAAGGCTACCATACAATTAGAAATAACTTTAAGTTCTTTATCTTCTAGTTTTATGTACGCCGCACCAATGCCAGCACTCTCTATCTCAAAAGCCTTTTCCTTGTTAATCTTTTCCCCTTCACTAGCCAAAAGTTCCCCCGTTAATGGGTTAACTAGCGCTCTTGAAAGTGTCTGACCGATTAACCTTTCTGAAATTGCCAATTTTTTATTAAACTTGTATCTTCCGACTTTAGAAATATCGTAGCGTTTTGGGTCAAAAAACAAATTTGAAAGCTGAATACGCGCACTGTCTAAAGTAGGTGGCTCTGAAGGCCTTAATTTTCTGCAAATTTCCAATAAGCCTTCTTCCATTGTACGGCAAGTATCTTTGCTCATCGTTTCCGATAACTTTTCATCTGTACCAAAATATTCTGTGATGTCTTCATCGGTTCCAAGCCCCAGCGCTCTTAAAAACGAAGTTATTGGAATTTTTTTGTTTTTGTCTATTCTAACGTAAAGAATATCGCTTGAGTCTGTTTCGTATTCAAGCCAAGCGCCTCGATTTGGTATTAAAGTTGCGCCAAAAAGTTCTTTACCGGTTTTATCGTATTCTTTTTTGTAATATACTCCAGAAGATCTTACTAACTGCGAAACTACAACACGTTCAGATCCATTTATAATAAAAGTACCATTTTCCGTCATCAAAGGGAAATCGCCCATAAAAACGTCAGATTCTTTTATCTCTCCACTTATTTTATTTATTAGTCTTGCCTTTACTTTTAAAACCGCAGAATAAGTAGCTTTTTTTTCTTTGCACTCTTCTACGCTATAGTTTGGTTTGTTTACATCTAATTTATACCCAACAAAGTCCAAAATTAAATTCCCACTGTAATCCTGTATACCAGATACATCTTTTAAAACTTCCGAAAATCCTTCGTCTAAAAACCACTTATAGGATTTTTTTTGTATTTCCAAAAGATCTGGAACTTCCAAAATATCCTTTATACTAGAAAAGTCAACTCTAGTACTCTTTCCACACTCTATACTTTTAACTTTGCTAAGCATATAAAGTACTCCATTCATTTAGTTTTTTAAACCAAACACATTTACTTCTAGTAAGAAGTAAAAACAAAAATATACATTTTAACTATACAAGCAAAAAGAGTAAAACATTACACCCCACAGCTAGACGCAACAAAACCACAACTCACCTTCATCACCAACAATTATACGTTTATTTTTTTGTTACTGTCAAGCTTTGTTTAGGTAATTTTATAAATTTTATTTCATTTTTTAAAATTTTTGTGCGATTAATTTTTACAAAAACAGATTTAATTATGCATTTTTTATATTTAAATTTCTACTTACTCATTTGTTGATTTCATTTAATTAAAATATCACTAATTTTTAAATTTTAATATTACCCTGCCACAAATAACTTTTTATAATTTTTTATAACTATTTTTCACAAAACAAATAAGTCAATAAATACATAAAATAGTCAAAAAGTTTGCATGTTTAAAAAAATTAATTATAATTTTAGCGCATTATGTGACTTTTGTTATATTAAAGGCAAATATTTATTATGGATTTTCTAAGCATTGTTGTACCGTGTTTTAACGAAGAAGAAGCGATACCTATATTCTACAGAGAAGTCTTAAAAACATTGAAAAAATTAGAAAATAGCTTAAGTTTCGAATTAATTTTCATAGATGATGGTTCTGAAGATAAAACTTTAGATAAGCTAAGAGAGCTAAATAAAAAGGATAATAGGGTGAAATTTGTGTCTTTTTCTCGCAATTTCGGTAAAGAAGCTGCACTTTATGCGGGAATTAGCAAATCTAAAGGCGATTTTGTCGCTGTTATGGACGTAGATCTTCAAGATCCTCCGGAGTTAATTTTAGATATGTACAACGAACTTTCAAAAATCGACACTATGTACGATTGTGTAGCCACCAAGAGAGTAAGCAGGACGGGTGAGTCTAAAATTAGGTCTTTTTTTGCGAAAAAGTTTTACTCATTAATTAACAAGATATCTAAAACCGAGATAGTAGACGGTGCTAGAGATTACAGATTAATGAGTCGCAAAATGGTAGAGGCTATTTTGGCTTTAAAAGAGTACTCTAGGTTTTCTAAAGGGATCTTTAGTTGGGTAGGATTTAAGACTAAGTGGATCCCTTATGAAAACGTTGAAAGAGTTGCAGGCAAGACTTCGTGGTCTTTTTGGGGACTTTTCTGGTACGCTTTAGAGGGAATAATTGGATTTTCTACAGCACCTTTGGCAGTGTCTTCAATACTGGGATTTATTTTATGCGCAGTAGCTTTTTTCTTAATTTTATTAATTATAATAAAAACTTTAATTTTTGGAGATAGAGCCGTAGGCTATCCTTCTTTAATGTGTGCCATTATTTTTATTGGAGGAGTTCAACTTTTATGTACCGGTATACTGGGGCAGTATCTTTCTAAGACTTATTTGGAAACAAAGAAAAGACCAATTTATATTGTGAATGAGGAGAATATCTCTTAATTTTTTAGTTTTACATTTTAAGAGAAAAGATTAAATTATGTCGTTAAAAGTTGGAGTTTTAAAACAGAACTATTTATACAGCATAAGTGAGCTCAAAAAAGATATTCACTCCTTTATAAACTTTTTAAATAATAATAAGTTAACTGTAGTTTTGTGTTGGTTTTTTATTTTGTTTTCTTATGGAATAAAGCTATTTTGGTACAGCATAAGTATAGATACGGAATGCATAATTAATAACTATGAAGGACTAAAAATTGGCTGGTCTTCCATAAATAGATCTGGTCTTATTTTTACAAAGGAACTTTTAAAATTAATACCGTTTAACCCTTACGTTGCAAACTTTTTGATGCTTTGCACTATTTTTCTTTTCTCCATACTGATTGGATTTATTTTTTATTCTGTTTCAAAAAGATTTGACATTTGTCCAAAGTTTATATCTATTCTGCCTTGCGTGTTTATTACTCATCCACTTTTTGCTGAACAGTTTAATTTCACGTTACAGTGTTTTGAGGTTTCATTTGGACTTTTTCTTATGTTTCTTTCAGTTTTTTTAATTACTAGGTGGATCTTTGATTTTAAAAATATATTATATTTAGTTTTAGGAATTGTTTTTTTAGCCTGGGCTTTTGATAGTTACCAGGCAATAGTATTTCTTTATATTACAGTTATTTTAGCAGTCTGTTTGTTTGTTTATACAAATAATTTAAAGAATCAGCAAAAAGAGTTTGATTCAAAATTTTTTAGAAAAATGGCTGGTAAATATTTAATCACTTTTTGTGCAAGTTATGCTTTTTACGTATTGGTGTCAAAACTAATATGTCTAATATTTAGCTTAAAAAGTGAATATACAGACAACATGGTATGTTGGGGTAGAGATAGTTTTTGGAACAACGTTAAATATGTAATTTATTATGTAAAGCTTACTTTAACTGGTGACGTTTTTTATAGTAAAGCTTTTATTTTAATATTAGTCTTGGCACTATTTTATTTTTTGAAATTCTTATCTTCTAAAAATCACACTAACAAAATATTGTATGTACTTTCTTTTCTGGCATTAATGGGGTCACCGTATTTTTTATGTATTATTCTTGCTAGACCTTTAATTCCACGTATGCAATTTTCTTATCAGTTTGTTTTGGCGTTTATGTTGTTTTTTGCGGCTCAGCAGATGCTGTCACAAAATTTTAAAGAAAAAATTGCCAAGTTTGTTACTTTCATATTTTCGCTGTATTTATCTTTTTTCCAAAGTTATAGGGTAGCAGGGCTAATGTATACAGATTATATGAAATATCAATGTGAGATAGCACTCGCTAGCAAAATTTCTGAAAGAATTAGTAAATTAGACATCAAAAATATGAAAGATATACCTGTAACGTTTGTTGGCAGATTACATCCATCAACACCGTGCGAAATTCGTGGTGAGGTTATAGATTTTTCTTTTTTTGAAGCCGATTCGAATCTTATTTTTGGTGTTTCTAACAGAATTTTAAATTTTATGAAGACTATAGGATATAGATACAAAAACCCATCAATAAGCGATTGCAAGAAAGCGCAAAAAATCGCTAAAACTATGGAATCTTGGCCAAACTCAGAGGCTATTAAGTTTGAAGACGGTATTGTAGTAGTTAAGCTTTCAAATGATTTTATAGAGTAATATTTTTGAAAAGAGGGTAAAATCTATTGACTAAGTTAAATTTAAGGCAAAACCTTGTTTATAGTTTAAGCGAGCTAAAAAAAGATTTATATTCTTTTTTTAATTTTTTAAAAGACAATAAATTGGCAACAATTTTGTGTTGGTTTTTTATTCTACTTTCCTATGGAATAAAGCTATTTTGGTATAGTATAGGTTTAGACACAGATATTGCAATCAACGATATGCCTTGGACTTTAAAATGGTGGATGTCTATAGATCGTTCAGGTCTAGTGTTTACTAAAAAAATATTTAATCTTATACCTTTAAATCCCTATGTCGAAATTTTTTTAATGTTTTTTGCTATATTCTGGGCACTGATGGTTTTGTGTTTTTTGTTTAGCTATATTTCTCAGAAATTTAATAGTAAATCTAAATTAGAGTTTATTATACCCTGTGTATTTATAACTCAGCCTTTAATGGAAGATCAGTTTAATTTTACTTTACAAGCGTTTGAGTTTTCTTTTGCGTTGTTTTTAGTGTTTACAGCGGTATTTATGGTAACAAAATGGGTTTTAGATTCAAAAAACGTATTGCACCTTATTTTTGCCTTTTTATTACTTGTTTGGTCGTTTTGGAGCTACCAGGCAATTGTTTTTCTATGTTTTGCTATTATTTTAGCTATATTTGTCTTAATTTACTCTAGCAAACTAGATTTAAGTCATGACGAAAACTTTTTAAGGAAAGTTGCTCTTAGGTACGCTATTTTCTTTATAAGTGTATTTTTTACATATTTTGTAGCTAATAAATGTATTGGTTTATTTTTCAATCTATTTAAAGACGATTATCTTAACAATATGTTTTTATGGAACAAAGGGGACATTTTAATATGTTTAATGAAAATTTTGCATTATATGCTAAAGTTTAAAACTTATTGGATTTTAGCCTTACTCATGGTTTTTTACACATGCATCATACTCAGAAAGAAAAGAAACAATAAAATTCTGTTTTGTCTTGCAGTATTAGGACTTATAATTTCTCCATTTATTCTATCTATTTACTTAGGTAATGGGCTTTTACCAAGAATGCAAATTGTTCTTTCTTTTGTTATGGCATTCATTTTTTATTTTTTAGCATCAAATATAAAATTAAAGTTTATAAAATCTTTAATAGTGGCAATGTCTTTAATGTTAGCATTTAATCAATCGTATACTGTTTCAGGACTTTTATATTCTAGATACATGCGTTATCAAAGTGAGGTAGAACTTGCACATAAGATATCTGAACGCATAGCAAATTTAAATATAGAAAATATCGAGGATGTTCCAATTGACTTTATTGGTATTATGTACCCAGAACCCGTGCATTTAAAAACATTTTTTGAATGCTGGAGTCCTAGCACTGGCGTAGCAGGAAGTGCTTTAAGTTTTATGAAAACTATTGGGTATAATTACAAAATGCCAAACGAGAAAGATCACAAAAAAGCTAAAGAAATTGCTAAAACTATGAAGATTTGGCCAAGTAAAGAGGCTGTTAAATATGAAGATGGAATTATAGTAGTTAAACTTTCAGAGGAACCACAGCCACCGGATGCAGCCCAGTCTGCAAATAGCAAAAAAGATAAAGTTATTAATAAGATAAAGGAATTATTAAAATTATGAGAGCATTTATTGTGTTTAAAAACTATTAATATGAGTATAAGATTTTTCCATTAAGATTATTAAATTAATTTAGTATGCTGGCAATAGATAAAATTTGTTAAATAAAAAGGAGAAAGTTTTATGTTGTTTAGCAGTAAAGAATCGAAAACACTGCGACAGGTAAGTTTCGTTTTTCAAAAATTTTGAATAACGTTGTTCTTTGTAGTGTTGAGAATTTATTGATTGGCTTTTGGTGTCATTTTCTCTAATTGCAAATAAATAAAATTGTAATCTTAAAAATAAAGGATTTTTTAGTAATATGAAAATTTATATAAGCTTAGTTCAACATATGAATACATAATATCTTATTAATTTCATCGAAAAAACGGTAAGATTGCAAAGTAAATAACGAATACAAGAGGATTATAAAATATTTACGAAACTGAAAAATAATCAATATTTTTTTAAATTTATATGTAGTTTAATGTTTAGCACGCGTCTATTTTAATAAAAATGAGGAAAAGCAAATGACAAAATCAGACTTAAAAAGCAATTTTTTATATAGTACTAATGAGTTAAAAATTGATTTGCATTCTTTCTATAACTTTTTAAAAAGTAATAAATTTTCTGTAGTTTTATGTTGGTTTTTTCTTTTGCTTACGTATGGAGTTAAGTTGTTTTGGTACAGCATAGGAATAGATACCGAGATAGTCCTTAATGATTATGAAAATTACAAATCTTGGTGGTATGGAATAAATAGAGCAGGACTTGTGCTTATAAAAAAGATTTTTAGATTAACACCACTTAACCCATATGCTGCAAATTTTTTAATGATTTGCACGATGTTTCTTTCTTTAATGGTTTTTAGTTTTATTTTTTATTCAATTTCTAAAAAACTAGGTAGCGATCCCAGGTGCATATTTATTCTACCTTGTATATTTATTACGCATCCTTTTTTTGCCGAACAATTTGTTTTTACTTTGCAGTGTTTTGAAGTTTCCTTTGGAATTTTTCTTATGTTTTTGGCAGCGTTTTCAATTAGCAAATGGATATTCGACTCTAAAAATATTTTACATTTGTGTATAGGTTTAATATCTTTATCGTTATCTTTTTGGATTTATCAGGCTATAGTTTTTTTATATATTACCGTTTCTATTTCAATTTTTATTTTTTACGTTCTAAATGAGTCAGAGACGACATCAAGTAATCTTATTAATAAAAATCACAATATTACTGTGGTTAAATATTTATCTACTTTTGCTTTTTCCTATGGATTTTATTTTGTTTTTAATAAGATTACAAAGTATTTTTTGCATGCTAGTTCTGCAGAATACTTAGATGAGATGGTATCTTGGGGTAAGGTAGACACTCTTAAGAGAATTTTAGAAATATTTAAATATGTATTTAGAAGCAAAAAGATAATACTAGCGCTATGCATGTTCGTAGTTTTTTTTGTTTTGTTTATATTGTTTTCAAAAAAAGTAAATTTTGTTTTGCCTTATTTGGCAACGGTTACTGTTATTGCAGGTTTACACTTAGGCACTTCATATCTAGGATATTGCTTAATAGCTGTTGGTGGTCTACTTTTAAGTATTAATTTTTTGTGTCAGAGAAAAGTAAGTAATAGGATTATATTTTTTTTGGCTGTGACCGGTCTTTTAATTTCACCTTTTATATTATCTATTTTGTTAGGTCACAGATGCTTACCAAGATCACAATTTAGTTTGCAGTTTGTGCTAGCCTTTATTCCTTTTTTATTAATTCAAACTTTAAACTTCAATATAAAGAATACTTTAGTGTACAAAATATTATCAACATTGGTTTGTACTTTTTCTTTGGGGTTATCTTTTGCACAGGGGTACAGAACCGCTGTTATGCTATACTATGATTATATGAAGTATCAAAGCGAAGTCGCTATTGCCAATAAAATATCAGAAAGAATAGGATTGTTAGATATTGAAGACATTAATAATGTACCGGTCGTTTTTGTGGGTAAGATGTGTTCACCTGTTGTACCTAAAGAAATAAAGGGAAACATGTTGGGAATATCTTTCTTTGAAATGGGAACAAAGGCAGAAGAAATTACGTTTAGAGCTCTAGGATTTATGAGAACCATAGGTTACAACTACAAAAATCCAACTGGTAAGGATTGCGAAAAAGCCGTAAAGATTGCCCAAAAAATGAAATCTTGGCCTAGCCCAGAGGCTATTAAATACGAAAATGGTATTGTTATAGTTAAACTTTCAGAAGAATTAATACCGGAAATTTAATAATATTTTTATATGATGTCTACTGTGAGCAAACAAATTAATCTGATCATAACCAATAAAATCATCTCCAGAATGCGAAAATAATTCGTTATGCAATATATTTACAAGTAATAAAAAAACTAAATATTGATCTTACTAGGTCAGTACTAAAAGTGCATAGATGATGTTGAATTACCACTCATAAACAGAGAAATTTAAATTTCGACTGACACTAAATTTTTTTGTATAAACCGAACTAAGTAGTAGTTAAGAAATGGGTTTGTCTGCTTATCGATAGTCAAGCGTGCGTTCTTTATAAAGCCATACTTTGTATATAATTTAATAATATCTATCTGCTTTTAGCATTGCCTGAAATCAATCTCTTATCCTTTGAGGCAGTGCTAGATAGGTTGATATTTTGTCTCTTCATGGGTGCTCGAAACAGAAATTTATTGGAGATTGTTAACTAAAAATTGGTTTTTGGAATCTTTTTTCCTTTTTTATGCATAAGGCATTAAAGGTATTACTTGTTAATCCAGCAATTTTTTAGCAATTTATGTATTGATTTTTTATAAAAGTGTATTGTATAATTAATACTATTAATTAATTATTTAACATTTTTTTTTGGGGGGGGTATTGTTGTTATGGAGTTTTTTGGAAAAAGGTTTAGTTCGGCTTTGTTGTTTGGTTCCATGATTTTTTCTACGGTAAACGGTGTGAGTGTATATGGTGAAGAAAGTGATACGATTGTAGAACAGGTTGCAGAAGAATTAGATGATGCTAGTAATGATGTTCAGGATTTGTCCGAAAATGATGAAACACGTGAAGATAAGGTTGTTGGTTCACAGAATAAAAGCTCAGGTTCTAAATTGGGGTTTGGGCTTGCCAGTGCTGCAGGTGGTGCCCTTATTGGGGTAGCTGCAGAAGAAACGGTAAAAAATCTTAAAAAAAGTCCTGGATCTAGTGGCACAAGCAACAGTAATGAGGTAGAGACACTAAAAAAAGATTTGAATGAAGCAAGAAGTAAAATTGATAATTCCCAGAGTGAGCTGAAGAGCTCCAATAAAGAACTAGATAAGCTCAGGAGTGACCTAAAGAAGATGAAACAAGTTGATGGAGGAATTTCAGTACTTGATGCTATTGGTGCTATTAGTTACAAACCCGGCATTGGGTCTGATCGTAAAACTGATTCAGGGATTAATGTAGGCAAATTAGCAACTGTTATCACGATGCATTTACTTGGAATTGCTGTTTTTATTTGTATGATTAAAAAATGGGGGCGTACTAATATTGTGCATAAAGTCGCAATGGTTTTTGATTTGGCTTGTCCGCCGGTAGGCTTTGCTATTCATTTTATAGATTATCTTGCTATTAGTTAAGTTATTTGTTATACATAAATGTTGCTAGTGCTATATGCACTAACATATTTTTTTGTATTACCAACTTTTAAACAACATGTTAATAAAATATATGTGGAGGTAAAGAGCTGAGTTTATGGTTATAGTGAGACGTTTTTTTATCGGCATGTTTAAACTTAAAATTTCGTTTTTACTATCTATCTATTGGGACATAAATTTTCAGCCTGTCAATTAAGTTATAGCATAAGCATAATTTAATATTTTGGCAGTGCTAAAAGCAGATAGATATTATTAAATTACATAATATGAAATTCAAAGTATTGTTTGATAAAAATCGCGCGCTTGACTATCGGCAAGCAAACAAACCCATTTCTTAACTAGTACTTAGTTTAGTTCGTACAAAAAATTTAGTGTCAGTCGAAAATATTAAATTTATCTGTTTATGAGTAGTAATTCAATGTTATCTATGAACTTTATCAATACCTTTTAAAAAAACTCTTACTTATTGTGACGAAATTAATATGTTTATTTGTTATAATTTTTTTCTTTTTAGCTATCAAGCTATATTTTTTATTTACATATTTTATTAATACACGAAACTCTTTAAATATCTTTTTCAACTATTGGCTTAAAATTACCATTATATTATGAGAGTTTTTTGAAATATTCTAATATACTCTTGTAAAAGTAGTTGATTAAAAGTTAATAATCAACAAACGTAAAAATTTTTATAAAATTTGATCAATAAAAAGTCCAAATTTAATTTGATAATTTTTTTAATCGCAGCATGTATATTTCTAAGCTCTTGTTTTTTTAGGTCGAAATAACTTTATAGATTAATTTTATAATTTTTTAAAATTCAATATTAATTAATTTTGATTATATTGGATTTTTATGTGTTTTTATAATATTAAAATTAAATAATTTTTTTATCTTAAAGAAAATAGAATCCTAATTATTAGCCTTTTTTAAATATTAAAGAAAAATAAGTTAAACTTTAACCTAAAGAGTTGTTGTAATAAAAGTCTTTGTTGGGAATTTTTTCATAAATATCTTTTTTTATTAATGGAAAAATTTCTTTTAAAAAATTGTTTATTAAATTGAACATTTCTTTACCACTTATATTTACTAGATTACAATTTGGTATAGAGGCTTTTATTACATCTGATTCTATTTTTATAATATCCTTAGATAAATTAGCAGTTCTTGTAAGATCGTGGTTTAAATTATTAAAGGTATTGTTGTAATCTTTAAAAAATTTTTCTAATAAATTATTCCTTTTTTCTATAAATTTTTTTCTTGCCACTAGGCAATTGAGCGGTATATTGCTACCATATAGTTTTTGCCATTCTTTATTTAAATTAAATATTTTTGTATATTTTGTACTGTTATTGCAGTTTCTTTCCAAATTTACAAAATCCAAGTATCTAAGCTCATCTAGTATTATAAATTCTATTTTTCCTGAACCCATTTCGTTAGCTAAAATTTCTTCATTTGTTAAAACTTCTATATTAAGGTCAGATTCTGGACTAAGATTATTTTTTTTAAAAATTGTTTCTAATATAGGCTTTATATAAATATCTTTTTTTAACAAATATATACTTTTATATTTAAAGTCCTCAAATTTTTTTGCTGTAATATCTTTACTTACAATATAAAAATTTTCCATAGAGCTTATCGATATAACTTTTATACTTCCTTTATTTTTATTATAAAGTGTCGCAGCTGCGTTACTTGGCAAAAAAGCCATATCTGTTTTATTGTTTGCAATTTGAGTTAACACCTCTAAAAAATTATCAAAAAATAAAAATTTATATTTATTCTCCGTAAGATTTTTATCGTTTTTTTCTTCAAGATAGGTTATGTTTAAAGCAGGGATACCTTTTGTTAAAGATATGATAATTGTGTCCTCTTTTTCATTTATTATGTCGCTTTGAATATAAAAAACTGATAAAAATGTTATAAATACTGTAATTATTAATAATGCTAATAACTTTTTAAGCATAAAAATATTGTTTATCAATTTGCACTATATTAAACGTATGTTTTTTAAATTTATTTTTATATTCAGTAAGCATAAAAGGATTAAAAAAACAAAAATATCTAACATGTTTGGTTTAGATAAATTTAGTATTAAGATATGAATTGTAATTTTATAAGTAACCTAACAAAACTTTAGCAGACATTTTTACAAAGTTTTTACCTAATATTAAAAACGAGACACAATCTGTTACCATTTAAAAATTTTGTATTATTATGTAAATAGATCATAGTTTAAATAAAAAACAATCAATATATTTAATTTTTGTTATAATTAATTGTGCTTAAGTTTTAAATAACTTTACTAATATAATTTTGAAATAATATGGTGACTTAATTTGGAAATAAATAAAATGTTGAGAACAATGTTTTGTGTAACATTTTCTGCATTTTGCTTTTTGTATGGTATGTTTATATTTTCGATTCATGATGGAACTAAGTTTTTCTTAATTTGGTTTATTTTTGGAATTTTATTATTACTGCCTATTTTTTTAAAAAAGCTAAATATAAGTGAAAGAATTATAAAGCCAGTTAGGTACATTGTAATAGGTGTGTTGACTATAATTATTGGTATATTTCTAATTGTAGAGATGTGTGTTATAGGTGGTTTTAAGTCTAGTGGAAAAAACGACTTAGACTATATAATAGTTTTAGGCTCACAGATTCTTGAAGATGGTCAACCATCGGTGATTCTTCTAACTAGATTAGAAAGGGCTTTAAATTATTTAAATGAGAATACAAACACTGTTTGCATAGTAACAGGAGGGAAAGGAGCAAATGAACCATACCCGGAAGCGTACTCAATGAAGAACTATCTATTAGATAATGGTATAAATGAGTCTAGAATTATAATCGAAAGCACTTCTTCAAATACATCGGAAAACATAGCCAACAGTCTTAGGCTTGTGAATCTAAAAAATAGTAGTGTAGGGATCGCAACAAACAATTTTCACGTACACAGAGCTATAAAAATCGCAAACAAGCACAAAATTGAAAAGACCTTTGGAATTCCGTGCAAAACACCAAGTCTATTTTTGGCTAACAATATGTTAAGGGAATTCTTTGGAATACTGAAAGATAAATTCTTTGGAAATATGTAACTGGAAAAAATTATAACTTCTATACAATTTCAAAAGATATAAAATTCTCGAGTATAATAAGAATATATAAAATAAGTACGTTTAACATAAGGCAGTGCTAAAAGTAGGTAAATTAACAGATAACATCTTATGGACATCATATTAAAAAAGATTCCAAAAACCAATTTTTTAGTAACAATGTCTACCTTTTTTTCGGGGTTTGACTACTTCAGAAGAGGCAAAATACCAAACTATCTATTAATATTTTGCACTGTCTAACATAAAAAATATAGTACGTAAGTAATGCAAAAACCTTAGTAGACACTCAACCTTAAATGCTAAGTGAAGATTGTTACAAAAAAAAATTAGACTTTGGATTTTATTTTGCTATGATAACTGTAAGATGTTATTCTACTATTAAAAATTGTTCCTGTGTTGAATACACTGTACTTTTATTTAGTTATGCCTTACGTCGTAAATTGCCTACTCAAGACAAACATTCTAGAATAAACCCAGCATTAGACGTACACTGATACCTTGTTTTAATTTATAAAAATTAAAAAATGCACAAAAAGTAAGACAAGTCTCAAAATACACTTTATTTTGTTTACTTAATTTTGTTTACTTAGTCGTTCTTTTTTTGACAAACTAAAAAATAAAAAACACTTGAAACACAAATTTGCGCAAAATAAATTAAAAAATTAAAAATATACAGAAAAAAACAGGAAAACAATAATAAAAAAATTTACATCAAAAATGTATTAATGATTATTAAAAAACATATTGTACAACATTTAAATGAAAAAATGTTTTCTACCAATCGCCCATCTTTGTACGTTATAATTTCAATACGTTTTGTTAGAGAATTGTTTTTATTTTGCAAACTTGAGACTATAGTTATTAATACTCAAAAAAAACAAAAAAATCCACCAAATTAAGTGGATTTGAAAAACTCTATTAATTAAATATAACTCAACTACTTAACAAACTCATAATCTGTACTAATAACATTTAAAAAATCTCCATCTTTATCCTTAGACCCAGATCCAACGCTCAATTTGCCTGCGCTAATCATACTTTTGTATGTAGAAATTTCTTCATTTTTAAGAACAACTTCATGTGCCGCTTCCTTTACAGGTGCAGCACCATTTACCGACCTGGTACTACCTGTTGCTAACACCGTCTCACCGCTATTATTCTTGTCAAGTCTCATATAATCGGTTCTTCTAATTTCATTAAATTTTTTAAAGAATTTCGGCTTGCTGTCAAAAACAGACTTAACTGAATTAGCAAAACTTTTACCACAACTTGACGGCGCAGACACACAAACACGTTTTATTTTGCTATTTTCACCCAAACATCGAAGCATCAGTCTAAGTGTAGCATCAAAATTTTCTTTATTAATTGCCCAAATTTGTAATCTCACAGTGCCTTTGCCGTTTTGTGGATCTGGCATAACACAAACCTGTCCAACAACATCACCCGAAAGATTAGTAGCATTCACATATATGCCTATACCCATACTACTCAAAGAAGCCTGAGAATCAAAATATCCGCTCAAAATCATTTCTTTATTAATACCAGGCAAAGAGTTTTCGACAGCACTTACTAAATTAACATCATAGTAGCCACTTTCAACAGCTTTGCTGTAAGCACTTGCTAGTTCTGAAGAATTTATTTTCAAAGCATCACTAGTTGTAAGCCTTACCTTATCATCAGTTATATCTACGGAACTTATATCAGAAACCACTCCGCTTTCTGACATAGTCTTAGAGACACTCTTCAATATTTCGCCAAAATTTGCAACATCCACGTCGTTCATATTGCCTAAACTATCAATAAATTCGCTATCTGAATTTTTATCTTTAGTAATACTATCCATGTTCCCTACTTTGTTTAATGAATCCTCTACTGATGAACTAACTACCTTCAACTTTTTTAATTCTTTTGACGCGCCATGAGAAGCAAACGTATTTTCGGAATTAACAACCTGCTTATTTACGATGCTCTGCTTTTTAATCTTAGTCGTCTTGCGGGCAAATGCCGTAGAGCTAGAAGCAATACCCAACGACGTACATGCCGGCAACATTACTCCGGCAAAAACTTTACGCTTTAAACTTTTCAATCCTACTACCTCCAGCAAACACATAAATACAATAAAGTTAACAAAATGCCGCACAACTCCTGGGTATCTTATCATAAAAGAAAAAAAAAGTAAAGAATTTTTGTTACCCGATCACGAGTAAAAGATATTTATATGTTATAGAAAGATTTACATATTGCTTTTTCTATTTTTAATTTTACATTATTCGTGTTTTCTACTTATTAAGTTTTTTAGTTACAGAACTTTTTTAATTACGCATTTTTCAAAAAAACTAGACAAAAATTATAAAATATATTATAATATAAAAGTAAATTTGTTAAAAACATTGCAAATTTAATATTTTATTGAAAATAAAGGAGGAAGAGTGTTATGTCAAAAAGTAAATTTAGTAAAAGACAAATTGCTGGTGCGCTTCTTTTAAGTTCAACGGCTATTGGTGCAACAGCTTCTGGTACAGCAAGTGCAGACAGTTTTATGGATTTTATGAAAAATACAGCGGATGCTTTATGGCAAAGAACGAAGGGGGTATCTAGTGCAGCAGGTAATTATGCTGTTACAACAATGGATAAAGGTGGAAAAATACTAAAGAGTGGAGTTAACAAGATTGGGGATCTAGCGTCTAATACTTATAATAAAGTAGCTGGAAGTAAGTTATGGAAAAATGTTGGTAATGTAGCTGGAGCTGTAAAAGATAAAACTGGTAGTGTATACAATTTGGTAAAAGACTCAAAAGGTGGCCAATGGGTTAGTAATAAAGCTGATGATGTTTACAATTTGGTGAAGAACTCAAAAGGTAGTAAATGGGCTGGTAATGTAGCAGAAACTGTAAAAAATAAAGCTGGAGATGCCTATAATTTGGTAAAAGACACAAAAGTTGGAAATTTTGTTTCAGAACATGCATGGGGTGTAGCAGCAATTGGCTTATTAAGCGCCTTAACGTATGGCATACCATTGTTTTTATGAGTAAGAACATTCGTTATATTTTTAGTTTTACATTATTTGCGTTTTTTTAGTTACAGAACTTTTTTAATTACGCATTTTTCAAAAAAACTAGACAAAAATTATAAAATATATTATAATATAAAAGTAAATTTGTTAAAAATATTGCAAATTTAATATTTTGTTGAAAATAAAGGAGAAAGAGTGTTATGTCAAAAAGTAAATTTAGTAAAAGACAAATTGCTGGTACACTTCTTTTAAGCTCAACAGCAATTGGTGCAACGGCTTCTAGTACAGTAAGTGCAAAGAATTTTAAGGATTTGATGAAAAATACAAAGGAATATTTGGGAAGTAAGGCGGATGCTTTATGGCAAGGAACGAAGGGGGTATCTAGTACAGCAGGTAATTATGCTGTTTCAACAATGGATAAAGTAGGAGAAATATTAAAAAGTGGAGTCAACAAGGTTGGTGATCTAGCATCTAATAGTTACAATAGAGTAGCTGAAAGTAAGTTTGGTGGATATGTTGGTAAGGGTGCTTCATATGTTGGTAATAAGGCCAGTAATGCTTACAATTTGGTAAAAGCCTCAAAAGGTGGACAATGGATTGGTAAAGGTGCTTCATATGTTGGTAATAAGGCCAGTAATGCTTACAATTTGGTAAAAGCCTCAAAAGGTGGACAATGGATTGGTAAAGGTGCTTCGTATGTTGGTAATAAGGCCAGTAATGCTTACAATTTGGTAAAAGCCTCAAAAGGTGGAAATTTCGTTTCAGATCATGCATGGGGTGTAGCAGCGGTATGCTTGTTAGGTGTCTTAGTGTACAGAGCTATAAAGGCTGGAATTGATTATTATAGTAATAAAAGTTCTAAAGTTAAAAAGTAAGACATTTAAAAATTATTGATAATCTTATTGAAGAAGTTAATAATGGTTAGAGTTACGGCACGTTCATTCGAAAACTTAAAGAATTGCGAAATTCAGTATTATTAGAGAAAGATGATGATAATATTATTAGTGAGCTTAGTCTTCAAGATGAATTTAAAAAAACAAGTAGTCTCATTTCAAACAAGAAAATTAGTGAACTTTTTGAAAATATAGAAATTCTTTTAAAAAGTTATAAAGAAGAGTATCAAAAACTCCACAGAAACAAATAACAAAGTGATACTATTGTTTTTATGAGTAATAACACTTGTTCTATTTTTAATTTTACATTATTCGTGTTTTTTTTATTCTAAGTTTTTTAGTTACAAAACTTTTTTAATTACGCATCCTTTATAAAAAAACTAGATAAAAACTATAAAATATATTATAATATAAAAATAAATTTATTTAAAATACTAGCAGATTGAATGTTTTATTATATTAAAAATAAAGGAAGAATAGTATTATATCAAAAAGTAAATTTAGAAAAAGGCAAATTGCTGGCACTCTTCTTTTAAGTTCAACGGTAATTGGTGCAACAGCTTCTGGTACAGCAAGTGCAAACTTTATGGATTTTATGAATACTATAGGTAGTGTGGCAGGAAAAGTTGGAAATTTTGTTTCAGGTCATGCAGAGGGTGTGTAACAAAAGTGGACTTTCCCGCCTTGGTGTTTGGCTATTTAAGCCTTTTAGCATGTAGTATTTATTTAATTCTTAAGGGGAGGAGCTGATTATATTAATCATATAAAGATCTATCTTGTGTTCGTTACAACTTTTCGAAAAATATTTACAATTTTATTAAAAAAATTAAAGCTAAAACTTTCTTAATTTATTATAATCAAAACCCTAAATTTACATTTCTAATTTTTTAACTCAGAAGTTTCCTAATTGAGAGATAAAATCGACTAATTTTTCAAAAAAGTGTTATATAATACACGTGTTTAGATAAGTAATAAAGGTAGTGCTGTTTAAAAGTGAGTGAATTTAGAGAAGAAAGATATATTACGTCAGAATCTGTAACAAAGGGTCACCCGGATAAACTTTGTGATCAAATTTCAGACGCGATTTTAGATGATATTTTAGGAAAAGATCCATTCGCTCATGTAGCTTGTGAGGTTACAGCTAGTGCGGGCCTTATTCATGTTATGGGCGAAATATCTACTAGCTGCTATGTGGACATTCAAGGAGTTGTTAGAGATACTGTTAGAAAAATAGGATATAACAGTCCAAGCTGTGGGTTTGATGCCTCGAGTTGTGCTGTTATAACATCTATTAGTACGCAATCGGATGATATTGCTGTTGGGGTTAGAAAATCTTTTGAACTCAAAAATAAGATAGGTAGCGAACTAAAAGATGAAATTGGTGCTGGAGACCAAGGCATAATGTATGGTTATGCCTGCAAAGAAACAGATACGCTTATGCCTATGCCGATATATTTAGCACACAAAGTGACTAAAGCTCTTAGCACTTTAAGAGAAACTCGTACTTTAGACTACTTATACCCAGATGGCAAAGCACAAATTACAGTAAAATATAAAGGTGAGGTCCCTGTAGAAATTAGCAAAATAGTCATATCTACTCAGCACAGCGCAACAGTATTAACAGATCAAATAGTTAGAGATTTAACTAAGTTTATTGTTAAAAACCCTGAGATTTTGCCTCAAGGTATGTTAAATGAAAAAACAGAAGTATTTATTAATCCTACTGGCAGATTTGTAATTGGTGGTCCTGTAGCAGATACTGGTCTTACTGGCCGAAAAATAATGGTAGATACTTATGGTGGTGTAGCTCACCATGGCGGAGGAGCTTTTTCTGGTAAAGATGGAACAAAAGTAGACAGATCTGGTGCATATATGGCTAGATACGTTGCAAAAAATATTGTTGGAGCAAATTTAGCTAAAAAGTGTGAGGTATCTGTAGGGTACGCTATAGGCGTTGCAAGGCCAGTCTCTTTATATGTAGATAGCTTTGGCACATCTAACTATTCCAATAAAGAGTTAACAGATGCTATGAGTAAAGTCTTTGATTTTAGACCAAGTGCAATAATAGAAAAATTAGGACTTAGAAAGCCAATATATAAAGATCTTGGTGCATACGGTCATTTTGGTAGAGAAGACCTAAATCTGCCGTGGGAACAATTAGATAAAACTGAAGATCTTTTAAACGTATTACATAGTTAATAAATCTTGTTCTTAAAGCTTAATTTTTTCACGTATCACGTATGGTAGAGTAATAACTTAAAACATTTGCCGCCCTTTTGTCCCCCCCTTTTTTTTGCTCTCATATATGCCTTGCACATGGTTGTAATATCTAAAACTTAAGTTATGTACGATTTTTTTTAATGCTATTGTTTTCTTTAATAGCGTAGAAAAAAGCGGTACCAAATCCTAGTAGAATAGGTTGATATTTTTCTTCTTTTATGTACGACCAAACCAAAAAAACAAGTGGAGGATGACACTAAGAATTGGTTTTTGGTGTCTTTTTTAATTTCATGATCATAAGGCTATATTTTTTAATCTAACTGCTTTTAGCCCCGACAAACATTCACCTATATTTACAAAAAATTAATAATTTTTTGTAACTAAAGTCAATATTTTAAAATTTAAAAATTCAAGGATATTTTGCCAAACTTTTGTTATTTTTCAATTTAATTTTTTTGATACATTATTGTCGATTTTGGCCAAACTTTATGAACATTGCAGTAAAGAGATATCAAAAGCCAATTTTTTTGGTAACAATTTAAACTTATTTTTTTGCTTCACTAACTCTAAAGATACAAATATAAATTTATCTATTAGGATTTAGCACCGCCCTAATAATTATTGACTGTACTTTTTATAATAAAATCTGCAAAAGGATTACATGCACTAAAAATCTTTAATTTTTTACTTAATCCGTTTTTTACTTTTAATTTTTCTAAATTTATGGGTATTGTATCTAATATATAAATACTTTCAAATTTACTATTTTCTAAATTATCAAAAGCATCGCCAGAGAAAATCCCATGAGTCGCACATGCTATTACACTTTTGGCACCTTCTTTTAATAAGAAATCTGCAGCTTTACACAAAGTACCAGCTGTATCTATCATATCATCTATAATTATTGCGTCTTTATTTTTTACATTTCCAAAAATATTAGAAACTTCGCATTCATTAGGTCTTGGTCTAAATTTATTAATTACGGCTACTTCAAGATTACCAAGTTCCTTTGCAAATTCTTTTGCCCTACCGATAGATCCAATATCAGGTGAAACAATAACATACTCGTTTATATTTTTAATTTTTTCTTTTAAAATCTTAGATAACTCATATAAACCTTTAATATCAGTTATTGGTATATTAAAAAAGCCCTCTATTTGCTTTGCATGAAGATCCATAGTTATAATCTCATCTATACCTGCAGTAGTAATAAGATCAGCTACTAATTTTGCAGTTATCGGGTCATACTTATTAATTTTTCTGTCTTGCCGTGCGTATCCAAAGTATGGAATTATAGCTGTTATTTTCTTTGCCGACGCTCTTTTTAAAGCATCTGACATAATAAGTAGTTCCATCAAATTGTCATTAACAGGATAACAAGTAGATTGCACAACAAAACAGTCTTTACCCATAACTGATTCTTTTATACTTACAGATATTTCTCCATCACTAAATTTAGAAACATCAATATCACCTAATTTTAAATTTAATTTTTTTGCTATATTGGAAGCTAAGTTAACATTAGAGTTTCCAGAAAATATTTTTACACTATTTTTTATACTTGATAGCATATTTTATCCTTTGTGTTAAAGCTTAATTTTATTTTCTTAGTATATCATAAAAAATATGCTTTGAAGTGTTACTTAACTGCATTTTTGCTAGGTCAGCTGTAAAGCGACAAACTGTATCTACAATATTTTTTTCTTTATCAAATATTCTTTTTTGTTTTTATACAAAAGATGTATCGAGTATTTTTAGACTTTTGTGTTTCTATGTAACCAGATTCTAGTAAAAATATAAGTTAGTTAAATTAGCTAAAATTAAACAATGCTAGGAATATGTAGATTAAAAAGCAGTATCTTATATCAATAAAGCAAAAGAAAATCAAAAAATTTTTAGTAACAATCTTGACTTAATTTTTGGATTGGCTATCTCTCAATATACGAAAGATTAAACTATCTATTAATTTTTTAGCACTGCCCAAAATTTAAATTAATAGATATTGGTAAGACGATAATCAGTTATTGTTGCTTTTATAAAAGCACTATAACAATAAGAAGTCCAACTGAAATATACATTAGTAAATTCACTTTACTTTTTTTCTCTTTATCAAATATAGCAATTTTTAATTTTTCCTTTAGTAGCTGCTCTGTTAATTTACATTGTTTTATCTGATTAATAACATCGCTAAAACCTAAACTAGAGTTAAAATTATTTATTAAATCTATTTCGTCTTTTTTTAAAATTTTGCTTTCTAAAACTATATTTAAAGCTTCTTTAAAGGAATTTTCAGAAGTTTCTCCATTTTTACTACTTTTCAAATACTCACATAAAAATTTTTTAAATAGTTGATTTTCTGTTTTAAAATTTTTTATAATCTCATAAATCAGATTTTCACTGTACTGAATGTTTATCTCAATGTGTTTAATAAAGGTTATGTATTGCTCTAAAAAGTTTGCTCTTAAAGAAAATTTTACAAAAGATATGTATCCAGCTAATGCCGATGAACTTATAATCGTTATTAATCCTAAAAGTTTTAACAATATATAAATGCCTTTTTATTTAATGAGGTTGTGTCTATTTAAATTACTTTAATTTATAAAGATACTGAAAAACAATTGACTAACCTAAATTTTTAAAATGGTAAAAGTGAGTTTTTATATTAAAAGATTCTAATAACGGGATATAACATAAAAACAAATCGTCTGTGCTAAATCACAATAGAATTTCGATATTTTATCTCTTTAGAGTTGTTAAAACAAAAAATTAAGTAGAGATTGTTACTAAAAAATTGGTTTTTGGAATATTTTTTACTTTTGTGTGCATGAGATGTTATTTTTGTTAATCTACCTAACTTTTAGCCCTGTCAACAAATCTATTAGCAGATAAATTAAATGCTAATTATTTTTGTGACTTTTCCTGGTAGAGTATTACTTAATATGATGATTTTATCAAACGAGTTTAGTTTCAAAATTTCCTTTGCTATGTTTCTTTTATAAAAATCTTCAGCGCTACCAGCATGAATACTTAAAATAAACTTTACGCCAGAACTAACACCAAATTTAATAGCTTCTATATCCTCTAAGGAGCCTAATTCGTCGCAAATAATGACGTCTGGTGATAGTGACCTTATCGACTGGTATATTGCATCTTTTTTATTATAGTTAACTAGTATATCTGCATAACCTAGATTATTTTGAGAAATTCCCATATAATTTCCGCTAAACTCATTGCGTTCATCAACTAGTGCTACTTTTTGTAGCACGTTTTTTTTATTAAAACTGAATTTCCCTGAAAGGATTTTTGCAATATTTCTTAAAATGGTAGTTTTACCGCTACCAGGAGACCCTACTAAGATTATTCCTCTAAAATTGGATTTAACTACATTTAATATATCTTCATCTAGACTATCTATCTTTTGATTTATTCTTATATTCATTGAAGATATATCTTTTATGTTGCAAATAGATAAATCTTTATCATCTTCATAGACGGCTGTTCCACATATTCCAACTCTGTGTCCGCCTTTAAGTGTAATAAATCCGCTATTTATTTCTTTTTGATAACTATATACAGAATAATTACACATTTTTTTTAATGAAATTTCTAAATCATTTTTACTCGATACAAGAATATTACGATGTACATTATTAATTTCAAAAATAAGTTCTCCGTGTTTATTTATAAATGAACTTTTGTCTTTAAAGTTTAAAATAACGGGTTTAAAAGCTCTTAGACGGATCTCTTCTACTTTGCAGCTTTCGTTGTTAGAAACTTTGTTTAAAGCAGACTGTAAATAATCACTTAAAAAACTAATAGCTTCTTTAAAGTTAGAATCCAATTTATGAAATTTCTCTCCTTTTATTTAATAATAAAATTTACTGTAATAAGAAAAATTTTAGAACTAGAGCAAAAAATAGTTTAAAATATATTAAATTTTATATAAAAATATGTTATAATATAACAAATAAAGATTCAAAAAGGTGGTAAATAAATGAAAAATGTAATTAAAAAAATTTTTGCAGTATGTTTATCGTTTAATCTTTATGTTGTTAATTTAAGCTCTAATAATTTATTTTCAAACGGACAATACATAAGTAACAAAAGAAAAAAGGTACGCTACGAAAAAGAAATGAAATGTATGAAAACTGAAGATAGTAGTGTTAAAGTTCTTAAAAATTCCGATTCTATTTTAGTATCACCTGCTACGCCGATTTTTTTAGATTTTGTAAACAAAAGTAATAAAAATTCTAGCCATACACTAAAAAGTTCAAAAAATAAATCTAATAACTATGTAAGAGATTATTTTATGATTGGATTGAAAAAAGAAAATAGCGAAAATGATCCAAAAGTAGTAGAAGATTTTATCTCTGATAGGTTAGCAGCTCAAGGTATTTACAGTTTTACTGTATTTAAAGGCTATGGAGTTTGGACTGAAAAGAAAACAAAGGTTGAAAAATATGAACCATCTTTGATATTTTTTGTAGACGGTAAATTAGGGCAAAAAGAAAAAATAGATTACGTTATTAGAAAATTTTTAAACGCTAAAGATAAAAACGGTAATAGTGAATTTGGGCAAATTAGTGTGCTGCATAGTACTGTACCATTAAGTAGTGCTGATCTAATTTATAGAGACAATATTAAAAGACTATAAAATTAATAATTTTAAAAATTATTTTAGTATAAAATTTAAAGAGCGTACTCAAATAAATTTACTTATAGCACGTATTAATCAGTGGTAGAAATGGGTAGATTAACAAGATAATACTTTATGGACACCACAGTAAAAGAAACTCCAAAAACAATTTTTTAGTAATAATTTTCAATTAATTTTTTGTTTTAAAAATCTCCCAAGAAACAAAATATCGATTTATCTATTAGCATCTGGCATTGCCAATTAGTAGACATTATTTACTTTTTTAATACTTTAGAATTAATTTTTTGACTATATTTTTAGTTAAGTAGACTTTTAAACATTTCCTTAATTTTAAAAACCAAATAGCATAATAAATTTTAGCTATTAAATTAGAAATTGTTTATGTAAAAATATATCCAAGAATTAAGCCGTACCATAAAGTAAGATTCCGTTTTTTAAAGCTTAATGATATTTTCTAGAAATTAAGAGCAAGTCTTTAGATCTATATTTAAGAGGTCTTTAGTAAAATTGAATACTCTTTTATTCACAAAATAAAATATTACTTCAAAAATATTTATGTGCATGACAAACTTACTGTTATATATTTTAATTTATTGTTTTTTGAATATATTTTTACGTAATAGGATCTAGACGTTTTTTTATTTGGAAAACCAAATTGTCTGCTTTACGTTGTAATTTTATTTATAAATGTGATTTAAAAAGTTTTTAAAACTATTATTAAGTTATAAGAATAACTAAGAAAAACTGTCATATACATGTTGTATCTGCAGTATGGATACATAAGTTTTGTGGTGCGCACCTTTTAATTACTATCGCTATTAAAAATATAGGAAAGAAGGATATTAATTGAAAAATATAAAATTTGGAAAAAGACAAATAATTTTATCTGCTTTAATTTTAAGTCTTGGAGCAGCAGTTTACTTAAATTGGAAGTTTGCATCTCCTCGCGAATTTGCACCTGAAAATACTGCAACTTCTACTAAAGAATTGGGTCAAGCACAATTTGTAAATAATACTGTAGAGGGAAATAAAACAGAAACAGATAATAAATTAGGACAAAAAGATAAAGATGATCCTCAAAAATCAGAATATTTTGAAAAGACTAGAGCTGAACGAAAAAAAGCTAGGAATGAAGCTACAGAAAACATAAAAGAAATACTAGATGATGTTAAATCTTCTGAGACAGTAAAGGCAGAAGCTGTAAAAAAAGCATCCGAGATTGCACAAAAAATTGAAGAAGAAGCAAATATTGAAGGATTAGTTAGAGCTAAAGGATTTAAAGAATGTATAGCGTTTATTCAAAATGATGAATGCAGTGTGGTTGTTGGAGGTCAAAATCTGACCGAGGCACTAGCTACTCAAATAAAGGATATTGTATGTAGTCAAGGTAAAATATCTATAGATAAAATAAAAATAATCGAATCTGCATAGATTTACATAAAGAAGATCTAATGTTACTTGTAAATATTGCTTTAAAATTTATAAGGTAAAAAATATACGTGCTATGTAAAAATATAAATACAAATCAAAAATGTATTGTAAAACAAAAACGCTTTAATACTTTTTTAAAAAAAATTTAACATAAAAGAATATAATGCGGCAGCGCTAAAATCAGATAGAAATGTTAAAAAAAGTGAAAAAATTTCCAAGATATGAATCGATAAAAAAAGTTAAAAATGGGTTTAATATTGAAAAAAGATATTTGTGCAAATGCTTTAGATACAATCATGTAGTACACGAAAAGTGAAAATCTATATAAATTATTAAAAAATTAGTTTTGATGCTTATGAATTACATTTTTGTGCTATAAATGCATTTTTAGAACTGCTTTAAATTAAAATGGGTAAATACACAAATATTTTTTGGCTTAATATCAAAAGAGAATTCAAATAATTAACTTTCAGTCCATCTATCAATTTTTTGAACCGCCTGACAGAGGAGTTAGTGGGAGTATTTTTAGTAATTTTAGGGAAAAAGATATTACACATAAAAGGAATTAGGCTATATCTCCTCCTATTGACGATCCACTTTTAACTGCACTTTTTCAGGGCGAAAAGATTACTAGAGATAAAGCTATGACGTTACCGGCTGTTTCTGGTAACGTCGATTTTATTTCTAATATGAACGCTTCTATTTATGTCTCCTGCAACTAGAACCGCTTTAAGGCTATTAAAAGATCAACGTGGTATGTATCTTTTGCAAGATGACCTTACAAGTCTATTTGGCAGTGTACTGCTTGGTAGACCTGTATTTGTATCCGAAAACATGGAAAACATGGCTGCTGATAAAACAACTATTTTCTATGGTGATATGACTGGCCTTGCTACTAAGTTTAGTGAAGAAATTAATATTCAAGTTTTAAGAGAGCATTATGCGGCTATGCATGCAATTGGAGTTGTTGGATTCTTTGAATTTGATTCTAAAGTCATTAACGAGCAAAAAATTGCAAAGCTAGTCATGGCAGCTGCTTAACCTAAAAAAAGGTGGTAGAAAATATGAAATACAAGGCATTAACCTCTTTTAGTGGGGTTATTTCTATGTGTAAAGACGAGGTGCGGGATCTAACAGATCCCGCATTAATTAAAGACTTAACCAAGGCTAGATATATTATGCCAATTATAAAGATAGTTAAAGGAAAACCCGCAGCACGCAGTAAAGGAGGTAAAAGGTAAAGTCTGTATAAACAATTTGCTTAATAATTTTTTTGAATTCTTCTTCATCGCTTGTCATTTTATTAAGATTAATTTTAGCTACTTCTATATCAAAAATATTACTAAATTTTTCTTCTATAAACTTAGATAATATCTGTTTTTTTGTTGGGATCTTCTTCGCACCATCATTATTATTATTGAATGAATCAATTTCTTCTTGCGTCAGACCCATGAATCTTAAAAAATCGTCGCCCTGAGGAATTTTTATTGTTTTTTCACAAAAATCAAAAAATCTTTCTTAATTTTTTCAGCATTATCTTCTAAAAACTGATCAAAATCAAGACTATTATTTGTAAAACGTTGTTCGCTCTCCATCGCCCCAGCATAACTACTAAACATACCCGCGCTAAAAACCGCCGAAAGACCACTTGCAATAAACTTTCTAGATAAATACCCCCTATTTTTGAAGAAATATTTACGACACATACTTGCACCCTCCTAATAAATTAGAGGGCCACACAGCCACACGTAGAAATTATAACATATTTATAGAATTTTGTAAATACAATTTTTAAATAAATTGTTAAAATTTTAATAAATGTTATGTTGGCGTCACTAGTAATGTATAATTTATTGCACTTTAGTTATGCGAAGGATTTTACAATAGTGGCAGCACCGCTAGCGGGCTTGGCACAGTAGTTAACTCGGCCGTATCTATCTATGCAAATTTTATCGTAACAGATAGTCGAGGAATAACTACTATAAAGGAAAAGCTGGTAAATATTTATGACTGGTTTGAACCAGAGGCTTTAATTACTTTAGAGAGAAAAACTAGTAATACAGGCTCTATAACGGTTGATACGAATTATGCACTAATCGGCGGGCATAACACGTTAAATATTAACGGATACATAAAAAAGACAAGTGAGTCCGAATTTACGAGCATAGGTTCTATTACAAGTGATGTAGAAAAGACTTTTAATGTAGATGAAAACTATGACTATGATGTAAAAGTGGAATTAATTGATGCTTTAAACAGCACTACAATTTACTATCTTGTTTTACCCCGCTAC
>JAEEGL016647070.1_pt1 | contig 67827 bp, 67 predicted proteins | sample 9134231 | NCBI WGS metagenome assembly JAEEGL01 (sample SAMN16246548, study PRJNA631951) | gut metagenome | biome: gut microbiome; feature: rumen; material: fiber-attached | host: Bos | place: Iran: Karaj | collected 2018-10 | reverse complement strand
TAATTATTTATACCCTATTTTTAAAGAAAAAGATTATAATTTATTATATACCGCTGCTCTATAGCATGAAATAGGTATATTATAAACTCAGACTTTTAAACATAAAAAAGGAAATATTTCTGAAGATGCTCATTATTATAGCCACGATAATTATGGTACTTATATTTTTTTAACAGAGATTGCTCCTTTTTTACAAATGACAACTGATTTTACAGAAAAAGATTTAATTAATATTGCTACCTTAATCAATTGGCATATGCGACCATACTATGTTTGGGATAAAGATCCAGATAGTGCCGCATCTAATAAAGATTATGCTCTCTTGGGTAGAAAATTAACTTTTCTTTTAAAGAAACTTCATGAATTTGATCGAATTGCACATTAAAAAAATAATTGACAGCTTTTTCTTTTTAAGATATAATATTATTAAAAAGAAAAAAGAAAAATAATTTTTAATCTTGTTGGATATGACAGTATAGATTACTATGTTAGGAGAAAAACAATGGCTTACTATCGTGCTTTTGAACATGTTCTTCGCCTTGATCCGTCTAAGATTGATGTAAATAATTTTCTTAATGGAACTGTATATATTTTTAGCAAAACCGATGGAACTAATTTTTCTGCTTGGGCAGATGAGTATGGAAATATTCATTGCGGTAGTCGGCATCGTGAGATCACTCTTGAACATGACAATGCTGATTCTATGCTTTTCTTTACTACTGAGCCTATGTTTGAAAAACTTCGCCAATGGCTTATTGAGCATCCGCAATATATTATTTATGGAGAATTTATTGGTGGCCTTGCTGGCAGAAAAATGGTAGGAACTATTAAAGAATATCTTCATAAAGGAATGATGCTTTTTGCAGTATATGACATTGTTGCTAGCAAATATCTTCCTTATTCTGTGTATAAAGAAATGCTTAAAGACGTATATGATCAAGTTGTAGAACCTCTTGTTGTTCTTAAAAATCCCTCTCTCCAAGAGGTAGAGAAATATATTGAAAATCATTATAATCTTCCTGAAGATCATTTTGCAGAAGGTATCGTTTGTTGGAATTATGATTTTAAGGATATGTTTAATCATTTCCAAATTGCAAAAATTGTAAATGCGGAATCTAAAGTTGGAAAAGGTAGAGTTAAAACTAAAAATCTTCCTGTAGATAATGTTGAACAATTAATTGTAGATAGTTATGTTACAGATGCTGATTGCGAAAAAGCTATTCAAAAAGCTTGTGTTAAGTTTAATCTTGAAAATTGGGTAGTAGATCGCCGCACTATGGGATTTTATCTTAATACTTTGTTTAGTGATCTTCTTGAAGAAGAAATGGGAAGTATTGTTAAGAAATTTAAAATGCCAACTATTCAATTTGGTTTGCTGCGGCAACTTGTATTTAAAAAAGGTCGTGCTTATTTAGGATTAGTATAATATGAATTGCTACAAAGAAATAGATCAACTTGAAGTTGAAGATATAATTGCTTATAGAGATTATCTTGAGAAAAAACACTTAGATTTTTTAGAAAAAGTTAAAAATCAACAAAAGATAAAGCCTAAATCTTCTTATGAGAAAAAGATATTTATAGATAAAGATTCTTTTCTTTAAAAAAATAAATTGACTTCTTTCTTTTTATTTGATATAATTTAATTAGATAAAGAGAAGGAAGTCTTTATAGAAGGATTTTAAATGTCAACTTGTCAAGTCTATGCTGTCGTTGAAGAACTTTTTTATACTAAAATTGGACAAGTTTCTATTAGTACTGAAGCAATATTTTTTAATTTAGAAGATGCTAACTTTTTTGCAATGGAAAGAGCTAGTAAGGTCTATAACGATAAATTTAGTGATTTTCAATGGTCTAATTGGCGGTATATTAAAGGATATGAAGGATTAGATTATGCTTGTGGACAAATTCAATTTAAAGATACTTCTTATAAATGTTTTGTAAAAAAAGATGGTGTAAAGATTGTTGTAAAAGATATTATTAAATATAGTATTTATGTACAAAGAACTTTTTTAAATTAGGAGTAAAATAATAATGGTGTATTATTTTATTATTTTTGTTACTGATAAGAACAATTCTTTATATAATCAATACGCTGTTTGTCATTGTCCAGAAAGTCTTGTTAGAATAAAAATAGGAGAAATTATAGCTAGAGTTTATAATCATAATGCTGCTAGACATATCTGTAATCTTTTAAATCAAGATTTACTTTATCAAACCTATTATGATCAAGCTGATGTTCAAAAAATAATGGAGAATTTGAATGTATAATGTAAAATTAACAGAAAAAGAATTAGAAAAGATTTTTCCTCGAAGTAATTTTAATTATAATAAAGAAGCTTGGAAAGTAACTGTTTTAGCAAGATTAGATATGGGTTTTTGTAATTGTAATGATTGTCCATTTTTTATTGATGAATCTTTTGAAACAGAGTTTGGATTTTATTCTGGTATTTGCAAAAAATTTCATCGAGCAATTGGCAAGTATAAAATGGGGCTTTGTAAGTAAGGAGTAAAAAATGGGACTTGATATTGGATTTTGCAAAATGTCTTATAAAGATTTTGAAAAGCAAAACGTATATAAGTTTGATGATATTAATTATATAAATCTTTGCGGGTGGCGCCTAAAAAATCTAGCGGAAGAAATTGGGTGTCTTGGTATCAAAAAAGAAGAATATGAATATATGATCAAAGTTTCTGATTTAGCTTTTTTTAAAACTCTTTGGGATAAAATAAAAGATAATTCATTAATGATGATGCTAAAAACTATTGAAGAGATAGATGAAGGTTTTGCTTATGAAACTTATGACAGTTTTTCTCCCATTGTTAAAGCTTCTTTAGCTTTGATTTTTAATACAAAAGATTTTTTAGATAAAGAAGATGCTAAATTAGTAGAAAAAAGATTTATTGTTCATACGCTTTGGGAACTATTTGAAGAAAATATGGATCTTTGTCTTATTGAAGAAATGGCTAGAGCTTATCAAAAAATGATAGAAGATAAACAAGATTATGTTTATTTTTACATTAGTTTTTAAAAATTTTTAAGCTTCCTCGAGATTAAAAATCTCAAGGAAGCTATTTTTTTTATTGACGGCCGCAAATTATTATGATATAATATTATTAATCCAAGAGAGGAAAGAAGATAGAAAGGGTTTTGAAAATGCAAAATATTGAATCCATTATTAAAAAGATTCAGGGTTTGCTTGCTTTGTCTAATGATAAAGGAGCTGTACCTGCGGAAGCTGCTCAGGCTGCTATCTTTGCTCAACGTCTTATTGCAAAGTATGATATTTCTGATAATGATCTTTATCCTCAAGCAGATTGTGAAATTATTGAAAGTTCTTCAGAACCTTTTTTCCGTAAATTTCAGTATACTCTTGGAGCAATTGTTGCGGATAACTATAGGTGTCGAGTGTATTATTTAAAGAAAGGCCGCAAACATTGTGCTGTGTTTATGGGCCGCACTCTTGATTCTAAAGCTGCTGTTTTAGTTTATGAAAAGCTTTATTATGCTGTTCAAGATTATGCTAATTCGCAATCTTTGCAATATCGTGGTATGGGACGAGGTTTATATGGAGATCATTTTGACGCTGCGGCTTCTGCTTTTATGGATGGAATCCGTATGGAGCTTGAAAAGCAATGTCATGAACTTATGATTGTGCGACCTGTAGAAGTTGATGAAAAATTTCAAGAGAAAACTGCGGGTTGGGGGCATATTAATGCTCAAATGAGACAGGGTTATACTGATTATAGCAAGGGAGTTTCTGCTGGGCGAGATGCTATTAGAAAGAACCGTCTCAATGGTCAAAAAGCACTAGGAAATTAAAAGTATTAATAATTTTGTGTAATGTAAATAGTTTCTTATATAGGCTCAATTATTATGATTATTTTTAGTTAGGAAAATTGAGGGATGACAATGAAATATAATAGTTATGATGAACGCATGGAGCCAGAATCTGTTGAGGAGTTTGCTGAAATTCTTGTGAATATGTTTGCGAACAGCGGTAATTGTGAGACTTGTACATTTAGAAATGATGCATGCGACGAAATTTGACCACATGAAGATACCAGATGGTGTGCTGTCATAGACATTGCAAAAAACTTTGGACTATCGGTGGACCTTTCAGAAAGAAAAAAGTTTGAAAATTTGCGAAAAATAGTACAGGCTATTTATAAAGCAGAAAACATAGAATCTACCATTATGAACATCGAGAGTGGTATTCGTCGATGCCTTGTGGAAATAGATAAATGTAAAAGGAGCCTTAGAATTAAGGTATCTGATGAACAGAATGAAATTTAATGTGAGCATTATAGAGATGCTAAAAGGCTGTAATGACTTACATGTTATGGGAGAGTTAGAGAACTTTAACATCCCTTGGTAATTTGAAGTAAATGAGATAAAAGGAGAATATATGGCAAGATATGATGATGATTATGATACTCCCAATAGACAGAGAGATTTGGTTCTTAGTGTAAATGAGTTTTGCTTTCTTCAAAATAAAACTAATGGTACTATTAAGACTTATACTGGACCTATTACCATGACAATTTCTGGACAAGAAAATCTTGTAGTATTTGATGCAAAAACTAAGCGTTTTAAAGAAACTCAAGATTTTGAAAAAGCTAGGCAGCTTTTTGTTTCTGCTCCTGAGGGTTGGTATATTGTTCTAAAAAATCCGGCTATTGACGGTACTCATCCTGAACTTGCTAAAGCAGTTAATTCACCAGAACTTGAAATTGGACATAAAATTAATATCCCTGGCCCTGTGTCGTTTAGTCTATTCCCTGGTCAAATGACTCGTGTAATTCAAGGTCATAGGCTTCGTTCTAATCAATATCTACTTGCTAGAGTTTATGACGCGGAAGCTGCCAAGAGTGCAAATGCAACTGTAATTGATGCAGAAGGTAATGAAGTTAAAGCTAAACAAGAAGATTATTTTGTTGGTCAAATGCTCGTTATCAAAGGCACAGAAGTATCTTTCTATATTCCGCCAACAGGAATCGAAGTAATTCCTTTAAATAATAATACTTATGTGCGGGATGCTGTAACACTTGAGCGCCTTGAGTACGCTATTCTTAAAGATGAAGATGGAGAGAAACGCTATATTCATGGTCCCGCTGTAGTATTTCCTAAACCAACTGAAACATTCTTAACAAATGATAATAAAGAATTAATTTTTAAAGCTCTTGAACTTTCTCCTATCAGTGGTATTTATGTTAAAGTAATTGCTGAATATGATGAAAATGGTGTACATCATCCAATTGGAGAGGAATTATTTATTACTGGTAAAGACCAAATGATTTATTATCCTCGTCCTGAACATGCTATGATTCAATATGATGGTAAATATATGCATCATGCAATCGCTATTCCAGAGGGAGAAGGACGTTATATTCTAGATAGACTTAGCGGAAAGATTAAAACCGTTAAAGGTCCATTAATGTATTTACCAGACCCTCGTACAGAAGTTGTTGTAAAACGTAAACTTACTTATAAAGAATGTGAACTTATGTATCCAGACAATACAGAAGTTCTTGCATATAATACTGGACTTCAAGATAATGTTAATGATAGAAAAAATGCAACTACAGTAGATGCTTTAACTTTAAATACAGCTAGAATTACCAATGCTTTCCAAATTGATTCTGAATTTAGTAGAGGTACAACTTTTACTAAACCTCGTACTATTACTCTTGATACTAAATATGATGGAGTAGTTACTATTGATGTTTGGACTGGATATGCTATCAATATTATTTCTAAAAGTGGTAAAAGAGAAGTTGTTCTTGGACCAACAACTCGTTTACTAAATTATGATGAAACTATTGAAGCCATGGAACTTTCAACAGGTAAACCAAAAACTACGGACTACCTTTTCCGCACAGGTTTCTTACGTGTTGAAAATAATAAAGTGTCTGATATTATTAAAGCAGAAACTTCTGACTTCGTAGAAGTTAATATTAAAGTTTCTTATTGTGTAAACTTCCTTGAAGAGTATAAGGATAAATGGTTTAGTGTTGAGAATTATGTAAAATACTTAACAGATCATATGCGGTCTTTACTTAAACGTGAAATTAAAAAATATTCTATTCAAGAATTTTATAATAATTCTACTGATATTGTGCGGAATATTGTATTAAATATTAATGAAGATTCTACTACTATTGGTCGTACCTTTGAAGAAAATGGAATGTTTGTTTACGATGTAGATGTACTTTCTATTAATGTTGATCAGTATTTCGCAGATATTTTTGAACGTCATCAAGATGAAATTGTTCAAAAAACTTTAGACCTTGCAAATGCAGAAGCTCAATATGAAGTTTCTAAGAAACTTAATGAGTTTGCGCTAAAAGAAGCTGAATTAGATAATCAAAAACGACTAAAGATTGCAGAATATAATCATCAAATTGCAATTGATAATATGAATAAAGAAGAGCTGATTGCTGAAAAACAACATGCAATTGAAGAAGCAGCAGCTCAAGCTAAATATGATACACAAGAACTCCTTAATGCAATTCAAGCAGAAGAACTAAAGAGAACTAAAGCTCAAACAGACGCAGTAATTGATAAACAACGTGATATTGCAGCTATTGAAAAAGCTAAACAAGAATCTTATGCTAATACAATTAAGACAATTGTAGAAGCTATTGGTCCAGATCTAGTAGCAGCATTAACCGCAAAAGCTAATGCAGATATTCTTGATAGCGCTACTAAACATATGTCTCCATATGCAATTGCAAAAGATGAAGCTGTTGCTGACACTGTCAATACTCTTCTTCGTGGAACTACTCTTGAAAACGTTGTAGAAAATATCACTAATTAATATTGCTTATGATAAAACGGTAGAATAAATATTATTTTATTCTACCAGAATATAAATTAATTATAAATAAAGACCCAAGAGTACAAGAATTAGATAAGATAGAAGTGCGGGAAATCTATTAGCTATTTGACGTTTATTTTTAAGGAGATTTTTATGAGTATTGTAAATTTTGGAGAAGAAACTCGTGAAGAATTAAGAATTTTAAATTATTCTATTAAGAATATTGCTTGGATTGGAGATAATCGAGGTCAATATTATGTAGACGTAGATGCTTTTTTTACTGCTGCGGATAATTATGTTTATGATAGTGGATATGGTTTTACAGAGGTGCCGCAAGATTTGATTATTATGATGAAAGATGGCACTTATTTTTATCGTAAGGAATATGACGGTAGTGAATGGTGGGGTTATCATACTAATATGAGGAAACCACGTTATCATCATAGAGGAAAAATTGATTTTAATAAATGTAGAAAAAATTATTCTATCCTATTGGAAGATATGCTAGTTGGAGATTAAGAAATTTATAATACAAATAAACAAGATAAAATGAGCTTTTATCGTCAATTAGTTAATAAAATGTAACAGTATCAATAAAAAAGTAGCTCTTAATAATTGTTATAATTATCAAGAGCTATTTTTATAAGAAAAGTACCATTAGAAAAGGAGGTAGAGGCAATGGCTACTTATGTTATTTCAGATATACATGGATATTATTCTCGTTTTATAGATTTACTTCAACAGATTGAATTTGATGATGGAGTAGATGAATTATATATTTTAGGAGATTGTTTTGATCGAGGACCTCAAAATAAAGAAATGTTAGATTGAGTATATAAATATTTAGATAATGAACATATTCATTTTTTATATGGTAATCATGATGATTTAATGGTTACTGTTTTACAACATTGTTTTAATTTAAATTTACAACAAGTTAATCGTGATTTATTTGGAGATGCTCAATATCAAAATAATATTGAATTATGGTCAGATTATGTAGATAGATCTGTTTGAGGTTGAAATGGTGGTATGTATACTTTTTTTCCTTTAATAGAATGACCAATAGAAAAAATAAAAGAATTTGTTCAAAGAATTTCTCAGTGACCTTTATTTTATGATATTGAAGTTAATGGACAACGTTTTGTTTTAGTTCATGCTGGTTTTGCTATGAATGGTATTAGAATGTCAGACGATTTTTTTGGTCAAGGTTTAAATGTTTCGGTAAATATTAAAGATTTTCCCGAACAATGATCGCAAAGTCTTTTATGGATTAGGTCTAATTGAATTTTTGATGATTCTAAACTTCCTTGTGATGTAATATTTGGTCATACACCTACCGCCCGCATATATGATTCTTTAGTATGGAATAATATTGATTTTGAAGGAGAAGAAGAAAAGATTCTTCATTTTCATAATAAAAAACATGCTATTGATACAGGAAGATCTTGTATGGGGATGCTTAGATTAGATGATATGAAAGAATTCTATAGTGAGGTAAATTGTGATATTTCTGAATAGTTTAGATTCTCTTCAATGGTGCGGATTAGTTATTTTTCTTATTGGAATTTTTGTCATATTTTTTGATAAAGATGATTCTATTGTTGAAGATGATGATTATTAAAAGGAGTTTTAAAAATGTATGATCTTAATAATGTTGCGAAAGATTTTCCCTGGACTGCCGTAACTTATAATGCAATAGAACCTTGGAGAGAAAAGGGTACTAATTGGTTTGATGAACTTCCTAAAGGTTGGGGAGATGTTTGTTATAAATGGCTTATTAAACTTACTAAATTTTTAGAAGAAAATGATTTAATGAGATATATTGTTATAGAACAAGTTAAAGAAAAATGGGGAGGTCTTCGTTTTTACTATATTTTTACAGAGTGGCCGCATGACACTTCTTTTGAAACTTTTTTAAATAGTAATGTTGATTCTTTATCTTCCCAAGAGGGTAGAAGAGAAAAAACTAAAGAATTTGATGATATGGTTGCTCAGTTTGAAGAAGAAACTAAAAAAGTTTGCTGTGATTGCGGAACTACTACGAATATAAAATGTTATGGTGGATGGGTTCATTTTGCTTGTCCAGAATGTGAAGAGGAAAGAAAAAGAATTTTTGAAGAAGAATATAAAAAATGGAAAGAGCGGAATGAAAGAGTGGAGCAGAATGATCGAGAGGAGTATTAAATGTCCTAAGTGCGGAAGCGAAGAAAATATTGTTCATTTTCTTAGACATCAAAAAGAATCAGAAGATGATGAAGGTACTAATGCTAATTGTTGAACTATTTTATGTAAAGAGTGCGGATATAATGAATCTTATTTATTAGAGGATTTATTAGAAGAAGTATTTCCTGAATGGTCTACTTTACAAATAAGAATCAAAGAATTAGAAAATCAATTTCAAGAAATGTATGATAGTGTAGAGATTCAAAATAACATTATTGAAGCGGATAATGTTGAAGTGCAAGAAGTTGAAGAAGAAGTTGAAGAAGAATATTTAGAAGAGGAAAAGGATAATGTAGAAGTAGAACATGAGTAAATATGCAAAAATGTGATTATATTTTTTAATAATTAGGAAGTATCATCATGATTTATTGTTAAAAAATAATTTAATAAATAGCTCTTTGCTTTTGTGAAGAGCTATTTTTTTATTTAAAAAAAATTTGACAAGTTGGGTAAAAACTGATATAATATAATAGAAAAATAAGAGAAAGGAATTTTGATGAAGAGAAAAATTTTAAAAGGAGTTATTGCTTTTCTTGGTTTTCAAGTTTTTATGCTTTTGTTTCTAAAGGGTTCTGCTTTTGAAGAGGATGATTAAAATGGAAAATGATATTCTGTTAGAATGATCAGAATCGATGAAAAAAGTTTTAAGCAGAAGTTCGCGGGTTGAAATCCAAAAGATAGGAAATAGAATTTTAAAAGAATTAGAGGATTTTATTGATAGTGATGTGTACGCAGAAAAACAAAGAGAGAAGATTTGTAATTTTGTAAATGGATTATCTGAAAATGCTATTGTAGAAATTTGTATTAGTTATGGTTTGTTAAATCCTTTAGATTCTTATGTTTTAGATAATTGTAAAAAGGAATTGATTGATTTCTTTTTAAATTTTAAATAATTAATAATGGGTTGATTTTGGTTTAGCTTTAGCTAAAGCAAAATCAACATATAGAGCAGAATGGATGATATATTATGTTTACTATTTATTATGAAATGGATGATACTTACAAGGATCATGGAACTTTTGAAAGTAAATTTGTTGCTGACGATGAACGAACTTTTACAGAACTCTTTTATGGTTTTTATAAGACAGCGATTGCTGCGGGGTATGGTGCAGAAAGTGTAAAAGATTTAATTATTGGATTAGCAGAAGATATTAGTGAAGATTATAATATTGAAGATTCTTTAATTGATAGGATTTATTTCTAAAATGAATTCTATATTTTTTCTTTATAGTGGAATAAGAGAATTATCAGAGGAAATTCAAGAATTAAAAGAAGAAATTAAAGATTTAAAGAAAGAAATTAAAGATTTAAAATCTTTCGTAATGGACAGTGAAAAAGAGAAAGAAATTAATAATAGTAAATTGATTAAAGAAATTGATAAAACTTTTGAAGTTTTAAGCTAAAGCTACCTCTATAAAAAACTTATAGAGGGTCTATAAAAAAGTTATATACCCTCTATAAAAAACTTATAGAGGTAGCTAAGTATAAAGCATCTAAGGTAAGCTACCCTCTATAAAAAACTTATAGACCCTCTATAAAAAAGTTATAGAGGGTATATAAAAAACTTATAGAGGGTATATAAGTTTTTTATAGAGGGTCTATAAAAAAGTTATAGAGTAATAAACTATAATAAACTATTTATAAACTATAGATAAACTAAAGAATAAACTAACGATTTTTCGTTGTTTTGAAAGATAAATTGAAAGGAGGTTTCCTGTCGAAATCATTGGCATTTATGAATCAGCGTCGTGTTGTTATTCATCATTGTAAGACGTTGAGTGAAGGGAACTTCTTTGGTTGTCCTAGAGATTTCTTTTTTGAAGCAATGAGAAATTTAACGTTTAGTCAATTTAAAGTTTGAGTTTATCTTTGGGACAATCAAGATGGATGGGAAGAAAATTTTTCTCCTGCGGCTGCTAAAGATACTTTAAATTTAAGTACAAAAACTATTAGAGATGCTTTTAATAGTTTAATAGAAAAAGGTTATATAGTAGATCGAGGAAACAACACTTATTTTGATTTTTATCCTAATCCTGATTTAGTTCCTAAAGATAGTAAGTTAAGTAAAGTATTAAATAAATTTAATTTTTAGGATGAATTATGAAACTTAGAAAAGATACTGTAGTTACTATTTCTGTACCTAAGACAGAGAGAGATCGTTGAAGGAAATATGCTGAAAAAAAAGGTATGAGTTTAAGTGGTTTTACTAGACAAGCTCTTAATGTTTATATTATGATGATAGATTTGAAGGAAAAGGAAATAAAAAATAAACGAAAACAAGAATTATTAAAATAGAATTTAGTTTTTATTTAAAAATTATTAAAATGTATTAATCCAATTAGAAATTGTTAAAATATATTAATCCAATTTTTTTATATAAAAATTATTAGAATGTATTAATCCAATGTTATATAAAATTATTAAAATATATTAAAATATATTAATCCAATGGAATTGGATTCGCAAAATTTTAAGCGTCCTGTCAAGGGTTTTGATTTTTTTCACGTTGGAGCATATTCTATCAAATTTAGGTTAAATTTAGTAACTTTTGATGTTAAAATTAGTATAGACGAGATTTCTCTCGTCTATATTTTTTTTGCTTAAAAAAATAAAAAAATAAGGAAGAAAAAAAGCTTATTTTTAAGGTTGAAAAGATCTTTTTTTTGAAAAAAGAGAAAGTTTTTTCTTGACGTAAAGGAATTTTCTTGATATAATATAATTAAACTAAGAGAGAGAGGAAATGCTATGGATGCTCAGTTTTATGCAGTAAGCTTTCACAATCATATTATTACTTCGCATCTTTTTTATTCTAATCCAAAAGCTGGAGATATTTTCCGTATGCGAGGACAGGATTATGAGGTAATTCAGGTATTTCCTCAAGCTAAAATTGTGCGGGTGTGGGAAGTAGAATGCTGGATGTAGAAAAAATTTTTATTGGATGATAAAAAAATTTTTGACAAAACTATTGACAAAGCTTAAAACATATGGTAAAATTTAAGCCGATCTTGAAAAAGATTGGGGTTTTGACCACAAAGGCAAAAGCACAACTTTAGCGAGATCAACGTTTTTTAAACGTACATGTTTAAAAAAAGTGATCTAGAACGTGTTTTTCAAGTTCTCCCAGCAGAACGAAAGAGGGTGCGGGAGAAACGATGAATGCGGGAGAAAGGCTTAGTTCTTAGTCTGGATCTTTTAAAACTAATAATAACAGATCTGTTATATAAAATTTTTAGCAGATCTGTTCTTTCTTTCCTATAGCGTGAAAAAAGATAGGTTTTTTTTTCTATGTTTTTCAGAAGGTGAAAGTAATTAAATTTTGCCACGTCCATTAAAAAAATTTTTTCGCTAGTAAAGAAAATTTTTCTTGACGAACTTCCTTGATCTGTGTTATAATATTATTAAAGAAAAGGAGAGACGGCAGAGAGGATCCGCGAATGAGCAATTCAACGAACAGCGTCACTGATAATCGTGATTATCTCCTTTATAGTTATCTTTTGACGCATCCTGAGAATATCAAATTTAATCTGTTTTGGTATGACGAGTTTGGCAAAGTAGATGTGCGGCCTTTCGCAGAGGATTCTAAATTTCATCAAGTAACTATTTCTAAGCTTGATCCGCAAGATGTTTATGATATTGTTTTTAATAATAATGGTTGTTCGCATCTTTTTGATCAAGATATTGAAGAGATTTATTCAGAATTGATTGATTGTCAAGAGACGTATTATAACTCTTTTGAAGATGATGAAGAGAGACCTTTTATTAAAAGTGTAACTATGGTTGCGGATCTTCCAAAGAAGCCTTTCTTTTTTGGTGAAACGATTTTCTTTTAGTTTCTTACCTTCTCTTGGATGGATTTTCATTTTGAAAAAGAAATTTCATTTTCATTTTCATTTTGAAAGATATTCTGGAAAAGATTTTCATTTTCAAGGAGCGGTAAAAAAGATTTTCATTTTCAAAGAAAAAAAATACTTGACTTCACTCTTGGAAATATGATATAATATATCTAGAAGAGAGGGAGGGAATAAGGGAGAGGGAGAGATGAAAAAAATTCTAAGAGAGTGAGAAAAAAATTTTTGACAACCTAGAAAGTTTTTAGTATAATTTAATTAAAGTAAATGAGAGAAAAAAAAGGAGTTTTGTTATGGCAGAGAAGATGACTCAGAAGCAGATCTATCAGCACATCATGAGCGTTATGAACGACGATGAGGTAGTTGTTGAGTTTTGCGAGAAGAAGATTGCCCAGCTAGATAAGCATACCACTTCTAAGCGTAAGGTTAGTCCTGAGGTTCAGGAGCGTCGCGATATGGTGATGGCTTTTATGCGGAATGCTCCAACTGAGAGCTATGCAGTGAAGGATCTAGCTTCTGCTCTTGGATATAGTTCTTCACAAGTAAGTGGTGCTATGCGGGGTCTTATTAACGCGGGTGTTGTTGAGGTTGTAGAGTCTGAGAAGAAGTCACAACCTAAGCAGTATCGACTGGTTGGTGCGGATGATGAGGATATGGATTTTTAGAATAAATAACATATCTTGATCTTTTCAGTAAGTCTTCACGCTGAGGGGACGTGAATAATAAATATCCCCTCTATTTAAAAGGAGATTTTTAAAAGGAGTTAGCATGGCAGTTGGAGATATGAAGTATAAGTTTGTTGATAACAATGGCGAGCAGCAGGAAATTGTAGTTTCTGGAGAAGAGTTGCGAGCTGGTAAGAGGGCTGGCAAGACTAATCGTCAAGTATTGATGGAGAAGGCTTATTCAGCAGGTTATGCGGTAGATAAGCCAGAAGAAACTCCTAAGAAGACAACGGGAAGAGGCCGTGCGCATAAGCCTAATGAGACTAAGGCAGATCTAATTAATCGTTTGTCTGATGCCATGCAAAAAGTTGGAGACGTCAATGTTATTAATCCTGAACGTCAGCTTCAGGTTGTAATTGACGGTGTTACATTTGAGTTTACTCTTGTGCAAAAACGAGCTGCCAAGAAGTAAATATAAGGATTCATTCCACTGCCAGATCCCGGGGACGACATCCCCCGGGATCATTTTTTTTTATGCGTATATCAAAATTTTAATTAAATTTTTTATATAAAAATTTTAATTTTTGTTTTATTTAATAATTTTATTTAATCTTTTATATAAAAATTTTAATTTTTTATTTATTTTTAAAGTTTTTATATAAGATTTTATATCAAAATTTTAATTTTATTTTTGATTTTAGATTATTTTTCTTCCAAAAGACAGTAGTTTTATCAATTTTTTAATTAAATTTTTGATTGCGGTTGGTATGTTTTAGGATGAAAAAAAGAATAGAAAGAGAGCTTGTGTTTCGGGATTTTTATTTGGATGAGGCGTATAAGAGCCCCATTTCTATGAAAAGTTGCCGTATAGGACGCCGAGGGAGGGTTCGGCCAAATTAGTTTGAAATTTTATATTGGTAGAACAGAACGTTAGTTCTATTTGATTTTTTTATACGAACATATGTTCGATGGGATGTAACCCCCACAACATGATAGCACTATTTTGGGCATTTCATAGAAAATTCACACAAGAAATCGGTGAAAAAAGTTCTTGACTTGACGTGCGGGTTGTGGTAAAATTTCGCCCGTTTTTGTTACTGAAAGGATTTTTAAATATCTGAAAGATTGTGCCGGCGGATTTCTTTTAGAAAACTGAAAAAATTTAATAAGAGATCATCGGTTTTAAGATATAAAGAAAAGCTAATACTCCCTAAAGGGAATAAAAGCTATAAGCTTTTTCCAATTCTCTTTCTACCTTTTCCCATGCCTTACGAGTGTTAGTGTAATTTTTAATATTCTCAATGTATTCATTAATCCAATACAAACCTGCGCAAATGCGCTCCATATCGTTAGAGGTATAAAAATCCCAACCCATCATTTCGCAACCCTTAATGATGGCGGACATAGCGTTGGCGGAGAGGTTCATCATTGTGGTGTCCTTTCGTTGGTTTTTCTCTTTGGACAGTTATTATTATACCCATTTACAGAGAAAGATGGCTGTCGTTCTTTATTTTCACATTTTCTCCACGATCGCAGATCTGAAAAGGATCGGGGCAGATCTCCTTTAGAAACCTGAAATTTTTTTAGAAAGTTCAGAAATTGCGCCGGCGCCGCTTTCAGGAATCTGAAAAAGATTTTCAGAAAAAAACACGAGGATTTGAACATCCTCGTGTTAAAAAGTGGGGTTTTTGAACAGGGAACCCCTTAACCCTGTTGATTAGTTTTCGTCAACGTTTTCGACAAGGAAGTAAACAAGCTCGCTGCGAGTAGCGGACTTCTCAACACGACGAGTGTTGAAAACCCCCATATCCATGCCAACATTCAACACGGCTACCGCCTTGGGAACGGTGTTAATACCTTTAACGTTATCGCGCAGCCAACCCGCACGAACCTCGGTGACATTCTCGTGACGCATGGTGGCCACGACCTCACTAACAAGGGTCTCGTTGACCTTGCGAGCGGGCGACTTGCGCCCGTTGTTGGGCTTGGTGGCCTTCTGGTCACGCAGCTTTTCAAGCTTGGCGATAACATCCTCGTTATCGAACCCGTTGTCCTTAGCGAACGTGATGATGGTGTCGAGGGCGGTGAAGTACGTGGTGGTGGTAGCCATAAGGCCGCTCCTATCTGAGCCATTCGGCTCGGCTGCGAGGGGAACCTCTTTCCCCTCTGTCAATTATGTACTATACGCTCATTTTTCTTTCCTGTCAATTGTAATTTTTATATTTGCAGATTTTGTGAAACCGCAGGTAGATCGCTTGTCTGGCATAAAAAGATTATTCAAATCTGAGTTTTTAACATCAAAGGGTTCATTAAAAAGTCAACGAAACAGGAATGTTGAAAAAAATTTTTTTTGAACAAAGTTATCAACACATGTGATTATTTTTCTTTTTGTTTATTTAAGTTAGCTGAAAATCGCGGCCGTTTTTGATTCCTTAAAATGCTATTTAGGATAGCTGAAAATTTTCGTCCGTTTTCAAGGTATTTAAAGATTATCTTCAGGTTGGGGCCGGCGTTTTTAGATCCTAAAATGGATCTCGTTTTCAAGTTTGTGAAAACAAAATTAAAAGCTTAAAAGAGGATGCCGGCGCGCTTCTGAAAATAATCTGAAAATTAACATTTGTAGAAAAGCCAAGGAGTTTTTTACTCCTTGGCCTATTTTTCTACACTACTTGTGGTTTTGAACATTCTGCCATTCAAGACACCTGAAGATAGGAGATGCAAAGTGCGTGTGTAGCTTTTTCTTATATCGCCTAGCCTTAAAGAAAATATCTTTTTCGATATCACAATCATCTAGAGCGTGATGCTTTTCAACAAAATCAACATTGTTAGTAAGGTAAGCATAAACAGTTTGGGCATTTGTTTTAACATTTTCTTTTTCAGTAAGGAAGTTATTATCAATGCACCATTGAACATACTTTTTAGTATTGCAGAGTGTTGAAAGAGCCATTGTCATAATGTCAACAACTTCCACGTCATTGTTGATAAAGTTTTCACCATAGTAGCATTGCATGTTATCATTCAACACTGTGTAATCAAAATAAGCATTATAAGCACACATGACAAGCTTAGCGCGATGGTTGCGAGTACTATAATGATTAACGCTATCATTAAAAATAGATGAGATAGTTTGAAGTGAAAGAACAGGAATACCATTAGAAACAATAGAATCAATATACATTTGACACTTATTTTTCATAAACCTATCACGACGCAACAAAGGCATAACAAAAGGACTATTAACAATTTCGCTTACAAGATAATTATGCTTTTCAAGAATATTCCCCTTAGAATCACAAAGAATCCATGCAATATCAAAGGCTAGACGTGCATCCGTGACAGTCTCAATGTCAAGAATTGCAAAAATTTTACGCATGTTGAGAACCTTTCTCGTGTGGCTTCTTTGACCTTCTATAGAATAGCATAGTTTTGAGCGATTCACATAATCTTCATATCTTATTTTTGTAGAAAACTTTGTGTTGAAAAGAATAAAACTCAATGTTGAAAAAAGTGATGAAACAATGTTGAAAAACGCGCCGGCAAAACGTGGAGTTTTTATAGAGAACTCCTTAACTCTTTTTGTTTTATTCAGAGAATTCTAAGATATAGTCTGCAAATTTAATAAGTTTATTAACTTTTTCGTAATTAAATTTGTAAATATACGTTACCCTATCCTCAACTTCCACCATGTCTTTAAAATACTTAGGAAGATTTTGATATTCCTCGTCTGTCATATCAATAATATTTTCGTCATAATAACCCCAATATCCTTGTGAGATATCTTTAAAAACATGAGAACGAATTTCATCAACTTTTACAATAAATCCATTCTTTTTCAGAGTGTCAAAAACGGGAAAAGAATTTTCAGCGCGACAATCACAGAAATGTTGAAAACCCAACTTTTCAACAGTCTCATTATAAACTTTGCGGGTAAACTTTGTGCCATAGATGAAAGAATGCTGAAGACAAAACAAGAGACAAGAGTAGTTAGTAAGAGATTGAATAGTCATGTGGTCAAACTCAGTAGCCATTTTTTCTCCTTTGTGTCTGTGGCTGCTTGACAATTATTATTATACACATTCGAGCGCCGCATACAATTGTCATTTTTATATGTGGAGGAATTGTGGAGGCGGGCCGGCCTTTTATATTTTCTTAAAATGCTATTAAAACTAGCTGAAAATCTACGGCCATATTTAAGAAAATTTTAAAATATTTAATTATGGAGTTTTTGTAGAGAACTCCTTAACTCTTTTTATTTTAATGAATTAAATAATGTTTTTCAATTTCTATTTCTTGATATATAATTTTTTTATGAGCAGGTGTAAAATCAACATTTTTATAAGCAATATCAGGATGTAAACAACTTTTTTCAAATCCATAATTTTTTATAAAGTTTAAGAAAGCAGTTTCAGCTATCTTTTCGTCACAATAAATTCCCCAAATAAATTTTTCGCCATATCCCTCAACAGGAGTTACTATAATAACATAAAGGAGGTCGTTCATATTTTTTCCTTTCTCTTGGACTAAATTTATTATAGCATAACTTTGTTGGATTCACAAAATCTTCACAATTGCGGCCGGCGAAATTTTTCAGAAAACTGAAAATATCTTTAAATAAAAAATCCCTACACAAGTAGGGATTTGTGGGGATTTTGTAGAGATTCCCCAAACTCTTTTTTCAGTTACTCTTCATCTAGCGGCAAGCTGTAGACGCATTCATTTCGTGTAGCAGACTTAGCAATAACAGTCTTTTCAATAATACCCATATCAATTGCGACATTAAGTACCGCCGTAGCCTTTGGAATAGTGTTGATACCATCAACGTTATCACGAACCCATGCCGCGCGAATTTCTGCCGCATCCTTGGCAATCATCTTTTCAACAATTGCCTTTGCAAGAATTTCATTTTCCTTACGTGCAGGAGACTTGCGACCCGTGTTATTACGTGTAGCTTTTTGGTCACGAAGCTTTTCAAGCTTCTCAAGAATTTCTGTGTTATCAAAATTGTTAGTCTTAGCAAACTCGATGATAGTGGTGAGAGCGGACACATACGTTACGTTGGAAGCCATAGTAGGCTCCTTTCTCGCGCCTAGACGCGTTTGGGGTGGGGAGGTCTTTTTTTCTCTCCCCCTGACGACTATTATTATGCCATCCCTTACCCTCCAAGTCAATTGTCATTTTTATATGTGGAGGAATTGTGGAGGCGGGCCGGCCATTTAATTTTGTTTATTTAAGATAGCTGAAAATTTTTTCGTTCATATTCAGTTGTAGATAAAATTTCTTAAAGAATCATGTTTGTTGCATACACACAAACGTAAGTAATAATGAAAAATAATATTCCAATAATTATAAAATAAGTTATTCCAAGATACTTTTTTTGATTTAAATAAAAAGTAGTTTGAAAAATACAACAAATAGTAAGAGTCCATGCATAAAGAATAATACACAAAATAAGCATTTTTTCTCCTTTAAAAATAAAAATAATAAGCCTTTTTATATCATGCTCAGGATTTTATTCTTATTATTTACAAGCAAAAATAAATATACTTATAATACTTATTAAAATAAAAAATTCATTAATTCCTGATAACAGGAAACAGATACCTGCAATACTAACTAGTATTACATCATAAATATCATTATGCATAATACTTTTATCCTTTTTGTAAAAAGTGTTATAACAAAAGAGCCTTTTATTGTCATGCTCAGGACCGATATTTAAACTTCTACATCATTAATGAAAACTCCATCTTCATCAAAGATATCAATGTGACCACCATCAAGTTCATCAAGAATTTCAATAGCACGAGCACGAGATTGGTCATAAGCATCAAACTGTGAATTAGCTTCGATTGTAAAAGATTCTACAATCAGGTCGCCCTCTACCGTTTCACCCTCAAGCATGAATTCATAAAACATTTTTTCTCCTTTAGGTCTTTCCCTTTGGACAACTATATTATTGCACATCTAAAAATTTTTGTCTACTGTTTCACAGAATCTCCACATCGCGGCCGGCGCAAAGGAAGTTACCAAAAGGTAACTTCCCCGAGATTAATACTCAAAAGGATTATCAATTTCGCAGTCATGACCCTTAATATCAGAAAGATAAAAAAGCCAACGTTTTGCAGTAAAATAGTCGAGACAAGGCCACTTTGTATTAGTAGTAAAATCGCATACCCAAAACAGCATCATTTTTTTCCTTTCTCTACTTTCCTTTTGGACAAATATATTGTCTCATAAAAACAAAATCTTGTCTATCGCTTCATAGAATCTCCACATTTCGCGGCCGGTTCGCTTCCTAAAAGGAAGCTTAAAATTTTTTATTTTGCTTTCAGTTTTGAACGGAATTGCTTACGAAGTTCTTTTTCGCTTTTATCACTATACAAAAGTCCTTCTTCTACATATTCTTCTTCGTTATTATATCCCCAATGACCCATACGAATCATCCAAGAGTCATAAACTTTGCGATATTCATTATTTTGAAAAAGTGTTTTAGAACGCCGCACACGACGATTAGCAAATTTCTTATTTTGAGAATCATTTTCAAAATGAAAACGAGTGTGCTTACGATAACTGCGGCTCATCTTTACCTCCTTTGTTTTTGTTAATGAAATAGTATCACACAAGAATAGAAAAATCCAGACTTTCACAAAATCTTCACATTTGCGCCGGCCTTTTTCCTGAAAGTTTTTAAGAAATTTTCAAAGGATAATAAAAATCTTCCAAAGGTTCAAAAGTTAATGGACTATTTAAATCAATAATTTTATTTGTGAGGTAAGTTTTAATTGAATGCATGATACAAAAAATTTCATTATCACTTGTTTGATGATAAGAAGGTACTCCTTTAGAAAAATACTTTTGATTTAATTTAATTGCGGTTTTTATTGCTTGATCTTTAGATGTTTGAATAATAAAGTATTTAGAAAGATAAAAAGTTTCAAGTTCATCATCCCATAATACAAAAATATAATTATTCATACTAACCCACTTTCTACAAATTCTGCAATAATTTCAGTTAGTGCAATGCACCTATTAGTCCATTCTTCTAAGAGTTCTTTTAAATCTTTATTTATGCCATCCTCTGCAATAATTTCAAGAGTGAGATCACGGTTAAGTTCACAAACAGAAAGTTCATCACGATACACTTGAATATAAGTTTTTGCAACGATTTCAACACTCGTAGGCTTCATAGCAAACCTCCTTTTTTGACAATTTTATTGTACCATAATTGTTTCAAAAGGAGGTTAATTCACAAAACCTACAAAATTAAATAGCGAATGGAGGATGATTATCGTTTACAAAATAAAGCATTATTAAAAGGACAAGAATTGCAGTCATAATAATTCTCCTAATCAATAAAAACAACAAGATTCATAGAACCTACGAGAGCAAATAATAACATTCCAATAATAAATTCCATTTTGAACCTTTCTTGTCTCTTTTTCTTTCTGACAATTATTATTATACCTTATTTTTTTAGAAAAAGCAAGAAAAAATTTTTCTCCATATTTTCTTCGCAATTGCGGCCGGCACATTTCTTCAGTAAACTGAAAAAAGTTTTTAAAAAAATATACCCCATGTCGTTACCTAGGATGACATGGGGTAGGGAGTTTACTATTCTTTAAGGGTACTAGTGTTCGCACTCCCAAACCTCCACGTTCCCCTTTACTACATTAAGGTGGATGCATTTTTACCTCCTTTCAATTTAAAATGTTTTTTTCAGTTTTGTCAATGTCAATGCGGTTTCCATTTGATTTTCATTTTATTCCCTCCTGACAATTATTATTATACGCATGTGACAATGAATGTCAATTGTCATTTTTATTTATGAAGGAATTATGAAGGTGTGGGCCGGCGTAGTTTTTTCAGAAAATTGAAAAAATTTTAGTAATTGAGTTCACCCACCTGCATGGCGCTAGGCTGCACGCAGGTGGGGAAAATATTCACCTTCTTGCAAAGAAACAGTGTCTAGAATATTTCTTTGCAAGGGTCCCATTCGGGGCGGGTGCGGGACCATTCACCCTAAATCATCTAAGAGGAATACCTCCTACCCCATAACCAATAATCATCTTTCCCCTCCTTTGCTCTGTTCCCTCTTGACAATTATTATTATACGCACCCATGAAGAGAAGTCAATTGTCATTTTTATATGTGAAGAAATTGTGGAGCGCAGCCGGCATTTCAGATTTATAAGAGCCTTTTTAAAACATGCTCAGGTTTTTAAAAATTAAGATAAATCATTTAAAGTAACACGTTGCAAAGAAATATTAAAACTATAATCATTTTGAAAAAATCCTGTTTTACAAAGACACATATATCCTCAACTAGTTTCCCAAGGAAAACTTTGTAGAATCCAATGATTATTTTCAATTTGTTTTATGACTTCTTTAGCCGCATATCCTAAATTAGTAAAAACTCCAATAACAAAAGATTCATCAATTTCTTCTACAGTGACAACCCAGACAATCATTTTAATCCTTTCTCTTGGATGGTTTTCTAAAATTTATTTTACCCTTTAAATGGAACAGAAACAATACTCATTTTGGATTTCACAAAATATTCACATTTGCGGGCCGGCCAAAAAATGTTTCTATTTAGAAATTTTATATTTTCGCATTATAACTTTTTCATTTTTAGATATGCCATACAAGCAAATCTCAATATCAATTTTGAGTTTTGAATTTTTATAGAAATGGTTTGAGTATCCTTGTACATTTCAAATAGCATCTTTATATTTTTTTAACATTTTGGATTCTGAAATATCTTTTTGTTCTTCAAAGTATCTTCCAATATTTTCATTTTTAAAAATAAAATTCATTTTAGTAACAGTTTGATATAAATCAAAATGCATTTTTAAATCCTTTCCAATAGGAAACAATAACTTTTTTTATTTTCAATTTTAAATTTATATATGTTTTATATTTTGTGTGAATAAAGTGTGTAAATTTTATTTATTAAAATTTCTCTGTGCGGCATGTGATATAATTTCGCCCCAATTCAGAAAACTTAAAAATTTTCATGTTTTTCATTTTTTATGTAGCAAGAGTTTTGTTTTTAATTTAATATTGAAGTGCATGTGTAAAATATTTTTATATATTTAATATAAATAAAGTGCCCTATTATTTTTAATTTATAGGGCACTTTTGTTTTTATTTAAATTAAAGTTTAACAGTTGATACCTTTCCATCTTTAATTTTAATTATAGCACTTGCATTATATTCACGTCCAAAAAATTCAAACAGTTCACCATTACGATAAATATCTGTACGTTCTACATTGGTAAAGCGAAGGTATTCTTTTGCTGTTTTTTCAGCTTCTTTAATGGAAAAAAGTTTTTCTATTTTTGCGAGTTGATTACCGCTAAAGCGTTCAAAAGCAATAACAGTATAAATATTGCGAGCCATGGGATTTCCTTTCTTTGTTTTTCCCTTTGTTCCTCTTTATTATAGCTTATTTTTTAAAGGCTGTCAATGATTTTCCATATTTTCTTCACAATTATATGGGTCGCGCCGGCACAAAATTGATTAAATAATAAAAAAAAGAAGGGCATTTTTATATTATATTTCAAAGGGTAAAAACATAAAATATTAAGAAAAAAATTTTTATGTGTTTATATAATTATTTATAAAATTACGTATAAAAAAATAGAATGAAAAAATAAAGATATTTTTATGATAAAAATGATAATATAAATAAAAAATGTGGAAAAATAAAAAATTTTTTATAATAAGATTTTTTAATATTTTTATTTTTAGATATAATTAATATATAATAGTATAAAATGATATTGTATATTTTAAAAATTTTTAAAAGTTTTAGCCTTATATAACTATTTTATAGAAAAGAAAATGGCGGGGAAAACCCCGCCGTTCTTACAAGTTGGCGATGCTTTTTTCATTGCAGAAAGTTGCACCCTCATGCTTATGTTGATAAGCGATTCCATTGGCTTCAATATCCCCACCTTTTGTGAATGGGACGCTATCCTTGTGCCACTTTTGACCAAACATCTTTTCCGTGACTAGCTTTTCTGCAATTTCTCCACGATTGTACTTAGAAGCTTTAACTATTTCGTCAAAATAGGTTTTGGTGCAAAGCGGCGTTACATCAAAAGTCATGAGATAACGCTTTATAGCGACTGTAGGACGGAAGCGAAGAGCCATCCCCGCACCACGGCTAGCCTTATCAACTTTACATATATTCATCAAACCATTTGCATCAAGGTCGAGCATGGTTGCATAGACCATACCGGCATATGTGAATGTGAAGATATAGTGATGAGTATAGGCTTTGCGGGCGTAGGCGTTGGCAAGGTAGGCGAGGACGTTCAGGTTGCTCATGGTTAACTCCTTTTGTGTGTGTGTCTGATTGACAATATCTATTATCCATGAATTAACGTGAAAGTCAACACATCATTTTAAAATGTTGAGATTTTGTGAAACCGCAGGTAAGCAGGGGTGTTTGGAAAACTGAAAGTAAGATTTTTGATGATTTTAATATAGGATAATCAATCATCTACCTTAAAAATGGCGTTTGTGATTTTTTTATGTGTTTTATCTTTTCACAAAAAAAACACTTGACATGATATTTTTAGGTTATGTTTAGTTTTCTTTCAGGTTTCTTTCAAGTTAGCTTTTTTCAGATTACTTTCAGGTGCCTGAAAATTTTTCGTCCATATTCAGGTTACTTTCAGGTTACGTTATTTAGGTTACTTTCAGGTTACGTTCAGAAATAGCTATCATAGATTACCTTGTTTGTCAAGTTATAACAAAAATAAGAGACGTTCTAAGAAGCGTTCATAAAAAAAACATATCTAGTGAAACTTAAAGGACAATCCACATTTTTTTAGTGCTTAAAGCGATTCTAAGCGATTCTAACGCCCGATATGTAAAAAACCCTATTCTAATAGGGCTAGTTGCTTAAAACGTCTCACAATCGCTCAAAATAGTTCTTTCAAGTATCTGAAAATTTTTCGTCCATGTTCAGCTTCTTTTCAAAAAGCTAAAACATAAGGTAATAAAAAAAGACCTTAAAAGGTCTTTTTTAAAGCCAATTATGGCAAACTGTAGTTTCAGCAAACCCCAAAGGATTGATAATTTCTCCGATGTAATAGTGAAGTACGATATCATCTTTGCCATAGTAGTGAACATAAAGATTTTCGTACTTATAAATGTTATTCTGTGCAAATGCGTTTGCGTTACCACCCATACCCTTGAATACGACGTTGCCGTTGCTGTCTTTTACGATGAAGTCTTTCATGGTCTTGCCTTTCTCTTTGTGCCTTTTGTTGACTATTATGTTACGCTTGTGCATTGTGTAAGTCAACAACTTTTTTTTAAATGTGTAGGCTTTGTGAAAGTGCAGGTAGGTTGTTTGTTTAAGATAAAAAGATTAATTCTTTCGTTTGGTTGTCCATAAAACAATTAACTTAGGATATAAAAATTTTATTTGTGAAATATTTGTGTAAGAAAAAATCTACAAAAATAGTGTTTGACTTCTTTGCGTGAGCATGGTAAAATTTTTCGCCCATATTTAGTTTCTTTTCAGAAAACTAAAAATGATTAAATCTTTTGTTTTTAAGACATAAAAAAGGAAACCATTAAAGGTTTCCTCTTATAAATTTCTCAATTCCTCAATAATTGTTTTGCGCTCATCTTGCCATTCTGTCATGATATCTTGAATAGCATCTACCGGTATTCCATCAAGAATTCCATCAATAGCAACAAAGATATTAGATGCCAACATTTTAGCCCTATCCTCAAGAATGATGTAATAAGTTTGTACTGCTTTTTCGTAGCTCATAGGTTTCATGGTTTCCTCCTTGCATCTTTTTCTTGATTTAAGGATACCACGAATCAAAATAGAACACAAGGACTTTTTTTTATTTTTGTTGAGTCCATAGCTTTAATGCTATGCGTTACATACTAGACAATGTACTACTAGTAAGTTATATAAACTATACAACATAGTGGGCGATGTATTTCAGGCTTTCAGAGTTTTTTAAGGTTCCCTAGGTCTTGCCCCGACAAAAAAATTTTGTCGAACAAAAATCAAATTAAATTATGAATAAAAAAATTTTGTCGAATAAAAACTATGAATTTTTTACTTTTTCAAGTTTTTTCTTAATATCTTTTACAGCTTCGCTACTTTCTCCAATTTTTTCCTTAAAAAACCTTAACCATTGCTCAAGCTCCGCAATCCTTTTTTCTTTATTCATTATTTTTCCTCTCTCTGATTTACTTTAATAATATTATAACTCTTTTCTCTTGGGTTGTCAAAAAATTTTTTCTAATCAATCAAAAAATTTTTTATAAAACACTATTGACTCCCTATTAAAAAAATGTTATAATAAAATTAATTAAAAAACTTATATAGAAAGGAGGTTAAGTGCAATTAGATTACTCAATTATTAATCCTAAAGAAAGAGTAAAATATGTAGAAAATCTTTTACAAAATTATACTCCAACTCAATCAGAATTAAATCTTTTATCAGATTACATTCTTTTTACCAAAGATAAAGCTCAAACAAAAAAAGAAAGAGATAAAGAATATCCTATAACAACCTCTAATAGAGAATCAACTATAGATAAGAGACAAATATCTTATGAAGGCTTAATAGAAAAATTTGAAAATGGAGAAGATGGTATTTATTTTCTAATTTCTAATAGTAAAGAAATGAAATTAGATAATAAAGATCCAATCACTCAACAAGATATAGAAAAATATCCTGGAATTAAAGATTGTCTTAACACCATAACAAATCTTCAACAACAATATGAAAAAGCTACTGGACAAAAAAAGAAATCTTTAAAATCAGCTTTAATAGATACTTGAAAACAAGTCTACTTAATAAAAAGTTCTCATAAAATATCTCCACCTATTTCTGCTAATAAAATGAAATTTTTAGCTTACATAGATATCCCTGAAGAAGTAGAATTCAATGAGAATGATATTCCTTATTCTCACAGTCTTTTATCTCTTCTAAATCCAGAACATGTATCTTTTCTTCTTCAATACTATCAAGTTTTAAAAGAAGAAACTAAAGGCCTCCTTAATTCAGACATGTTTTGACACCTAATTGATTTAGAAAATACTATTAAAAAAGCCCTTTATCATAAATACCCAGTTCTTTGAGATGTACTTCTTTATAAAATAAATAAATGAACGAACAAAGAAATTCAAGTCCGTATTCTCAAAGATTATGGAGAACAACACACAGAACAATACTATTCATCAGTATGAAAAAAAAGAATTCCCAAAATAATAACAGAACAAGCACAAAAAGATTATCTTTCCAATTATTGCCGCCGCCATCGCATCGGCTATTGAAAAAAATGTTCAAAGTGCGGGCAGGTCAAATTGGGACATCCTCTTTTCTTTAATAGAAACTCTAGCAAAGACCAATTCTATAGTCAATGTCGAGATTGTAGAAATAAAAAATAAAAGAAAGGAGAACATCATATGATTAAGAAAAAATGCTCAAAATGCGGCCGCACGCTAAATGAATTAGAGTTCTTCAAGATGAAAAACGGAGAGCGTGCAGATATGTGTAAAGATTGTATCACGCAATATATAGATAACCGCAATCCTGAAACTTTTCTTTGAATTTTAGAAAAATTTGATATCCCTTTTCTAAAAAACATTTGAATTCAAAAAACAAATGAAATCTATTTAAAAAACCCAGGAAAGTTTGGGCCAAAATCTGTAATTGGTACCTACATCCGCATGATGAATATGAAACAATATAGTAATCTTCACTATGCGGACTCTGACCATTTAAAAGAGCAAGAAGAAACTCCACAAGAGCTTTCGGCTGAAGATGAAGCTAAAGAAGAAGAACTTAAACAAAAATTTGAAAATGGAGAAATCTCTAAAGCAGAATATGATACTCTTTCTAAAAAAGGCACCAAAGTTAATGAATTAGAATTAAGATTTATTGAACCGGAAGAAGAAATTAATCCTTTACAATCTCAAACATCTCCTTCTCAGAATACTTCTTCCCAAGAGGAAGATGTAAATCAATCAGAAAAAATAGAAATTCCTTTTGCAGCCAGCTACGCTAAAGATGATGCCTACTGAGCAAATCAATTAACTCCTCAAGATATAGATTATTTAATTCTAAAATGAGGTGTTATGTACTCCCCGCAACAATGAATTACTATGGAAACTATGTATAATAAATATGCAGAAGAATACGATTTGAATTCAGATAGAGAAGAAGTTTTGAAAAAAATGTGTAAAACTTCTCTTAAAATGGATTTAGCTTTAGATGCAAATGATGTAACTAGCTATAAAAATCTTGCTACAGTCTTTGATCAACTCCGCAAATCAGGAAAATTTACAGAATCTCAGAAAAAAGAAGAAAAGACTGAAATACTCTCTACTATTGGAGAGCTTGTAGCTTTGGTAGAACAACAAGAAGGTATTATAGAAGCATTACCTCAATTTGATCCAAATCAATATCCTCAAGATAAAATAGATTTTACTTTAAAAGATTTAAAAGCTTATACTTATTCATTAGTTTCTAATGAATTAGGCTTAGGTGACTTAATTGAATCTTACATAACAAAGCTAGAGAGAGCAGAAAAAAATTCTGTAGATGTTAACGAAGGTTTAATAACTTCTTTAGAAGAAGAAAAAGCAAATCAATTAACTGATAAAGAAGTTGAAGAATTTAACGCAGCTATTCTTGAAAATGATATAGAATCTGAAGCAGAAGAATTGTTAAGAATGATGGAACTAGGTGAAATATAATGGCTTTAAAAGATATATTAACAACAACAAAACCTAGAAAAGAAATGGACGCGGATTCTATAAAAGAACATATTTTAAACAATTCTAAAACTTATAAAGAATTAATTGCTTATTGAAGAGTTTATCCAGATAAGCTGATAGATTATTACCTTTCTCTTGGAAATCCATTTAATTTTAAATTCTTTTTTTATCAACGTTTATTCATAAGAAGTCTTTTTCGACATAAATATGTCTACGCTACCTTTGTGCGGGCATGGTCTAAATCTTTTATGTCAGCTATGGCTCTTATGTTAATGTGTATTTTATATCCTGGTGCAAAAATTGCGGTAGCAGCAGGTGGTAATATTTAATAATTTAAATATTGTAAATTTTTTTGTCGGATATATATACAAATGCGAATATATATTTAGATAGAAAATATCATAAATATTTAAATTATCTTGCCACTTTATAAAAGTAATTTTATAAATAAAATCGCGGAATTAAGCGGGAAGGCTGAAATGCTAATCCGAACCGAAGGCTGCGGGAACCGTAGTCAGGGGCAACGCATAGTAGGTGAAAAGATATAATCCTACCACGAGGCCGCGACTCCTAATTTATTAGGATGAAAAGATATGCTGGACTTGCGGGAATAGGAACCGTAAGAATTATGGGATAAAAAACCTATAAGATAACAAACGAAGCAACAATCCGCAGAAATTCTTTCAAGCAAAATTCAAGAAATATGTCGATTAATTCCTGCAATTGAAAGAGAGATCATATGAGATACACGAGGTACAAGAGCAAGAACTCGACAAACAAAAGATTCTGTTGTTTACAGTTTTAAAAATGGATCTACACTAGAAAACGTCGCGGCAAATGATAATACTCGTGGACGTCGTTTTCAATGTCTTCTTGGAGAAGAATGTGTAGGTATTGATCAAGATATTTTGAATGAAGTATTAATTCCTACTCTAAACGTAAATCGACTTGTAAATGGACAATCAGATCCTAACGAACAATTAAATAAAAGTCAAATATTCATAAAAATTGTGACGTTACTTTGTGAAAAGTAATTGAAACCCTTTGAATTGCTGGGAAGCCCTAACGTTTAAAGTCGAGGGTAATCAGCAGCCAAGCTCTGGAAAGAGAAGGTTCAACGACTATCTCGAAAGAGAGTACTTTACAAGCGTAAAGGAAGCGGAGGGCTCTTATTTAAAAATAAGATGAAGATATAGTCTACTCTGTATGGAAACATGCAGCAGTTCATAAGAGAACGCGCATAAATTAGCGACTTATGCGGAATATTAAGGAACAACAGCCGGTTATAAAGGAACTTTTTCTTATGATAAATTGATTCAAATATTATGTCAATCAGTAGCTCGTCCAAATGATGCTATTGTATTAGGAGGAACTTGAAGAGTACCTGTAGTTGAAGGTCTCTTGGACAAGAATTTTGTGCGGGACCTTAAAATGGATGGCACTTATAACGAGGCGTCCTTTGAAAGAGAGTATAAATTTTTGTACTCATTAAATATTGTGAATTGCTGGGAAGTCCTTAGAGCTGCTTAAACTACAACACAGATATGAAATAAAATCAAATGTGAAAGTTTAAAAATTAAGTAGATTGGATAATCAGCAGCCAAGTCTCGAATAGAGAAAGGTTCAACGACTAAGAATTTTCAATGCGAAAATCAGCGCAATACAGCATAGAAAGAGGTTATTATTATGAAACAAATTATTGTTAATAATATTAGTACCCATTATTATATATCTGAAGATGGAAAATGTTATAATCAAAAAACTGGTAAATATTTAAAAGGACAATCTAATTATAAAAACAAATATTATAGTTATAATATTACTATGCCAGATGGTAGTAAAAAAAGATTATATGCTCATAGATTAGTAGCTATGGCTTTTATTCCTAATAATGATCCAATAAATAAAAATCAAGTTAATCATAAAGACGGAAACGTTTTAAATAATAATGTTGATAACCTAGAATGAGTAAATCAATCAGAAAATCAACAACATGCTTTAAAAAATAATTTAAGAAAATTTAAACATATATTTTGTTTTACTCCTGATAAAAAATTAGTAGCAGAGTACAAAACAATTGTAGAAGCTTCTTGTGCATCAGGACTTTCTGAAACTCAAATAAAATCACAATTAAGAAAAGAAAAAAAGAGTCTTGCGGGAGGTTTTTATTGAAGTTGAAGCAAAGAATTAGGAGAAACTATTTCTTATAAAAACACAGGTAAAGCTAAAAAAGTATATCAATATGATTTAAATGGTAAATTTATTATGGAATATCCTTCTTGCGGAATAGCTGCAAAAGCTACTGGTTCTAATCAAAGCCATATTGGAAATTGTTGTAGAGGTGGAGCAAAAACACATCATGGATATATATGACGTTATGCTGAAGATATAGTCTCACCTTCTATAAAAGTAGAAGAGAATGTTAGCGCACATTCGTAAGATTAGTGGAAAGTAAATGATCAGGAGATATTGAATCCGCATTCTTTTCTTCTGAACGTTTTGATAAACAAAGAAGAATTAACCAAGCGGAGTGAAAATATAGTAATAGAACATCTAAAGATGGTTATTATGTAATGGGAGTAGATGTTGGTAGATTTGGGTTAGTGGCATAGCTCAAGTAAAACTCTTTTAATTGCGGGAAAGTCCTAACGTAAAGACGAGGATAATCCGCAGCTAAGATTAAAAATATTTTTAATTCGTAGGAAAATTGGGATTGCAATCTTTAAAAAAAATTTGATATAATATTTTTGAAATATAAAATTTGAAAGAAAGGAATTTAAATGAGTTTAGAAAATGCAGTACCAATAAAAATAAAAGATATTACTTTTAGTCAAGAATATAAGATAGATAAAGAAGGTAATATCTATACTCCAGTGCAATCTATGATATAAAAAGAAAAAAGTCATGGAGCTGGTTTACGAAAGATTATATTTTTTAATAAAGTTCAACGACTATCCCGAGAGGGAGTACACTATAAGCGATTGATAGTGGAAAAGGAGAGCCTTACAAATTGTATGTAAGTGAAGAGATAGTCTAATCTTATAAGAAATTATAAGCAGTTCATGAAAGAACGTATTAAGTGTAGCGAGCTTAATAGAATACAAATGGTTCTACTGAAGCAGTTATTATAAAAGTAACTCCAGGAGTTGGTGATATTCCTAGAAAAAGAATTGTAAATATTTTTTCTTTTGAAGAAGAACATTTTGGAATGCAAGCTTTAAAATTAAAACGTCTTTTTAATCTTTTTAAATGCAGAGTAGCAATTGTAGACGGAAATGGTTTAGGTACGGGTTTAGTAGACATGTTAACAATGGATACTATAGATCCAGATACCGGAGAAACTTTATACAATTGAGGAGTTTTAAATGACGATGATAACAAATATAGAAACATGAAAACAGAAAATACTTTAATTGATGCAATGTATATTATGAAAGCAAATGCGCCTTTAAATTCTGAAATGTATGCTTATTGTCAATCAGAAATAAATGCAGGTAGAGTTCATTTTTTAGTAGATGAACAAGTTGCAAAAAATAAATTATTAAGTCAAGCTCAAGGTAAAAAAATGAGTCCTGCTCAAAGAGCTGACTACTTAGCTCCTTATGTAAAAACTTCTGCTTTAAAAGAACAACTTTGTAATTTAATAAGTGAACATGAAGGTGCCAATATTATCTTAAAACAGTCTAGTAAAAAAATTCCTAAAGACAAAGTTTCAGCACTAATATATGGTTTATATTATTGTAAATTACAAGAAGATAGATCTTCAAAAAGAAAAACAAAAGATATGTCTCAATTTATTTTCTTTAATTAAAAAATGGGCAAAAAAGAATTAAATCCATTTATAGAAAATTATATATTAACGAATAAATAATCTACTTGAAAGGAGCATAATATGTTATCTTCAAGAATGGAAGTTTTAATTCATAATATTTTAACAGATTACGATGTTCCTTTTGAGGAAGAATATGAATTTGATGATTTAGTTGCTTCAAGTGGCCGCAATCTAAGATTTGATTTTGCAATCTTTCGTGATGATGGAGAGTTAGATTTTTTAATCGAAGCTCAAGGAAGACAACATTATCAAGCAGTTGGTAAATTTGGTGGAGCCCGAGGAGTAAGTAAACAACAATACAATGACCAAAAAAAGATAGAATATTGTAATCAGCATCATATTAAACTAATAATAATCCCTTACTGGGAAGAAAATCAAATTACTTATGACTATATAATGCATAAAGCAGGATATTAAGGAGGTTGACTTTAAGTGAACGATATGCGGCTAACAAGCTCAATAGAAGAAAAAAGTGAACGTCCTTCTTATGATTTTAATAAAATGAGAATTAGTGGTACCACTTATAGAGACGATGTTGTAATAGATGTTAAAAAACTAAATGAACGTCGTGCAAAAAAGACGCAGCTAAGAGAACGATATGAAAGAGCTGTTGAACAAGGTAATCATAATGAACTCAGAGAGATTTCTAACTACTTTTTTACAAAAAGTGGTATTTATTCTCGACTTTGTAGATATATGGCTTTCTTATACCGATATGATTGGATAGTAGTCCCGCAACGTTTTAATTCTAAAATTTCTGATAAAAAAGTTATTGAAGGTTGATTTAAATCTTTGCTTCTCTTGGATAGCTGTGATTTAAAGAAAACTTTTGGTGAAATTGCTTTAAAAGTTGTAAAAAATGGATGCTATTATGGTTATAAAATAGAAGGCAAAAATAAAATATTTTTACAAGAATTACCTATAAAATATAGTAGGAGTCGTTTTAAGTTAAATGGCAAACCTATTATAGAGTTTAATGTAAGATATTTTGACGATGCCTTTGTTTCAACTAAAAAACGATTAAAGGTATTAAAAGCTTTTCCGCAAGAATTTCAAAAAGGTTATGTAAAATATAAAAAAGGAACTCTTGAATCTGATGATGAAGTTGGAAACATAGGAGGATGGATAGGATTAGATCCAGAAAAAGCTATTAAATTTAATTTAAATAATTCTGATACTCCTTTATTTATTTCAATTATTCCAAAACTTTTAGATTTAGAAGATGCTCAAGATTTGGATAAAAAGAAAATGGAGCAACAGCTTTTAAGGTTAGTTATTCAACAACTTCCAATAGATAAAAATGGAGATTTAGTTTTTGATATCCAAGAGGGTAGAGAACTTCATAAAAATGCAGTTAAAATGTTATCTAGCACTATTGGAGTAGATGTTTTAACAACATTTGCGGATGTTAGTGTAGAAGATTTATCAGATAAATCAAATATGTCTGCGGCAGACCAGTTAGATAAAGTTGAAAGAACTGTTTATAACGAATCTGGTGTTAGTCAGATGCAGTTTAATACAACAGGAAACCTTGCTTTAGAGAAATCTATTGCTAATGATGAGGCTACGATGACTGATTTGGTTCTTCAATTTGAAGATTATGCGGAAAGTTTATTAAAACTTTTTAATAAGAATATTGAAAAATTATATTATCGAGTACAGATTTTGCCAACTACAATTTACAATTACAAAGATTTATCTAAGATTTATAAAGAGCAAACTCAAATAGGTTTTTCAAAGTTATTACCTCAAGTTGCTCTTGGACAATCACAAAGTTCTGTATTAGCAACTGCATTATTTGAGAATGATGTGTTGCATTTAGATGAAGTATTTAGACCTCCTGCAATGTCTTCTACAGTGAGTGGAAAGAATAATCAAGGTACGGATAAAAAAGATCAAAATACTTCTAAAACAATTAAATCTGGAGAACCTGGTAGACCAGAGCTTCCAGAAGATGAACAGTCAGATAAGACACGAAGAAATAAAGAAGCTGAAGCTTAGAGGGGAGGTTAATAAATGTCATTAAAAAATATTTCAGAAGTTTCAACTATTAGTAGTCCAGAATTTATTAATCTTGAACCTCTAGATGTAAATCCATTGATGAGTAAAGCAGAAATTAAGGTTTTTTATTTAGGACATAATCGTAATCATTCTTATATAAATAAAGAAACTGCTTTAAAAATGGCTAAAACTTTGCGGGGAACCCCTATCGTTGCAGCATGACGTGAAGAAAAACAAGACTATGGAGATCATGGTCATGTAGTTACAATAGAAGATGGTGAGGTTAAATTTTCTTGTAAAACAGTTCCATATGGATTTGTCTCACCAGATGCAAAAATTTGATTCCAAAATTTCTTTGATCAAGATGAATTTGGAAATAAAGTTGAAAGAACTTATTTAATGACTACTGGTTATCTTTGAACAGGTCAGTTTGAAGAAGCTAAGAAAGCTATTGAAGAAGGTCAGCCACATTCAATGGAATTAGATAGTGAAACTCTAGAAGGTCATTGGGCAACAGATAATAATTTAAATATCGAATTTTTTATTATTAATGATGCAATTTTTAGTAAATTATGTATTCTTGGAGATGATGTTGAACCTTGTTATGAAGGAAGTTCTGTTACATCTCCACAAGTAAGTTCTAATTTTTCTCAACAGAAAGATTTTGAACAAACCTTGTTTACTATGATGCAAGAACTAAAAGAAACTTTAAATAGCAAAGGAGGGTTGAACATGTTATCTAATGAAAATGATTTAGTAGAAATTGAAAATGAAGATGTCTCTACAGATTTTGAACAAAATGAAAAAGATGTTGTAGAAGATGTTAATACGAAAGAACCTGAAACATCTTTTGAAGAAGTTCAAGAAGATAAAGATATTGATCCAATTGTAAACGAAGACAAGGACGAGTTTACAGTTGCAGAGAATAGTGCGGAAGAACTAGAAGAATCTGAAACTACTACAGGTTTTACCGCAGAACAATTTGAACAATTAAACAAAGAAGTTGAATCTCTTCGCGCGGAGATTGCGGAACTTCGAGAGTTTAAATTCAATGCAGAAATGCAGGAAAAACAAAAATTAATCAATAGTTATTTTATGCTTTCTGATGAAGATAAAGAAGATATTGTTAAAAATATGGCTGAATATTCATTAGACGATATTAAAGCTAAATTAGCTATTCTTTACGTTGAACAGAACGTAGATTTTAATAAAGTAGATGAACAATCTCAAGAAGAGAATGTTTCTTCCACTCTCTCTTTTTCCTTAGAAGAAGAGACAAGTAACGAAATGCTTACTGATTTACAAAGAGCACTTCGTGGAATAAGTATAGATTAAACAAAAAGGAGTTAGATAAATATGGCTATTACTATGACAAAAAAGGGTTATGCTGTTGTCGAGCCTAATCATCTCTCTGCTCCTCGTAATGGACAAGTTTACGGTCAACTTCCTGCAAATGCAGATATCGAAGTTCTTGAGCAGGGTACCTTTGTAAAATATGATTACGCTAATGGCGAAGTCAACTTTGATGGCGATGGCCCTTGGATGATGGTTTTTAATGAGGAAAAACTCTATGATGAGCGTTTCCAAATGCATCGCGATTATGCTATGAAAGCCGCAGATTTTTATGATGGAAAAATGTATCCTCGTGTATTTGTAATGCATGCTGGAGATATTTTTACTACTAATAATGTTGTTGCTGGTTCTTACTCTGTTGGACAGGTTCTTACTCCTGGCGACGAAGACGGAATTTTAGCTGTAGGTACTGGTGATCTTGAGTGCACAGTTGTTAAAGAGACAACTATGCCAGATGGTCAGCCTGGACTTAAATTACAAGTTACTAAAGCTTAATTGAAGGGAGGAAAAAGATGTTAGATTTAAAAGATTTAGAGCTTCTTGCTAAACAAGCAGTTCGTGCTGAAAAAGGCGCTTTAGTTAATTTTTCCTTCAATGGGCAAAATGAACAATATTCTATTGATCAGGTTAATAAACTTCTTCGTGATGAACTAAGTGAACGTTTAGGATATCATGATGGTCAAGTTGATTATTATGCTTGAAAAGAGAATCGTGACAGTGTCTTTGCATTGGTTTCTCGTGTTCTTGATGAAGTTATTCCTGCTCGTGTAGATAAAATGTATATGCAGTTTGCAGATGTTGAGCATATTGCTCAAGGTGATCGTGCTATTTTCAAAATTCGTATTACTGAGGCTTCTAAACGTCGTGCCCGCACCTTCGTTACTCGTGGTGCATTAGCAGGTCGGTATGAAACTTTTATGCTTGATGGCGCAAGCATGGAAGTTAAAACTGGTGCAGTTGTAAGTGCTATTCGCATTGGTTTTGAAGAAGTTCTTGACGGTCGTTGGTCTCTCGCAGATTATAGTCAAATTATCATGGAAGAGTTTGATTATTTCATCGCTCGTGAAGTAGCCGCAGCTCTTCAAGCAATGGTTGCAGAAATTCCTGCTGTTAATAAAGCTACAGTAAATGGTTTTGACGAGGAAGTTATGGATGAACTTCTTGCTATTGCTGATCAATATGGTCGTGCATCTATTTATTGTGCACAAGCTTTTGCTAATAAGATGATTCCTTCTGCTAATCGTTTCTCTGATAATATGAAAGATCGTATTTGGAATGATGGTTGGTTAGGTAACTACAAAGGTCATAATGTTGTTATTTTACAGCAAGGTCTTGCAGATGAAACAAATCAGCAATTTGTAGTTAATCCTTCTACCGCTTATATTATTCCTACTGGTACTGAGAAACCTGTTAAAATTGTATTTGAAGGACAACTACTTCTTCGTACAACTGATAACAACGATGATTGGTCAACCGACGTTCAAATGTACCAGAAAGTTGGCGTAGGTACTGTTGCTCATATGGGTCAAATTAATTGGATTTGTACTTACAAAGATTCTTCTCTTGATAGTCTTGCTACACGTCGTAAAGAGATTAATGGTTAGATTGATCCGGTGGTAGATCCTGATGATCCGGACCCAACTCCAAGTCCGGATCCAACTCCTCAACCGAGTCCAGAATCGGAACCTGATTCTAACTTAAATGTTGCTTTTAATGCGGAATCTTATAATTTCTCCACTTCTACAAGCACTTTAAGAGCTACTTTAACCAAGACTGAAGGAGATATAACAACAGAAGATAGAGAGAATTGATCTATTGTTGATCCAAGTGGTCAACTAGAACAAAGTGGTAATATTACTGTTAGTACAAAAGGTGCAATCAGTGCTACCATAAAGAGAACTAATCCATTAAGCTTTGCTTCAGAAGCTGTTATTATGAAATTAATGCATAACAATGCTACTTATGCAACTATTCTTGTAACTTATTCCCCCTCCGCTACAATTATTACAGATAATAATGTTAAATTAATAACAGATGGTCCTGAGAATATTACTACTTTAAAGATTAATGGCACAGAAGTTCCTCTAGAAAATTATGTTATTACTTCAGACACTCCTGAAATAGCAACTATTGAAAATAATGTAGTTACTCCTTTAACAGGTGGGCAAGCAATTTTTAATATCTCTCCAATAACAGATAGTTCTTTGGTTGCTCAAGCAAAAATTACTTTTTATGAACCTGTAGCTAAAGTAGGAGATAATTATTATAAGACGTTAAGTGCGGCATTTAAAGCTGCTCCAAGTGGTAGTACCATAACAATGGAGAATGATGCTACTGAGTCTATTTCTTTCAGTGGCACAGCCCCTAGACCGCAAGAGTACGAATTAACTCTTGATTTGAATGGTCATACTTTAACAGGTAGTCCAAGTTCAAGTTATTCATTAAGAGTTGATTATGGAACAGTAACCGTTAAAGATAGTGTAGGAACAGGTTCTATAGTATATGGTAAAGATTATGCTATTATTGTAAGCCATTTAGCAGGAGATTATCCTTCTAAACTTGTTCTTGAAAATGGCAATTATATAGGTAAAACTTCTGTAGCACAGGTTGGAACACCTGGTGGAACAGGTGCGAACTATAAGTATTATGGTGGAGAGTTAGTAATTAAGGATGGTACATTTACCGCAATTCCTGATACTAATGAAACCTATGATACCAATGGCAACTTCAAGTATGTTCTAAATATGTTAGACATGAATGAAAGTAATTATGCTGGCGGTATTTATAGTCCATCTTCAATTAGTGTTGAAGGAGGACGATTCTACAAGTTCGATCCTTCTAACAATTCAGCAGAAGGACCTAATACTAATTTTGTAGCAGAAGGCTTTACTAGCATTCAAGATGGAGACTGGTATGAAGTTAGAGAGTCTTAAATAAATTAAGTTAGGCTACATCCGAACATTAATTTAATTCAAAGAGGAAGAATAAAAATATTTTTATCTTCCTCTTTTTTTTTATTTATTTAAAAGAGATAAAAGGAGATTTAAAATGATTAATGATAATGATTTAGTATCAATTCGTAATATGACTGATCAAAATATTGTATATATTATTCCTGAATTAGGTGTCCGCAGACGTTTTTCACCTTTTGAAAAAAAAGAAGTTTCAGCTAAGGAATTAAGACAATTATGATATCTTAATGGAGGAGCAAGACTTCTTCAAGATTATTTAGCCGTAGAAAATTCAGAATTAGCTTTTGAATTTGGTGTAACAGAAGACTCTTTTCTTCATGAGTACTCTTGGACAAAGAAAGATATTGACGAAGCTCTTTTAAATGGTTCTAATGAATTATTAGAAGATGTTTTTGACTTTGCTCCAAGAGGAATATGCGAGACTCTTGTTACTGAAGCTATTAAATTAAGAATTGCTGACAGAAATAAACATCGTTTAATTCAAGATGTGACAGGAAGAGATATTTCAAAAATGATTCAATATGAAGAAGAATTAGAAAAAATAGAAAATAACACTCCAGCTCCTTCAAATGGCAGAAGAGTTGGTGGTAATAATAGCTCTCGACCTGTGAATGGTCGTAGAGTGCGGTAATTTTAAAAAAAAAGAAAGGGGGAAATTATGCCAAAAGAAACATATACCTCTTTTCAAGACATGTATGATTTTTTTCTTGCGGGAATAACTGATGATATGTATATGGAAATGACAAAAGAAGATACAGAAGAGGTTCTTCAAGAATTATTAGTAGCAGCTATTAATAGTTTTGAATTTCCACGATGATCAGTCCCTTTTGTTTTAGATTTTCAAAATAAACAATTTACTGTGCAATTAACGTCTACAGAAATGACAATTTTGCGACTCTATATGATTTGTGAATGATTAGGATATCAAATTGCTAATGTAGATTTGGTTAGACAAAAATATAGTGGATCAGACTTTCGTTTAACGAGTCAAGCAAGTCATATTAAACAGTTAATTGCTATGAAGCAAGACTATGAAGCTAAAGCTTTTAAAATGCAACGTCTTTATTGCAGAAGAGAATATGATGAAAAAGGTCACGTTAGATCTACCATGTATCAAATAATGGATTATGCCCCTTCAGATACTAGAATTGAGAGGGTGTAATATGAATACTGTATATGATATAGCAATTGACAATAACACTCTTGAAAATATTTTAAATAAACAGCAACGATTAACTTTTAAACTTCTTCCTATGAAAGAAGAAGGTCAAGAATGAGATAAATTATTAGAAACTATTATTATTGAATTTTTAGGAATGCAAGGATGTTTTCCTAACTTGGAAAATTTAATTTCTTTAGTTTTTAAATTAAAAGGTTTAGAACAGCTTGATGATAATTTTATGGCTTATCGCCGCACAGTTTTTGAATGTTGCTCTTTAATAGATAAAATAAAAAGAAGCCTGAAGGAGGTTGCAAAAGAATGTCAAGAAGAACTTTAGCAAGTAGAATTCAGGCTCTTGGAGGAAATCAATTACAAAGAATAAATAAACAAAAACTTAAAAGTTTACAATCAGCTTTAAAAAATGATTACAATACTAGAATGATAAAAACTCCTAAGCACGCTCTTTGACCAGCTTTGTTAACCACAAGTTCTGGAGGGTTAAAAGCAGATTATGATAAAAAATTTATTTCTGTAGAGTTTGACTCTGGACTTGAATCAGGAGATGTTTTTGAAATTATTGAAGATGGTACTCATTGAATGATTTATCTTCCAGTTTTAACAGAAACAGCTTATCTTCGTTCAGAAATTATTCGTTGTAGATATACTTTAGAAATTGATGGAGAATCTTATTGAATATATTTTCAAGGACCAACAGAAACAGATCTTCGTTGATTTATAAAAAATGCAGTAAATGTTAATGAACTAAATCTTTCTGGGACAATTTTTATTAAATTAACTCCACAAACAAGAGAGTTTTTTAAAAGATTTACACATATTAAGGTTGATAATCATGTATGAGAAGTTCAAGTAACAGATAGTATTTCTGTTCCAGGTATATTAGAATTAGAAGTACAAGAATATTATGATAATTCTATTGCTGATTTACCTGAAATAAAAAGAATCACAGAAGAGTCTATTATTGTTGGAGAAACAACAGTCTCTCAAGATAGCGAAATTGGATATTATATTCCTAAAGCTTATATTCGTAAAAACTTAGAATGAAAAGTAAACGGAAATCCAAGAGTGCGAATTATTGATGTTTTAAATGATGGAAATATGTGCAAAGTAAAAGTTTTTTCAGGAGCGGTAGGTACCTATACTGTTTCTTATGGAGAATATTCTTTAGAAGTCACAATTGACTGACAACGAAACTATATAACTGGTCCAAATAAAATATATCCTTATAGTTTGGTAAAATATAAAGGAACAGGTGTTTTTAGTATAGATTCAGATTTGATAAAAATTGTAGAACAAAATGGATCAGAATGTACTATAGAAGTATTGACTGGTCGAAAAGGTTCTTTTAATTTAAGTTGTACTACAGAAGATAATGAAGTTTTTACTTTACCTGTTACTATTGGATCTTTTACAGGAGGTAGAAATGAGGAAACAGTCGGCATTGTTAGCTAAAAATTTTAAATCTACTTTTTTATCTTGCGAAACAGATCAAGAAACTATTTGAAGAAAATTATTTATTGAATCTCGCCCTTATAGTGATAAATTAAAGAAATTATTAGTAATAAATGCTTCTAATTGCTTAGATTCATCTCAAGTTCAATACCAAGAAATAATAGATAATTTAGAATTACAAGAAATGAAAAATCTACAGTACATAAAAAACGTCCCTAAATTAGCTTTTGGAGAACATGAGGAAGTTAAATCTTATATTTTATTAGAATTTGACGATTTTCTTCCTACCGATAATCCTTATTATAGAGATTGTACTATTAGTTTTACTATTATTTCTCATCTTGATTTTTGAGAATTAGATGATTACAAATTGCGGCCATATCAAATTGCTGGTTATATAGATGGTATTTTAAATGGTGTTAAACTATCTGGAATTGGGACTCTTCAATTTATGGGGGCTTCTGAAATTATTCTTAATGAATATTTGGGAGGTATTATTTTAAGATACATTAGTACACATGGAAATGCCGATGATAGTGAAAAAGTTGATAATTCTTTACCAGCTCCGCAAGATTTAACAGGTAATGGTTGATAAGAGTTGATTTAAATGTTTTTAGGAAATAAAAGGAGAGTTGGTTTATTTTTAAGCGGAAAACCTGTTTTAATACAAGAATTAAATATTCTTCTTACACCTCCTACTATTGCAGATATAGTAATGTATGGAGAAGATGATTTTTTATTAGCTACTCAATTAATTGTTCATACAGAACAATTTTTAGAAGAAATTAAACAGGGCAATTCTGAGTTAAATATATTTTCAAATTTTCAATTATTAATGACACTAATAAGGGAAGATAAAAATATTTCTTCTATAATTGAAAATTATTTTGAATTTATTTTTCCTGATTATCAAATTGATTTTCAAGATGGATATATAGATTTTAAAATTATTCAAGGAGAAAAGAAAAAAATTATTAGTCGTTTAAATCCTTTTAATTATGATTTAGTAAAAGATATGATTGATACTTTATTTTTAAATCATACATTAACAATGGAAACTCAAATAGACTATAATCCAGCTAATGAAACTGCAAAAAAAATTGCAGACCAAATAAAAGCTGGACGAAAAAAGACTCAAGAGTTAAAGTCAGAGAAAGGAAAAGATCAATCAATGTTTGGTCAGATATGTTCTTCTCTTTCTATTGGAATGCAAATGGATTTAAATATATTTTTTCAATATACTCCTTTTCAATTATATGATATTTATTCAAGATTTTTCTTAAAACAGTCTTATGATTTTTATCAAAAAGTGTCAACAACTCCTTTAATGGATGTTTCTAAAATGGAAACTCCAGACGAATGGACAAAATTTAATTATTAACATATTGTCAATGCCTTGATTGATAATTTGTTAAGAGAATATTATAAGAAGCGCGAACTTATAATATTTTAAAAAGGAAAATGTACAAAAATTTTTAAATAATTCCTAGGAAAAATTTAAGGAGGATGATAGTATGCGTATGGGCGTACGCGAGGTTGCAAATCTTGTATTTAAACCTCTTACTTCTGTTGATATTGGAAATCAACACTTTGACGCCGGACAGCCTGTTTTATATATAGATACAGCTAAAACTTCTAATATAGAAGGCGCTGCTACCACAGTTTATGCAACCGGCGGTCGTGGTAATCCTCGTCTCATAGGTTGGGATGGCGAGAAAACATTAACCCTTACTGTGGAAGATGCTTTAATTAGTCCAGAATCTTTTGCTATGCTTTCTGGTGCTGGTATTGTTAAAGGAAGTGCTGGAGCAAATGGACGTAAAGTTTATGTTCATACTGTTTATGACTTAGTTTGTGAGAGTCATGAAAATGTTCTTTTTGCTGTTCTCCCAGAAGAAGTTCGAGATGGTGCAACAGTTGTTGTTACAAAAGAGGCTCCGGTTTATGCCACCTCTCTTGATAGTGCAGGAGCTCCAAAGCATTTCTTATCTGCTGTTACTCAAAGCGATATTTATATATTAAACGGTGATACATTAACAGCATATAATTTTGGTGCAACTTCTAAAGGAGAAATTAATAGTGCAAGTCTTCAAGGAGGAAAACTTGCTTTTAGAATTTCAGATACTCTTACTAACAACTATGATCCAGATGGTTATGAACCTAATGAAGTAAAATCTGGAGAAACAATTCGTATTGATTGTTATACTATGCACCAAGAGGGCGCTCAAGAAATTGAAATTAGTGCGGATGAATTTGCTGGATATTATTATATTGAAGCAGATACTTTATTCCGCGAAGAGGCTACTGGTCAAGACTTACCTGCTCAGTTTGTAATTCCTCGTGGAAAAATTCAAAGTAACTTTACCTGTAAGGGTGTTTATGCGGTGACGCATAATTCTTACCTTTTGAATTGCTGGGACGTGCTACAAAAAGTAGCATAATCAGCAGCCAAGCAATTTTATTTGAATAAAATATTTGGTATAAAAGAAAAAATATTTTATTTATAGGTAAAATTGAAGGTTCAACGACTATTCCGAAAGGAAGTAGGAATTAAGCAATTCCGAAGTGGAAGGCTCCTATTGTTATACCCAATAGGATGAAGATATAGTCTGATCTGCATGTATATACAAAGATGCAGCAGTTCGTAAAAACAACGAACGGGTTAAGCTTTGCGAACTTAACTGAACATAATGTTACGATGGCCAACAGTGGTGATCCGTCGACCTCAGGACAAAATGTAGGGGTCGCGGCATAGCGATATGTCGCTTGTATCTTTTTAATTGCTGGAAACCCCTTAGAGTCTTATAAACTACAACGTAAATTGTAAAATTAAGCGTGAATGTTTGAAAATTATAAGAATTGGGCAATCAGCAGCGAAGTTACTTGACAAAATTTTAAAAATATGCTATAATTTTCTTAAAAAAATAATTTTGAAAGGAGATTATAGATATAAATGTTAAAATGTGTAAAAGATTATTTTCCTGAAGTATATGATAGATATTATTTAGATGAAGAAGGCAATTTATACACTGACTATGGTAAAAGAAAATTGACAAACAATTCAGTTCAAAATAATGGGTATATATTAAATACCTTATATGGCGAAAAAGGACATAAAAAACCTTATAAACGTCATCGTTTAGTTGCTATAATGTTTTTAGATAAGCCAAAAGATAAAGATAAAAATCAAGTAAATCATATTAATGGAAATAAATTAGACAATAGAGTTTCCAATTTAGAATGGTGTAGTTCTAAAGAAAATATAAATCATGCTTGGAATACAAAATTAGCAGAAACAAGAAAAGGTTCTAAATCTAATTTTGCGATATTAAGCGAAGATCAAGTTAAAGAAATTATACAGTTATTACTTAAAAAAGAAAAAACTCAACAAGAAATTGCAGACCAATATGGTGTTTGTAAATCTGCTATTTCAGCAATTAAAGTTAAAAAGAATTGGAAACATCTTACACAAAATATTGAGTTCAAGTAAAACGTTCAACGACTATCCCGCATAGGGAGTAGCTCTAAGTAGAGCGAAATGGAAGACTCCTTTATTTAAAAGGATGAAGATATAGTCTGATCTTATGAGAAATCATAAGCAGCTTTAATTAGCGTATCTGAATTAACGACTCAGATAGAACATTATGTTACATTTACTATTGACTGCTTCCCAGCATACACTAAATTTAATAAAACTAAGAAAGTTCTTGCAACTCTTCAAATTCTTGATCCTTCAGACACAAAGCATAACTATGCAGATCCAACTGTCATAGGACATCAAGGTAGAACTTCTGATGATGAAGTTGATACATGGTATGATAACACTGTATTTGATACAGAGACTTCTTCTTCCGAAAATCAAGCAGTTCTTGATGTAGTTGCTCACGCAACAGCTCTTACTGAGGATTCTACTGACGAAGCTAAAAATGCTGTCTTGCTAGAACTTTTAGCTTTGCCAGAATATCTCCAAGGTAGAGCTAAAACTCTAATTCCCGCAGCTAAGAAAACTCTTCTTGGTTTATAATTAATAATTAATTAAAGGAGGATTATTTTATAATAATCCTTCTTTTTTTTTATAGATTTTAATATATTAATAAAGGAGGTTACTTTGGGATATCTCCATTTATTTTATTCAGATTATGTTGGTGACAATGGAGATCCAATCTCTATCTTAAACGCCGCTAAACAAAAAATTAAAAATGATGCATTAAAAAGATTTTCTAAAACTTATGTAGACTCTACAATGGTTGAACAAGCTTTTGAACAAAAATATGCTTTAAAACCAGATGATTTTGGAGCTATTGATATTACAAATTTTCAATATTTTTCACATGCAAATGCTTTTATGTTAGAATTTGATACAGCTATTGGTGAATTAAAAAAAATAATTCAAGAGGGTGGAACAGTTGCAAAGGCTCAAAAATTAGGACAAGAAGCTATTCTTTCAATAGATGAATTATTAAAAATTGGAGCAAGGTCTGGAGGACTAGCAGATGGAGCAATGTCGCAACTTAAAGATGGTATAAAAAGATTGCGACAAGCTCATTCGATGATCAAATATAAAGGTAGCAGATCTCAATGAGTTCATAAAGATGAAATATTAAATTTATTATCTGATATAGAGAGCAATGTCTCTGGTTACGCTTTAGAATTAGCTACTGTATATGGAGCAATAGGAGCAATGCAATATGGAGAAAAAATTGTTTCTGAAGCTATGATAAATATAGGTTCCAACAATATTGGAAATAATATTAAAAAAAATTTTAAAAATGATCCTCAAATGCTTCAAGATTTACAAAAGCTAGATGAAGTTTTAAATAGCAATAATGGAATTCAATCTAAAGCTGATAGTATTATTAATATGCATATGTCTAATGGTCAAGGAGAGGTATCTGCGGTAGCTACTTGAGTTGGTTTTCAGGAAAAAAATTATAGAGATATTTCTTCAATTTCTTTAATGAGAGATAAAACATTAGGAGAGTTAGGTATTTTTTCTTATTATGATACTGATATGCTTGTAAATATAGCTGGCTCGTTAGGAAATAATTATCAAAATAAATATATAAAAAAAGAAATGATGCGATATCCAAAACTAGGATTAGGACAAGGTAAGATTGATGTAATATGAAATGGTATTAAAAATAGTATAAAATTAATTGCGGCTGCTGATGCTATTGCTGGATACTTAAATGCAAATATAACAAATAGAGTACATTATTATGTAATTAGAAATAAAAAAACAGGAGAGGCTCGTGTTATAGGCGTTTCTAAAATATTAGATAATATTTCATCTGCAATTGTTTCTAATCAATCATCTTCTTTAGGAATAAATTGAGGAGAAAGCGCTAGTGGTCGTTATTCTAATCGTTCTAAATATTGAGGTATTAATCAAATGAATTTTGAAAAGCATGGAGGTCCGCAAGCTGGACAAATTCGTTCTGCAAAGTCTTATAAAGAAATTCAAGCTGCAATATGAGCTACAAAAATTTCAATTTCTTTAAACTTTAGTTCTTTTTTTACTAAAAAATAATTTTGTTGACAAACTTTATAAAATATAGTATAATATATTAAATATAAGAAACAAAAGGAGGTTGAATGTTATCAATTAAATTAGAACAGCAAATGCCATTATCTCCGCAAGAACAGTATGATATTATAAATACTGCGCTTAATATGGCAAATGATAATGGATTTTTTAATAACTTTATATTTGAAAGAGCTTTTTGAGGATTAGTAACTCAAAAATTAGTAGAAGAAGCTATGGATATAGATGTTATATCAAATCCTCTTCAAGCTTGGAATAGCTTAATTGAACAAGGATTTGTGACAAAACTTTACAATACTTACGGAATTTCTAAAATTACTATAATTACAGAAGAAGGTACAGAACAGATTTCTGTTTTAGATTATTTTTCAGATAACGCAAGTGCTATAGCTCAAGATTATGTCAATTATCTTCTTTCTCTTGGAGGAGCTTTGGCTCAATCAGATATGTTAAGTACAAATAATCTTGAAAATTTTTCTCAACAATTACAAGATTTTATGAATAATGATAATACTTTAAAAACACTTGAAATTGCAGATTCTTGGGGAATAAATAATGAAAATAATAAACCTGAGTTTTCTGAAAAAATAGATAAGCTTCCGCAAGATTCTTTATTTAAAACAGTTTAGTTAAAATTAATAAGCCCTTACATTCTAACGAATGTAAGGGCGTTTTTTTATTAATTTAGTAAAGTTTTTTATATTAAAAATATAGAATGATTTTGTGAGATAGCATCTCTCAAGTGAGGAGGTTAAAAGGATGCCAAAGTATACTAATCAAATTGAATATCAAATTAATACTAGGTTAGACGCTAAAGGTTTAACTCAATTACAAACTCAACTTAAAGAGGTAGAAGTCTCTTTAAAAAATTTATCAAGAAATAATTTAAATGATCCATTAGATTTTAGTGAATCTATTAGACAATTGCGAGAATTAAATAAGGCTTTATCTTCTTCTTTTAATTCCTCTCTTGGAATGCTAGATCTTTCTAAGTTAAAGCAAGAATTAAATTCTGCGGGAGTAACTGCAAAAGACTTGGGAGTAGCTTTTAAAAATAGTGGTGCTCAAGGTCAAATTGCAATGAATAATTTATTAGGACAAATTGGTAAGATAGATTCTGGTTTAAAAAGAACTTCTACAACTGTAGATAAAATGTTTAATACTATTGCTAACACTGTCCGATGAGGAATTGTCTCAAGTGGCTTTAGTGCTGTTTTAAACTCTTTGCATCAAAGTGTTGATTATATGAAAGAATTAGACAATTCTATGACACAAATTATGTTAGTTACTGATTATTCTCGTCAACAGATGAATGAATATGCCAAGAGTGCAAATGAAGCAGCAAAAGCTTTAGGAAATACTACTGTTGGTGTTATGGATGCTACTACAGTATTTGCTCAACAGGGTTTTAATCTTAAACAATCTGGGCAATTAGCTGAATTATCTATTAAATTAGCAAATGCTTCAGAACAAGATTCTGCTACAACTTCTGATCAAATTACTTCTATAATGAATGCTTATGGTTTACAAAATAATATAAAAGAATTAAATAAAGCATTAGATTCTTGAGCTTTGGTTGCAAACGTTTCTGCAGCAGACGTAGAAGAACTTGCGCAAGCTTCTCAAAAAGCTGCTTCTTCTGCTGCAACAGTTGGTGTAAGTCTTGATCAAATGAATGCTCAAATTGCAACAATAGAATCTGTTACAAGAGACGCTCCTGAACAAATTGGTAATGGATTAAAAACTCTTTATTCAAGAATGTCTGATATTTCAATGGGAGCTACTTTAGAAGATGGAGTAGATTTAGGTAAAGTTACTGGAACTCTCAATGATATTGGTGTCCAAGTATTAGATGAAATGGGCAAGATGCGGAATGTTGGTGATATCATTGAAGATTTAATGGTAATTTGAGATGATTTAGATCAAACCGCAAAAGAAGCTGCTGGTCAAGCTATCGCAGGAAAATATCAACTTAACCGTTTTTATGCTTTGATGGAAAATAGTGATATGTATCAACAGTATAAGAATAGTTCTAAAACTGCCAATGGAACTCTTAATCAAATGAATGAAGAAGTTGTTAATTCTTGACAAGGAAAAACTGCGAAATTGCAAGCAACATTAGAAGGATTATTTAATTCTGTTCTTAATCCTGAGAATTTTTATCCAGTAATAGACGCTTTAACAAAATTTATTGAAACTATTAATAAGTTAATAGATTCAATTGGCGGTGGACAAACTGTTTTAACAGGTATGATTACTTTATTTGGTAAGTTGTTTAGTAATAATTTAGCCAATACAATTGGTGATTCAATTATGAATAGAGAAATGGAAAAAACTAAACAACAAAATGCTTTAAGTGTTGAAGATACTTTACAATCATTAGGATTTTTAGATACAGATACTTTTCAAGGACAATCTTCAAAATCTACAGTAGATTTTATTATGAAAGGTCAAAAAGATTTATCTAACATGTCTGAATCTGATTTAAAACAGTATAATGAAATATTAGAAGAGTTAATTTCAACTTCTAATGCAGTGACTTTAGAAACAGAAAAAATGGAAAAAGCTATTAAAGCTGCTGGTATTATTGGAGCTGCTGCGAAAGATACTTCTTTAGGCTCTGAACCTGGTGGATTACTTGAAATGCTTAGTGGTTTTGATAAAAATGAAAATTTTAAACAATATCAAGAAATATTTAAACAAGGTAAGATTGCCGCAGAAGGTTTCCGTGGAGAATTGGAAAATTTATTCCAGTTTCAAAAAAATTTAGATAAAGAAAATTTAGATACTGCTGAAGGATATCAAATTATTAGTAGAACAGTATCAGAATCTAGAGAATCTCTTCTTGATTTAAGAGAGGCTGGAGTTCTACAAACTTCAGAGTTTGAACAAATGTCAAATGTTTTAGATAGTATTGAAAATGAATTATTAGATTTTAATAAAGATACTGATAAAACAGAAGAAAAAATAAGAGAACTTGTTCGTTCAGTAGAACAAGGAATTGACTCATTAGGACAATTAGGTTCTTTATATATAACAAATGATCGTTTAACAAAAACAATTCAAACAAAACCTACTACAATAGATCAAGGAAAAGCTCAACAGCGTAGCGCCGAAGATAAAGCTATAGCTTTTAATAAAGGAAGAGATGCTAAGAAAGAAATAAAAGAAATTATTGAAGTTACTAGCACAGTTGGAGAATTGGCTTTTGCATGGCAAGCTTTTCAAAATTTAGGTTCTCTTTGATCTAATGAAGATCTTTCTCCTGGAGAAAAAATTCTTCAAACTATTACTAATCTATCAATGGCTCTTCCTAGTCTTATTAATTCTTTAAAAATTTTAAAAGAAATGAATGGGATAAGTGGAATTTTTTCAACTTTAAAAAATAACGCTTCTGAAAAAATTAATACAGTAATAGAAAATTTTCATCCTTTCCAAGATGCTAAGAGTCAAATAGTGTTTGAAAATGAAAATAGTATGAAAGAAGAGGTAGAGAGATATGATCAAGAAATAGAAGAAATTTTAAAAGAAATTTCAGAAGTAGAACAGAAAAAAAGAGAAGCAGAAATTCGATTACAAAATTTAGAACAAGATAATATAGATTTAGAACAAAAAGCTCAAAGTGCTGATAAAGCACATAGCACAATTATTCAAGAAGGTAATCTAGAAAAAATAAATACTAAAGCTCAAAGTTTTTCTACAAGAGCTTTTAATTTAAGAAGTCAAAAAGGTCAAAACGAACTTGTTATAGGAGATATTTCTAAAGAAATAAAGGATCAAGACAAGCAACTTGAAGATTTAGGTAAAAGATATCAACAAGTAACTCAAGCAGGTAAACAATATATCCAAGCAACAAAAATTCCTGAAGAAAATATTACAAAAATGAGTGTTTTTAAACAAGGTATTTCTAATGTCTTTGCTCAATTTAAAGAAGGTCTTGCTGCAAATTGACCATTATTAGCAATTACTGCTATTACTACGGCAATTTCTTTATATCAAGGTTATTTAGATGAAATGAAAGAAAAGGCAGATAAGGCTTTTGAAGAATCTGTGGAAAAATATCAAGAACATACTAATAGTATTAAAAATTTTAATACTTTATATGAAACTTGAAAACAAACAGGGGAAGGCGCAGAAGAATTAGCGCAAACTGGAAAAGAATTATCTAAAACTTTAGAAATAGTAGATGGAGATGCTTTAGCGGCAAGTGAAAGTTTTGATCTTTTAAAACAGAAAATTGATGCAGTTGCAGAAAGCGACGCTAAAGCAGTTATTAGAAATGCACAACAAGACATCAAACAAAATTCTAATTATGGATTTTTAGATTTAGAAAATTTTGAAGGTCAAGCTTTTAAAGTTTTTACAGATGCTAATAGAGAAAGTAATGTTGTAAAAGATTTACTTCGAGAAAATGATATTAATGTTATGACTACTCCTGTGAATGAATATATGGGGTTAATGGCTCAAACATTAGATGTAATTGAAACTCGAATGTCCGAAATTGATGATTTAAGTTCTAAAGAATACTTAGAATTAAAAGAATGATATGATAAATTTAATGGAGTATATAACGAAGAGCATGTTCAGCAACAAAGAGAAGCTGCTGAAAATAGTGCTAAAGCAACTCTTTCTTTGCCAGAATTTCAAGAAAAGATTAATCAAGCAGGAAGTGATACTCAAAAATTATTTAATCTTTTTAATGAAGATTCTCGTATTTCTCAATACTTTAAAGATTTAGCAGACAATGCTCAAAGATATGCTTATATATTAGAAAATGTAAATGATGAGCAAGCTAAATTAAATTTAAGACAAGATATAGCTTTAGCTGAGAACTCTGATGATCTTGAAAAGCAAGGACTTATAAAAAATGCTTTTTCTCAAATTAATAGTAATTCAAGTTTTACAACAGATCAAAAAATTAGAATATGAGATTCTATTGATTGAAACGCAGATGCTAGAGATATTAGAGAGTCTTTAAAAGAAATTCTCTCTCCAGAAAATTTACCAAAAGTAGAACTTCAAATGGACATAGATCAAACTCGTGAACAATTTAAAGATGTATGAGAAACCTTTGAAGCAGATGGAGCTATTGGAAAAACTCAATTAGAAGACGTTTTTGGTAAAGATATTGTTGATGCTTTTGATGCAGCTTCAAATGCCTCTGTTGCTTTTAAAGATGCAACGACCTTATTGAGTGATAATTCTTTTAATACTCAAAATGCAGTTTATGGATTAAAATCTACTTTAGATGATTTAGGTCATAGTTTAGCTTTAGATGAAATTGAAGATACTCAAGAAAAAATAGAAGGTCTTACTGAAGCATTAGATGATTTGCAAAGTATAACAGAAAAAGAAATACAAGTTGAAGGTTTAGACAACGTATCAGAAGAAATAGCCGATACTACAGCTGAAATAAATCAGTTACAAGATCAATTAGAAGATTCTACATTTAATTTATCAATAGATATAGGTGGAGATTTTATTGATCAAGCAAATGCTATAACAGAAGCTTGTGAAGATGTTAGTACTGGTATAGAAGATATTGGAGAAGGTTTCTTAGTTGCTGGAGATAAGGCATATGCATTAGAAGAAGCATTTCCAGGAATTCTTGAGAATTATACTGTAACAGCTGATGGTATGATTCAATTAAATCAAGACGTTGCGCAAAGTGCTATAGGATTAGCTACTACGGATATGGAATCTAGTGCTCAAGCTCAGGTACAAAAATTAAAAAATTATGCTGAATATGCAAATGCAATGGCAGATGCTTATATGGAAGAAGCCGTAAAAATGGCAGAGTTGTCTGTCAAAGAACGATTATTTGCAGAAGAAGCTGATAAAGCGATAGCTGAATCAAAAGGTAATTTAAGTACCTATTCTGAAGAACAGATGCAAGAAAGAGGTATTGCTAGTAAAGATTTGGCAGAAAATGAAGCGCAATATGGAAGAAGTTCAGCTCAAAATCTTGCAGATTCAATGGCTCAAGGAGCAAATTCTGCCGCACAATCTTTAGCTGAATTAAATAATTCTGCTACTGCTGTTGCTAATGATATGATAAATCATTTTCATGAAGCAGCAAGAGCAGTTGAGGGAGCTGGTCATGGGAAGGTTGAAGGAGGTACTTCAGAATCTGCTTCAATTCCTATGCCAAGCAATACAGGTTCACAAGTAGTGACTCAAGCCGTAGAAGAGGGTAAAAAAATTACAATAGGTGGAAAAACTTATACACCTGTGCAAACAGAAGCAAATAGATCTTTAGCAGCACAAGCTTTAGAGTATCAAGCTAAAGCAGATGCGTTAAGAAGAGCAGCAGGACGTGCTTGAGCAGCTGCGGCAACCGTAGAAGCTGGACAATACAAAGCTTCGCATGACATAGGTCATGTTGGAGAACCTAAAGAAGTAAAAGAGCCTAAAGAAGCCAAAGTTAAAGAACCAAAAGTTAGAGAAGAAAAACCTGAGACAGAAAAAGAAGATAAACCATACGAACCAAAACATAAGGAATATATAAAAGAAGAAGCTGATTTATATGAAAAAGTTAACACTCAACTTGATGATATTCAGCAAACTTTAACGTATATTCAAAAACAAAGTGATGAATTAATTGGCACTAAAGGTCGTGCCAATATGAATAAACAAATTATTTTATTAGAAAAAGAAATTCAACTTCAAAAAGAAAAATTAAAAATCCAAGAGAAGGAAAGAAAAAATCTTCAAAATCAACTTGTTCCTTTTGGAGTACAATTTGATGAAGAAGGTTTTATTGATAATTATAAAATTGTTCTTGAAAGTTTAGAAAAGGAAGTTAATGATTTAACTGATCAATATAATAATGCGACAACTGAGGAAGATCAAAATAGACTTGAATCTGAAATTAAAGCTGCACAATCTAATTTAGATGATTTTAAAAAATTATATCAACGCTATGATGAGCTTCAAGGAAAAGAGATTCTTGATACAATTAATAATATAGAAGATCTAAAAGATAGTATTCAAGATTTAAGAATCGAGGCTTTTAAAGCTTCTCAACAAGCAATTGATAATTTAAAAGAATTAAATGATGACGCTGCGGAATTATTAGGATTATTTTCAAAATATGATAGTAAATCTCCTTTTAGAGCCGCGATTGTAGATGGTGCTAAATTAAAAAATATATTTGGCAGTAATAAAAAAGAAGCTAGTAAATATTATGATAATATTATAAAAAAGAATCAACAATTAGCAAAAACAACTAAAGATGAAGAAGTTAGACAAGCTGCTTTAAGTAAAATTAGATTTTTTACTCAACAAAAAAGAGATGCTAAAAAGAACCCTGAAGAGACAGGTGCTCTTGGAATGGCAACAAAAGATTTGACGACATTAGAAAAATGAGTTAAAAATCCTAATGATGCAAGTAATCCTTTCAAAGGAGATACTGCCGCCTTATACGAGGCTTATAGAGAAGCTTATGATAGAGTTAAAGAATTAATGTTTGAAGCTGAACAAACATGAGAGCAACTTCGTAATGATATTGTTGATGGTTACAAAGAAATGGCTGAGGAAGCCGAAGAACAAATGGCGCAATATGAAAGAATTTCTAGTAAATTAGAATCTATTATAGATATTACTCAATTAATATATGGAAATAATAGAGCTGGAGATGTCGCAAAAGCTTGAGATCAAATAGCTAAAACAGAAATGTCAGCTCTTAATCAATGACAAAAACAATATAATATGTATAAAAAAGATTATGACGCTCAAGCTGATAAAACTTCTGATATTGCTAAGCAAATTAAAGCTAATATGGAAGAAGCTGAAGATAGTATTATTGAAGGTCAAAAGAAAATAGCAGAAGCTTGACAAAATAGTTTTAATTCTAAAGTTGATGAACTTGTTGCTCAACAAAGTCAAAAAATATTTGGTATGAGAGATGCAAATTTTCTTCTTGAAGACTGACAAAGAGATGTTGATTATGAATCTAAGTATAAAGATCCAACAGAAAGACAAGTAGCAATTCAACAATTAAAATATAAGTATGAAAAATTATTAGAAGATGCTCAAGATAGTAGTTTGTCTATTCAAAATAAAATAAGAGATTCTATGGAAGAGCAGGTTCAATATTTAGAAGAACAAGAACATCTTTCTGAATACAATGTAAAATATGCGAATGCTCAATTAGAGATTCTTCAAAAACAGATCGCTTTAGAAGATGCTAGAAATAATAAAAGTCAAATGAGATTGCGGCGAGATAGCCAGGGTAATTACAGATATGTTTATGCTGCTGATAAAAATAATACAAAAGAAAAAGAAGCAGATTTATTACAATCAGAATTTGATGCTTATGAAATGTCTAAACAAAACGCAGTAGATACTCAAAATGATTTTATTCAAGCAGCTCAAAATTATTTAACTCAATTAAAATCATTAGCTACTGCTTTAAGTCAAGCAGAAGGAGAAGAAGCTGAAAAATTAAAAGCTTTAATGCAAGAATTAACTAATGATTTTAGAAGAGAATGAGGAACCTTAGCAGAAGAATATATAGATTCTACTAATGGAATGATTGGAGCTCTTCAATGAATGGCAGAAGGTAGTAATGAAGCAATCACTCAAGCTGCGCAAACTACAATAGATGCTATAACAACTGGAGGAGAAGCCGCTGCTACGATTTTAGGAGAGTCTTGAAATAGTTCTATTACAATGGCTCTAACAGATTTTGATACATTATCTCTTTCTTGTGAAACTACAACAAATAAAATGATTAAAGCCGCAGACACATATAAAAAACATATAGAAGAAGATGTAGCTCCTGCTGTAGAAAATGGTTTTGGTAATTTTAGTAACGCAATTTCAAAAGCAAAAGATGAAACAAAAGAATTAAATTCAGAAACTAAAAAATTTATAAAAACTCTACAATCTCAAGATACGGCTCTTCAAAAATCAACTGAACAACTTAACGCTTATAAAACAGATATAGATAATGTAAAAAATTCTCAATCGTTAACAGCAAAAGCTCTCAAACAAGCTCAAGCTAAACTTGCAGAACAAGAAAAACAAACACGATATTGAAAATCTGTTGCAGATGATTGGCAAGAAAAGTATAGGAATAAAGATAAAGACATAGGAAAGAAAAACAAAAATTATACCTATAAAGAAACAGATGCTCCTGCAACAACTTCTGAACAAGAGTCTACTTCTGGACCTGCTCCTGAATCTCCTCCTTCAACACCAGGAAATCTAGCAACTTTAGATAGAAACAGGGTTGCAGAAGTTGCAGATGGTATTAATAGAGGTTGATATTCTGTAGCTCCTAGTCGTAGAAATCTTATTGTAGAAGCAGGATATTCAGAAAGAGAAGCTGCGGCAGGTCAGGAATTGATTAATTTATGATATCCTGTTGAGTTAGATGGTCAAGGTTGAGATTACGAAGAAGCAATGGCTAATGTTTTATCTAGATTCGATACAGGTGGATACACTGGTGAATGAAATACTTCTCAAGGAAAATTAGCTATTTTGCACCAAAAAGAATTGGTTTTAAATGAATCCGACACAAATAATATTTTGCAAGCTGTTGATATTATTAGAAATATAACCGATAGTTTTAAAGTTTTAAATGGTTTGTCTAGTTTTAAAGGAACTAGTTTTAATAAAATTGGTGGAGATACTATAGAACAAAGAGTTGAAATTAAAGCAGAATTTCCTAATGTACAAAATTCTAATGAAATTGAAAATGCTTTACTTAGTTTAGCAGATTCTGCTTATCAATATAGTTATAGAACTAGATAGGGCAAAAAATAATAATTTAACTTTTTTATTTCTTAAAATAAAAAGAGTGAGAGATTGAAGGATTAAAATGAAATGGGAAGAGGTATTTTCACTCTTCCCATTTTTTTATTAGAAAGGAGAGCGCCGTATGAGTAATACTGTTGATATTAAAAACAGTATATTAAAAGCCGTAGATACTATAGCAATGCGGCGTATTGATCAATTAAATATAGATAAAACTGTAGTGGCAATTATTAAGGAATCCGTAGGTAGATATCAAGGGAAAAAAGTCTACAAAGTTTTTTATGAAGGTGGGTATTTTAATGCAACAGTTCAAAATGATAATGATGCATATTTACCTGAAATGGCTGTATATGTTTCTATTCCTCAAGGAGATTTTTCTAATGAAAAATTTATTATAGGAAAAGCAAGTAACATATCAAACGCTAGTCAAGCCGTTGTTACCGCAGTTGCAAATGATTATAGTATTATTGGTAATAATATTTTAAAAAATAAAGTTAATAAAATAGGGTTAAAATCTTATCATGACCCAAAAATAGAAGAATCAAAAAATACAGATAGTATTTTTCATAGATATAATCAATTATATAACGTAAATAAACCTAATGAAAGTTCTAAATCTGTAGATATAAATATAGGATTAAATGTTTATAAAACAGAAGCTACTGCTTTTATGATAAGAGCAGATTTTATGACTAAATTATCTTCAGATCAAAGACGGCAAGCCACTGGAGAGTATGGTATAGTTTTTAATTTGGTATTTAAAAACTTAGCAATGAATTCTTTTAAAACTCAAGGAGAAGCTTTTACTTATTATGCTAAAAAAATAACAAATAAAATTTCTATACAAGAAGGAAATACTCCTACAGAAGTCACTTTATTGGAATTAGATTCTAATCTTACTAAAGAAAAATTAAGTACAAGATTAGGTTATATAAAAGCCTTAATAGAATCTTATGATCAAAAAACTCAAGAAATGAAAGATGTATTAAATAGCTATGTTCAAAATTTAGAAGATATTATTAATACAGATAATTTTAATTTATACAATCAATGAAAAAATACGAAGATAGGACCCGCGGAAGAAAAAATTGTTTCTTATTTTTTATCTTCTAATCAAATGTCTGGAAATCCTTTCTTCTATACCTCTTGGACAAGTCAATATGCTGTTTTTGAAATTTCATTAGAAAATTTTGTAAGAATAGATAGTATCTTTTTTTATCAAGAAGGTTTTATATCAGATTCAGAGATTGAAAATGAAGACGATATTTTAGTAAAAGATTTACAATTTTATCTTATGAAACCTTTAACAGATTTAAATGGTCAATATCAGTTAAAAGTTGAAGCTCAAGAAACTGGGATGATTTTTAATGACTCTGTTAATAAAATTAATTTAACAGCTAATTTAACAAGAGAGTTTTTTGAAAATTTAAATGGAAATTCTGATACTCAATTTTTTTGATTTAAAGAAAATATGGAAGTTACTAGTCCTAATCATGCAAAATATCATATATATGGTAAATTAGGATATGCTTTAATCAAAGAAGATTATTATGGCTATAAACTTTCAATAGAAAAAACAGATAATAAAGCTTATGAAAATCATTATCGTTGTGTAGCTGTTTACAGTGGAGAAGAAACTCCTGTTGTATTAAGATATGATTTTATTATCTATAACGAAAGTGGAAAAAAATTTATTTTACAGTCAGATTTAGGAGAGACTTTTGGTTTTGATCAGGGTGTCCCAAAAATTAAGATATTTGAAAAAAATGCTGTTCAAGGAACAATTAAAGAATTATCTAGCAGTGATATAGATTATTATTGTTTTACTTGAGCTATTACAGATGAAAATAATCAAACTACTTTTTTATTAGGTTCTGAAGAACAAACTACAATAAATACTGATTCAAATTCTTTTGATTATTCTTTCAATGCTTATCTTAATTATAAAACAGCTCAAAATAGTAATTATTCTCAACTAACAAAAGACATTGTTTTTTATGATTATAATAACAAAAAGTTAACAAAAAAAGAAGATATTTATAAACAAGGAATTATTTTAGAATATCCTATGTGTAATATTGCAAATAATTCAAGTGTTACTTTTGAAGTTTATATTGGAAAAAGAGAAAGTATAAATTCTAATGATTATACTTCTTATACAAAAGCAAGCTTAGAATTAAAAGATGTTACAGCAAGTGCAATTAGTGGTTACAGAATTTTTATAGAAAATGGAGATCAAGTTTTTCAATATGATGAATATGGAAATGCTCCTACAGAAGGAAAATTTAAAGACCCTCAAATAATTTTACCTTTAAAAGCACATCTTTTTACTCCAGAAAATCTTGAAGTTACTAACAATAATTTTAAAGTAAAATGATTTTTTCCAACTCGACCTTCTCTTATTACATATGATAAAATTAGTGCAAAAATAGACCCTGTTACTAAAGAACAAAATATGTTTGAAGGAACAGAAGTTAATTTTAGTATTCTTAGTAAATATAATTATGATTCTATAGATAATCAAATTTTATGTCAAATAATAATTGGAGATAGTGTTTTTGAAAAAGAAACTAGCTTTTTCTTTGCTAAAGTAGGAGAAAATGGTACTAATGGTACAGATATGGTTGTAAAAATTGTACCAACATCAACACAAATTTTTACTAGATTACAACCTTTAACGGTTATTACATATAATAAACAAATGTTTTTAAATTTTGATAATTTTAAACCTTCAACTTTAACAACAAAAAAACAAATTTCAAATAATTATTTAAGAGCAGAATTATATCAAAAAAATGCTTTAGTTACACCAAGTTCTATTAAATGAAATATTGCAGGAAATACTTCTACGGCAATTAATAAAATAGGAAAGCACTATGAAATTATTAGTAATAATAATATTTCTTGAAATAGTGATTATGAAGCTAATGGTAACAATAATGTTAATAATAAATATAGACAATATATTTTAAAAGCTGAATTAACTTATGAAAATAAAACTTTTTATGGTTTTTATCCTATTCCTTTAATTGAATATAATCAATCTCCTGGGCAATATTTTAATGATAGAATAGGAATTAATGTAAAAACTTATTTGAAAGATATTTTATATAATGCAGATGGACGAAATCCTATGTATAATTTTAATCAAGGAGTAGAATTAATAAACCTTCCAACTGGAGCTACTATTACTTGAAGTGCTCATGGAGGATATGATAAAAATGCTAATGAAGATACTCCTATGTTTAAAATTTTATCATCGGTAGATGATGACAAAAGTTCTGCTAAAACAATAATAAGTAATAGTAAATTATCAATGATATATATTTTACCAAATGATGAAATCACAGGAAGTATAACAAATAATTATGTAAAAGCAATTGTTAAAAAAGAAAATACAACAATTGCCACTGTTTATGCACCTATAAATATGACTTTAAACACTTTTGGTTTAGCTTCTGTTAATGCTTGAGATGGTAATACTATAAATATAGATAACGAAAGAGGAGCTGTCTTAGCTCCGCAAATTGCAGCAGGAGAAAAAGATACTAATAATCGTTTTACTGGTATTGTAATGGGAAAAACTGAAACTCCTACTGGAGGAGTTGAAGTAGAAAAACAAATAGGTTTATTTGGTTATTCAACTGGATTGCAGTCTATATTCTTAGATGCTGAAACAGGAGATGCTATTTTTGGTTTACCTAATAATAAAATTATTGAAATAGACAGTAAAACAAAAGAAAAAATTCCAAAAAGTGTATCTGGCAAAGAAGCAAACTATTCTGAAGGTCGAATAGAATTAAAGCCTGGAGGAATTAGCTCTATTGGTGGTTGAAAATTTGGAAGACGTTCTTTATTTTACGCTTTACCTTATGCAAAAGATTCTTCAACAGCATCTCCTATGAGTTCTTTAGGTGAAAAATATACAGATGATTATGCTAAAGCTTCAAGGAATGAAAGACTAAAAGATTTTGAGCATACTCAAAAAGGAATTTTATTATCTGCTGATCCTCCTTATATTTATATAAAAGGAAGAGAATTAGGACCAAGTGATATTCCAACAGACACAGATATTCATTCAAATCTTCAAGTTGTATCAGGAGATTCTATTGGATTAGAATTAAACCCTCAAGAACAAAGATTATTTGCTATTTATAGACATCATAACACCGGAACAAAAAACAATCCTGTTTGACAAAGAGATCTTATTAGTGGAATTAATGCTCAAGGAGAATTTGTTGCTAATCGAATTAAAGCAATTCCTGCTCCTCAATGAACAGATGAAGATGACAATCAACCATTGTCTTTAATGACGGGATTAGATGTTACTAGAATGGCAGCTTTTAATAATACAACTGGTTTTAGTTTTATTGGTTTAAATGTTAGTGTTGGTAGTCAATCTGGAATAGATGATACACCACTCTCTTCAATTTTCAGAGTTTTTGTAAAAGGTTCTAAATATAAAGATGAAGATTCTCCAGTTTATATTTCTACTGGTAGAACAGGAGAAGTTGTTTATAAAAAAAATAAAGATGGCAGTGTTCAAAAAGATAAAGATGGAAATAAAATAATTCAATTAGATACTAGAAATGATTATGTTAGACCTTTAAATATTTACAGTAAAGAAATGTCTTTTTATGTAAACGATCAAACAACAAATGATAAACATAACGCTTCTTCAGATGTTCGTTTTATATTAAAAAAAGATGCAAGTAGATGGAAAACTCTTAAATCAGATATTCTTTTACGAGATGCGAAAGATAGTTATATTAATTCTGGAAAAAGACTTTTAATTCAAGCTGGAGCGGGTGGAATTTGTGATTATGATAATGATATTTTTTGATTAGAAAAAGCTGGTAAAAGTTTTATTACAGATAATTATTCTAGTATAAATTCAAAATGAAGTTTTAAAGAGTATAGAAATATTGATTGAAATAATTTAGTTTTTGCTGGGTTAAATACAACAACACTTACTAACAATTTTACAGTTAAACTTTTTGAAAATATGAATAAAAGATATAAAACAGAAAGTTTAAAAACTTATTTTGGAAAAAAATCAACTCTTGAGAATCTTAGTACCGATAATTATTCTACTATTATAGAAGCTAAAGCAAATGGTTTAATTAATATTGAAGGTGGAGATAGTGCAGATAATAATTATATAAAAATAACAAATAAACAATATGATACTCATTTATATGTACAAAAAAATTCAATTATTTTAAAAGTTAATAATAGCACTAAATCATCTGATCCTTATAGTCGTTTAGTCTTAAAAACAGATGCGGCAAGTGATTTAAATGTAGTTGATAAACTTACTATAAAATCTCAAAATGATATTATTTATATGGAGAGTGTTGGTACTCAAGGAGTAGATACTCCAATCGAAATGAAAGTTACAAATAGTCAAGGAAAACATTATAATACGACATTAAAATTAAATCCTCCAAGTATAATTCCTGCAAATTCAATAAATAATGATACTAATCTTTTTGAGGTAAGTGGTAATAATAATTCTTCTTCAAATTTTGGATATTTACAACTTACTTATAAACAATTTAAAGATAAAAGCAAAGAATCTTATCGACTTTTTACAGTAGGAGCTAATCAAAGAACAGCTTATGGATTAAAAGTTACTGGACAATATGTAAACTATGATGATGCAGATAATAAGAGTAGAGGAACACATCATTCTGATAACAGTATTATTTCTTATGGATTAGTTGTAGGTGGAACAGAGACAGGAGAATCAAAAGTTTCTGCTTTATTTACTAAAGATATAGTTGTTCAAGGTAGTGCTTTTTTTGACAATGGAGCTAAAGCAAGAAATATGACGGTTTCAAACAAACTTACTGCTGGCACTGTTTCAGGAAATTTAGTAGAAGGAAATAAAGTACAAGCTCCAGAAGGACTTTTTAATCATATAAATATTACTATCGACGATGCTGAAGATAAAAAGAGAGATGGTGGTTTAGTAGTTAATGGAGATGCTACTGTAAAAGGTGGCTTTCGAGTTTATGGTGTCGGTAAAGGAAGTGGAGCCGCTGGTCTAGGAATTGGAAGTGAAGAAACAGCAACTAGAATAGAAGGAGCCAATTGAGGAAGAGAATATACTAACTTTAAAGGAGGACAAACATATCTTTCTAGAGGATACTCTACTGAAGGACATAATTTACAACAACTTTTTGAAAACTGTTTATCAGCAATTCGTAATGCAGTTGATGATATAGAAAACAACCTATATGAAGGTAATGATTTTGGAGGAGCTGTAAGAGAAAATAGACAAAACATAAGCGAAAATAGACAAAATATAAATAATATTTTATATACTTTACAAGTTGAAAGATATGATGATGCAGAAAAAACTATAGCAGGACATATTAAAGATCTCCATGATCAAATACGCCGACTTGACGAAAGAATAGATAGAGAAGTAGTATCTAATTCCACTTTTGATAACCATACACATAGATATGACAAACCAGATAAAGATTTCCATCGAGATACAACATCAACTCCAAGTGGAGGTTAAAAGAAAGAAAAGGAGAAAAAAATGGAATTGCAAACACGTTTAGAAATTCAAGGATCTGTTCAACGTTGGATAGATTCCTTTATGAAACAATATAATATTTCACCAGCAATGATGGATGATGCATTATCAAAAGCCCTATTACAAATTAGAGAACTTGTTATTCAAGAATTCTTAATGGCAGCTCAATCTGCATCTTCCACTCAATCAGAGCAGATAGAGGAGGAATATGATGCCGGAGGAAATTCAGAACAATAGAATTACTCAAATTTTATATAAAGGAGATGGCAGTGATAAAATTGCTGACATAGGAGCTTCTTTTGATAATGTCTTTTTTGAAGATGAAGATAATTTTTTTACTTTACAAGATTTGTATAGTTTTTTAGAAAATTTTTTTAAAAAAGGTACTTTTATTACTTATTCAGAGGAAGAACCTTCTGATGAATCAATAAGAATTTGATATCAATTAAATAATCAAATTAATGAGATATAAATGAAAGGAGGATAAAAATGGCAACAATTGTAAATACTCTTTATCCTCCTTTAATGGAGACTTTTATGCCAGCTTTTCCTTATAATCAAACTTACATAAAAGTGAATTTTTCTTTTTCTCCTTATAATGATTTAAGTCAAATTAAAAAAGTTCATGTATCTTTAGTAAATCAAAGAACTAATGAAAGTATTTTTAAAAACAATTATTCTTTTAATGCAACTTCTGCTTCAAATAGAAATAAAGGAGCTATATCTAATAATATCTGAATTATACCTTTTAATCAAACAAATGAAACAGGTATTACACAGTATTTAACAGTAAATAAAACAAAAAATACAGGTACTTTATTGATTCCAATTTCTAAAAATACTTCTTTATTGTCTAAAGAATTAGTAATTAATAATTATTATAAAGTACAAATTCGTTTTGACAATGAGCCAGAATTAGATTTTTTAACACAAACACAATCAAATGTAAGAAATAATTTAAAAGATTATTTGGTAACAAAAAGACAATTTTTTTCTGAATGATCTAGTGTTTGTTTAGTTAGACCAATTCCTCAAGTAAGACTTTTAATGAAAGAATTTGATACAATTCAAGGTAATAAAGTTACTAATAATATTCGTTCAGTTCAACCTGGTATTATTCCAATAGCTGGAAATCTTATATCTTATAAAAACAATAACATTAATTCTGAAATTACAACTATAAAAAATGGGAAAGAAAAAATTCAAAAATATAAAATTACCATAACTAATGCTGATAAAACAGAAGTTATTGATTCTACAGATTGAGTATTTCCAGAAGATAAATCTTCTTCTGATGAAATTTTTTGATTAGCGGATATTTCTAAAGCAGAATTAGAAGAACAATATATTATAACTATAAATTGTGTTACAACTAACCAATATTCTTTTTCACAAACATATAAAATAAAAATTTTAAATTTTGATCCTATAGAATTTGAACCTCAATGAATTTTTAAGAAAGTATCTTTAAATCATTATAGCGATATTGATTCAAAAATTATTACAGAAGAAGATGGAATTGTTAATTTTAGTATTTATGTACCAAATGATCTTCCTATGGGATATTTATATGTAAAAAGAGCTTCAAGTTTAGATAATTTTAAAAACTGAGAATTAATTAGTTGTACTAAAAATTCCGGCCAATTAAACAAGAGTTTTTCTGATTATAGTGTGGGCAGTATGGTAAAATATCGTTATGCTTGTCAATATAAAATAAAAAGAAATAAAATGTGAACTCAAACAAAATATAGCCAAGATACAGATGGAAATGCTTTATACATTTATCCAGATTTTTATGATATGATACTTACAAGAAAAAATAAACAATTAGCTCTTAGATACAATGTTCAAGTTTCAAGTTATTCTTCTGTTATTAATAGACAAGTTATTAATACTTTAGGAAATAAATATCCTAAATTTGCAGAAAATGCAAAAACAAATTATAAAAAATTAACAATTTCAGGACTATTAACCGCAGAAGCTGATTTTAATAGAAAATTTTTAGATGATAAAGATTATTTTAAACAAATGGAAGATTATAATAAATATATGGATGGAAAATATGAAGTCAGAAATGATACCTTAGCAGACAATACGTTAACTTATGAAAATTATCCATTATCTTATTTAGAAACAATAAATGCAACAAAAAATCTTACTAAAAATACTTTACATGATCTTTATCCAAAAGACAATTGATGATGAGAAAGACTTTTTAGAGAAGAAGTTATTAGTTGATTAAATGATGGAGAACCTAAACTTTTGCGGTCAATGACAGAAGGAAATCTTATTGTTATGTTGACAGATATTTCTTTAACTCCTAATCCGCAGGTCGGCCGCAGAATTTATAATATTTCAATGACTGCTTATGAAGTAGGAGATGGATATTCATTAGAAGAGCTTTCTTCTCTTGGAGTTATAGATATTCCTGATGAATATAGTGATGAAATGTTTAAAGGAATGGCTGATCAAGATAGTGATGAAGATGATTCTGATACAAATACTGTTTTAAAGACTAATATTGGTCAATTTTATAGTAGAACTGTTACAAATTCTAGTTTAGCATTAGTAGACACTGGTACTGCGCCTTTAACAAATCCTAAGATTGAAGAATATAGTATTAGAGATCTCTTAGGTTTTTTATATCAAGGAGCTTTAAATAGTTATACAACAGTAGTTGGTTCTTATTATTTAACAGATGTTAAAATACATTTTGAATCACCACCTCAATGATATAATACTGTAAATTCAAATAAAATTGAGATACAAACAACAGAATCAAATATTAAAAAACAATTACAATCAATAAATAAAGATAATTTCTTTTTTGGATATAAAATTATGTTAAGTACTACTGAAAGTCAAAATATTCCTATTTTAGTAGAAGAAAAAGGTTATTATCAAATTCCTTCTAATATTAAAGTAACTAATATTCGTTTTGATGCAGGAACTGTTGCAACAGTTGATTATAAATTAAATTATCTTCGCACTTATAATGAAATTTTCTTACCAACAGAATCTTCTGTTGTTGAAAAAATAGTAGGACAATTAGATGGAAGATGATTGCCTGGAGAAACTGTTTTTTCAGAGATTCAAAGTAAATATGATTTTTCTTATAAAGAAACAGATGTTTCTAAAGGATATGACGGATTAATGGAGAAACAATATTTTAATAAGATGACTTCTTTTAGTTTTGAAGGAACTTCTTATACTGTTTTATCTATTCGTTTTGAAAAAGAAGATTGAACTCAACAAAAACAATATCTTGTAGGTCGAACAGGTGTTTATAATTTAGCAAGAGATTTTCCTATAGAAGAAGTTACTTTTGTAGGAAGAAGAATGTTTTTACAAGAAAATTTTGATTATTGAACAAATAGATCAGACATTAAAAAATATGGTTTGAATGAATGAGAATTTTCTTTAGACAAATCTGTTTTTTTAGAAGATGCTATAAAATTATCTTTAAAATGATATAAGTTTTTAGAAGGAAAAACTAATACTGATGTAAATATTGTAAAAGAACAAAATGATGAATCTGAAAAATACTCTAATATTTTTCATTATATTAGATCAAAAGAAGAGTCTAAAGAAGAGATAATTGAAAAATATCAAATATTAAATCGTGAAATATCAGAAATAACAAATTTAGAATATAATACGGTTTATGCTTTTAGTAATGAAGAAGATTTAACAAAAAATCCTTTATATAAAATTTATTATATTGATGGACAATGATATGATGTTGTTTTTGAAAATGAAGAAAAAACAATGATTACAGCAAGTGTACCAGTATATGGTATGGTTAATTATCAAGGAACTTTGGTTAAGTTAAAATATTCTTAGGAGATATAAAAGGAGTATAATTATGAGAAAAGAATATCCGTATCTCCAAGAACAATATTTTTTTGGAGACTGAAATGAAGAACAACAAAAAAGAAAATTTTTGTATAAATTAGATAAAATATTAAATCAAAGACAGTACGTGCAAATTACTTTATTAGATTGACAAGAAAATCCTCTTAAAGAAATTCAAGGAGAAATTTCAGGAGGATCTATTTCAAAAGATGGTTCAAGTTCTATACGAAGAAGTTGTTCATTATCTTGCAGTGTAGATGCTGGAGTATATTCTATAGATTCTTTAAATATGGATTTTGCTTTGAATAAAAAAGTTTTTGTTGAAATTGGTATAAAGAATGAAACAGATGAATATTCTGATTGACCTATTTTATGATTTCCGCAAGGGATCTTTTTAATTACTGATTTTTCTTTAAATTCTTCAGTGAGTTCCGCGGTAAATTTAAATATTAGTTTAAAAGATAAAATGTGTCTTTTAAATGGAGATATAGGAGGAAAACTTCCAACAACAGTTCAGTTTGACTCTATGGATACTCAGAGTCCTAATGGAACATGAATTCAACAAAAAGTTTTAATATATGAAATTATTTTTGAATTAGTTAATCATTTTGGAGGAGAACAAATAAGTAATATTGTTATTCAAGATGTTCCTTTAAGAATTAAACAAGTAATGCAATGAAATGGTAAAAATAATTTATATGCAACTATTTTAACAGGAAATTCTTCAACAGATATTTCTTCCACTGAATATATTTTTTCAACTCAATCTTCTGGAAACACTAATGAAATAACATATTTACCAGGAGATGATGTAGGATATATATATAAAGATTTTGTTGTTCAGAATGAATTAGTTGGTTCTGCGGGTACTCCTATTACAAATATTCTTGATTCAATTAAAAATTTATTAGGTAACTACGAATATTTTTATGATGTTTTTGGTATTTTTCATTTTAGAGAAATTAAAAACTATTTAAATATCACTCAAGCGCAAATTGT